>Ga0308160_10001712_pt1 | contig 29128 bp, 51 predicted proteins | sample PhyFR1_FD_201036 | JGI IMG/M metagenome (GOLD analysis project Ga0308160, IMG submission 201036) | Phyllosphere microbial communities from UC Gill Tract Community Farm, Albany, California, United States - DLSLF.R1 | ecosystem: Host-associated > Plants > Phyllosphere > Unclassified | place: USA... | reverse complement strand
GAGCTGACGGCCATGCCCTGCCCACGATCTTTGCCAGAACTTTTACGACCGCGTGCCGATCGAGCGCCGACCACGCCATCTCCGGCCCGAGGGCTGGAAGCTCACCGAGTCGACGTCGGCGGGCGATGACGAGAAGGCCGACGGCGCCGCCGGCAAGGACGAGGCCCAGCGGGCGTCGGGCGCGTCCTCGCCGACGCTGCCAGTCCCTGCGTCGACGGGCAAGAAGGTCGACAAGAAGGTGGCCAAGGAGGCCAAAGAGTTCGACGGCAACGAGGAGGGCGGCAAGGTCCGCGGCGCCGATGGCAAGCCCTACGACCAGTCGCTCATCTGGGCCCTCCAGAAGACCTTCTTCTGGCCGTTCTGGCTCTGTGCGTCCTCTCGGCGCCGCGTCGCGTCGTATCTGTCGCTGACCATCCTTGCCAACCGTCCGCTCCAGCCGCCGGCTTCCTCATCGTCTCGTCACTACTTACGACGCTCGCGCCGCTTGTCACCAAGCAGCTGCTCCAGTACATCACCGTCTCGTACGCCTGGGCCAAGGCGACGGATGTCCAGCGTGCGAGCGGCGCTCTCGATCGGCCGCCTGCCGTCGGTCGGGGCCTCGGTCTCGCCTTTTGCCTCTTCATCATGCAGGAGACGGCCAGTCTCTTCCAGAACCAGTACATGCAGCGCGGTCAGCTGCTCGGTTTCAGTGAGTGTCGGCCTCAAAGGCCTCTGCAGCAGATAAAGCGAAAGCGCTAACGCTCCCGCCCTCCAGTGATGCGGACGTCGCTGATCGCCAACATCTCGCGCAAGTCGCTCCGCTTCTCGGGCAAGTCGCGCGTCCTCCACCCGAACGGCCACCTCATCACGCTCGTCTCGAACGACGCGAGCTTCATGGAGTGGTCGGCCTTCCTCGTCCACTTTGTCTGGGTCCAGCCGATCATCATTATCGTCGGCTGCATCCTGCTGCTCGTCGTACGTCCTTGTTTGCCGTCACTGGACCATCGTCGTCGCATCGCTGACGACGCTTGGACGACGTAGAATCTCGGCTACTCTGCCCTCGTCGGCATCGCCATCCTCGTCCTTAACACGCCGATCCAGGCCTTCTTCGTCAAGCGGATGTTCTCCACCCGCCAGGCCCAGCTCGACATCGTCGACAAGCGCGTCCGGCTCTTGACTGAAGGTGAGTCCCTCCTTTGGACCGACCTGCACGCTGCCTCCCAGCTCTAACCACCTCCCGCCCTCACCCCTTTTACAGTGCTCAACGGCATCCGCGTCGTCAAGCTCTACGCCTACGAGACATTCTTTGGCGGCCGGATCGGCGAGCTGCGTTCGCAGGAGATGGGCAAGCTCAAGACGATCGCCATCACCCGCGCTGGCATGACGGCCACGATGGTGCGCTCAGTCTCGCTTTGTCGGCCTGCCGCCTTAGCGTTCTGACAGATACCCTCCGCCCGCGCTGCAGTCTTTCGTGCCCATCGCCGCCGCCATCCTGACCTTCATCACGTACAGTCTGTCAGGTCACGAGCTCGACGCCGCGACCATCTTTGCCTCGCTCCAGCTGTTCAACATCATCCGCCAGCCGCTCGTCATGCTGCCGATGGCGCTCACCGTCTGCTCGGACGCCTACGCCGGCCTGCTCCGCATCACCAAGGCCCTCCTCGCCGAGGAGCTCGAGGACGAGCTCGTCGTTGACGTGAACGCCCCTGACGTACGTCTTCAGCACCCCACTGAGCCCTTCCAGCGATGCTTTGAGACTGACACCCCGCGCCCCTTTTGTCCCTCGCAGGCCATCCGCGCCTTCGGCAACTTCCGATGGGAAACCTCTGCTCCCGGCAGTGGCCACGGTAAGGCTGGTGGCGGTCGGGGCGGCAAGGACCGCGTCGGCGCAAAGGCCAAGAAGGCGGCCGCCGCCAAGGCAAAGAAGGAGGCCAAGCTCGCGAAGAAGGGCGGCAAGAGCGCCGATGAAATCGAGGCGCTGCCCAAGCTCGACTTCAAGGAACCCGAGAAGCCTCCGTTCCAGCTGCGCGACATCGACATCAGCCTCCCCCGCGGCGGCCTGACCTGCGTCGTTGGCTCCATCGGCAGTGGAAAGGTGTGCTGTCCTCTCTCTCTGACCGACTCTGTCGCCGGCTCTGACCTAGAGACCTCCCTGCCTCCGCCAGTCTTCGCTCCTCCAAGCGCTCATCGGCGAGATGAAACGCCAGTCGGGCTCGGTCGTCTTTGGTGGCTCGACCGCGTACGCGGCCCAGGCGCCCTGGGTCCAGAACTGCTCGCTGCGCGACAACATCCTCTTTGGCAAAGATTACGACGAGGCCCGCTTCGAGGCCGTCATCCAGGCCTGCGCGCTCGAGTCCGACATCGAGATCCTGCCTAACGGGCTCGAGACCGAGATCGGCGAAAAGGGCATCAATCTCTCTGGCGGCCAGAAGGCGCGCGTCTGCCTCGCCCGGACCGTCTACTTTGACGCCGACATCGTCCTCCTCGACGACCCGCTCTCGGCCGTCGACGCTGGCGTCTCGAAGCACATTGTCGAGCAGTGCTTGCTCTCGGGTCCGCTCGCCGACAAGACTCGGGTCCTCGTCACCCATCACCTCGACGTCCTGCCCCAGGCCGACCACATCATCCTCCTCCAGAACGGCCGCATCGTCGAGCAGGGCACCTACGACGATCTCATCGAAACCGGCGAGGCCTTTGGCCAGCTGATCGCCGAGTTTGGCTCGCTCAGGAAGGAGGCCGAGGAGGAGGAGGTGGCCGAGGCGCTCGGCGAGGTCGAGGCCGCCCCGGCCGTCGAGAAGAAGGCTCGAGCCGCCGTCACGCCCGGCGCCGGCCTCATGCAGGAGGAGGAGCGCAACACGGGCGCCGTCGCCGGCGACGTCTACGGCCAGTACCTCAAGGCGATGGGCTCGCTCTGGTGGGGCGTCATCCTCTTTGGCTTCTACGCGCTCTCGCAGGCGGCGACCGTCGGCAACAACATCTTCCTCGGCCTCTGGTCGGCCCAGTCGATCGACGGCTGGAACGAGGGCCAGTACATGGGTGTCTACGCCGCGCTCGGCGTTGCAGCCGGTCTCCTGACATTCGGTGCGTCTCGCAGCCCTTGCCGAGCCGGGCTCCCGTTCTCGCGACTGACGCACCAGCTTTCCCTCCTTCAAGGCGGCACCTTCCTCATGTACCTCCGCGGCATCACTGCCTCTGAATTTCTCTTCAACCGAGCGCTCGAGGGCGTCATGCGATCCAAGGTCTCGTGGTTCGACACGACGCCGTGCGTACGACGGGAACAAAGAGACGCGCCGCCAGACGCTGACGTCTCTCACTCACCCCCCTTTCGTCAGACTCGGGCGCATCACCAGCCGTCTCTCCAAGGACATCACGACGCTCGACAATCAGCTGCCGATGCAGTGGAACCAGCTGTTGACGATGGCCTTCTCGGTCCTGGGCACAATCGCCCTCGTCTTCTACACCTACCCGATCCTCGGCGTGTGCGTCCTCCAGTTCGATCCGCCCGGCCTGTGGCCGTCGTCGCTGACCCATGTCTCTCTGCTGCACAGGATTTTCGTCCCCATGGGCATGCTCTACTGGGTCGTCTCGACCTTCTACCGTGCTGTACGTCGGCTCGAACTTCGGCACCGATTCGCCTTTGAAACACAGGCTGACTCAAAGAGCGCCTCATAACAGTCGTCGCGCGAGGTCAAGCGGATCGACAGCATCATGCGCTCGCACATCTACACGTCGTACGGCGAGATGCTCTCTGGCATGGCCAGCGTCCGAGCATGTACGTCGTCGCTGTCGATCTGCGAGATCGGCCTCTCGCTGACTTTTCCCTTGCTTCCCTGCCTCAGTCCGGCAGCAGGGCTTCTTCACCAAGCGTGTCGAGGACTCGGTCGACATTGAGAACCGCGCCGCCTTCCTGACGATCACACTCCAGCGCTGGCTCGGTGTTCGGCTCGATTTCCTCGGTAACTGTCTTGTTCTCGGCATCGCCCTCTTCGGAGTCGGCTTCCGGACGACGGTCGACCCGAGCAAGCTCGGCGTCGTCCTCACGTACGGCCTGTCGGCCACCCAGGTCTTCTCGCAGCTCGTCACCGTCTTTGCGACGGTCGAGCAAGACATGAACACGGCCGAGCGCGTCGCTTTCTACTCTCACCTCACGCCCGAGGGCGCCATCACTACGCCAGACGACCCGCCCGCGTCCTGGCCGGACCACGGCGTCATCGAGTTCAAGGACGTCCGTCTCCGCTACCGCGAGGGCCTTCCCGAGGTCCTCAAGGGCGTCTCGTTTGCCACCCGTGCTGGCGAGAAGGTCGGCATCGTTGGCCGGTGAGTACGCTGAGCGAGGTGGAGTAAGCCGCGGAGATGCCGAGCTGACGTGCCGTTCGTTCCTCGAACAGAACCGGTGCTGGCAAATCGTCGCTGCTCCAGGCGCTTTTCCGGATCGTCGAGCTCAGCGAGGGCGAGGTCTCGATCGACGGCGTCGACCTCCGCCACATCGGCCTCGACGCGCTGCGCAAGCGGCTCGCAGTCATCCCGCAGGACGCTCTGCTCTACAGCGGAACCGTCAGGGAGGTGCGTCTTCGCCATCTGGCTTTGCATCCTGCGCTCAGTCGCTGACCTGCCCTGCCTCGCACAGAACCTCGACCCCACTTCGTCCAAGGCCGACGTTGAGCTCAACCTGGCGCTGCAGAAGGCCGGCTTGGTCGCCCCTGCCGGCGCCTCGGACGACGTCAAGGCGCGATACGCCAAGTTCCAGCTCGATCACATGGTGACGGACGAGGGCAGCAACATGTCGGCCGGCGAGCGCCAGCTGCTCGCGCTCTGCCGCGCGCTCGTCAAGAACTCGCGCATCATCGTCCTGGTCCGTTCCTCGTCCTTCCCATGCGGCCGACTTGTCAGCAGCGAGACTGACCCCTCACGCTGTCGCATATAGGACGAGGCCACATCCTCGGTCGATGTCGAGACGGATGCCACGATGCAGCGCGCGATCCAGAAGGAGTTCACGGAATCGACTCTACTCTGCATTGCACAGTACGTTCGAGCCGGCCGGCGCGCGCTCGTCCTGTCCACTAGCTGACCCACCTTCCCTTCCCCGTTCTCTCAGCCGCCTCGCCACCATCGCATTCTACGACCGCGTCATCGTCATGGACCAGGGCACGGTCGCCGAGTTCGACGAGCCTCTTGTCCTCTTTGACCAGGCCACCTCCATCTTCCGCGGCATGGTGCGTCGAGACCGCTACACTTTCGTACCTTTGCGAGCGACCTGCTGACGAATTCGTCGTCCGCCGCCGCACAGTGCGACAAGGCTGGCCTCTCGCGCGAGGACATCGTCCGCATCCGCCGCGGCGCTGGCAAGGAGGTCTCTGAGCCGCCGTCCCGGATCGAGAGCACGGCCGACCTGTCGCGCTTCTCGGCCGAACCGGCGCCTCCGGCCGGCGAGAGCGACATTGGCTCGCTCGGTCTCGGCCGCGCCATCCAGCCCTAGGTTGCCCGCCGACGCGTCCTCTTTTAGACAGTGTATCCTTACGGCCATCTGCCTCGCTCTCGAATGATCTCTTGTCAGATGCGTCGCAGATCGTCCCCGTCGTACAGATCGTCCCCCCCTCGCCACCCCTCTCAAAGCTTGCTGTCCATCTTTGGCCGCGACCGCTTCTCGCGGACGAGGCCCTCCTGGATCGTGGCTGCGAGCAGCTTGCCGTGCCGGTCAAACATCCGGCCGTGGATGATAGCCCGGCCGTCGCCGCCCCTAATGGTGCAAGGACGCTCGGTCAAGGTGAGCCTCAACCGCGAGCGGCGCTAGGAGTGGAAGCGACTCACACGACCGTGCTCTGAACGTGGAGGATCCAGTCGGCCAGGTCAAAGCCGTCATCGTAGTACCAGATCGAGTGATCGAGCGAGACGAGCATCTGCAGGCGCTTGTGCCCCGGCGTCGGCGCGAACGGCACTTCGATGTCCATCGGCCGCTGGGCTGTTGAGTAGCGATCGAGGGCGAGAGGTCAGTCGAGGGCTTCTCCTCCTGTCATAGGCACAGCCGGTCGTACCAGCACCCGCCATGTAAGCGTCACTCGCATAAGCGAGGACCGTCTGCGTCCAGAATGAGATCGTCAGACACAGTCGACAATCGCCTCACAGACGCCTGCGGCCGCGTACCTTCTGAACTTCTGGAGCGAGCTGGCCTGGCTTCAGCCCGCGGCCACGGAGCCAGTAGGCCCTCGACTCGACCGGGTCGTTTGGGAGCGGGCAGTCGAGCACCTCTATCGGTCCTTCCTCAGTCTCCTGCGGAGGTCGGCAGCGATGATCGAGCGGAGAGAGCGGGCGTGTTAGCGAGCTCAGGGCTTGGTTGCGCTGTCGATAGGGGAGGGGTCCTCACCCTTATCACCGCCTCAGCGTTGGCGACCAGCCGGGGCGACCATTCCTTGTGAGCTTTGATGAGGCCGCGGATCACATCGGCCCGGCTTGTGCACTCCTCTGGCGACGGTACTGGCGGGCACGGAAGCTGCGCAGCGAGGCGACGAGCGAAGTGGGGTCAGGTCAACGCAAGGCCTCGAAGGACTACAGACGAAGCCTGCCGACGTACAGCGAACGACGATCCTCCCGGCTCGGGCAGCTTGAAGGCACACATGCAGGCGAAGACTTTTGTACCATTCTGCGAGGCCGAGACCGAGTAGTTGGCGAAAGACCGGCCTTGCCGGAGGAGTATGACCTCGAATCGGAGCGAGATGTTGGAGGCGGCGGCGGCGAGGAAGTAGCACTGCGCTCGCGAGAACAGACGTCGGCAGAGGAAGAGGCGTCAGGTATGTGGACATCTGGGAAAAGGCACGGGGTTCCTGTCTGCTGAGAGAACGGTGCGAGCGGACGGACGTGCATCGAGCTCAGCTTGAAGCCTTTGCCCTCGGGCAGCTCCTTCGTGGCCGCCGTCAGGGCCTGCGCAATGACCTGACCACCAAAAACGCCGCGGGCGAGCGCTCCCCTGCATCAGTCGGGCGACAAAGAGGGAGGGAGGGCAGAGCAGGTGTCAACTCCGACGTTGGATTGCAGTCTGGCGGACGCCGACAAAGGGGAGCCTCCGAGGAGAGAGCAGAGGAGGTCACCACTGACTGCTCGAGCGTCGCCGACGACGTGTAGATGGCCCCCGGCGAGGGCGTCAGATGGAGCGAGTCGACGATGGTCGTCATGCGGGCGTGCTGCTCAATGGGGAGTGTGAGGGTCGGAAGGTCGTCTGGGAAGAGCGAGTCGGCGGTCTGAGCGAGCGAGCGTCGTCGGAGAGAGGGCGACGGCCTCCGGCTAACGAGTTGAGCCGAAGCCGTCTCGGGCATGAGTTGGACGATGGCCGGATGGCCACCGACCGCTCGACGGCGAGAGCAATCCGAGAGCCACCCATCAGTAGAGCTGCTTGGCCTGTCGAACCTAAGCCGTGCAATCTTCCAGCGATGGCTTGTAGATCGATCTGGCTCGTCGGCAGGAGCTGCTCCCAGGAGCTGGCCGCAGGAGCAGCTCCTCCGTCGCGCAGCAGCAGCAGCAAGGGCGGTGACGAGGCCCCAGACACCTCGAATGATGCATCTCGAAGCTTTCTCTCGCTGCTTTGGCTGGGACCAAGTTCCCTTCTGATCTGCTTCTGATCTGGAGAAGATACCAAGCCTCGAAAGAAGCGAGAGCGTGCTCAGATCGGAGGCCAGTGCATAGGCGATCAAGGGAGGCAGCTCCCTGTCGCGCGGACCGAGCGTTGACCAGCATACGACGCCCTCCTCGAGCGTCTAGACAGACGAGCAGCGCCTCAGGATGGCACGTCGTCTCCTCTTCAGCGGCATCAGCGGCAGACTGCCCACCTTTCCATGCTGCAGGCCGCCCGGTCGGCTGCTCGAGACCCGCTTCCTGTCGGACGGTCCCTCTGGCGGCCAGCCATCCCAAGCCCGGGACGCTGTCGCCGGCGAGCGCGAGCGGCCGGACGGGCTCGAGAGCAGACGACCGACTCGCTCCCGCCCGACCACCATCCCGCCGAACGCCCAGCAGCAGCAGCATCATCAGCAGACCATGGGCCTCTTCTCCTCGTCGTCGTCGACCAACAAGTCGGGCGGCAAAGACATCTCGCACGGCCGCTTTCTCGGCCCGCTCCACCCGGACGAGCGCAAGCTTGAGCAGGATGCGAGCGTGACGACGACCCGCCGGCGGGTCTTTGTTGACGGCAATGGCAGGGGCACCGGCGAGGGCGCCGAGGTCAGCATGTGTGCGTCTCTGCCCTCTCTCGACTCCTCACGCTGGGCGCCAAATAGGACCGGGGTTGATCTCGGTCGGACAGTCGACTGACCCAACCCCCTTCGACCTGTTCTCCCGCCGGCCCTCTCGCCAACGTCATCCGGCCCCTCAATCCCTCGCCCTGGGACCATCCTCCGCCAGCGGCCCAGGATCTCGCAGAGAGCCGCGACTACCTCTTTTACAAGACGTGGAGCAGGCAGGCTACTTCCGATGGCCCGGTTGACCGGCCGGGGGAGGGCAAGGACGTCGTCATCGTCCACGGTGCGTGACGAGCTCGCGCGAATGTCGGCCTGCTGGCCTCGAGACGCTGACGGCAGCGTTTCGCCCGTCGCTGTCTCGGACAGGTTTGTACGACGCCGGTGGCCGCTGGGCGCCTCACATCGACAAGCTGCTTGACTCTGGCTTCCGGGTCATCGCTCCTGGTGCGTGCGCCGCCTTGGGTTCGAGCTCTCCGCAGCCGCCCGCCGACCCGTGCTGACGCGTCCCGAGCATGCCCTGCTGGACGTCAGATCTGCCTACTGTACGTCTGACTCGTCGCTCTATCATGCGCTCCCGGATACGACGACTGACGCGACGCTGCTCATGACGACTTTCCTTTGCTCGCGACATCAGCACGGCCGCTCGTCCGGCCTCCACTGCTTCATCAAGGATGAGAACGCGCTCCCGCTCGCGCTCGACGCCGTCATGCGCGACCTCATCCGGCTCGACCTCGCCGCCGGCCGGCCGAAGCGCAAGGCGGCGCTCGTCGGCCACTCGCTTGGCGGATGGACCATGTGCGTCGTTTCCGTTTGGACTTCTGTCGTGCGCGTCACTTGCTCGCAGCGACTGACACGCGAGGGCTCACTTCCCTCCCTTCAGCCTCGCGTACGGCATGTGAGTCGTCCACCACTCTCAGATTCAATCGCTACAGAAAAGTTAACACAAATCTGGCTTCCGGCGTAGCCTCTCGCCCTACAAGTCGACCTCGCCCGAGACGGACCCGGAGGTCTTTGTGAGTGCCGGTCGCCATTACCGAGCGGAGGGTTTGCGTCTGACCTGACAATTCCGACCACAGGCCATCTACGCGATTGCGCCCTACCTTGGTGTCAGCCCGAATGCTGCTCCGCTGCCAGGCTCGGCTTATTTCCGCTGACTGGCCCCCCTTCCCCCGCCCGACGCCACAGGGAGGCAAGGAGGCCGTGCCGCACCCGATCGTCCAGGCCGTCGGCCGGGGCCTGAACTCGATTGCTCCTTCGCTGCCCATGATCCACCTCGTCACCGGCCTCGTCAGCGACCACCCGGACGTAGATGCCGAGTTCCAGGGTACGTCGCGCGAGGGCAGCCCTGCGTGTGATGCTGGAAGGTCTTGGGCTGACTTGTACCGCTGCTTCTCGCCCATCCAGCGGACCCGCAGACCTACTCGGCCAAGATTCGCGTCGGCACCGGCATCTCGCTCCTGCGCATGGCCGACCTCATCAATGATCCGGCCCAGGCGCCCAAGATTGACCAGCCCGTCCGCATCATTCACGGAAAGCAGGACCGCGTGTGCGATCCCCAGATGAGCCAGGCCTTTGTCGAGCGCATGAAGGCCGGCACGCATTCGGCCCAGTGGGATGCCGACAAGGAGATCGACCTCTGGGACGACTACGAGCATGGTGCGACCTCCTCGCGCCGGCGCCTACCGGCAACTGGTAGAGCTGATGCGCCAGCTTGTCCTCAACTCTCATCAGTCATGCACGCCTACGCATGGGGCGGGCTCGGCGACAAATACGAGGAGAAGGTGAGCGCTCCCGGTGCTGCTCCGCGGCTCGCTAGAGCGGAAGGGACCTCTCTGACACGGCTCTCCAACCCCAACTCAACCCCGCCCATCCAGCGTGACCGCGTCCTGCAAGACATGCACGACTGGCTCGTCAAGAAGGCGAACACATCCTCGCCCGCGCTAAGTGGTGCAACTGTACCAGAGGTCGTCGTACACCAAGCCTAAGCATGCCGGCCCGCCCTTTGTGCTCGTCGTCATCGGCCGGCCCCTCGCTTGCAACCGCGCCATTCCCTTCCCCCCCTACTACCATCCGACCCTAATCGCTCGCTCGAAGCTCTAGCCTCGCTTGCACCCATGGACATCCGCTCAGATCTGTCTGCAGAGAGATCGTGCGGGCCGCGACCGACTGCCGGTCGCATCGTCGGCGTTCGAGGTTGCCCATGCGCGCGTCGCTCGGGGCATCGGGGTAGGTCGGGCAGGCGCCAAGAGAGTGATTCGCGGCCGCTATCGCGGGCCCGCTCGCAAAGAGGGCCATGTCGCTCACCTGCTCACCCCTCCAGCCTCCCTCTGGCGCTTTAGGGCTTCTTCAAGCTGCCCTCTGCTGACAGTCTGGGTACGAAGATGCTCGACGTCATGGTCGGCCTCTCGGCATGAGGCTAGGGAAGGGTTGGCCGTCCATGACGCGCGCACGTTCAAGCTCGACCGCCTCCCTAGCTCCTACGCTCTGCCCAGCGCTCAAGCCATCGAGCGAGAGCCGAAGCTAGTAAAGATCAAGCAGGCTTCTGCTTCTGATGCTTCGGGCTAGCCGGGCAACGGTGGTCGGCCGCCGTCAAGGCCAACGAACGTGAAGCCGAGAGGCGCGCGTCTGGCGCGCAGCAGTCCCGGCCACGTTCGCCTGCACCTCCGCCTCCGTCGCGACCATCTCATCCTGACCGACGCGACTTGGACCTCCCAGCTCTGCAACATCCATCTGACCTCCTGCACGACAGGTCTCAAGACACCCCTCCAGCTCGACTCTATCGGAACTCTCGGTCTCACCCAACGATGCTCTATCGGTCGGCCCTCGTCATCGGGCTCGCCGCCGCCTATCGCTACAGCAAGAGGCAAGTCGAGCTCATTTGCTGCGACGCGTCCTTTGAATCTTCGGAGACTTAAGCTGACCGCCTGCCTGCCTATCCTGCTCTTCTCGCACCGTAGCGAGCTGCACGGCGCGCTTGCGACTCATCTGCCGCAGGTCCCAGAGCAGGTCCTCGGACCCGCTCTCGGGACGCTGGCCGCAGCCGCTTGCATCCTACTGTCAGTTAGCTTCCGCCGTCCGCAGAGCTTCCGTCTAGCAGGACCTGACGCGAGAGGGATCTCTTCTCAGCTTCTGGTCCGACATCCGGATCCCCCTCCTCTTCGCCTACAACTGCTGTAAGTCTCAATGAAAGGCCGGCATCGCTTGTCTCTTTGACTCACCCAACCCGTCACCTTCCAGTCCTTAAGCCGCTCTCAGTCAAGTCAGACGCTCAGTCTGAGCGCCTCGATGCCTTCTACAACGGCCAGGCCTCGCTCTACGACCAGACGCGGAGCGGCCTGCTCAAGGGCAGGACGACCATGCTCCAGCTCGCGGCGTCTCACCTCGCTACCCAGAAGCGCGAGACCGGTCGCAAGAAGATCTGGGTCAGCATCGGCGGCGGCACCGGCTGGGAGATCGAGGAGATGAGCAAAATCATGGACATCCACGCCTTCGACGCGATCTACCTGTGCGTACTCGGCGGGCGCTTGTGATATCGCCTTGAGCGCTGACAGTCTTGCGCGCTCACCCCTTCCAGTATCGATCTCTGCGAGCCTCTCCTTGACGTCGCTCGTCGTCGTTTTGCTGCCAAGGGCTGGGCGCACGTCCATTGCCTTCGTCAGAATGCGTCGTGAGTGGTGCCCACGAGCGTGAAGGATCGGCCGTAAAACGCGACTGACGCTGCTTGCCGTTCCGCAGCGAGTTCATGTTGCCGGAGTGGTCGGAAGGGCTGGACCCTCGTGGCTCGATCACGCTCGCGACGCTCTCGTACTCGCTGTCTATGGTGTGTCCCCCAAAAACATTCAGAGCTGGTCCGAGACATACTGACTGGGACGCCTACCGTCCGCCAGATCCCCTCATTTTACCCTCTGCTCGACCGCGTCCATGCCGTCCTCGACCCGGTCAACGGACTCGTTGGCGTCGCCGACTTCTACACCTCCAAAGACGGCGGCAGCGCTCGGGAACGAGTCAGCCCTCCGAGCGCGATGGGTTGACTGGCGAGTGTCTACTGACCCTTCGTCTTGTCCTGCAGGCTATCGGCTCGGCCAAGCGCCAGGTCGGCTGGTTCTCGCGCTGGTTCTGGCAGGTCTGGTTCGATTTTGACCACGTCCACCTGGGAGAAGACCGGCGGTCCTACCTTGAATACAAGTACGCGCTTTACCTCTTCCTCGTACCCGCCTCCATCGCTGATCGCCGACTGCTCGGCAGGTTCGGGACCATCAAGAGCTACAACGGCCGCAACGGCTTCATCATCCCGCTGCTCATCCAGATCCCGTACTACTGCTTCATCGGATGCTCGCGGCAGCGGTGCGTGCGATGATCGCCTTCCTGTGCACTGCAAAGCCGCAGCTCTGACCCGCGCCCAACACCCGCAGAGAGATCTCGGCCTTCACCCAGGCTCTCGACAAGGACACGGGCAACACGATCGGACTCTGCAGCCCTGTTCTGCGCACGCCGGCGACCCCGTTCGACACGATCGGCCACGTCGGCGAGGACATCCCTGACTTTGCACTCGGCCCAGCCGCATACTCGCCAAAGGTCCGCAAGCACGCGGGCTCGCCTCCGCCTCCACAGGAAGTCATCGTCGACATGGGCAGCCCGCCGAGCGCGTTCCACTACCAGGTGAGCGCCTTTGTTGCTCACGGCCCGTGAGACTTTACCTGCTCACCCGTCACTGGTCTCTCACTCGTTCAGCTCGGCCTGCCGGTCCGCGTGCCGTATCTCGAGGAAGACATCCACGGCCAGTTCCGCACGCACGTCTATGGCTTCACCTGGGAGGACCCGGACGTCGACGTCAAGACGCTTCGTTTGACAAGCGCCGACTCGATGCTCGTCATCACCTCGGCCGGCGACAACGCCCTCCACTACGCCATCGCCTCCAAGCCGTATCGGATCCACTGCGTCGACATGAACCCATGCCAGAACAACATACTCGAGCTCAAGCTCGCCGCTGCCCAGGCGCTGCCGTTCGACGAGTACTTTGCCCTCTTCGGCACTGGCCGGGTCGTCGACTTCCGCGCGCTCCTCGACACGAAGCTCGCGCCCTACCTCTCGTCGCACGCCTACCAGTACTGGTGCTTGAACGAGACGTCCTTCGCCGACAACTTTCACTTCCGCGGCTACAGCGGCCATGCCCTCCGGCTCGCACAGTGGGCCTTCTGGCTCGCCGGCGTGCGCAAGGACGCCCTCGTGAGTGACCCACCACCTGTCGACGTCCCTGGCCTGTCCTTCGCTGACGGCCGAGGCTTTGTCACCCCTCCACAAGGCCATGTGCACAGCGAGCAACAAGTGGGAGCAGGAGAAGGTCTGGAAGGAGCGGGTCAGTCGGATTGCTCTCTCAACGCATTGCTCGTCCAGTCTCTGACGTACGCCCTCCCCTTCGCCCCTCAGCTGCGGCCGGTCATCATGAACCCGGTTCTCATGGCAATCCTCGGGAGCCCAGTCTTTCTCTGGAACGCGCTTGGCGTTCCGCTCAACCAGGTCCGTCGTCAGCCCGATGCGCCATCTTCAGCCCGCATGTTGATCTCCCCCCCCCCCCTCCCATGGCCCGCTCCCTTTCAGATGCGCATGTTCCTGCAGGATGGCACGACGGCCGACTTCGTTGCAGCGACGCTCGACCCGGTCGCCAAGCTTGCCTCGCTCAAGCACGGCGCCTACCACTACCTGCTCTGCCTGAGCGGCCGCTACACGCCCGAGTCGTGCCCGCTCTATCTGACGAAGGCGGGCTACGAAGAGCTCCGCAAGAACGGCAACCAGGCCGTCTCGACCTTCCGCCTCCACACGGCGACCATCATGAACGTCCTACGCGGCCTCCCGGACGGCACGCTCACCAAGGCTATCCTGATGGACTCCCAGGTCTGTCGGCTTCGGGTTGAGACGCTCAGACTTACCGTGACTGACGTTGATCTTCCTCCAGGACTGGTTTACGCCGATCGACCCGGCGACACCGCTCCCTCCGCTCGCCGACGCCTCGTCCAAGGCAGCCGACCAGACGGCGGCGACGCCCGAGCGGGCGCTCGAAGAGCTTAAGCACGAACTCGACCTCCAGATCCGCGAGCTCATGCGCGTCATGAAGACCGGCGGCGAGGTCTACTACCGGAGCGCGGGCAAGAAGCCTTGGTACAACCAGAGGTGCGGCTGTGTCAGAAGCGTCTACCTTCACTGCTCGGGGCCGACCGCTTCCCCCCGCCCCCCCTCGGCTCAGGTACACGCTCGCCGGGTTCGACGTCGAGGCCATCGCCATCCGTGAAGACGGAAAGGCCATCGACCGGGTCAACATGTGAGCCTGTCCCGTCCCAAAACGCAGGCCAGGCCGGTTGCTGACGCTCGAGCCCCCCTGCCTCTAGGTATGCCTCCTTCTACAAGGCGACCAAGCGCGAGTCGCGGACCCAGAAGTAGACCGCGATTCTGCGAGAACGCGGGTGGACGGACGATCGAGAGACGGAGGATGAGCATGCTGTTGTATCTACGACGCGGCGACCGCTGGCAGGGGGATGGGGTTGTTGCGCGTGTCCTCGCTCGACCGACCGCCCGTCACTTCTGCTTGCGCTTGCGTTCGGCCCTCTGCAGTTCGGTCGCGAGATGGGCCTTGAGCTTGGGGATCGTCTTGAACTCCTCGCCGGTGAGGTGCGAGATGAGGGGACCTTTGAGGATCGGCTCGTACTTGGCGGGCGAGAGCGCCAGGGCCTGCGAGCGCACGGCGACGTCAAGGGGCGCGGCGCTTCGATCAGTGAGGCTCGAGCGGCTCGATGCAGAAGCTCGACACGCGCACGGCATGATCGTCTGTTTCGATCCAGCTCCGGACGGTCGCCAGCGGGAGCCAGAAGCCGAGACCGGGCGAGAACGAGTTGTAGTGCTTTTTGTTCTTGAGCGCGGGCGCGACCAGGTCGGACGACATGACGTGCAGGTGCAGGTGCCTGCGTGGGACGACGCCAGAGCGCAGCCGTCAGCAAGGATAAGGTACCGATGGCGAGCGGAGCAGACGACAGGACGACCGACTTCATGCTCGGGACCGCATGGAAGCCCCAGCGAAGGTCGACGACGCCCTCCCAGCCGCGCTCCTTGCGCATCGTCTCTTCGAGCGAGGTCACGACCTCGCCGAGCGTCTCCTCCATCAGATCGAGCACGTGCAGGACCGTCTCCTTGGGCAGCGCCAGAAAGCGCTGGAGCGAGGTGAGCTCGGCCGTCCCGAGCGAGGACGGGCCCGGAAGCGAGGGCAGCAGCGCAAAGGGAGCACGCGGGAGCAGGAGGTAGTGGTAGGACGACTTTGGGTAGGCATCCTTGATGACAGTGCTGGAGGGTTTACGACGTCAGCCAGCCCGCCGCCCGGCCCAGAGCTCGGAGGAGGCGGCGGCGAGCTTACAAGTGGTCGTCGTGCAGGACGTAGACGTCTGGTGAAATGTCGGCCGCTGGCGAAGCGGCCGTCGCGTACTTGACGAGCGCGTCGGACCACGACATGGCGCGGGGGCGGCAGGCAGGGCACAGGCGGTCGAGATGGCAGTCGGGAGGAGCTATGCTGCCGGGTCGTCTGCGCGCCGTCCGGGACGAGGGCGGCCGTCCTGTCGACGCCGACGACGACGCATCTCGACACCTAGGACACCCGGCTGCAGCACCAAGAAGCGCCTCCTCAGAGTCGCCCAATGTTCCACCTGCTGTCGGGCCTGCACACCTACCTGACGCGCAAGGACGAGTTCTCGCTCGCCATCATCGGCCTCGACGCCTCGGGCAAGACGACCTTCCTGGAGCAGGTCAAGCACCTCTACCTGCCCAACCAGCCGGCCGTCGACCCGGCCAAGATCGGTCCGACCGTCGGCCAAGGAGGTGCGTGCGTCGGAAGGAGACACCTCATGGGGTCCATGACGCTGACGCACCTTGCTCTCGCATGGGGGATGCTCGCCAGTCGGCAAGATCGTCCTGCCGTCGACGATCCTCCAGTTCTGGGACCTCGGCGGCCAGCGCGACATCCGGTCCATCTGGCACCGCTACTACGACGACTGCCAGGCCGTCATCTATGTAATCGACGCCTCGGACAAGGACCGGCTCGCCGAGGGCTGGACCGTCTTTGGTGCGTTCGCGGCCGAGCGAGCTCCCGAGCTCGACCGGGCGGCTGACGCGCAGGCGCTCTCCCTCCCTAAGATGAGGTCCTCGCCTCACCGCAGACGCAGGACCTTCCGCTCCTGCTGCTCGCCAACAAGCAGGATTTGCCGGGATCGCTCTCGCCGGCCGACATCCGCGAGTCGTACGAGACGTGGTACCAGGCCCATCGGTCGAGTACGGCCGGCGACGGCGGCCTCGAGGGCCGCGGCGGTAGTCTTGAGGTGCTGGGCGTTTCGGCCCTGGAAGGGTGCGCCCTCTCTGCCCTCTCCATTCGAGCAGATCGCTGCTGACTCGACGATGTCTTGATATGCAGAACGGGCGTGCGCGAGGCCATCGACTGGCTCTTCATCCGGGTCCGAGGCGGCATCGAGGGCCGGTAGCCACCCCGCCCCCCCTTGACATTCGACCCCCCCCCCCCCGCCTCCTCGGCTCACGAGCCGGACGCGACCCCCACACCCGATCGGCAGCAAGACACCGCGACATCTAAGCGCAGGACCATCTCTATCACATCCGGGCCTTGACCCAGCCCTCGAGGCCGCCGGCGACCCACTACCACCGAGGCCAGCAAAGGAGAGGAGTGGGCGGTGGTCAGCGGGCGGGCCTCGAGGACTGGCCGGCAGGAGGATGACGCACGATCTCCTGGACACTCTTGCCGACGCGGCCAATCTTGTACGTCTTGCTCGCGCCCGAGGCCTTGGTCACCGTGAGCAGGGCCGTCTTCATGTCGACCTCGACCTCCCACCCGGGCCGGACGGTGCCCTCGCCGTCCTTGCCGCCCTTGCCGCGGACGCCGTCGAGCGCAAACTCGGCGGTCAGCTCGTTGACGAGCTCGGGCGACTCGACGCAGATGAGGCCGTTGTTGATTGAGTTGCGCTTGAAAATGTCGCCAAACGAGCCGCAGACGACGAGCGGGATGCCGGCGTGCTTGAGGGCGGTCGCCGCCTGCTCGCGCGACGAGCCGGTGCCAAAGTTGAAGCCTGAGACGAGGATGCCGCCCGACCGGCGGGTGGCCGTCGACGCCGGCATCTGGGGCCGCAGCGAAGCGACCTGCGAGGCGAAAGACACGTCGTAGTTCTCCATCACGACTGCAACAGGGGGTGGTGACGGCTCGATCAGTCTGGCGCTGTCAGGGCACGGGACACATCAGTAGCACCCGAGACGCACCCTCGGCCTGGCGCTCCGGCGTGATGTCGTCCTGGTAGCTGGATTGAGCACCAAGTGTGTCAGCACGGGGGCCAGGCAGACGGTCCATGGACAGGGAGCGACTCCTCACGTGTACTTGCCAGGGTAGATGCCGTCGGTGTTGAGGTTGTCCTGAGGCGCAAACAGCAGCGGGCCGGCAAAGACCTCGGGGAATCCCTCCAGCACGGCCTCTGAGACGGGAGCAGCGTCGGCGGCGGCGGCACCGGCGCCTTCCGTGGTGCTCTCGACGGCCTGGGCGCCGAGGCGCTCGAAGCTCGTCGTCGGCCGCTCGACCTGCGGCAGGGCAGCGTAGTCGAGCGAGTCTGGGCCACAGATGACACCCTTGACGGCCGAAGCGGCGACGACGGCAGGCGAGGCGAGGTACGCGAGCGCGTTGGGGTGACCCATCCGACCCTTGTAGTTGCGGTTGGTGGCCGAGATGCCGACCTGGCCCTCCTCGAGGAGACCCGTGCCGAGGCCGATGCAGGGCCCACAGCCGGCGGGCAGGACCTTGGCACCAAAGTCGACGAGCGCGGCCCAGTCGCCGGCAGCCTCGGCCTCGGCCTGGACGACGGTCGAGGCGGCGGCGATGTAGAACTCGACGCCGGGCGCGATCTGCCGGCCCTTGACGACGGCGGCGGCGGCCGCGATGTCGGACGCGCGCGAGTTGGTGCACGAGACGAGGTAGGCCTTGTCGATCTTGACCTCGTCCTTGGCGAGGACCGGCAGCGGGGTCGACACCTTGACCGAGTTGGGGCCCGAGACGTGGGGGACGAGCGTCGCGAGGTCGAGTGTGAGCTGCGACGCGTACTGGGCACCCGGGTCGGCCCGGAGCGGGTTGCTAAAGAGGGCGCCGAGGCGCTCCATGTTGATGCGCGAGTGGTCGGCCGGCGGTGGGAGGACGGTCGACGACGTGGAGGACGACGAGCTGGCAGCCGGCATCGGGACCGGTGCCATCGACGACGACGAGGGCGAGCCGGCCAGGCGCTCGACCTCCCACTTCTCGATCCGCTTCTCATACCACTCGCGGAGGACCGAGTCGACGGGGAAGACGCCGGCGAGCGCACCCCACTCGGTCGTCATGTTGCTGATGGCGAGCCGCTCGTCGACGCTGAGCGTGTCGACGCCGGCGCCGGTGAACTCGATGACGCTGTTGAGGACCTCATCCTTGTTGAACGTGCCGCAGAGGGCGACGATGACGTCCTTGCCAGTGACGCCGGCCGGCAGCTGGTTCAGCAGCGTCACCTTGACGATGGGCGGGATCTGCCACCAGGTCCGACCGGTGGCCCAGATGGCTGCGGCATCGGTCTGAAGGCGGCGGACGTCAGCGACAAACAGGCGACGAGAGGGCCGGGGGAGGGGGGGTTGGCGGCCGACTGAGCGAGGGAGGACGCACGCGAACGATGGGGGTACCCAGGCAGCCGACACCGCCGTACCTGTGAGTGGCGACATGCAAGGGGTCAGATGCCTGGTGGTCGCGCATGGGCAGGACAGGTAGACGCCGACTGACATGTTCGAGTGGCTGTCGCTGGCGACGACCATCGTCCCCGGCCAGGCGTAGCCCTCCTCGATCATGATCTGGTGCCCGATGCCCCGGCCGGCGGGGTAGAAGTCGATACCGTGCGACTTGGCAAAGGCCTCAATCTTGGCGTACTTGGTCAGGTTGGCGACCGACTTGTTCTGGACGTCGTGGTCGAGCGTAAAGACGGGCTGCGAGGTCCGGTGGATGGACGAGAGCGAGAGCGAGGCGAACCTGGGTGCGGCGGGGAGGGGAGCCCAGCGTGAGCACCTTGAGCTAGCGGCCACTCAAGGAGCGGCGGGAAACGCACTTGGAGATGACGGGCCCCGTGTTGTCGTGGGTCATGCTACACGACGGGGGAGCAGGTAGGGCAGGGGAGCGGCTCTAGTCAGCGCGAGCTCTCGAGCCCCTGACGCAGCTGGCTTGAGGGGGGACAGACACATGCTCCGGGCCAACCATGACATAGTCGCCGCTGCGGACCTTCTTGCCCTCCTCGGTACCGACGGCGTACTTCTGGACAATCTTCTCGATCAGCGTCTGGGGCGAGCCTGTCGCGGTCGCGTACGACCGTCGGAGGGATGCCCGCGAGAGCGGGGAGACGAGGACGAGCATGGCTCGGGCCTGAGCAGCCGCAAGGTCACAGCCGGAGTGCGTCAGGAAGCTGTACCCCCGTGGGTGCTGCAGGCAGCAGGCTGGCGAAGGGACGCACGAGGGACGGGCACGCGAGACCTGAAGACGATGGGTGCTGAGCTGGGGTGGCTGCTCAGAGGGGTGCAATTCGTCGTCGTCGTCGTCGTCGTCGTCGTCGGTCCTGGTCGTCCTGGTCGTCCACTTTCGTCCCGCGTCCGATTGGGCTGTCGGGCAGTCGGCCGAACGAAATCCGGGCGGGCGGCAGTGCTTTCGACGTCATCAACATCCCTCCTTCTCGTGTTGAGGTCGCTCTTGCGATGGCAAACAGCTCCAGGCGTAGGAGGCAGCGGGGCATCGTCGCAAGTTCCGCGAGCACCTGAGCGAGAGGACCCTGGTAAAAAGTAGATGACCAGTGCCGGGGTCGAACCGGCGGCCGTTTCCGTTCCAGCTCAGAGGTGTAAAGGAGACGCGCTACCACTGCGCCAACCGGTCGAGAGGCTTGTAAAATCGCAACGTAAATTTATGAAGTACTGAAACATAAGCACTAAACAGAGGGGGGGGTGTTACTGCTGGATGCCGCGAGCCGTTGCTCTAGCTGGAAGCCCGACGACGGACGACGACGGAAGGAGACGCAACGTCGGCCTCGTACTTAGAGATGTTGGGGTCAGCAGAACGGAGTCTGCCTCTGTCCGCACCGGCTGTCGAGCGGGCGCGAAGCGGCGGCGCAACAAGGGCGACGAAGGCGACGACCACCCGTCCAGCTCGTTCTCCCAAATACGTCATGGCAGAGATCGTGACGACATGGTAGATGCTCCGTCGACGTTCTATCGCAGGCAAGGGGGAGGGAATACAACAGCAAGCGTCCGTTCCGTTGCAATTCTTCTCAGTCGATGACCGGCCGGCCCGTCTTCTTCATGAGCGCCGCCTGGAGGTCCATCGCTTGGATGCCGCCTCCGGGCTTGCCGGTCCCGCCGCCAAGGGCGCTCAGCTTGAGCTTTGTTCCGCCGGTCGAGCCGCCGCCAGCACCGCCGCCGACGGGCGCGCCGAGACCGACGGGCGCCTTGGGGATCGGCGGCTTGCGCGCGCCACCGGACGCTGCTGCTGCTGCAGGAGGGGCAGGGGGCGCCGGAGGGGTCCTGCCGAGGCCGGCAGGGATGCCAGCGGACGCCGGCGGCTTGGGCGCGAGAGGCGGTGCGCCTGGCTTGGGTGCCAGCACCGGCGGCTTGGGCTTCAGGACGGGCGGGCCGGCGCCCATGCCCGAGCCTGGACGAGAGCTCATCGGCGACGAAGCCGGCGTGCCCGAGGAGCGAAGAGAGGCGGCCGCGTTGGCGATCGCGGCGCCGTTGAAACCACCCGTTGAGGCGGCGGCAGCCGGTGCCGGCGTCGGCTTGGCGGCTGGCGCAGAGGGCGGTGCCCGGCGACCCGGCGGCGGGGGCGGGGGCGCGGCCGGCTTGGCCTGGGGGATGAGCTCGAGGTAGTTGGACGGCGCCCATCCCTCCTTGCCGCCCTTGGTGACGAGCCACCAGCCATTGTCGTCTTTCTCCTTGACCTCGACGACGTCCTCCTTACGGAGGTTCATCTCGCCCTCCTGGCCGTCAAAGTTGTAGAGCGACCGGTACTTGGGCACCTCTGGCCGGCCTGGCGGCGGCGGTGGCGGTCCACCGGCTCGTGGCGGGGGAGGCGGCGTCGGACGGGCGGCAGCCACGGCAACCGGGGCGGCGGCGGCCTTGGGGGCCGAGGCCGACGTCTCGTACGACATGCCGCCGCTCTTGGGCGTCGCCGACGCTACCTTGCCCGGGAGCGACGCCGTCTGCGGCAGCCGACCGGCGCTCGGGTGCGGCTTGGACGGCCCGCCTTTGCGGAGGAGCTTGCCGGCGGTGATGGGCCGGACGACACCCGGCTTGGGCCGGGCCATCGGCCGGGTGACGCTGTTGGCCGGCTCGCCCTGGCCGACCGAGACGACGTGCGACTTGTAGACGTCGAGCCTGGGGTTCGACGGGTCCTTGCGGAACGTGATCTGCGCCCGCTTGTCCTTTTTCTTGGCGTAGTCGATCGTCGGCCCGATCAGGACCTGGAGGCTGCCGCCCGAGGCCGTGTGCATGTGGGTGATGAGCTCCGTCTTGAAGACGCACGTAAAGACGGGGTCGCCCTCCTCGCTCGCCGTCGTGTTGAACGTCAGCCAGTCGTCGCGCAGGTTCGAGACGGCGACCGATCGGATCGTGACGAGCGGCAGCTTGCGCTCGACCGAGGTGACGATGCTGCCGCCGGCGGCGGTCGCGATCAAGAAGTAGGCGGCCGAGTTGGTGACGATCAGGAAGCGTGGGCTCGGCTTGCTTGACCGGCCAAACGACGACTTGAGGAGCTCGACACGGCAGCTGAAGAGGACCGACTCGGCGCCACTCAGGCCGGCCGCCGCCCGCAGCTGCTGGCCGCCCGAGCCCTTGCCGCCGACGTCGAGGTAGTCGCCGGCGAAGCGCCGGTAGCTGAGGAGCGAGTAGCGCCGGCGCTCCTTGCGGCCGGCGAGCAGGTCGTGACCCTTCTGCCGGACGCGCGCAAACTCGATGCCGTCCTTCTTGCGCCGCCAGAAGCGCTGGATGCGCGTCGCGCACTCGATCCGGTAGCGGATGAAGTTGCGCCAGGCCCGCTGGATGCGCGCCGCCATGTTGTGCCAGTACCGGTCGCGCATTGTCTCGAGCGCAAAGAGCTGCCAAGGGAGGAGGGATGAGCCGGGACAGGACGGGGTGAGCTTGGGCGGCCATGGACGGGAGGATCACCACCGCAGGACGCACCGTCTCGGGGTTCTTGATGAAGGCCTTGGTCGTGCCCATCTGCCACTCGTCCTTTGCGATGCCGGTGTCCTTGAGGATCTGGGCGCAGCCCGACTGGGCGTCGCCTTGCCACGTGTACTCGCCCGCGTACGACGTGTTGGGCGAGAGCAGGTAGAAGCGCTCGACCATCTTCTCAAACGTGTTGCGGTAGGCGAAACCCGCCCGGCGGACGCGGATGTTCTCCTGGAGGCCGAGGTACTTGATCTGGTGGAGGATCGCCTTTGAGTCGTACTCGGCCGGGCTCCGGTTCTGGTTGGGCTTGATCGTCCGGATGTAGGACGGCTGGGCCTTCATCAGGTTCTGGACGAGGTCGTTGGCCGAGGCCTTGATGCGGTCGCCCGCGGTCGGCGGCTTCTTGCGGTTGTTGAGGTCGACCTTCTCGGGGAAGAGGTTGCGGAGGAAGCCGTTGGCGCTGTTGTCGACAAGGTCGAGCAGGTCCTTGATCATCGAGTCCTTGTTCTTGTCGGTCATGCCGCCGACATTGTAGAGGACCTCGCCGGCGTAGTGCTTGATAAGGAACTTGCTGCCGCGCGACTCGAAGTGCGGGTTGGACGTCAGGGCCGACAGCCGCTGGACAAAGGCATTGTCGGCCGCCGACGGATCGGCGTGGGCCGTGGCGACGGCGTCGTTGAGCGCGGCAAAGACGCCCGGCGGCCGCTTCTCTTCAATCAGGTCGCAGACAATCTTGTTGTTGAAGTAATCGATCGGCGTCCACTTGATCTGCTCGCGGACGTACTCCTCCTGCTCCGTCTTGAGCGTGAGCTCGATAAAGATCTGCTGGACTGCGGTCGGCAACGACAGCGACGTCAGCGACGATCCTCGCAGCTCGACGAGGAGCTTGCTCGGCTCGGCTCGGCTCGGCTCGGCCCAGCGACACAGCGACACTCAGCGAGGCTCAGCGAGCGCGTTGCCCTCACCCTGCACCGACCCAGCAGCACCGTCCGAGATCGCAGCTCGACGGGGAGGACGCACGCTTCTCGTTGACATAGTTGATGCAGAGCTGCTCGAAGCTGTTCTCCTGAAAGATCTCAAAGCCGTAGATGTCGAGGACGCCGATGATCTGCTCGTGCTTGCTCCGCGGCTTCATCGAGACGTTGACGCGCTGGACGATCCACTCGAACAGGCGCTCGTCTACCGGGAGAAGGAAGGAGGGACGCCCAGATGTCAGCTGCAGCTGCAAGGACGCTGCATGGGATCGCCTGCCGAGGTTGACGACGCACACATGGCCTTGGAGAGGGCGTCCCGGCCGGCCGAGGCCTGGGCGACGTTGAGCGGGACGTCGTAGATGGAGCCTGGGCGCGTGCGAGGGGGAGAGATGGTAGGGCGTTAGGAGGAGGGGCGGTCAGGGAGAGGGGGGAGGTCGCGTCGCGCACCTCGCCGGCCGCCGCGGGTCGTCTCCATGACGCGGGTGACGAGCACCTTGTTGAGCGCCGTCTTCTCGACCTCCATCAGGTACGAGATGAACTCGGTCACGCCCTCGTCGGGGATCATGGCGTTGCCCTCCTGGTCCTCCTTGAACTGGACGTTGCCGAGCCAGAGGATGCCGGCGATGACGCGAAAGATCTCCTCCTTCTCGGCCGCCGTCAGGCCGACGACGTCCATCGCCTTGAGCGTTTCGGCAAAGTCGTCGAGGTCGTCGATCGAGGGCACGTCGAGGCAGCCCGAGCGCGACGTGTAGACGTACGACTCGGGTCCTTGGATGCCGTACATTTCTGGAGGAGGGGTCGCGCCTGTGTCAGCGACTGAGGGGGGCGTCAGTAGACCCGGCGCTGAGAGGAACGCACCCCGCTGCTCGGCCGAGGCGCCCTTGGTAAACTGGTAGAAGATGTGAAAGTTTCGCTCGTTCTTGATCTGCTGGACGACGCGGCCCTTCTCGAGCAGGTAGTTGGTGATCTGGGCGCCGACCGGCTGGCCAGCCTTGTTAAACATGATCTCGAGGTACTTGCCCTGGGGTCGGAGGCGGGGTGGGTCAGCAGGCAGCGCCTCGTGAAAAGCTCGCTCGCAGGACGAGGGGAGAGGCCGACGTACGTGACGCGAGCTGTTGTCGTTGCGGAGCGTCTTTGCGCAGCCAAAGCTCTCGAGCAGCGGGTTGGTCGCGAGCACCATGTCCTTGATCTCGCCAATGTTGCCGCCGGCCGTGCCCGTCGCGGGATCCGAGCCCGAGACCTCGGCAATGTACTGCATGATGCGCTTGGCCGCCTCGGTCTTGCCCGCGCCCGACTCGCCCTGCAGATCGGGAGGCAGCATGGTCAGTCCGCTGGCGGGGTCCTGTCGACCGGGCGGTGCGCGAGCGGCGCGAAGGGACGGACCGAGATGATGACGCATTGGTTCTCGCTATAGGCGTTCATCGCGTAGTAGGCCGACTCGGCGATCGCAAAGACGTGGGGCGGCATCTCGAGCCTATTCTTGCCCTTGTACGACTGGAGCGTCGGCAGCGTGTAGATGCCGAGGTCTACAGGCCGGCGGCGGCAGCGGCGGAGGTAAGGGGTCAGCTCTGACGGCGGCAGCGGTGCGGGGTCGCCCTCGGCCAGGCCAGGCTCTGCGCACGCACCTCGGAACGGGTTGACCGAGATAAGGACGTGGGCGATGTACGTCTGTAAGAGGCGCGAATTAGTCAGTTTCTCCTTCGGCCCGGAGCATCAAGGACGGGACGGGGACGAGTCGAGAGCGGCTGTCTATCGGGACTGCGCCCGCCGCTCGCCGCGCGCGGGAGGGCATCGTCACCCCCCCCTCCCTGCCTGCCTCCGAAGCGAGCAGACGAACAGCCTTCCCCCCTATTCAGCCGCGTAGCGAGCCCAAGCGATCGCATGCCCTGCATCCAGAGGTCGAAGAAGGACGCACGTAGATCTCCTTGTTCTCGAACCGCTTCTTGAGGTTGTCGTTGATGCTCTCATTGCTGATGGTGCTCAGCAGCGTCATGTCGCTGACGCCGGCCTGCTTCTTCTTGAAGCCGTCCTTCCAGTCGGCCTGGGGAAGCGAAACCAGAGGGATAGACCGGTCAGCCGATGCACCAGATAGACTCCTCTCCGTTCGCCATCTCCCCGTCTCCCTGCAAGCCGTATCGAAGAGGAGGAGGGACCGACCTTGGCGACCTTTCCGCCGCTCGCAGCACCGCCGCCGCCGCCGCCTTTGGCCGGCGTCACGGCCGCCTTGAGCTTTGCCTTCTTGGAGGGCGCCTGGAGGGCCGAGAAGGACAGAGATCAGCTCGCGTACAAAGCAAGACGGGCCCGGAGGGTCGCACCATGTTTGTCTCAACGAGAGGGTCCTGAGGAACAGGGATAGGGACTCGGTTGGAGGTCGAAGGCTGGAGGGGGCGGTCGACGTGCGAGATGGCCGGCGGCGGCGGCGACGCGTGGGCTCGGGCCCTAGGGTTACCGCCTCCAGGAGCCCGCCTCGCCCGGCAGCTTGCGATGGTCCGCCCGACCTCAACCTCGTCCACGCCCACACCCGACCGACCCGACCAACCGACGGCAACGCAGCTGAAGGATGGCCAGCTCTTCATCATCGCCCTCATGGGACAGTTAGTCCTGCGCGCTTTCCTCGGGTCGGTCAACCCGGACTGACACCGACCGCTCCCCCCCCCCTTCCCTTCCCAGCCCTCCGCCGGCAAGCCAGGACGCTCGAGGCCTCGCTCGACTCCAAGCTGACGACGTACGCCAAGCTCGCGTCAAATCTGAGCTCGCCCGGGCCGTCTTCGGCGGGCGGCTCGGGCTCGAGGGAGCCTGACCTGGACGAGCTCGAGTCGGGCGGCGTCAGGGCGGCCGAGGAGGAGGTCGAGGAGCTTCTGAGCAGGGTGCGTCGCCCTTCCGGTGCCGTTCTTCGAGCTGTCGGCGTCGGTGCCTGCCATCAAGCGGCAGTCCGACGTCTGCTCCTGGGAGTGCTTCGGCGAGATCGTCCAGCGCAGTAACTCCAGACCCTGACCTGCATGCTCGCTCATCCCTGCCCGCCAGCTCGCAGCGACCGTCGACCAGCTCCATGAGGTCATCAACGACCCGGACCGGCCCCCGCCGACGACGAGCACGCTCAACGCCTCGCAGCGGCATCGCGAGGTCCTGGCCGACTACAGGCGAGACTTCCTGCAGACCAAGGTGCGCGAATGTTGGCCTGCTGGCTCATCAGTCTCCGGCTGCGCACGCAGCAGTCTCGGGAGTGGCGTCCCCGCCGCTCGTCCCTTGCCAGCCCTTCTGAACGACGCTCGGACGAGGAACGACGAACGCTCATCGTCGTCTCGACACCCTGCTCCCCTCCCTCTCCCCCTTCTTCGCAGCGCAACGTCGAACATGCCCGCAATTCGCGCAACCTGCTCGGCTCCGTTCGGCGCGACATCTCGTGCGTCCCCCTCCCGGCGCTTCTTCTGCTTCGGACCGATGCGCCCCAACCTTACACTGACGCTTGCCACTTCTGCGTTGCTTCTGATCCGCGGCAGGGCGTATAAGACGGCGAGGAGCTCGGCGGCGGACTCGCTGCTCAATGAGCGGAGCACGATCGACTCGTCTCATCGGATGACGGACGATATACTCGAGTACGTCCAGGCACCTCACCCAAAGATTCGCTTTCAATGAGTGCACAGATCCAGGCGCCGTTGGTGCTGATCTGGTGTCCTCGACCCGCTTTCGCAGACAAGCGTACGCGACGCGGTCCGACTTTGCCTCCCAGCGAGCTACCATCACCGGCGTCCAGAGCCGCCTGGGCGCAACACTTAGTACGTACCACCCTCGGGTGCCCCCTCCTCCAAGGTGACCAACCTGCTCTCTGACGTCGTCCTTTCCACCCCTCTCGCGCCGTGCAGCCCAGCTCCCCGGCATCAACTCGCTCCTCGGCCTGATTCAGTCCAAACGCCGTCGGGACAACATCATTCTCGGCGTCATCATAGGGCTCTGCATCATTGGCTTGCTGTCGTACATTACGTGAGGCAGCGGTTGTGCGGCGAGGGGTTCGGTCGAAGGGGGGGGGGCGACCTAGGCGTGATGGGGCGAGGCGCGCGGACGAGGCAGCTCGGGGCCACGGGGGGCCGAGACGAGGGCGACGGGGGCTCGATGACATCTCCTGTTTGCTACCACTCTGACCCCTGGACGACGTCGTTGCGAGCGGAGGTGCGGAGGGCGTCTCCTGGACGAACGAACGTGCCGCTGTCACTGCTGCCGCGCCGCGAGCGCGTCTGCTGCTCGGCCTCGCCTGCTCCCCCTCGACGACGACGACGATCACACGCCCCTTCGCTTCCTCGCCCCCCCCCCCCTCCTTCTCCCAAAGCCAGCGGCTCTGCTTCCGCTCGCCGCTTGCCACCATGGCACCCTTCATTCCCGAGTCTAAGCTCGAGAACCTCCACAAGTAGTGCGTGTCTCGGCCGTCGACGGGCTCGAGCTGCCCTGGCCAGAGCCTGGCCTGATGACGCGCGCCCGCACCCCCTCTCCTTCTCGCCTCTGTCTCTGCCACTCGGGTCGTGTCCTCGCCCTCGCTCGCCCTCCCGAGCAGCAAGTACTCGGCCATCGACAAGTCGGTCCTCTCTCCCTCGTCGTGCGGCCTGGCCGAGGGCCGTAGCTGACGGCTTCCTGCCTGCCGTCCTTCGTCGCGCGCCTGCTCTTGCTCTTCTCTTAACCGACGACCTAGGTCGATCACGAGCAAGTGGATCCTCAACCCCTTCTGGAACAAGCTTGTCCTCCTCTTTCCAAAGTGGATCGCACCCAATACTGTTGCGTCTCTCCCCCTTTCATCCCATCCTTCGTCCAGCATTATCCCGAAAGCTGACCTGCACGTTCGGCGGGGCGCTGCGACAGATCACCTTCTCGGGCCTGTGCCTGATCCTCGTCAACCTGGCGACGCTCCTCGTCCTCGACCCAGAGTACAGCGATAAGGAGCTCCCCCGATGGGCCTACTTTGCGTCCGTCCCTTCTCCTTTGCTCCCTCTGGCCTGCAAGGCAAGCATTGACGCTAGCCTGCCCTGACCTGCGCCCTTCCCCCTCCCCGGCCGGAACCAGCTTCGGCATCGGCCTCTTCGCCTACCAGTCGCTCGACGCCATCGACGGGTCAGTCTAGGCTTCCCTCTTCCGAACACCTGCACGCGTGCTAGTCGTCCCGCGCATGCGATCGCTGAAGGCGGCCCTTTCCCTCTCTGCTGCCGGTCGGATCAGAAAGCAGGCCCGGCGGACGGGCATGGCCGGACCGCTTGGCGAGATGTTTGATCATGGCTGCGACGCCATGAACACGACTGTGCGTGCCGCTCTGGTGCCTTATCCAGTGGGCCAGCTGCACCCGCTCGTGGGGGACCGACGGCTGACGGCCTGCCCCTCTACCGCCACGTCGCGGTACGCAGCTCGAGGTCATCATCACCTGTCACGCGCTTAACCTCGGTCGGTCCTGGTGGACCGTCGCCTCGCAAGCGGCGACCCTCTCCAACTTCTACCTGTGCGTCCCCGGCCCATCCGTTCAAACCGGCCCCTCCTCACCTTGCCGCCGCCGGAGCCGCAAGCGTCATCAGAGAGTAAGCGAGCGTGCTGACGGCCCTTCCCGTGGGCCGGCATCCAAAGGACGACCTGGGAGGAGTACCATACGGGCACGCTCTACCTCTCAGCCTTTTCTGGCCCGGTCGAGGGCATCCTCTTGATCGTCGCCATGTACTTCATCACCGGTGCGCGCCG
>Ga0308160_10001711_pt1 | contig 29165 bp, 37 predicted proteins | sample PhyFR1_FD_201036 | JGI IMG/M metagenome (GOLD analysis project Ga0308160, IMG submission 201036) | Phyllosphere microbial communities from UC Gill Tract Community Farm, Albany, California, United States - DLSLF.R1 | ecosystem: Host-associated > Plants > Phyllosphere > Unclassified | place: USA... | reverse complement strand
CGGAAAGAATAGAAGCAAACTTGCCCAACGCTCGATCATAATTTCGGGCTTCTCCTTTGCTGCCTCTGCGGACTTGGCGATTTCGCCGCACAGAAACGGATAGCCCTTTCGATCGAATTTGTCAGTTAATTTCTGGCGCAGAGCGGATAAAGTGGCGGACAGCTTACTTTTGACAAGTACAGAAACAAGTCGGTGATAGTCCACGGTTTCGCTGTTGTCTCTCCCTCAAAGTCCTCGTCCTCCTCTTCCTCCTGCTTGAGGATTTCTTCACGCATTCTCAGCACGATGCCCTCTGCTTGATCACACATCGAAGTCCAACACTTGACTCTTTGCGAAGCCTGTTCGTCGGAGTTTTTGATGTGTTTTGTTTCGTCTTCGATCCAATCGCAAATACGACCAGCAAAGCTGCCCTTCCAATTTGAGAATGCCGTCTGCGAGATTGTCGTCATGTGGACGAATGGTGCGCAGATTCCACCTAAGGCTCGGAGTTTGAGTTGGAAGCGGTCGAACGAGATCGGTAACTGGTCAAACGTTCTCGGGAGATCACGAAGAGGTACTCGTGAACGTTTGAACTTGCGCGGCATAGCGAATTGTTGGAGCAGACGATGCGTTAAATCAGGAGGAGAAGAACAGACGAGACAACTCGACATTTTCAAGCTCGGGATTAGACGACCTTCAAGCATCGTCATCTCGTGACTCGTCTGTTCGGGCCCTTCCGGGAGACGTTGAAACGTACGGTATCGGCAGTAGGAAGTAGGGCTGTGTTGTAAATCCGAATGTTTTAAACAAAACACTTAATACATGTTTTAAACGAGTTTAAAACACGAGAGCTCGCGGAGGTCTGTTTTTTATTGTTGTAAATTACTCTGTCCAGCAGGCACTTGAGGGCTCCTCAGCAGCTTCAGCGGGGTAGACTGCTCAACCAATCACTGCAGAAAGAGTCAGACTGTTACCTTTGGACATTAGCGAGAGAGAGAAGGACGAGTTTCGCACTCCGCACAAACCGCTTCCGAATCGCTTCTCGTCAATTCTTGCTTCTCCTCTCTCCGATTGCGTTCTCAACCTGCTCTAGAGTGTCACCTATAGTGTAAGACACTCATGCCTGCCTGAACCATTGCTTTGTGCGCTCTGTCTATTGCCGATATGCAGCTTTTGTATTGTCCTTACAATTACATTTATTACCGTTTAAAACGTCGTTTTGTATTATATTCTGAGCCTGACCCGACTTCAGATCTGTTTTAAACCGATATTTTATTACCAACACAGCCCTAGCCGTTGATAGAGTTGGCTCGCAACAAGTCGTGGATCATTCATCGGTGATTGTGATTCCGCGTGGTAAGCGGAGGTCTCGGAGTTTGCACGCTCGCACTCCTTTCCCTCGTTTCTGTAACCGGTTTCTCTACTTCGTCTCTTTCTCCCTTTCTCTTTTGACCTTTCACTCTATACCGCAACATGGCAATGAGCGTTGCACAATGGCGAGCGAAACGTAATCCTCCGTCCCCTATCGGTGATGAAGCCCAATGCTACCACGCAAACGCCCAGGTGAAAAATCTAATCCAATTGGCGAGGGAAGCTTGGTACTCGAACAATCCTTCCGTGAGCTACTCACTACACTAGACAAGCAAATCACTCAAGCATAGGTTACCACAGATCAAGGAGCATCAGGGTACAGAATACCGGAAACATCCGACTCGCAACGAGTACTACTACTTGAGGGAGTACACAACCTCGCAAGTCTACGCGTACGAGCTCAAAGGAGGTGAACTCACCACTGAAGTACACGTCAGTCCGTACCCTCACGGAGGGTATGATCCCCTTAATCGCAACGAGACAATGCTCAGCAAGCGAGTCGTAACCGATAAAAGGAACATTGGACGTATACGCTCGTCCCGACAAAACAGCTCGAGCCATTGGCTAATCCCATTGTATCACAGCGAGAGGAAATCTACGGCGAGCACTACACATGTGACAAGATCGGACGTCCGGTCTTCTATCACAAATGTTACGACGATTCAATCAAACAACTCACCTTCAGTCCGGATCACGTTGTCAGTGACAGTCCTTGCGAGGCTACAAAGCTTGAGATCTACCTCTCAGAGTCAAGTACTGCATTTGAGGTAAGGCTTTTCTCGCAATCTCCCGATTGACTGAGCTCAGTAGGTTCGCCCCTGGGATCCGACAGGATCAAGGGGGATCAGGAGTTGTTTCAAGGATGTGCCATGCGTTCGAATCACACGAGCATCACTCAAGTCCGACTGCCAAACACATTGCTTTTGAGCATCTCAAACGTATCATAGCACAAGAGCGTTTTTTCAGAGTCAGTACTATCCGTTTCGCTCGCAAGCTCAACAATGCTGAAAGCGATCTTGATGACAGTCTATGGACGCTCGTGAAGGGATCAGTAAGCACACTTATCGCGAATACGTCGAACACTCGGGGCGTTATTTCCGAAAAAGCGATCGAGGACACATCAAGGAACTTGATCCCAATACGAAAAAAGTCAAGAAGCAATACAACGACGTAGAGCTCAATCTACAAGCCAGCTTGAGTCACCGGAAAGCGAGAATGTATGGGTTCGACCGCGCTGATTCGGAGGATAGGTTCTGAAACTCGCCGTAAACCTGCTCCCTCTGCTCGCTCTTTGCTGACTCTCCCCTTCATCAGCGCCTCCCCCTTCTTATCTGTACCTCCTTCGTATCTGGGACTTGTCTTCCTTTGTATAGCTCGCTTGTCCTCTGCTTTGTGTCGAGCGTCTGTTTCCGCTAGCAAAGTAATGTCAGTTTCCGCTTTCCTCTGTCTACTTACGACGTCTGCCAAAGAGAGTCAAGCTCTTGTGATAGGTGATTCGCCAACTTGAGGCGACCGAGGGAAGATACGGCGGAAGTAACGGCTCGATTTGAGGGAGGAGATTGTCAAAACTTCGGGTTGCGAAAGTAAGGCCTGACCGTCGGAGGGAGTTCCGGAGAGTAGTACACGCAGCAGCGAGCGAGGTATCGAACAGAGCTTTGGCTAGACTCAATACTCTATCGAAAAATAAAGACGACGGCGAGCTCGAGTGAAGCTTCTGTTTCTTTCAGGTGGATCGAAGTCAGCTCAAACGGTACACTCATAATGATTCGAGGAGCTTGCGATAGGTTCAGTACTTGCCGATCGTCTTGCGAGAGACTTGAAGATTGCGATATGGGAAAGAGTCGAGAGAAAGCAGGAGACACGAACCTGAGCCAGCCGAGTAGTAGAGCGGCTCATTTACGCGACTAAGAGCCCCATCGTAGCCAAAGCGAGATCGAAAGTGAAGAGTAGCAAGTCAAGAGACGATTCAAAACTTGCTCATTCTTTAAGTGACTCCCTTACTTCGATGACTCGCTCTGGCTACTCGAACTCGATTTTGATCGGTAAAGTAACACCACGAATTATCCTAGTAGCTGCTACAAGTACGCTCATGTGAGTTCTCGCTCTTCTCTTTCGTCATCTCGACTCTGAAATGATGAGCTAATCTGCACTCTCGCAAGGCTCCTCTGACCTCTACAAACGCTTCTCTAGCCCTCTAAGCTACTCTACTCCTCTCTCTCACGGTCGACAAGTCTCTATTGCTGGTTGTTGAGGGAAAACGAACATTGAAAGGGAGGAAAGACTGAGATCTCGAGATGGATTGAAGCGGGCAGAGAGCCAGGGAGTAAATCGGAGACCTCAGACTCATGTCACTGAGGCAGTGGAGAGAATGGAAAAGGTACGTTGAGTTGAACCGCTTCTTTCGAAGGAGTTTATCTGATTTCGCTGACTTGACATCTCCCTCGAATAGCCTATGCCTCAAGCCTGCGCCGATCATGCTACTATGATACTCAAAAACGCTCGATGTACTCGACCGATCTCAACAGTCAGTTTCTGCTTCGTAATCGGAAAGACTGCGACCTCAAGTTCTTCGAACGATCCATTTCGCCATCTCGCTTTGGATCTACCACAACGCTCCTTCTCTGCTTTACCTGCTTCACTTCCTCTGATGACTCAAAAGAGGACGGAGATACAGCCGGCGATCGACCGGAATAGCGCGGACCTTTTCCTAAACCCGACAGACTCACTCCATAGAGAACCTGTCCACTTCCTCCCGTCCTTTCCTCCTCGTTGATCTGATGGCTTCAGAAAGCGCATCATTACCAGTGTATGAGGTCGACGGAGCGCCGCCAGAATGGATGGCACCGCCAGAATACACCGGGTTGGACCTTACGAGGTACAATACGCACGACCGAATCAGTTTTCGCAAGGGGCGCGAAGATGCACTGGCTACTACCAATCGCCACAAGGTCACTGAACGCCTCGACCACATCATCGCTGGTCATCACAATCCTCACAATATCGCTACGCTTAAGAGGTGGAAATCGGAGCTAATTGAGTGCTTGAAAGGACCAGAGACGGACCCTGATTTCAACTACTACATCTCTTCAAACGCTCACAAGGTTATCCAGAAACTGGATGGTCTAATTCGTCTCACGGTAATTTAGATCTCTCGTTGGATTTCCTGTTGAGCTCGAGCTGACTCATGGGACTGCACCAGCCCGGTGAGATGCTCATTCCATTAGAAGGCAAGATGCAAAAAGAGTACCGAGCGAAGAACTTGGTCAAGAGTCTCAACCTTGAGGTCAGTTTCCTTTCGACGCTTTCATAAGTCGGAAGGCCTTTGCCATGCTGAAACTTGAGTGATGAATAGTCTCCGCAATCTTACCGGTCAAAGAGAATCAGGCCGTATTCGGTTTATATCGCTCAACACCAACCCGATCCCAAAAAAGGTCTCGCAAAGAATGCAATCAGCGCAATCATTGCGGACCTTTCAACAAGTGCAGGCGGATGGAACTTGAAGCATCGAGATAATTGGATGAAGATCTACGACAGGCTTACCTTCCTTTCAGAGACAAAAGCACAGGTGAGCAGACTCGCCGCTGTCAATCACAAAACCGACTCACCATTCGTCCTGTATCCCAGCTCTTTGACAGCAACAAACAGCTTCTCAAAAAGTACACGCAAAAGACCTTCATCGCCAATCTTAATCTGGTTGTAAGTGACGGGGATCGTCGCCTAAAAGGATCAAGGACTGACAATTCGTCGCCTTTTCTTGACGCTAGCCGCCACCTCAATCCAGCTTCGGCTTGGCTATCTCAAGCATTCTACCTCGTCGCGAACAACACTCGCTCGTTCACGATCGCATCTCGAGAAGGGTCGCTGCGATGCACGATATCGAAACATTCGGAGAAGCGAAAGAAGGAGGCTTGAGGTTGTCTGCGCTATAGACTAGTCGCTCCGCAAGCCCTGTCAACAATCTGTTCTTTAACATACTCGATCTCCTCTATTCACTTTTCCTCTGATTTATATGGCCCAATTCCTCTTCGCAACGCACACGAGATGTTTCCTTTCTCTGCCAACTCTTCCTTTTCGAATCGATCCTAGATCTGAGAGTGTCACTCGCCAGAGGAGTGATGCGAGCCGTTGTCGAGGAGCACTCGTGAGCTCCGGCGGAGAAGACTCGTGAAGCGAACATGTCTGAAAGGGCGAGACGAAACCGCTAGACGACGGAGGGTTTGAACCGGGAGCGTATAAGTAGCAGGAGCGTGCGATAATATGACAACAAGTATAGACGAGTTCAGCGAGTCAACAGTAAAGAGTGTGCAAACGAACGACTTGCTACTTCTCCTCCTTCATCTCTTCCTCATCCTTTTCTCCATCTTCCACTTTTAGCTTCCGAGCTTGACTGACCCACTCATTCGCCTCGTTCATCCGTTCAGCTTCCTCCCGCTTCGCTTCCAACCATCTATCCAATAAATTCTTGTTGTCCTCTTTCAGTCGAGAAATGAGTAGATCTTGTTGATTCAGTTCGAGTGAAAGAGAGGTATGATCGTCTTGTAGTATCTGCGAATACGAGTGAAGTAGAACGAGTCAGCAAACGATCTAACAGAGTCGAATTGAGGTTCTTCGCTGCTCGAATTGCGAAACATCTCGAGTCGCACTTCAGCTCTCGACTTGAATTCGGTCGTCACTCACCAACAGTTGCTTCTCCTTGTCCGCAACGATATCTCTGAACCCTCTCTGCTTCTCCCTCAATCCCTCAACCTCATGCCTCAAACTCCTCAATTCCTCTCTTTCCTCCCTCCCTCTTTCTTCCGCGTCTCTCAACTGATCCGTCAATGACAGTAAGCGTTGAGCGTTATGCGATTGCAACTTGTACTGTTCCGAGAGGTCTTGCCGCAGAGTTGATAATTCAGATTCGAGAGATTGTATCAGAGCGAGTCTCATCGAATCACTATTCACCCCAGGTTAATCTCATCAGCTCACCTGACACTCTAGCTGTACTCCAAGCGAATGGGACAGGACTCACTTTGCGCCCCCACCTCCTAATTGAACTCCATCTCCCTTCCCACCTCCCGCACTCGCTGTACCTTTAGCTGACCCGTTCGCGCCTGCTAACAAGACCCTGTTCCGTTCTTTCCATACTACGAGTTGTTCGTTGAGTCTCCGACAATGTTCGATCATTTCTGAATGGGATTGTTCAACTTGATTTCGTTGGATCAGCGAGGAGCGGATTTGCGCTTGCCAGCTTGGTAATGCCATATTATTGAAGCTGAGAGAGTGGTCGTGATGCAGAAAGCGAGAGGAAGAAAGTGAGAAGGGAGAGCAGAAGAAGCGAATTCGAAAGTTCGTTCGCAGAAAGCTGATTCTTGCAAGACTCGCTCAAACTCTCGTGAGTTATAAATATAGACAATAGGATGATATGCAACAATGTGAGATTCCGGCTATGTTCAAGAGTGAAAATATGTAAAATGCGAAATAAATACGATATGAAAGTTGCTAAGAGAAGAGAAAAGAAGATGCGAAGAGAAGTCTGAGGTATGCGAGAGTGTAGGAGATAAGAATAATGTGCAAAGAGAGAAGGAGAGAGTGCCAGCACTCTTTTAAAGGTAAAGGTATGGATTTGGGTAATCTTGCGAAATTTCGGATTGCTGTTGTTGAGGGTATTCATATTCATCGAACGAAGTCGAGTGAGTCTCGTCGTTACTCGGCTCAGTCATTCCATTCGAGTAGGTCGAGGAGACGGGGACTGAGATCTGACCGGATTGATCGACGGGGAGAGTAGCGAGGAATTCTTCATAAGTCGCTTCTTGAGCTGGAGGGGTCAAGGGAAGAGCCGGAGCTAGAACGCTAGGATAAGGTTGTATCGACGAGGGAGAGCAGTTCATGTCGAAGGAAGAAGAGATGGGTGATTCGTGGAATGGCTCGAAGACAGGAGGAGGTTGAGAGAAGGAGAAAGGAAAGGTTGAGAGATTGGCGGGAGCTGAGAATGGTTCGTTCGAGGTCGAATAGTTCGACATGGGTGAAGGATCGGGAAGAGCGTATTCGAAGGTAGGGAGTCCAGAAGCTTGGAAGACCGTCCATGCTTCAGATGCGGAAGAATTGGGAGTCGAGGGGAGAGTCGAATCGAAAGTGCTATTTGTCGAGGAAGTGAAAGGATAGTCGTCCATGGTCGAGTAGGATCCACCGATACTGTAGCTACTGTTCGTGGGCGATTGCGACTCGAAAGGGGAAGGGAGCAGGACAGAGGGAGTTTGAGGAGCCGAAGAAGCTGCGATCGAGAATCCTGACAAGTGAGCTTCGAGAGCTGAAGTCGTCTTCGCTCTGGATCGTCCGGTGTCTGACAGCTTTTTCGAAGAAGGCTTGCGGCGAGGTAAACCAGATTGAGCAGGCTTGTAAGAGTAACCTGAATCGAGAACGATAGGTTTAGCGCTAGACGAGTCGGAGGCAGTCGAGGAGAGTGAAAGCTTACCAGGGTACCTCTCAGCGTGTAGCTTGGCTTCGATCGAAGCCCGTCGAGCATACACCTCCTTGACCTCGGCCGATTCTTCCCTCCATAACGAAGCGACCAATTTAGCTGAGACGAAACAAAGGGGAAAGATTAGCAATCTCGAACTTCGTTAAGCAGTCTGAAGGAGACTCACAGATATCAGATTGAAGCTTGGGTGCCTCTCCAGTCTCCGTCAACTGCTTGACCCTGGCTGAACGGTAAAGAATCCAAGCGTTCGGAGCTCGAGGGATGTGACCTTCGGGTCTCTTCTTCCCCTTTGACTTGCTAGGTGATTTGGGAGGGAGCGAAGAGGTAGTGGAAGAGATGCTCGTAGCGGGAGAGTAGGGCTCAGTGGTACTTCGGTAAGGTTTGGGTCGTTTTGGAGAGGGTTGCATTTGAAGGGGAGCAGGTCGAGGGGAGATCGATTTGCGAGTTTGCTCGTACGGGCTTGCGACCGGGAGACGTAAGTGTTCTGCTGCTGACTCGAGGGTAGTGAAGAGGGAAGTAGAGGGGAGATCCGAATTTGATTTCAAAGTCGAAACCGAGTCTCGAGGTGTCCATGGAGAAGTTTGTTCGAGTACGGAGAGGGCCGCAGATAGTGAAGGAGACGAGTGAAGGGGTCGCATACTTGAAGGTGACGACGCTGAGGGAGTGAGGTAAGTCGAAGAAGGAGGGGTTGCGGGAGCTGGGATACGGAAGGTTTGGACGTAGGGTGCTCGGGGAGAAGGATCGAGGTGCGAGACTGAGGAAGCCGAAGTCGAGTAGGTCGCATTCGAGAAGGAAGATTCACCGGCGGACAGCGGCGAAGTTGCGTCGGGCGAAGAAACCGATTCGAAGGAGGAGAGATTGGCGGGAGCTGAAAGAGGGGGAAAGAAGTTCTCCTCACCGAAGGAAAGCTGTAGTGCCCAAGGATTCGTCGCTGAGATACGTTCCTCCTCCTGAACAGCCTGATCCAAGTTGAAGTAAGACTCTTGCGAAATTGTCGAATAATCCATCGGAGGAGAAGGGAGTTGTTCGATTTGGGTGTCGTGACAGTAGTAGGATGAAGGGATAGGAAGATTGGATTCTGTTGATTCAGCCGAGTTGAGCATGCGGAAGTAGGATTGTGAGGAACAAGAGGAAGGAGGTGAAGGTAGAGGAATCGTCGTGTTGAAAGTGGGATTAGTCGACATTTGCTCGAAGTGGGTCGATAAGCAGCTTGGAGCGTAGATTTCGTCAAGGGCTAGAGTATTAGTGAGAGGTAGGAGACGAATGAAGGGTGTGCAAGAGAAGAGAGAGAAAAAAAGAGGGGGCAAACGGAGCCGGTCGAATGAATGAAAAATACTTCGGTACGTCGATTCTTCATGACTGGGAACGGATAGCGGCCGACTCGAAAGTACTAAGCGGGGTACGGAACGACCGGAAGCTTGGTTCCGACGAAATGAGGAAGAAAGGGAGTCGAAACTGCCGAGATCGCTCGTGTGAAAAATGCGGAAAGAGCAGAAGCTTAACGAGATTAAAGCGGCTCTTGCTGCTCGTATCGTTGACCTTGTGGAGCAAGTCATAACCCACTCTTCTATCGGAAATGAGCGCAGGCTCGAAGAACAATACGAGAAAACGGTTTATCCGTTTAGCTGTTAGTCCTGCAAGCAAGTTTAGCTTTCGATGGCAGCTCGACGACGCTAAAGAGAGAAAAGAGGGCTTACCGTGCAACCCGTAGACGTCGATCCATTCCGCGCCTCTGCTGAAAGAGGGAGCTCGGAACTTGACATGACGGAGACGGAACTTTTTTGGCACTTCCCGTCGTTTCAGCCTGCACGTTGATCGCGAGAGGAAGTATGGTGCTCCAGACGGCCGAAAGTAGATGAACGTGAGCGATCGAAAACCTCGGCTCGAATGATCCGACTTCGAAGGGGTCGTTGAAAACTGTCGAAGAAAGGTGCTCGAAACGCCGAGGTGCTTGTAAATTTGTTCTCCTTCTTTCATTCGATCGTCTTGCAGGAGGGAAGCCTTCTCCTTCTCTCCGAATCAAGAGAACACGCGAGAGAAGGGAAGGGAACATTCTTTGTCGAATACAGGACCTGAGGGTAAAAATGTGACAATTTTCGGGATCAAGTGCTGCACCTCGTTGCGAAGGAGATACCGACGAGTGTCGAAAGTGGGTACAGCGAAGTGAGTTGACTTACGGGGAAAGCGAGAGAAGGCGACGAAGCAGCGGAAATTGACCGGAACGGTATCTTCCTTCGCCCAAATCTCCAGTCTGATTTCCTCCTGTTACCGCTTGCTGGGCAAGCGATAGCACCCTATTCAGTTGCGTGGTAGTCGAACTTGCTGTTTACGGAAGGTAAACACTTTAGTCTCGAAATCAAGGAACCGTTTGACTCTCCCTTTGTTTTCTCACCACAGCGAAACTTCCGCTGGAACGTTTTTGACCTCTTCGCTGCCTGTAGTCTTCGGCAGAGCGAGGCTCGCGAAGGTGATCGACGAAAAGCCGTTGATCTAAACTGTTTGCGTGATCGAGAAGCGGTGAACAAACGGCGAAGTTGAGAGAAACGCATGGGTTTTGCGAAAAAGCTTTCGGTTTATCGCAACAAAAGAGAGAAACAATTTGATCAGCTCAATTCATAAACACACAGTAGTCGATTGCAAGCTACTTACATCGTTCCGCATCCGGTCCTTTCTCGCCTCGTGTGCGCAGACTTGAGGGGCCAACGAACCCCATCAAGTTGAGCCTAAATGTAGCCGATCCGCTCGCCTCGTTTGTCATTTCGCTTATCTGATCCTCAGCTTCTGATCTACGGCATGCCTTCTCTCCCGGCGCACAGTGGGACTCGAGTTGAATCTGGAGAAGTTGAATTTGATTCAAAGTCGGCGAGTCGAAGGTCGGCTACTGTACGTAGTGAGTAGAGGTGAGGATCGAGTAGTAAAGTGATCTTAGGCTATAGCATAACGTAGCCTTCGCAAGCTGCGAGTTGTAGGATAGAGGAGAGAGGAAAAGATGGAAACGTCTCTCAACTTCTTACCATTCACCTCGACTATAGCTGCGACTGCTTTGAGACGCTTACTAGCATGGAGAAGAACTCTAAGCGACCTAGACTAGCGACAAGCGAACCCTCTTCGTCACTCTCTACTCTTCTCTCAACTCTCAACAAACTCGAACAACAACTCGCCAACAACACCAACTACGCTTCGAATGAAGTACAGGACGCTATCAATGAAGTATCGCGCTCAATGGCTGAGGTAGAGGGTAGCGCAGGGAGTACTCCAGCGCAGATTGATCAAATTCAGAGGAAGGAACTCGAGGAATTAGGGGGAAAGCTTTGGAATTGCTCGAGGACGATGGATATGACTGCAGAAAGTGTGGAGAATGTAGCGCAAGATCTACAAGGGCGAAAGGCAGTTGCGAAAGGTGAGTTAGTGCTTCGCCTTTTTCGCAAAGATTCGCAACTGAACTTTCCTCTCCCATCAGTTCGACACCTTGCACTTAGCGTCATCAAGCTAGTGACTAGTCACACGAGCGATATTGCTGGTGCGTCGCGGTCACTCCTTCGGTTCTTTGCCGCGAAGTCTCATCAGATCTTCTCTTCTCGGTTCAGAAACGAATCTTCTCCTCGATTTGACTACTCAAACAGCACTCGCCTATCTCGCCTCGAACAAAATGAAACAAGCTCGTGAACTCGAAACTCAAGCTGCTCTCTTCGCCGACTCGCTCAAAGATCTTTCTCGTGTCGATTCTTCACTTCGCTCGAAATCAGCTTCGATCGTTCTCGCTTTCTTGGTGTTCCGGATAAGACTCTCTATCGCTACCGGTGCTGCTCCTGTCGCTGAATGGATGCGCAAGAAGGCGGATGATCTGATGAAGGAGGAGCAGATCTCTTCTCAACAAGTATCTCGAATGTTTTTCGCTTTCTACCTCGAACCTGACTGACTATCGAGAAACAGATGATACTCGTCGCGCACGCTGCCTACGAGATTGGAACGGAGCTTGCTACGAAGAAGAATGGTGTCGGTGATGGAATCGGTTGGCTCGAATGGGCAAAGGGAATTCTCAAGGATCAAACTGGCAACTCCGCTCGAGCACTCGAGGTCACTCAAACTGTCAGTAATTCCTGTGTGAAGCTCATTGACGCTATTCGTATGTGCAGCTGGCGATCCTGAAGAAACTCGTCTTGATTCATTCAGAACAAACGATCGAAAAATCCAAGAACAGTCTAGAAGAATCGCTGAAAGAGTTGATCGTAAGGCGTTCCTCCTCTCCCCTTTTACGCCTTTTACGATGCTCAACTGATGGATACTCTCTCGCTACAGGATGTCGAGCCGACTTTCCTCCGCAAGCGCAAACTTCTCGAGCTTGTTCTCGCTCGCAAGGGTACAGATGAGGAAGTGCTTCTTCGTACGTCGCCCTTCTCGTACTGACAAGTGTGCGCGAAATGCTCATGTGTACCTCTCTTGACAGTCTTCACGGGATTGGTTTTCGAAGGTAGTAGATCTGAAGAGCAGGGTTTGAGGTGATTTCGTATCCTACGTTCGCACTAGAGACGTATACTGATTCTCTCAATCGTACATAGTGTCTCTTCCGACCTCTATCGAATCCTTGAGAACCGGTTCGCTACTCCTCTTCTCGGGCTAATTTCTCGCTCACGAACTATCGAACAGTCGCAACCTTCGCTTCGATATCACTCGAGCCATCTTTGACCAGTCTTCTCAACGTGATATGTCCGAGTCAAGGGAGTCTGCTACTGGTCTCCTTCGGCTTCTCGATCAGATCCTTTGCGTCGTCGCTCTTCACCTCAAATCTGAAGATCTTGGTCGAATGACAGAACTCCTCGATTTCATCGAACATTGTAAGCTTTCACTATCTTTCGATCGACCCCAAGCCATCCTCAGTGTCTCGTGAGGTCGCAGCTGTACCGAGTTATCGTGTCTCTGCAGAATCAGCTTATCTCATCGCGATCTACCTACAAACCGTCGCAAAGGCTGTCGAAGATCAACGACCAGAAGAATGTGCTAGATGGTACTCACTCATGCTCAGAAGTCCTCTTCAGCAACTTGATTCAGGTCTTCTCGCTCATGCTGCTCGGTTCGTCGATTTTCGTATCTTGCGAAATCGTACTCGCTCATCAAACAAAACACTCTGCAGAACTCTAGCTATGAGATACATCGAATCTAAAGATCTTGGAGCCGCTGCTGAGATCCTACGAGCTTGTGCGGAAGAAGGAGGAGATGCTCGAACCGACATTCTTCGTTCTCACCTCGCCGCACTTCAAGATGATACTTTGCGAGGTGCGTCTATCTACCCCTCAACTACAATGCTTCGCTCAGCTGTTTTCACTGGTGGCGCACAGCTGTCGAAACTTTCACCGTCGCTTGTTCTGCTCCAAACTTTTCGACGGATCTTCTCGTTTGGGTCGCTTATCAAGCGAATGAAGCTGGACGTCGAGAATTCTTTTCGTTGATTCTCGTCAAGATTGTTGAGGCTGCGAGGGAAGGAAAAGTGTTTGAGGGTGTCGATTTGATCGTCGCTGCGAGGTGAGCACTCTTTTCCGGAAGGCTCATTTGCGAACTTTCGCTGATCGGATTGCTGGATAGGTTGCTGGTTCGAATGACTATGGACAAAGTTCGAGCTTCGCTACAGCTGTGAGCGCTTACTCAGTCTACGCTACGCGTCGGAGCTGATCCTTTCTAGGTAGACCCGAGAACGAAATTGTTCCTCCATTGCTCTCAAGTCTCGAAGGTGGTAGGTTGGGATCCTTGTATCATGCATGTACTGAAGTGCTCATGGTACGTTCTTGCATAGCTCTCGAGATCGCTCGAAGTATTGCAGGCGGAACAAGCGAGCTTCCCGCAGATTTCGCAAAGAGTCTCAGTTGGATTCGTTCATCAGGTGAGCCAATCATGCCTTTCACCCATCTCATATGAATAGAGATTGATCGACGTTGTGAACAGCTCTCGAGCTCTGCGATTCCTTCTCCGCACTTTGGAGTTGCGCTTCTTTCGCCAAACTTTACGACGTTATCGCTTCTATCGCTCAAGTCGAACTAGCCAGCTCGGAAGCCAACGATGAGCTACTCTCGACCTACGGGAGGTGTCGCCTAGCTTCCCTCGCTTCCCAAGCCATGGGTGTTCGAGCTTCACCCTCTCAAGATCAGGTTCGTTCGCTTTCTCACGGCTTTTCTCGAGCTCAATCATTGACTGCGAGCGAGATACAGGCACAAGGATATAGAACTTTCTTGCACAAAGTCACAGAGTTCCACGAAGAGCTTACTTCGGGTGACGATCCGTATCCTCAGCAACTTGCGAAAGAAGATTTCCTCAAACTACTCAAATCCGCTATCTTACTTCAAGCCGAAGCTCACGCCGCTCTCGATGAGTACGAAGGACTTCTCAAGCTTGTCGAGGTGAGTCTGATCCAAACACATAGTGATTGTGCAAAGCTGACTCGTTTCGATTGACCACAGCTTTTCGAAGACGACGAACTCGGATTCGATGAAGCGACACTCTCGACACTCCGCATGATCGCTGACAAAGCCTCAAACTCTTCAAGCTGTCCCTATGAGGTCCTCCGTTCAATCTATCGCAAAACTCTAGCGATTCTTTACCAGAACCGTTCTCTCAATCCGTACGGACGAATGCCTTCCTACACTTTCCGCTCAGTTGACTGATGTAAGGGGGCAAAAAGCGTCTGTAGTGTCGAGATGGCAGTCTGGTTGAGATACATCATTTCGATCTTGTTACCGAAAGAACCAGACGAAGCTTTCAAATATTTGCAAAACGCTCAACAACTCGTTCAAAAGCATGAGGTCAGCATCTCTCCTCGATTCCCACGACTAGAGCTGATCATATCGGTCTCTGAATCAGACTAGCTACCCATCAGAGGAAGCTACCTGGTGAGCTTTTCTTCGACTTACTATCGTTTCCTCAACGCTCGAGTCGAAACTTATCCCTTTGATTTCGACTTCACAGGCTCATCAATACCGCATGGGATCAAGGTGCTGCCCCCTCATCCTGATAATCCTCCCCTTCTCCTTCGCCTGACTCAATTCCCGCTCACTTCTCTCGCAGGCATAGATCTCTATTCTACTTCCTCTCCTTCATCCGGTTCGAAATGGTGTCAATTATCGATCTCGATTGCGCGATCTACAGAGGACGAAGTAATGTCGTATCAGGTGAGTTGGGAGCTGTCTTGCTCAGAATCGAGTTGCGAGAACTGACGGTGAGGATGGGAAATGTAGCTTGAGGAATGGTTTAGAGGTTTGAAAGCACAATATGGAGATGAACTTGAGGATGGAGAGGAGATGCAGGAATAGCCGAGGGGTAAGGTGAAAGGATAGGAAAACAAAAAGCTTGTTGTGTGCGATGAATCTTTCGCAAGGAAAGTTTGGAAACCACTCTCGATTTCCGCTTCTCTCGTTCGATAACATCGCCGAACTCGCAGAGTACGAGAGGATTAGATTGTATTGACTAATCGTTCGCTGTCAATTCAAGTTCAAGTCCAAGTAAACCTCTTCCTCCTCTCCCGCTCCTCCCTCTCGACGCTCGTACTATTTCTATGGATCAACTCTCGGATCCCTCGGCCACCAACTAAACACTCCCCCAAACTGTCCAATCCTCGGCAACGGTGGTATCGCTTCACCCTGACTATCTCTCTGATTCATACTCTTTCGAATCCTATCATTCATCCTCTCCCTCAATTCGACCTATCCCACCAGATCACACACACAAATCAGCACTGATTCGAAGAAGATAGGGAGGAGAGACGGAGAAGTACCTCGTAGCGATTCATGAATGAGACTTGTTCAAATAAATCAATATTGCCTTCTGCATTCTTTCGTTCTGATGCTTCTCTTGCCTCTCGTTCTTGGATACGCTGTTTACGAAGTAGACGTAGACGTTCTTCATAAGGGATCTCGGGTTCGACACTACCTCATCAAAAGGTTTCAGTTTGTGTGAGCGGAGGGAGAGATGAAAGGGAACAAACGGTTTAGATGGTTTCGAATCTTGAACTGTACTTGGAGGTGGTGGCGCTGGGGCAGTAGGTTTCTTCGCTACTTTTTTCTGCTGCATTCACCCTCAAAAATTTCATCAGTCTCCCTTTCTTTCCTTCGTGTCAACTCGAGAGTAGAGTAAGAGGGACGTACAGTGAGGAAACTAGATAAACTAAAACCTCCAGCTTCTTTCTTCTTCTCCCCTCCCACTACTCCAGTCAATCCCTTCTTCACCTCCCCTCCTGCACCAATCGGTGTTCCCACCTTCCTCTCCCCGATTCCAACTAATTCACTAGTAATCCTAGCTTTCACTCCTCCTGTACCTTCCCTTGGAGTTCCACTACTCGGAGTACCCCCTCCCATACTCGATCCTCCTCCCTCTTTAATACCATTCCCCTCAATCTTAGGTCTCTTCCTCTGTCCACCGCCCCTTCCCCCATCTTTCACTGAATCTCGATCACTTTCGAATGCTTCCCTACCCCTCTCTTTACCTTTCCCTTTCCTATCCCTCTCAAATGAAGCTGAACCAGGAGTCTTCGTAGAAGTAGAAGTGGAAGAATCTGATTCTTTCCCTCCTTTTTCCCGGTGGATCTTGTCTTTCCCTATCTTGAGGGGTGGTAAAGCTGGAAGAGCCGAAGAGGAGGAAGGAAGAGGAGGTGGAGAAGGTTCGAAATCTGATTCTGATTCTTCTTCCGAGGATTCGACGATTTTAGGTTTCTTCTTCATCAAAGTTACTTTAGGTTTACGTTCTTTTCGTTCCGTTGGTTTCTTCGTCGAGGGTGTCGGAGGGGGAGGGGGAAGATTAAGTGTTTTGGAGGATTCAGGGAAGAGTTGAGCTGCTAATGAAGCAGAAGGAGGAGCGGAAGTCGAAGTAGAAGGGATTGGATCGATAGAAGGAAGTTGCTGTGGATCTGAAGGAGGTTGGGGTGGTTTGATTCGTAATGATCTTGTAGGAGTTGGTTTAGTTGAAGTAGAAGGTTTGGCTCTCTTTTTAGGAGGGGGTGAATTGGATTCCTCCTCTTGTTGGCTTAATTGAGCTGCTGGTGGTAGAGAGATGGGAGGTGGTGGAGGTGGGGATAGATCTTGAGCGTCTGAGAGTGGAGAGGAAGCGTTTGAGTGATTGGAGGGAGCGGCGTGAGAGGGAGGTGGAGGAGGAGGGGAGATGGAAGTTTCAAACCCTTCATATTTCCTAGGAGCTGCTACACTTCTGCGTGGTCGGTTAGACATCCTTTGTAGATTGATCTTTGCCAAGTGAGTGGTAGTGAAGAGAGAGGAGGTTCAACTCGTTTGTTTGTCTCTAACGATTCACTTTACCCATCTCGCCAGTTTCAAGGGATGGCTAGCTTGGGTACTGCTAGTCAGCAACTCAGTCAACAACAACAACTATTAATGCAACAACTCAATTACCCTCCTCAAACTCAGGAGAGATTGAGACAAATCATCGGTAACTCTCTTCATCTCTCTACCCTTTGAATGAGAGCTGATGTAACGGCTGTATGTAGGTAGGATTCAAGTACTCAAGAATGAAGGTCATACAGTAGAAGGGAGTCAAGAATTGGGTCAATTGACTAAAATCGTGTTGGGATTTCAATTGAGGGCTCAACAACATAGACAGATGCAGTTACAAGGTACGACTATCTCTCCGAGTACTATCAGAGTATGTGATTGACGCGCGAACGAGATGAACAGCTCAAGCGAATGGAAACTCGACTTTCAATTCAACTTCGGAAGCTATTCCCTCCACTTCGACTCAACAGAACGGAGATGCTTTTACACCACCTGTAGCGTCCACTTCTAGATCTCCTTCCCCTCCGATCGTGTCCTTCACTCCCGAACAAACAGCTTCCCTCCGCTGTCAAATCATCGCATTCAAACTCCTCTCTCGCAACCAACCCATTCCTACCTCCCTCCAATCCGCCCTCTCCTCCCCTTCAGAAGCAGTAAAATTCGTTTCCCGTCTACCCGACTCCTCTTCGACCTCTCAAAGTCTCTCAGTAGATTTCGACCCGGCACAAGAATCGAAACTTGCATCAGAAGAGAAGGAACGACAATTAGCAAACGAACCACCTCTCGAAGAAGTAGAAGATCCATCCTCTCTCGTATACCCTTTCAACTCTTTCCTCGAACCCCGACAAATCCTCGCTACCTCTTCGACCGGTGCCGCTCATCGAAGAACTCTCCTAGTTCCAACAATGTTACCGAAAGGACTCGACGCTCAAACGTTACTAGAGGAGAGGAATCGATACATTGAAGCACGCGTCTCTCAACGAATCCGTGAACTCGAAGATCTCCCTTCGAACCTCTCTCAAATCGACCTCTCTTCTTCCCTTTCCTCCCTCGACTCTTCTTCCTCCCCAACCGATTCTTCCCTCGCCTCAGCAAAGATCCGAGCCTTGATCGAATTGAAATCCCTGAACCTTCTCTCTCGTCAACGACAACTTCGAGAATCTCTCGTAACCTCACTCCAACCCTCGACTTCTCTCCTCCTTCCAATGGATCGAACCTTGTTCCGTCGTACCCGAAAACAAACAGTTCGAGATGCGAGAATGACTGAACAATTGGAAAAGAAACAAAAATTGGATCGAGAACGACGAGCGAAACAGAAACATTTGGATCACTTACAGGAGATTGTAGTACATGGAGAGAAATTGGGTACCGCTCATCGATCACATCAAGCGAAATTCATCAAATTGGGGAAAAGTTTAGTCAAGTTTCATGGAGATGCTGAGAAGGAGGAAGCGAAGAGGGTTGAAAGGGTTTCAAAGGAACGTTTGAAGGCTTTGAGGGCGGATGATGAAGAAGGTTACCTCAAGCTTATCGATACTGCCAAAGATACTCGTATCACTCATCTCCTCCGTCAAACCGATTCATTCTTGGATTCCCTCGCTACAGCAGTCGCAAACCAACAAAACGATGCGATTCAACTCGAACAAGCTGCGAATGGACAACCTTCATCAGCAGATGCTCCACCACCTCAAGAGGAGGAACCCGAAGTCGTAGATGAGAGTAGGTTTGGAGCTCAACCAGTTTTCGATGAGGAGGATCAAGAGAGGAAGAAAGATAAGGATAAAGTAGATTATTATAATGTTGCTCACAAGATCAAGGAGTCAGTGGATAAACAACCTAGTATATTGGTTGGAGGAGAGTTGAAAGGTTATCAGATTAAAGGTTTGGAGTGGATGGTTTCACTTTACAATAATCATGTCAACGGAATTCTCGCAGATGAGATGGTGAGCTACTTCTCTCTCTCTCTCTCTCTCACGACGAATGAGGATGTGCACTGATATAGAGAGGGAATTATGTTAGGGTTTGGGTAAAACGGTTCAAACTCTCGCCCTAATCACTTACCTCATCGAACACAAACAACAACCTGGTCCTTACCTAGTCATCGTCCCTCTCTCAACCATGCCAAATTGGATCTCAGAATTCGAACGATGGGCACCTTCAGTTCGAGTCGTCTCTTACAAAGGAACTCCAACTCAACGTAAATCTGCTCAATGGGAGATTCGTCAAGGGAATTTTCAAGTCCTTTTAACGACTTATGAGTATATCATTAAAGATCGACCATTGTTGGCAAAAATTAAATGGTTGCATATGATTATTGATGAAGGACATAGGATGAAGAATGCAGAAAGTAAATTGAGTTTGACTTTGACGACTTATTATTCTTCGAGGTATCGATTGATCTTGACCGGTACTCCTTTACAAGTAAGCAGAAATTCCTCTCATCTACTCCTCGAATCGGAGCTGATGAGTTGATCGTGTTTCTGCTACAGAACAATCTTCCAGAATTATGGGCTCTCCTCAATTTCGTTCTCCCCAAAATTTTCGGATCCGTCAAATCCTTCGACGAATGGTTCAACGCACCTTTCGCCAACACTGGTGGACAAGACAAGATTGAAATCAATGAAGAAGAATCACTCCTCATCATTCGACGTCTCCACAAAGTTCTTCGACCGTTCTTGTTGAGGAGGTTGAAGAAGGATGTTGAGAGTGATTTACCGGATAAAGTAGAGAGGGTTATCAAGTGTCGAATGAGTAGCTTGCAGTTGAAGTTGACGAGACAGATTAAGGAACATGGAATGATCTTTACTGATATGGGGAAAGAGGAGGAAGGAAAGAAGAAAGCGACGGGTATTAGGGGATTACAGAATCAAATCATGCAGTTACGAAAGGTGAGCACTCTCACTTCTCCCTCACTTTCGATGCCGAGAAGAGGAGCTGATGAGATGATTGAGCGAGTGTGTTCAGATCTGTAATCATCCTTTCTGTTTCGAAGCAGTTGAAAGATCGATCGATCCTACCGGACTCAACAACGCGACCTTGTACCGAGTAGCAGGAAAGTTTGAACTTCTCGATCGAATCCTCCCTAAACTTTTCGCAACCGGTCATCGAGTTCTAATGTTCTTCCAAATGACCGTATGTCTCCCTCCTTCCTCCTTTTCCACTCCTTTCGCCTACTAACGATGTTTCGAGAGGTGATCAAAATAGACGGTAATGACAATCTTTGAAGATTACTTGAATTTCCGTCGAATCGAACATTTGAGGTTGGACGGTACGACGAAACATGAAGATCGTTCAATGTTACTCAAACTCTTCAACGAACCAAACTCGAAATACCCAATCTTTATCTTGTCTACTCGAGCGGGAGGTTTAGGTTTGAACTTGCAAACGGCTGATACGGTTATTATTTTCGATTCGGATTGGAACCCTCATCAAGATTTACAGGCTCAGGATCGTGCTCATGTAAGTTATCTCTCTTCCTTCCACCGATTTTGAGAGGGGAAAACGCTGATGTGGAGTGAGAGAGTGATATATAGCGTATTGGACAAAAGAAAGAAGTTCGAATCTTGAGGTTGGTCACCGAGAGGTCGGTTGAAGAACATGTTATGGCTGGAGCAGCGAAGAAGATTGAGATGGATAAAAAGATTATTCAAGCTGGTCGATACGATAACAAGTCAACTGCTGAAGAACGTGATGCTTTCCTCGTACGCTCTTCCTTTTCCTCTATCTACCTCGCATACGAGATACTGATGTATAACTTGGAGGGATGTACAGCGAGCGTTGTTGGAAGCTGATGATGAAGAAAAAGAAGATGATGACGATGCGGATGAAGCGGATATTTTGAATGAAGCCATCGCGAGAACTGAAGAAGAACGCGCACTGTTCCGTCAAATGGATATTGATCGTCGTAGAGCTGAGGAAGGTGCTTGGGTCGCAGCTGGGAATACCGGGAAATTGTACGTTCTCTACTCTCTTCGATCTATTTCTTCGGAACATGAAACGGGGAGCTGATAGTCGAAAGTTCGAGGTTACAGCCCTGAACGATTGATTCAAGAGTGGGAGTTACCGGAAGTGTATAGAATGGAACATGCGAAAGCAGTGGTCGAACCAGATGAACAACCCGAAGGTTCGACGAGGAGGAGAACTGCAGTTACTTACGATGATGGAATGTCTGAAGAACAATGGTTACAAGTACGCTCTCTTTCCTTCTTCTGAGCCTTGTGAGTATTAGTGCTGACGTAGCCAGCGAGAGTGCAGACTATGGAGGATGAAGAAGATGATTCGAAGAAGACTAGAGGAGCAAGGAGGAACGTACAGAGAGCTGCATCCGTCAAGGCTAGTGAGAGTGGATTCAGTTCTGGTGAGGAAGACTCGAAGAAGAGAGCGAGAGGTGAAGAAGATGCGGGAAGTTCAGCGGGAGGTGGTGTAAGTTCCCTTGCTTTCTCTCACTCGATGATTTGAGCAATGACTGATGAGCGCGCCGTGATTCAATCGAGTAGAAGAGGAGAAAGACTCAACTCTCACCTTATCAACAACAACTCGCAATTTGCTTCGAACAAATCTTGACGGAAATGGAGAACCTCGATAACGTCCGTTTCTCTCATGCTCTCTTTCTACGTTCCTTTCGCTGATGTAGGATGGCGTGCAATCGGACAGCCGAACTATGGACATCAATGCACTGGTTTGTTCAACGAGTTGCCGAACAAACGAGATTACGCAGATTATTACCTCTTGATTCGAAACCCTATCGTACGATCAACGTCTTTCTCGCACTCCTCAGTAACTGTCGCTGATCAGTTTGAAAGGTTCTTGGTGTACAGTCTTTGAAAGAGATCAAGAAGAAGATTGGAAAAGGGTTGTACCCTGATTGTAACGCTTTCGCTGCCGACATCTACCTCATGCTTCAAAACGCTATGACTTACGTATGCTTTACCTCATCTTTACCGCCCTCCTCACTATCGCTGACTCGTTTACCCCTTCACTCTGATACAGAACGACGAAGGAAGTGTAAGTTCTCGCTTTTCTTCCCCTCTCTTTCCTCTCGAACTCGACTGATCTCTCCCTCTCCCTCTATATAGATCGTCTATCAAGATACGATTCTTCTTCGACAAGTGTTCGATCAAGCCTGGAGTAAACTCGTCTACAACGGACAACCACTCGCAGTTCTCCAGGCTCAATCACAAATGATGCAAGCGCAACAAGCTCAAGCTCACCACGCTCAACAGCAGCAGCAACAACATCAACAACAACAGCAGTACGGTGGCTACCCTCAGCACCCTCCTCCACCCCCTCCTCAGCAAGGTCAGTACTACCATCATCCTCGTTGAAGTTCTCTCTCTTTTTGTGGCTTCTTCTCGCTTTGATTTTTTCGCGTTACCTTTTACTTGCTTGTAATCTTCTGTCTGTCTGTCTTCTCCTCGTGAATGAAAGGCGAGCCCGGCAGAGAGAGACTAGCGAAAAATGACCGAATTTTCCAGAAATCTCGGGAAGCGAAAGAATGAGAGAGATAACAAACCTCTCAACTCCTACCACTCAGAGTCAACTTCAGAGAACAGTAAGCGAATGGACTAGACTACCGCTCTACGTTACAGCTAGACTGATAGACCGGGTTCCTCCGTTGACAGCTCATCTCTCATCTTGATCACTCTTTCAACTCTCAAATCCTCTCAACTACACTCCACTCCAGTCACACTAGTAGCATGTCAGAAGAAGCACCTTCCAAGAAAGCCACCGCGCCAGTCCTCTACGGGTTCAACTCAACCGATACTTTGTCAGAAGGTTTAGCATCATTCGTACTCGCGGCTCAGGATGAAGCATTCAAGAAGAACCCTGGATCAACCTTCAAACTCGCAATCTCAGGTGGTAGTCTCCCTAAAGTGCTCGGAAAGAACTTGATTGAACGTAAAGATGTTTCCTGGGACAAATGGTCAGTCTCTCTCTCTCCCTTCCCTTTCCCTTCGTCCACTCCCTTCTATTGTTGATCACGAGAGCAAGGGAATAGGGAGATCTTCTTTGCGGATGAACGAGTAGTACCGTTAGATCACGAAGATTCAAACTTTGCTTTGAACGACGAACACTTGTTCTCAAAAGTCCCAATCCCAAGACAAAATATTCATGTCATCGATACTACCAAACTCGACGATCCTGAAGCCGTAGCAGATGATTACGAGAAACAATTGGTCGCTGCTTTCGTTGGATCTAGTTCAATCGCTTTCCCTAGATTCGATTTAATCTTACTTGGAATTGGGTACGCTCACTCTCCTTCCCCTCTAATTCTCCTTCGCTCTCACTGACAATTGAGAGAGATTAGACCTGATGGACACACGTGCTCCCTCTTCCCCGGTCACCCTCTTCTTCAAGAACAAGATGGTTGGGTTGCCTGGCTCGACGATTCCCCTAAACCTCCTCCAATCCGAATCACTTTGACCTACCCAGTCTTGAACCACGCTCACAGAGTAGCGTTCGTTTCAACCGGAGAAGGGAAACAAGAGATTATGCAGAAAGTTTTGGATCACCCAGAGGAAGGATTACCGAGTAGTAGAGTCAAGGTTATCAGTCCTGGTAGAGTTTACTTCTTTTCGGATGATGCCGCTCTCAAGTACGTCTCAGCTTCCTCTTGATCTCATCCGGAGAATGTTGCTCACGAGGAAGTTTGGTGTACAGACTCGTTAAATACGATCGTACCGAATTCCAATCAAACTTCAAGCTGTAAACAGGACGTCTTTCCTCTTCTACGCTTCTCCCTTTCTTCATACATACATGCTTCCCCTTCCCTCCCTTTGAATAAAGTTCGAGTTACAAATCAGTGAATATGACTTTTCTTTCTTTTCTCTCTTTTCTGTTCGTTCCTCCCTTTTTTTTTCTGTTCCCTTTTCTCCGAATACGAGTAGTTCAAACCACCAAGTAGAAATGAATGCCCAGAATCAAACAGTCTCAAAAGTACTTCTTGAGGAGCTTGAGAATGAGAGAGAATCGAGGTTGCAACAAGTGTTCAGTCAGAAACAGAGGGGAGAGTGATAGAAAGACACGAAAGGGCTATGAAGAGAGAGTGATAGTGTAGCGAGTAGAGAAAGCATGAGAACCGATAGTGACCCTGAGAAAGAGAGAGGAAGCTACAAGGAATGAAAAAAATGGCGAAAAGGCAAGAGAAATATAGCGAGCAAGTAAAGGATAGTGATGTAGAGAGCAGGGTAGAGAGTAGTGTAGTGACAACAAGGCGTCGATGAGACGAAAGACGAGACAAAAGAAAGGTGGTGAAGAGCGAGGAGGGTTTTTAGATCGAGTTTTGATTATTCCCATTCAACCAACCAAACCAACTCCCTCCCTCCGCTCCTCCCGCCTGTACACCACTAACATTCCCTAACCCTCCTCTTCCCGTCCGATTCTCATAACCTCTCCCAGCTGGACTACCGGGACTCGATCCACTCGCACTCGACCCGAATCCGAGTTGAGCTAGGAATGAACCTGATGAAGAGGAAGCTTGAGGTTGAGTAGAGGAGCGTGGTGAATGATGAGTGTGAGAAGAAGAGGAGGGAGAGGAGAATGCATCTTCCAAAATGGTTTCCGCTACTCCCGGAGCATACATCTAATGTGAAAAACAACTTGTCAAGTTAAGTTTTTTTCGTGGCAAGAGAGTTGAGGTAAAAGGGAGGAGAGAGAGATAAACGTACATGTGGATCAATCGGATGATAAGCCGGAGGACTCACACTCCGAGTACTTTCAGTCTCTCCTCGTTCTCTCGCAACTTCCCTCAATAACCTCTGTTCCAAATTCCTCTCCGGTTCCAATTCTTCCTCACCACTCTCGCTTCCTTCCTCACTTCTTTGCTCCTCCGAGTCAGAGTCATCTTCGGGTCGATTCGGGAAGCGATGGATTGAGTGCAAGGAGATATCGAGTAGACCTGGAGTAGGGGGGTTATGAATCCCTTCTTCATCATCATCTTCTTCTAGGTGATTGGAGCCGGCGGAGTGGGAGGGAGAGTGAGAAGAAGGAGAGGGGAGAGCGTTTGTGGAGGAGGTGGTGGAGAGGTTCGAGGCGTGTCGTGAATGGCGAAGGGGTGAGGGTCTGATAGGTTGAGAGGGGGAAGCGAGTGCTGATGCGGCACCTGCTGCGGTCGGTGGTAGGGAGGAGGTGGATGGGGCGTCAAGTCGTCGATTTCGATGTCTAGATCTTGAAGAGGTCGAATTTGTTGGTGGAGCATGAGGGAGGAGACGTGAAGAAGAAGGAGGTGGTCTTCGAGTAGGTGGAGAAGGGTTCGAAGTACCTGCTGATTCGAGTAGTATTGATCCTCTCTCACTTCCGTAAGCTGGAGGAGGTGCTAAAGTTCCCATCATAGGTGCTAGACCCCATTTCTTGACGTTTGCTTCGATGAATACGAATCCTGCTTGACCCAAATTGACGTGAATGGAACAGGCGGAATCGGCTCCCACCGTAGGGAACAAGTTGTGCTTGTTGAATCCGATGAAAGCGTCCTCTAGTTTCTTGCCGTTTCGAGTGAAGAACACTGTTCCTGTTCGTGGACGGTAACCGACTCCGAGTGTGTCACCTTCGAGTAAAGGAGGACCGTAGGAGGTGGAAGTGAAGGGGAAATTGTGAGATTTGAAACCGTCTGATGAATGATATCCAACTGAGAATCGATTCCAACCTGTGAGATCGACAGAATGATGCTATCAATACCATTGAGCTACTGATAGGGATGAACGTTTTCGACTCACCCGGTAACCTGAAACTAGGATAAGGTTTAGTCGCCAATCCAATTGAAATATTCGTCCCCATAGGTTTCTCAAACATTTTACACTCCCAATAATACACCTCGTTCAATTTCGGCAATGGCAAGTTACTCTGTACGCAACATCCACCACCTTCTTCAGGAGCCATCCCGAACCCGTCAGAGAGGAAAGTGATTTCAGTTCGAGATTGAACGATCAGAGCTGGGTTCGATTCGTAATCGGGTTCGAAAGACCATGCGGAAACACCTTTCTCTTGGATCGAGAGGAATTGGGACAAGGTGATTTCGGTAGGTTGAGAGTTGGGTGGGTATTGAGTTTGCCAATCTGTGAGATCGACGCAAAGTTCCTACTTCAGAAACGGAATCGCACGGAGTAGGAGCGTTCGAAGTGTCGACTCACCTTTCCCTCTTTGATAACCTATTCTAGTCCCCTCGTCTACTTCCTCCAACCATCTCGCTTCAACCCCTTCGAATCCTCCTTCACCATCCACCAAATCCTCCCTCTCCAAATTTGTCGGACCTCCTTCATCGCTCAACTCAATCCCTCTCCTTCTTCTCAACAACAAGATGATCAATAAGAAGATGAGGAATAGGAGAGTAGTCAGGACGATGATCAAAGGGATTACAATCGCTAAAGTCTGATTCCTCGAGTAAAGGGGGGGGTCAGTCTCCATCTGAATTACGAGGACAGAGGGAGAGAGACCGTACAGCATCATTATCTCTTCTAGGTGATGGGAATTGAGTGGGATACCCTCCATTTCCTCCGTTGTCAGGTGAATCGTCAGGAGGATAAGGATAAGGAGCAGGCCACTGTCCATCTTGTACAGCATGTTCTCTCTGCATCGTATTCAGGATGTAATCTTTCACTTGTAGAGCGTAGTCTTGAGAGTTATGGTGGAAGGAGGAGAGAGTCGGATCGGTGTGAGAAGATGAGGGGGCGGAATCGGGCAAGGGTGAGAGAGGGGACGTTAATCGGGTGAGGCGCATAAGGCCTAGGATCTTGAGAGTAGTTCTCAGGAGTAGCGAGGGTCGTGTGAGGTGGGAAGGAGAGAGAGGAGGAGCTGCGAGGCTGAGTCTTTGAATTTCGCTACTTTTTGGTGGAGCTATCGAGCGTTCACCTTCCTTAGAGTGTGTTCGAGTGAGTCGAATCAGCGAGTCAAAGGCTCAAATAGAGCGAGGGGGGAATGAAAGCGAATATTTGAGAATATATGCAACCCGCAAATCTTGCTTGTTCAGCAGCTAGAAAAAGTTCTCTCTCCTTCCTCCCACTCACCCGCTCACGAGCCCACCGAACAAAGATGAGTGGATTAGATTGGCAAGCACCCGACTTTCTATCAAACACGAATCAAGATGATTGTTCGTCTCCTCCACTCTGTTCCCCTTCTAACTTGAACCTGGCTAACGAACCCACTCTCTCTCCAATGATAGACCTCGCTTCACTCGCTTCATTCTTAGATGGTCCACAATCCAAATATCCTACTCAAGATCTATCAGTCTACGGTACTCAACTCGCTCAATTCGGAGGTTTAGCAGGAGGACAAACAGGACAATCCCCTTCCTCACCTGAACTCACTAGTGATTCAGGTGCTTCTCCTTCTTCTTCAAACGATGGTCAGAATGGAAAGAGGAGATCAACCGGTGGAAGTGGTGACTTGTCATTGTCGAGTCATCAAGCGATTTCGCATGACAAGAGGAAGAACGGTTCGAACACTACACAAGCTATCAAGGATAGGAGATCTTCACATGGCAAATCTACTGCTCCTCTACCTCACCATTCTCACCCAGATGGAATTGATGGAGACATCACGAGGAGTGAGTTAAATCGAAGTGTTCTCTTACCGGTCCTCGCGCTCCCTCGCTGACTCGTTAGATCTCTCGAGTCTCACAGGCGCATCACCGGAAGACGACGAAGATGGTAAAAGAGGAGGAAAAAAGACTAGTGAGAAGAGGAAAGCGCAAAACCGACAAGCCCAGAGAAACTTTAGGGAACGCAAAGAGAAACACCTCAAGGATTTGGAGGATAAAGTTGGGGCACTCGAACAACGTGCGAATGATACGGAATCTGAAAACTCTGCTTTGAAACAACTACTTCAACAGTGAGTCTCACCTCTTTCTTCTCGCTCGCAACTTGTTCTTCGTTTTGACTCACTCTCTGCCCTGAACCGCGCAATAGACTCAAGAGTGAGAATGAACGATTGAAAGTGTTTGAATCAGCTTTCTCTTTCAGTTACGACAAGGATGTCAACAATTCCTCCACTATGCCCACTTCCTCCACTTTCCAAGGAGGAACTTCCACTTCTTCAACTTCCCAACCTCCAACCTCCACTTCTCCACTCTCTCTCGACGAGCCCAACACTTCCAACACTTCCTTCTCCTTCGACAATTCCTCCTTCGAGTTACCCGTTTCACACCCCTCCACTTCCTCCACTCAAACTTCCTACGATTCAACTTCTTACCCTTCGACCTCGATCCCCGATTTCTCGACCGGCTCTTTCACAGACAACTTATTCCTCAACTCCCTCACTGCTCCACCTCTCACCTCGGACTCCCCCATCTCCCCCTCGACGGTCGCTTCATCCTCTTCCATCGCAACTCCACCCTCCTCAACCGCTCCAGATCTCTTCGCATCCTACCGAGACCCTTTAGCCGATCTCTCCCTCCCCTCTGCCCCTCTCGCAACCCTCGCAGATTTCGACGCATTGTTCAACACTACAGGTCTCGATCTCCACTCTCCTCAATCTCAAGAACAGTTTAAACAATTCATTAAATCTCCTTCACCACTCGTACCTTTACCTTCCCCCCAAAAGGAATTACCATTCCCTAGTACAGAGGGGAAGAAGAAGGTTGAATTCATTGGTCAAGCGAATTGTCCTTATGGTTTGAACGAGGGGGAGAAATACGAATTCGATTTAGATGGTCTTTGTTCAGAGTAAGTACCACCTCTCTCTCTCTCTCTGAGTTGGTGTCGAATGAAGTGGCTGATCAATTCCGTTTTTGTTGGGGGTTGGACTTTTGTTTAGGATGAAGTTGAAAGCTACTTGTCAAGAAGCTGCTCGTCAAGCTTTGAAATCGGCAATGGCAGAAGACGCAAAGATTTCACCAAGTTCCATTATCGACTCTTCGCCTGGTTCTCAATACTAGATTCTTCTCTCGTCGCTGGTCGTCCTCTCAAAGAAACCCACAAAATCACCATTTCGATATTTTCTCTGCTTTTCTCTCTCCGATCTCTCTCTCCGATCTCTCTCTCTCGTTATTACCTCGCCTAGTTCTCTTTTGTTTGTGTGTGATCCCTCTCGTCGTTGTTGATACTATCTGTTTGTTTGTACAACTCCCTTTACAACTCTCCTTTTACAACTCTTGACAACTA
>Ga0308160_10001710_pt1 | contig 29191 bp, 35 predicted proteins | sample PhyFR1_FD_201036 | JGI IMG/M metagenome (GOLD analysis project Ga0308160, IMG submission 201036) | Phyllosphere microbial communities from UC Gill Tract Community Farm, Albany, California, United States - DLSLF.R1 | ecosystem: Host-associated > Plants > Phyllosphere > Unclassified | place: USA... | reverse complement strand
GTCGCCCAGCGCCTGACGGCCAATGACGTGATCGAGCACGCGCGCCGGCGCGTCGAGGGGCGGCACGTCATGGAAAACGGCCAGCTGATCCCGGCGTGCGCCCCGGCGACCATGAACGTCGAACTCGGCTACCTGTCCGAGCTATTGAAGCTGGCCGGCCCCATGCTCGGGGTGCGCCTTGCGGTCGATCCGGTCGCGGAAGCGCGCCCCGTCCTGCGCCTGTTGAAGCTGGTAGGGAAGTCCAGGCGGCGGGAGCGGCGGCCCACGGCGGATGAGCTGCAGCGCCTGCGCGCCCATTTTGAGGCGGCGGCCTGGCGCTCTGAAATCCCCATGCCGGACATCATCGACTTTGCCATCATGTCGGCGAAGCGGGAAAGCGAAATCACCCGGCTACTGTGGCCCGACTTGGAAGCCAGCACGCGCACGGCGCTCCTGCGCGACGCGAAGCACCCGCGGCACAAGGAGGGCAACCACAAGCGCTTCGCCCTGCTGGGCGCTGCCTGGGAGCTTGTGCAGCGTCAGCCGCGGAAGAATGGCGAGGATCGCATCTTCCCGTACAACCCAAAGTCGATCGGCACCGCATTCACGCGCGCCTGCGCGAAGCTGGGGATTGAGGATCTGCACTTCCACGATCTGCGGCACGAAGGCACGTCACGCCTGTTTGAACAAGGCTACGACATACCGGAAGTCGCGTCGGTGACCCTCCATGAGTCGTGGACCGAACTGAAGCGGTACACCCAGCTACGGCCGGAGTCGCTACATAGACAGCCATCTGAAGGGGCCTCGCCACAGACATAGGAAACTGCTCGCCTGGGTGGCATGCTTTCCACAAGAAGACTGCTGATTGGAACTCCGATGTCTCATCTATGCTTATCCAAGGATGAAGTGGCGGAGCTTTGCCGGACGCCACAGCGCGCCCGCCAAGCGCTTTTCCTCCGCACGAACGGGATACGCCACTACCTCGACGCGCACGGCTGGCCAGTGGTCTTGCGCTCTGCAGTGGAGCCGAGTGAAAAGCAGAAGCCGGCTGCCGCCGAGTGGAGGTCAAACAAGGCTCCATAGCGTGCGATGGCCTTCCCCGCTAACGAAAACCCCGCCGGAGCGGGGTTCTTGGTCAGGGTGAAACGCCTCCACTTCTTGGAGGAGTGATGCCAGGCAGAGATATCTGTCTGGCAGCGCGCTTGTGGTCAATTACGCGGATTACCTCGTAATCAGTCTTGGCACCCGCTTCTGTCTGCCATTGGGTTACCAGCACGTCGCAAATAAGCACATCGCCCTTGGAGAAAGCAATCTCGTTTGAGTTGACGCCCGCGATAAAATCGGAATCAGATATCTTTGCATTGATGGTGGAATTGCCGTCCGACAAGCGCCATTTGTTATCTTCTTTGAATGTCAAAGCAACGATAGAAAAGGCCATCTTGCGGCGCTCCTCTAATAGAAGTTCATCCACCCCTGCCGGTGGCGCAAAGAACGAACGCTCAGTATCCGTGACTATTAAAGAAAACCCATCATCATCACCGGCGGCAAACATATCCACACCAGGCTGATCCAATGGAGCAAGTACCCGGTCGAATGCCTCACGAACCGCCAGATCGCGCAACAGCGTCAAGACCTGCTGTTCGACCTTAAGTGAGTCTTCATCGACTTGTATTGTGGCATTGCCATCCTCATCCAAGCGCACGTTAGTGATTCGGCGACCACGCAGCCACTTCAAAACGTATGCAAGACCCTTGCTCCCCTTTCTTGCGGCAAATCCAAGAATGCCCAGAACTGCAGCAGCATTCGCTGCTGCGGTCATGTTGTCACCGGCGAAGATGTCTTTGACGGCAGTCAAGTAACTCACTGCCGTGTTGAAGTCGATATTGAAGCTGCCCGTTTTGAACGAGCCCTTGACGTTGATCTGGGCCTTAGCCTTGTCACCGTGCAATGCTCTGACGCTAGCGTCGAGCAAATCGGCTATCGCCAAGAGCGCAGGCGCCAACTCTCTCGCCTCCATCTCATGAGTGGCTAGTGCGGGGCCATCATATGTAATGCGGAACTTCGTCATGCTATCCATTGTAGCCCCTGGCTCGCCGTCATTGGCCCGCCGAGCATAGCAACAGCCTGAACGCGGCGCGCAGACAGATGCAGTCCAACCGTTTTCGTCAGGGGTGAGCCGGCAGCGAAGTGCTGCTTCGCTCAATGGTCAGCGCTACATGCCACGGGCCTCGAACCGTGCGGCGAGGCGACGATAGCGCGCCGCCTCGCATCGGAGCCGGTCAGCGCCTGCCCGCATCCGTCCGGCGCCGCGCCAGTCGCCTGGCGCCACCCCTGGCATGGTGAACGCCTGTCGCTCGTAGTCCGCGGCCTTGGCGCGCGCCCAGGCGGCTTTGCTGCTATGTCGAGGCTCAATCATGGGGAGCATGATGCGGGTCCGCTGTCTCGCGCATTCAGACTGGCTTTGACACCTTGGCGATAAAGCCATCCGGCCAGCGAGCGGCCACAAACTGCGCATGCGCCCGCGCCACCAACTCCTCTACCCTGAGCGGGTCCCCGTCGAACGTGCGGGAGTAGACGATATAGTCGATCCAGCTGCGACCGTCTTCATCGTCCACCTGTGCGGCTAGGTGCAGTAGGACCTCTTCATACTCTCGGCCCGAGTCCCGCCCAAAGCCGCTCTGCACCTTGGCGAAGATGCTGGCGGCATCCGTCCGCGTTGTATCCAACACCACCAGCCCAAACTCCCGCACAGCATCGATTACGTCGCTTGCCACCGGGCCGCCGTTAAACACCGGAATGCTGATCGTCATAGCCTTCCTCAACAGGTCGGGACCGGATGTTATCGAGACTGGCTAAGGCGTACCAATGAAGAAGGACCCGTCAACTGACGGGTCCTTGCCATTACCTAACCCTAACCACATTGGCTAGTTAGCCGTTCGGCTTTGTAACTGGCGTCTTGACCTTGTCGATCACCACAGTCTGGATGTACTCCCCGTTCGCGCCGTAGATCACGACGATTCGGGTGGTGGCGTCGTCGTACACGATCTGCGAGCTGCAGGGGCAAGTGGCGGCAGCGGTGACCATTCCCATAGGTTGCTGCTTGTCGTCGGTTACTACGGCCATCGTCGTCTCCGCCGCACGACCGATCGGCAGCGCGGACTGCACGCCCGGCGTGACGATGGTGACGGATAGCACTTCGTCTTGCAGCGAGTTCACCTGGACGAACTGCAGCCCACTCTTCTCAAACTTGTACACCTTGAACTTCGGCGACAGGCTGATGTCCTTCGCGCCCGCGGGCACGCGCTCGCCAAGGCCGGGAATCAAGTCCGCAGAGTTGGTCGTCTTGCTCGCTGCGGCCGCGGTGCTCGCGCAGGCGACGAGCAAGAGAGCTGGGATAAGCAAATTCAACTTACGCATCGGAACGCTCCTTGTTGAGTTTCGGCGCAAAAGCTAGACCCGAGACAGCTGTCATACAACGGGACCGGCGCGCGGAATAGGCATCTGTCTACAAAAGCGACCGTTTTGTTGTGCCGCACCGGCTGCACACCGAGGCCGGTGCGGCGCTGCTCAGGCGCCCCGCGGGTTGAGCGGCCTCACTGGCGCCCGCGTCCGGCATGACTAGAATGCTGCGGGCACCGCGCCGCAGCTATCGGGGGGCGCCGCAGCACGTTGTAGGAAACCTCCGACCCTCGTCCGCTGCCCCGCCCGTGGCGCCACCCCTGTCGCTGTGGTATCCATCGCATCCCACCGGCCGCGAAGGACCACAGCCCATGCGACGCATCATCCCCCTGATTGCCTTGTTCGCCTCGATCGCTGGCTGTACCTCGGTCGGTGAAATGCGATCGGCCCAACCCATGGCCACATTCACGTCCGAGAAATCCCCCCAGGACGTGGCCTCATGCATCCGTGACGAATGGAACGAGGTGCGTATCGGCGGGAGCCTTTGGAAAGCAACCATGGAGCCGCGCGGCGCCGGCTACCAGGTGTCCACCTCGGAAGGTGTGCCGTCAGAATTCGTTGACGTAGTACCCAGGGCCGCAAGCTCGGGCGCAACCGTGAATTTCTACGGTCGCCGGCTCATGATCCGCGAGAAGCACTATATCGCCGCAACATCGAAGTGCGCCGACCGCGCGCAGGCCCGCTAGATGATCGTGCCATTTTCGATGATGCGCTGGTGGAAGAAGGAACTGCCACCTGCGAGCTTGCCATTGATCGCGTGGCCGAAAACGACAGTCGGTGCGTCGCTGTAGTACATGCGACCTTCAAGGGTCGCGACCATCGCTTCCGCCGGCCGAGCATCCATGTTGTACACGGTCACCGATCCAACCACGCCGCGCTGACGAAGCGACGCGAGGAACCGCAGCGATTCGCGTAGCGCGGCGACCTGTTCCTGCGGGTCGTAGTTGAAGCTGCTGCCGTAGCTTCCGTACACCTCAACCGGCTTCCATCCGTAGTTGATGAAGGACTGATACAGCGTGCGAGTGAGCTGGTTCAGTACCGCCGGCAGCGCCATGGGCGTGGCTCCGACATCCGCGTAGACGAACTGGCTGGGCTCGGTGACGCCTCCCGACATGGATGCGAAGCCGAGTTCGGTTGCGGCAAGTGGCTTCATCCTCGGCTGCCACGCCGTGCGCACGCCCGCGTAGGTGTCATCGAACCAGAACACGCCGCCCCAACGCACACCGCTGCGCAAGAAGTTCAAGCCGAGCTTATGCACCTTCAGCGGCACCATGTTGCTGTTCGTGTTGTAGCCGCCGATGAAAAAATCGGTGTTGGGTGGAATGGCAACCGCTTGGCTAGACGAAACGCCGTAGTCATTGGCGGCGCCGTCGTAGACGACGCGCATGGTGTTGGTTGCGATGTTCAGAGTGACGACCAGCGAATGCGCCGCCGTGTTGAGCGGGCCTAGATCCGCGAAATATTGATTTCCGTCCGGACCAAGGCCGAACTTCACCGTGCCGGTGTCGATCATGATTTCAAACGCACCGCCGAGCCGCAGCACGCGCGCGTAGTTGCCGGATGGCGTGGCGGTCACCTGGAAATCAACTTCCAGCACCCATTCGGTTTGCGATCCGCCGCTATAGGTCGGCGTCTTGAACTGGCCCCAGGTCGTGCTTCCGTTGGTCTGGAAGTAGGTTGACCGTAGCGGAGGCGCAGGATGTTGGCCGCTGGTGCCCGGTGGATTGATGGCAGCGTCTGCGATGACCGCTCCGGTGCCTGTGACGCCGCCCAGCGCGTACGGGACGTAGCCGCCGCCATACCCTGGCAGAGGCGCCGGCTGCGCGAGGAAACCGGCCTGCTTGTTGACGTAGTGGCATCCCGCCCAAAACCCCAGGACGTTCTTCAGACCAGCGCTTGCCGCCATGGGGATGCGGGCTTCGTCCAGCTTTCCCCGGCCATTGGTCCCGGTCAGCTTGCGCATGTTGCCGTTGGACAGGTTGTATGTGTAGTCCACGTCCTCCCCGCTGTGCAGCCCGGCCAGAATATCCTCGGACGTGGCGTCCACAGTGTCGGTAAGCCTGAAATACCACTCGATGCCAACCTCATCGATCAGCGGGTGGCTCCAAAGCGCATCGAGACGGAACGCACCACCGACACCGTAATCGCTGTAGTTGGCGGCATACGTCACTTTGCAGCTCGGGAACGCAGCTTTGATCTGAGTCGCGAGGGATTGCAGCGCTGCGACGAACAGCGCCCATTGCGCATCCGTGCCAGCATCGACCAGCTTGTCGAACTCCGAGCCAAGCAGCCACCGCTTAGGCGAAACACCATGCACTTGGAAAAGCGTGATGTAGTGCTGCAGAAACGAAACGTAGCTGTTCAGCCAGGACTGAAACCCGGCGGTGCTATCCCAGTTGAAGAAACCACGCCACACCAGCGCCTGCGACTGCGGGATGCCCGATGCGTTGACCCATCCCAACACGATCGGAACGAAGCCGATGTCGTAGCCACGGCTTTCCAGATACTTCATGCCGCGGATCAGCGAATCGTCGTTCTGCGTGCCGCCGGCATCGCCCTGCAGCTTCAGTGCGGCGGTCGAAGTCACGCCGCCGGCCGACCACTGCGCGGGCGTGTCCAGTTTCGAGAAAATCTGATTGTTGATGGCAGGCTGCACGTTGGCCGGGTTCAGGCCGGCGACCGAATCGCAAGTCGAAAACCACTGTTCCCAAATCATCACCGTGGAAACGCCGGGCACGCGCCCCAGGTCGTCTTTCACCGTGTAAACGAAATTCGCCTTCGCGTCATTGAACTGGATGTTTCGCACGTACTCGTCCAGCACAGTATTAAAGCCGATCCCCGAATTGGAAACCTGCGGCAACGTGTCCAGGTCAAACTCGTTGAACGGGGTCAGCATGATGGCGTCGGCGTGCTCCATCGCCGCCCCCATGTCCGCCATGTCGTTCACGTCCTGAATAGACGTGTTGCTCGGATACCGCGCTATCTCAACTCCGATCAGGCCCGACTTCTGATACAGGGCTAGGTACGCGCCGCCCGCAATGAGGACGAAGAAGCGCGCACCATTCTCCACCGCCGCTACACCCTCGGCCACGGTGTCGAACACCGACAGATCGCCGCCACCGCCGCCCGTCTGCGACATGATCGCGTTGAGGCTGGGGACGGTGATCGGATCGCCGTCCGGGCTATGAATCACCACTGTCGCATCAGCAGTGGTGAAGAACTCCATTTGATCGGCGGTGAACACGTTGTACTTCTGAATCAATGCAACGATCTGCGCGGCAAGTTCCGCGTTGCTGACGTAGCCCGGATCTGCCATTCACCTGACTCCTATTGCGATGCCGCCCACAGACGTGAAAAGGAACTGACCACCGCGCAGGCCGGCATCACCGCTGCGAATGCGGTATGTCTTCGCGGTGGTCGTCGCAGAGTCTGAGATTGTCACCGAGATGGCAGCATTCTCGTTTCCGCCCAAGTAATACTGCTTCGTTTTTAGCGTGGTCCAGCTTCCACCCGATTCCTGCCTCTCCACATACCACGCCCCGCGCGCGGGATCGCCGCCGTTGTTCTCCACGTCCAGCGTCAGCTGTAGGAATGGCACATGGCTTTCGCCGGCCACCAAGGGAGCGCCGAGAGCGAACTGCAAGATGGTCGCGGCAGAGGCTGCGGACACACTGCCCGACCAAGACGTGATGACCTTTTTCTGCACCTCGCCGATGATCTTGTTCCCGTAAATGTCGCCGCGCACCTCAACGTTACCGCCGAACTGCGCGGAACCGTCCTTAGCGATGCGCCAACCAATGTAGCTATTCTGCGAGCCGTCCCAGTGGTAATTGTCGGACTTGATGTCCTCGCCGATCTTCGCGTTGGTGATTGTTCCGTCGCGGATCATCGCGGCGTTTGCGTACACGACCCCGTTCACAATCTCAAACGGGTAGTAGTACGCGGCGTTCGATCCAACCGTGCTCATGAAGACCAGCCGATCCGCCAGCATCGCAATTTCCGACTGCGCCACGCCACCGCTAACATCGACTCCCACACCGATGCCCGCCAAGTATCGCCTGCCGTTATCCGTGGTCTGTACCTTGACGTTCCAATAGGCCGACAGATCCCCATTTATGTTGCTTATCGCCTCGCTGTTCTGCTCCACGGTGGCCTGCAATTCACCGGTTGCGACGCCGACTTGCTGCGTCACCAGCGCCATCGTCTCTTCCTCAGTCACGGACGTTTGCTGCAACTGCGCGATGTAGGCCCGGTTCTGAACTTCTCGGCCGTTGATCTGGCTTATGTTGATTTCTTGCTGGATGATCGCTTCGGAATTTTCGTCAATCTGCTCCACCGCCTCTACCAGCCGCTGCTCATTGATCGTCAGCTGCTGCACCACTTCAACCAGCTCTTGCCCCAGGTTGTTGCTCAGCGCCTTCTGCAGCGTGAGCATCGTGTTGGACAAGGTGCCGCTGGTGTTCATCGCCCGGAACGCGAACGTCCAGCTTCCAGCCGGCGGCTGGGTGGATTCAAACGCTGTCGCGTGGTAGCCGTCATCGTCTCCAAGTGGCGTCATGTCGGCCCAGTTGGGATTGCCCACGCTGCCGCCTATGTAGCGAATCTGCACGCCGGCATAGTCGGGCGACTGGATCGTCAAGGCATTGAATCCCCACGAATACCGACGGATGCCTCCGGACAGCTCTTCCACCGCGGCAAAGTCAACGTTCACGGGAGCGGAGCCGGCGCCGGTCGTGGTGTACGTGCCGCTGACCGAGACGCCCTGCAGCCCATCCGGATTGAACGGGCGAACGACGATGGCGTAGGTGCCTGCGCCAGGGATGCGCCAGCGCGCCGTTCTGGTGGTCGTTTCCGCTACCTGTTCCAGCTCCAGATTCCCATCCAGATCGGACAGGATGACCGTGCGTCCTGCCGGGCCGGAAATCGAAAACGTCGCCTGCAATTCGGTGTAGACGGTATCGCCCTGCACGACTTGGTTTTCCGTCACCTTCAGGTCGCTGGCCACCGGGCGCGTTTGCAGAAGCGACTGATTGGGCGGCGGTATGTAGGTGCCCGTTTTGACGTAGACCCAAAGCTCGGGGGGCTCAGGAACCACGCTGACCTTGGCACCATGCAGGTCACTCTCCGGCGACATGGCAACCACCCGGACCCTATAGCCTGGCGTCTGCTTAAAGTCGTAGATCCAGATGGTGTCATGCGCCGGGTTGCCGTCCGTGTCTCCGGGCAGCGCCGCATCGTCAGGCCACGGATCCGCGAGCACAATGGATGTCCGCTCCCCGGCGAACGGTTGAATGTTGAATACCCGATAGACCTTCTCGCCTGGGATGCGAAGCCCAATGTACGCATTGCCGGTTCCAGGCGTCGGAACAGCGTCGTCCAGCTGCAGCGTTACCAGTCGGCCGGCGCCCATCGTGGCGGCCTTGATTCGCCCGCCGTAGCCCCACTGCGTGAGATCGTGTTGCAGGGCAAGCATCGACAGTCGCCGATAGCTCAGACATTCAATGTCGGTGCTGTAGCTAATGTCCTTGTACTGGTAGAGCGACTGGGCGAGGTGATAACGCGCCATCTCGGCCGCGCGCGCCTCGTCGGTGATGCCTTCGCCCGAAACACGCGCGGGGTTGAGCATCGTCTCGACGCCAGGCGCGGGGACTCGCAGCGTCTTGTTGTCCCACACGCTGCGATCGAAGTAGGTGTATTCGATGCCGTCGGCAGCGTTAGCCAGGGTGTAGTCCACTTGGAACGACGCCTTTTTGATCGTCGCCATGTTGACGACACCGGATAGCGGCTGCTCATCACCAGCCCAAGCCACCGAGAACCTGCCGCCGGCCCACGTCTTTTCGCCGAAACCGGCAAGCGCGATCGTGTCCATAACGTCGTCATGCGAACGCGCATCACGCACCCAGAAATCATAGGTGTACCCGTTGGCTTCGCAGTGCTGCATGAAGCCCTTGAATGCCTCGATGTCGATCTGCTCATCCACGAGGCCCATGCCGGCAATGAGCTTTCCTTCCTCATCGAAGAAGCCGCGCGCGTACTTGAGCATCTGCGCGCCAGGGTTCGACGTACCGTTTTCCCGGTTGGTCGCCGTGGTCCATGCGCCATTTCGCCAGATCGGCATCGCGCACTGGTGGGCCACGCCGCGGATCTCGTCCGGGGAGCCACTTAGCTGCCCGGTGGCCTTGATCTTCAGCCCTACTCGCGCGATGCCGGCATAGCTGGCCGTATCGCGCTGGACACTCGTCATTGACGACCAAGTGAATTTGGCGGTCGCGCCGCTGCCGTTGGTGTTCTGGCCAGCAATTCGGACGCGAACGTCGTATTGCCCTTCCGCAACGTCAGCGACAATCGATGTCCGCTGCGTCGTTTGGTCGTCGTTGCGGACCAGCCTGCTACCAAGTGGCTGCCAAGCCTGCGTTCCTGTAGCGCAGTATTCGACTTGGATGGTTTCGGAATTGAATTTCGGCTTGCCCTTGCTGGTCAGATCGAACAGCAGGTATTCGAGTTCCACCTGCACGCGAATGGTGTTGGTCGAAGTCGTCCGCACAACCCAGGCGCTGGGCACGCCCTTTACGTCGTTCGTGTCCAGGTCGCCGCCGGCCACGGTATCCGCATTGCTGTAGAGCGGGATGTCCTGCTGCGGCATGCCGGGCATGCCATTGGTGAAGACCTGAACGCCCTCAAAGGACGACAGCAGCGCGTCCCCGTTGTAGAGCGCGTCGATGCGATCCACGTTGATGCCTGGCGTAAGCACCATGCCCAGGTATTGGTCGTTCGCCTCGTACCACGTGTAGGGACTACTTGCGATGTCCGGCGCGATCCGCACCGATCCGAAAAGCAGCCCGAGCGGTTCATACGGGCGCGACTGATTGCGCGCGCCGCTCAGCGAGTAAACGCTATCGGCTTCTTGGGCAGAAGCCGATGCCAGCTTCGGGCCGAGCACCTTGTTGATGATGATGGAGCCGGCCACGTAGACGGCTGTGGCCGCCAGGGCGCCATACGTGCCCGCCACTGCGCCGGCACCCCACATGCCGGCGGTGGCTGCGCCATAGCCCCAAGTGAAGTAGATCAGCGCGGCGTAGGCGATGATGTACAGCGCGTTCTCACGAACCGCGCCGCGAACCTCAATGACTTGGCGGTCCTTGGGCTTGACGTGATGCCACAGGTGGCGGGGCACGACACGCCCGCCAATGGCTACAGTCCACCCTTGCCCATCCAGATCAGTGACGTGGCGCTGCAGGAAGGCGTACAGACTTTCCCCGGGGCGGAGATCCATGGGGATGTGCTGCTGCCCATCCAGCACCACCGGGTGCGGCGTGACAACCAGCTGGCCGTCCAGCGGATGCGATTCCATCAGGCCCATCGATAAAACCCCTCAATCCTTGCGCCGTAGTCCGGCAGCTCGCGAACGCGATGGAGCACGCTTAGGCCCAGGCGGCTGCTCGTATGCAGCACCCACGGCTCATGCGCGATGAAGAAATACGTTCCGGCGTGGCTTGGCCTCGGTCGGCCCTTGTCAAACATCAACACCAGGTCGCCATCCACCGGGGACGCCGTGGGCTCCGCGTAGGCGCGCGACAGAACACCGATCACGGCCTGGCCCGCAGCACCGCGCGGCCTGGCGTTCGGCATGCGTACGTGCCTTCCGAACAGTTCGCGCTGCACAAGCACCACCAGGTCGGCGCAGTCCATCGACTCATCGTCGTAGGGAATGCAGGTGTACGGCTCCACCTGAGAAGCGCGCATCAGGTGAATATCCCCGGCAGGGTGTACGGCGTCGCGCGCAGCTTCACCGCCTGCTGCCGCATGATGTAGTCCACGCCGGCCTGCGCTGTCGCTGTGGCGCCGTTGACGCTCACGCTGGTTAGGGGGAGATAGAACGTCCGCTCGATCGCATTAGGGTCCGCTCGATCCGAAATCATGAGCTTGGCCATGACTGTTTCGTTCGGCTGCAGCCGCTCAAGGTCATCCGTGACGCCGCGACCAACGTTGTCGATGCGCAGCTGCGCCCTCGGCGCCTGGCCGGCGCTGTCCTCCGGCAGCGTGAATCCGAATGGAAACCCGATGTACTCGTTCCCGTTGGACACCCAGTTCTGCGTATCGTTGACCAGGCGCAGCGTCGCAGTGAAAGACGGAGCAGACAGTTCCATAAAAACCAGCTCGCCCGACGTATCGGTGACGCGCTGCTTGCGCTCAAGGAAAGTGCTCATCGCAAATACTGGATGGTCAGGTCTCGCTTACCCACCCCGAACGCAGGCGCGAGCGGCACAAGAGTTCCGATGTCGCCGCCAGGAAACTTTGCGGTGATCGTTTGCCCCGTGCGCGGGTGGGTCATCGTGAACCAGCCAATGCGCTGAATCGTGTTGAAATACCAATTCAGAAAAGACTCGATGTCGGCCGCGGATTTGAAGATCAGAGACGCGGCGACCTTCATCATTACCTGCGAGTTCAACAGGCGCTCTTTTGGAACGCCGCGCTCCATTTCTGTGCTTTCCACCGATGGGTCGAAGCTCTCCCCATAGCCATCGAAAGCGATGCATACATAGCTCGGAAACTCGGCCACTTATGCCCTCTCCTTAACGTCAAATCGGCTTTTTGTTGCGGCAGCGATACTCCCGCCGCGCGCCATGTCGCTGGCCACTTCGCTCAGAACCATCTTTATCAACGTGGATCCATCCGGCTGCTTTGATGCAGTAGCCGTGGCCTGCACTGGTTGGCCCTTGTTCTCGATCTGGATAGCCACGCTCGGGCCTCCGCTGGGAACTGCAGGGCTGGTTCCGACATACCCGCCGGACGCAAGCCGCTTTGCATTCAGCCCGTCAAAGAATGACTTGCCGTAGTGCGTAACGGCGTCGGCCTTGATGACGTACTCGCCGTCCGAGAGCCACGCCGGGATGCTGTCGCTGGTGCCGGTTCCGGGGCCGTTGATCGAGCCGCCGCCCGCCTTCTTTGTGGTGGCGCCAAGAATTCCGCCAATGGCGTTTACCCAGCCGGCTCCGGTTCCGGTGTAGCTGGTCGCCCACTTGCCTACGGCGTCAAAGATTTTTGAGGCCGCCGCCTCCGCTGCGAGTTTCCGCAGCGTGTCGCTAAACGATTTCGCCATGCCATCCACACCGTTTGAGAACGGATCGAACAGGAAATCGGCGAACGAATCTTGCATGTTGCGCGCGGCTTGATCGGCAACTGCGCTCAGACCCTCTAGCTTGCCCTTGGCCTTCTTGGTGCTTTCTCCATAGATCGCGTCGTAGTCATCCAGCGCATCCTTCGTCTTGGCCAGGCTCAGGATGTAGTCGGCCTGCTGCTGACTCAGCGCGCCGAACGCCCCGGCCTTGATGTCGTATGCAGCCTTCGCCGCCTCGCTCGTTTGACCATAGAGCGCAATCTCTCGCTCGACGTTGGCGATATAGCTTTCGCTTTTCTCGTTTGCGTCGCCGTAGAGCGCTTCGTAGCTCTCCATCAGGACGGTGACTGCGTCCTTTTCTTCCTTCAGCTTCTTGGTGCGCGGCGACTTGGTCTGCTTCTCGTCGCCTTCAAACGCGAGCTTGCGCAAACGCTCTGCCTCAGCGCGCGCCTCGCGCATCTGCGCAACGACACGCGCGTCCTCCTTCAGCGTTTCGGTGGGGTCGATCAACGTGACCGTTGGCTTGCTTGCGGCAGGCTTACCCCGGCCGTCTTTGCCAACCTGATCGCTGCCAAGGAGTGCCAGGCTCGCACCGTTGTGCTGCACTTCCAGGCCGCGCTTGATCTGGTCCCAATCAAGATTGATGACGCCCTTTGCGGACTCAACCAGGCCCACCATCGCGATCGTTACGCCCTGGATCAGGTCGTCTATCGCACCGAGCGGGCCTTTCGCGAACTCTATGGCCACCCCCACGGCGCGGAACACGTCAGCGACGCCGCTGGCGGTTTCCGCCAGTGCGTCCCCTTCCTTGGCAGAGTCCACCAAGCCATCGGTCAGGTGCACCAACTCCGGCAGGAGATCGGCCGCCACCGCGTTTGCCAGGCCCGACACCAGCGAGCCAAGGCGGGTCAGGTTGTCGTTGAATGCTTCTGCCTGTTCGCCCGCGTCGGTGCCTATCACGTGTCCAAACGCAGCCGCTTCGTCCGCCGCTTCCCGCAGGCCAGATGACCCATCCTTCAGCAGCGGAATCAGCGTCTGGAAGCTCTTTCCGAAGATCGAGAATCCCGCCGCCATGATCTCCGGCGAGCCCTTCTGACGCTGAAATGCATCAGCGAAATCCGCGAATACGTCCTCGGCCTTCCGCATACCGCCGCTCGCGTCGGTCACACTGATACCCAGCGCGTCGAACACCTTGGCTTGCTCGCTGCCGGCGTCCAGCGCTGCCGCCTGGGCCTTAATCAGCCGGCCCATACTGGACTGCAGGTCTCCCATCGAAACGTCGGCGAGGTCGCCCGCATAGGTCAGCGCGGAGAATGCCTCCGTAGTCATGCCCACCTTCTGGGCAGACTTGGACATTTCGTCCATCTGATCGATGGAGCTTTTGATAGCCGCGGTGGCAGCTGTGGCGCCAGCGGCCAAGACGGTGCCGAGCACGACACCCGCTGCCTTGGCTTGCTTGGTCAGTTCCTCTAGTCGCTTTTCTGCGACCTTGGCATCGCTGACGAATGCGCCCGTCTTCAACAGAAGATCGATGACGATTGAACCGAGCGTTGACATGCCTACCCTCCAAATGCCCGCAGAATCGAACGCTCAACTTCATTCAGCCCGCGCAGCTTCGGATCCGGTTGCATCCATTCCAGTCGCGCGTGCATGGCTTCGCCGTCGCCGCTCATCGCCCCGGCCACAAGCGCGGCGGGCCGATAAAAGCGGTGGTAGTCGTCAAAGGGGAAGAGGTCGAAGAATTCAAGCCACGACTGAAATTCGTCGTAGCTCATGCGCTCCCTAAGCTCGGGAACGGTGCAACCGAAATTCAGGGCGAGGACGCGCTCGACGTACTCGGGACTTCCTCGCCGCCAACGTTTCCCGGGTCTGCCCTCTTGGTGATGCCGGAGGTTTCCAGGGCCAGCGGGAAGAGGATGGAAACACCCTCGGCCGTCAGCTTGATGCTGTCCTCGTCGGTGATCGCGCGCGACCCATCCGGGTTCACCAGACATGCGGCAATGAACAGCTGCTTGCCCCGCTCCAGCTGCGCGGGGTCTTCCGACTTCTCGGCCTGCCGCCACCGCTCAAAGTCGATGTGTGCGCACTTCACGAAGTGCACGTCCGCGACTGTGCCATCGGTGAACTTGGCTTCTCGGGTGATTGCGGTGTTGTTCTTCAGGAACTTGTCGTAGCTCATGGGCTCGCCTCAATAGGTGCCCGGCCGACGCATGGGACGCGGCGAGCGAACGCCACGCGCCGACCGAGCGAAGGGTTACGGGGCCGGGGTCTTCCAGTTCATCTTCAGCGGGCCGCTCATCTGCAACTGCAGCGTTCCGCGCACGACCTCGTTGGTCGCAAGCTCGATCGCCACGTCCATCACGATCGCCTTGAAGCCCAGCGACGTGCGGCCAGCCGCCGGCACAATGGCGCCGCTGGTCACGGTCGGGTCGGTGGTGCCGTCGCTAAACGCGATGTTGAAAGGCACGATCGCACCCGACTCCTGCAGATCGAACAGGAGTTGATGGCTGACCGCGCTAGGGATCAGCGCGAACGGGATGGAATAGGTGGTAGCCGTGCGAGTGCCGGCGCGGTACTCGGGATCGATCGCGTTCAAGCACATGATCTCGATCATGTTGCGCGAGCCGCCGGACTTGCTGACGCTGGTCGGGCACTCCATCGTGACCAGGGCGGTGGGGGCGCTGGGATCAACAAAGAAAATCTCAGTGCCCTGGGTTTCTACAAAATCAGCCATCTTTTTGTCCTCGGGGTCAATAAAAAACCCCGCTCGATGGCGGGGTGGTTGGGGGCGCGTGGCGCTGTGTTACCGGGTGTGGAAAATGTCGGCGTCGAACGTGCTGCGCCATAGGCCGGTGTCCGTTTCCTGCCCGAGTGATTGCACCGTCAACACGTGGCCATGCGCCTCGATCGCGTCGCGACAAGCTGCCGTCACCGTGTCCAGTTGCTGTTCCGTGCTAGCGAACACGTCTACCGAGATCGACACGCGGTCGCCCGGTGGACGCTGGCTCAGGTTGTTCTCCGGCACGGCAGCCAGCGGCGCCCACACCGCATAGGGCGTTGCTGGGTTTGCTGTGCTGGTGCGTTCGCGGTAGACGCGACCGCCCAGCGCCGGCACTGCCTGGGTGATGTAGCTGTAGATTGGCGGGTACATGGATCCTCAGCGGCGGTTCTGTCGTGACAGCTTGCGAACGATCTTGTCGATTTCGGCGGGAAGCTCCTTCACCACCACGGCCACCGCTTCGCCCTTCTTCGCATGGAAGGCCGGCCGCGCCCATGGCATCGCCTGGCGCCTGCTTGTGCCGTATTCCAGCATCCTGCCCACCATCGCTACGGAGATCCCCGTCGGCGTGCGCGGGCTGAACGGGTAGCGCTTACGCTTTGGGATAAGCACAAACATCCGCTCGCCGTTCAGCGTGCTATGCGGCTTTCCCTTCACCACCACAATGGACTTCTCCATCAGGCCCGTGGATTCGTCCGGCCCGACGTTCGGGTCCGCAACGATCCGAGCGACGTTCCGCCTTTCTTCATCACGGATCACAAGCGCGGCCTTGCGCAGCACCTTGCGCACCGGGCCGCCGTTCTTCTGAGCCACTTCCTTGGGCAGCTCTTGCAGGCTCTGCAGCACGCCATCCAGCCCGCTGATCTTGAAGGCGCTATCAGCCATCGTTGATGCCTCGCGCCACCATCAGCATGATTTCACGCCGCGCGGTGGCGTCCACGAGAGGGTCGGACTTCACGTCGTAGATGGCGCTGTCCCACAGCACGCGATCAGCGGCACGGATCCCCGCAGAATCTGGCGACCATCGCAACTCAAAGCGCCCCTGCACTTCCGCGCGCAACGCCTCGCTCGCCAGATACTCCTTGCCGGGGCCAGGTAGCCAATCCGCGGGGACATCCACCAGGATGTCCGCCCAAGACCAGGTGCGATAGCCAGTCACGGGGTCCACCGTCTCGGTCTTGCGCTGGACGGTGATGCGATGGCGCAGTTTCCCCGATCGCACGTCAGGCTCCCAGGTTGATGCGATAGGGCCAGATAAGCCGGGCCACCGTTGGATTCTCCGACAGCGCCTTTTCGGCGTTGGCCTCGGTGTTCTCGTACAGGTCGCCCACCAGCAGCTTAATGGCAGCCTTGAGGGCTTCCGGCGCTGGCCCTGGCGCGGTGGTGAACAACACTGGCGTGACGCCATCCAGGGACGTGACGATGCCCGGCTGCAGCGGGAGGTAGTCGGGCGTCTCACACGAGGGCCATAGCTCGCGCTCGGGCCACCATTGGTAGCCCGCCTGCGCCAGTGCGCGACCCGTGTTCAACTCGACTGTCTCGCGTGCGGCAGCGATGAGCGATCCGATGAGCGCGTCATCGGCCGAGTGCGTTACGCGAAGATGCGCTTTCGCCTCGGCCAACGACACCGGTTCATCGGTTGCCGGGGTCAGCAGCGTGAACATCAATCGGCCTTCTTCTCGGCGTCTTTGATGGCGCTTTCCAGCGCATCCACCACGCTCTTGCGGCGTTTCCCTTCGTTCTCGGCAGCGAGCGCGGCGCGCAGCTGCCCAGCGTCGGAAATGGTGGCGATCCGCTCCAAAACATCCGGCGCGGTGCCGGTCACGATGCCCTTCCCGGGATCTTCCGCCGGTGGCTGCACGGCGTTCTCGGAAACCAGATCGGCGTTCCCTTCGTCAACGAACTGCTGCCCCAGGCGCGAATCCATTTCGACAACCATCCCGCTGCGCGGGTCGTGGGACTTGAACTTGATACGCATAGCGATCTCCCGATGGAGGGGAGCCCGGCGCATGGCCAGGCTCCTTGTGGTTACGCGACGTTGCCGAAATCGCCGTAGACGAAGGCTTCCGGGCGGTACACGGCGAGGGCCAGGCGCTCTTCCGCCAGGATCGTCACCATGTTCTTGACGAAATCGTCTTCGTTCTCGGTCGAAACTTCGACGCGGGCCTGCCAGCGGTCGAACACCTGGGCGCCGAGACGGAACGCACCGGTCAGGAACTTATCGACCGCGATTGCCTGGGTCGAAACCACCGGCAAGTTCCACAGCGTGGCGCCGATCGTGCCCTGCGGGTTGCCGATAACGTAGCGGCCGGTGGTGTCCTTGGTCAGCTCGATGCGCGCCCAGTCGATCGGGTTGAGCACGATGCCCGACGCCGGGTACTCGGCCAGCTGCGACTGCAACATCGCCAGGCGGATTTGGTCGATGACCGTGGTGCTCGCCTGCGGCAGGGTGATGGCGGGGCTGTAGGCGCTCGCCTGCGGGATGATGCCCAGCAGGTTTTGGCCGGTGCCGTCACCGCTCAGGAGCTGCAGCTCTTCCTTGAACGCCAGGCCGTAGCGCAGGCGACCGTCGATGTAGCTGGCCAGCTGCGACGCATCGCCCAGGATCTGGCGCGATGCCTTCACCCAGTGCGCGATGACCTTGGCCGTGGTGCTGACCAGGTCGAACTTCATGGTCGATTCCGGCTTCTTGACCGTCTCGGCGGTCGGCCCCGCGTTGTTGGTGAAACCGGTCTCCTTGACGTACTGCAGCATGTCGCCGTCCATGCGCCCGGGGGTGATGAGATCACGCACGGTCATGCGGCGCTCCGGGGGCGCGATGACGCCCGGCAGCCGGGTGGGCGCCACCAGGTCGCCGGCCGAGCCGTCTGCGTCGGTGGTCAGCGAGGTGATGGCGGCATTGATGGTCATGTCCACGCGGCCGCGCGGGCTGGTCTTGCCAGCGAACGCCTTGAAGTCCTCGGACGTGACGAACTGCTGGCCGTAGGTCTGGTGCTGCACGTCGCCACCGGCGCCGTTGGCTTCCAGCTTCGCGAGCGCCTGCTCGGTGTGCTGCAGATTCGCCTGCAGCTCGCCCTGCTTCAGCAGCAGTTCGTCCACCTTGGCCTTGGTCTCTTCCGACAGCTTGGTGTGCGCCTTGATTTCCTTCTCGGCACGCTCGGACTGCGCGCGGATCTGATCGCCAACCGTCTTCAGGCTGGCGTTGATGGTTTCGATATCGTTTTCGATAGCCACGGGGTGGTTCCTTAGTTGACAGAAATGAGGGATGCGGCAAGCGCCGCGGTCTTGCTGAGTGAGTCCGGCAGGACTCGTCCGGTGGGATCACCCTCACCGCTGCCAGCGGGATCGCCCGCGCTGGACTTGATTTCGCTGATAAGGCGCATGGCCTCGGACTTGGGCAGGCCGGATGCCCGCAATGCGGACTCGATGCGGCGGACGGCGGATGCACTGGCCTTGCCGGCACCCTTCTCCACCTGATCGGAAGCCAGCAGTTCGTCGGCGAATCCGTCCTCGATCGCGGCATCGCCGCCGATCCACGTTTCCGCATCCATCAACTTGCCCATGGCCTTGGCGTCTTGGCCGGTGCGCGCGGCGTAGATGCTCGCCATGGCGTCATCGAAGGGCTTGAGCGTGGCGGCCACCTCTTCCAGGTCGTGCCGATTTCCGACCGCCATCACCCATGCGTTGTGGATCATCAGGAATCCGGCGCGCGCGATCTGCACGGTGTCGCCGGCCATGGCGATGATCGAGGCGGCGGATGCGGCAAGGCCCAGCACCTTCACCGTCACTTCGCCCTTGTGCTCGCGCAGCAGGTTGTAGATGGCGAGCCCTTCGAACATGTCGCCGCCGGGCGAGTTGACGTTCACCGTCACCGGGCCAGTGCCCATGCTGCGCAGCGCGGAAGAGATGCGGCGAGCGGTCACGCCGTCACCACTCCAAGGGTCGTAACCGATCACGTCATAGATGCTGATCGTGCGGTCTTCCTCGGCTTCCGCAGCTGCGCGGACGCCGGCATTCCAGCGCTCGAGCGCGCGCGGCTGGACTTGGCTGCTAACGGCCGCGCACGGCCGACCCTCCGGCGCACCCGGCAGCTTCTTCATCGTCATGGGGATTAGTCCTTCTTGTCGTCAGAGACGCCCAGCAGCGCGCGCAGCGCGGCTCGGGCTTGGGTTGCTTCGGTCGATTGGCCTAGTCCGTCCAGGGTCGTCATGGCCGACTGCACGGTCAGTACGGCGGCATTCCCACCCATGGGCTCGCGGTCTTCCAACTCGCGGACTTCATCGCGGGTCAAGATTCCGTTATTGACCATGACGCCGTAGAAGGTGGAGCGGCCCGCGCTGTCAGCGCGCAGCAGTCCCTCCACGGCGAACTTCGGGTAGTAGCGCTGGCGCTCTCCCGGCGACAGCAGATCCTTGCTAATCGCTTGCTCGATGCGGCGCAGCCACGGCGCCAGGGTGAACGTCAGGAATCCGATCATCTGTTGCTCGATGCCCGTCCCCCAGCTGGTGGATTTCTCGCTGTGACCAACCATGAAAGGCGGCACGCGGAACCAGCGACAGATTTCCTCGACCGAGAAGCCGCGCGACTCAAGCAGCTGCGCGTCGGATGGCTTGATGCCGACGCTTGCCAGCGTCGAACCAGCTTCAAGAATGACGGGGCGGCCCGCGTTAACGGCTCCGCTCAACGATTCAAGCGCCGTTCGCGCCTCAGCGCGCTGGTCTTTTTGCAGAATGTTCGGGTACGTGATCGCCACGGTTGGCAGCAGGCCACGCTTGAACGTGCCGCTCGCAGCCTTGTCCGCGCCGAGCGCGGCACCGAACACCTCGGCGCCGTAGCCGATGACCGACACCCCCTCAACGCCATCGAGCGAGAAGCCCGGGACATTCCAGATGCGGCTATCCGGAATCGTTCGCTGCTTTCCGTCCTTTTCGGTGAAGCGCCATTCCCTCTTCCCGTCTTGATTGCGTGTGCGCTGCAGCCTATCCGGATGCAGGAACACCAGACCAACCAGACGCCCGTCGCTGGTCAGCAACTTCTCGCATCGCGCATTTCCACGCAGAAGCATCGCCGCGACCATGGCCTCAAGGTGCACGGCGGCAGTCGAATCAGGGTTCGGCTGCTCGTGCAGGATGAAGTGCAGCGGGTGCTGTGGCGCCACGCGCTTGCCGGTGGGCGTGCGTTCGTACATGGACAGCGGCAGCGTGGCGATCGTCTCGCAGATCAGGCGGGTACACGCCCAAGCCGCGGACAGCCCAAGCACGCTCTTGTTCGTAACCGACTGGCCGGCGCTGGACGTGTTGCCCAACCATTCGGACCAGAACGATTCGTCCGTCAACCCGATGGGAACGCCCAGCCACTTCAGCACTGACGCCTGCACGGCCGATTTGATCTTTCCCGGCTTTTTCAATCCGCTATTCATCCGTACACCGGGTCCTTCAAGAAGTCGCCGACATCGGTAGTGCCCGATGCCAGCATTGCGCGAGCCATCGCGATGATTAAGCCCACCGCGCCGTCGATCTTGTTTTCCGTCGCTTCCTTGCGCGGGTAGGTGTGTTCCTTCGCATCCACCTTTGCCACCACGTTGCCGACCATCCAGGTCATCGCCGAATTGCCGTCGTGCCAGAGGCGGCGCGACAGAATCAGCGCTTCGACCTCCTTCATTGGCTCGGACAGGTTCCGCACGTTCTGCGCCAGCTCGACCACCGGAATGCCGGCTTGATCCAGCCGGGTCATCAAATAGGTCGCCTGCGACGGGTCGAACGCGGCATCGCGGATATCAACGCCGCTCGCCGCCAGCTCCTTCAACTCTTCCTCGATGAAGGCGTAGTCCGTCATCTCGCCAGGCGTCGCGATCATCGAGCCCTCTAGCACGAAATTCTGGTACTTCTCGTTTTCCTCAACCGTCTTCTCGGGAACGTAGAAGCGCGGGATGCAGTAGTAGCTGGCGTCCTTTTCAAACAGCATTACCAGCGCGGCCACGTCCAGCTTTGAAGCCAGATCGACACCGACCCAGCAAGGGCACCCCTCAAAATCCTGCAGCTCCAGAACGCGCTTCTGACGTTGCCACGCCAGCATGTTCATCCACGCGGCGCGCGCCCCAACCCAATCGTTGAGGTGCTTTGTGCGGAATGCGTTTTGCTTGCTGGACGATCGCCGCGCCGCGGCCAGCTGCGACAGCAGGAACTCACCGAACACGGAAACCCCGTAGTTCGGATTCGCCTTGATGAGCGAGGCGGGATCGTCCCACCGGTCGGTTTCATCTATCCCGAAGATGATCCCGAAAACCGTTTCGTCCTGTACCTGGCCCTCAAGAATCCGGATGACATCGCGCCGCTGCTGGTAGCAGGGGCCACCCAGGTTGCTGCCGGCGGTCGTGATGATCGACAGCAAGGGCTGCTCGCGCGCGCCCATGCCCGTCTCCATCGTGTCCACCATGTGGTCGGTGTCGTGCTCGTGGTACTCGTCCACCAGCGCCGCATGCGGGCTTGAGCCATCGCCGGGCTTGCCGATGACTGGCTCAAACTTGCTCATGTCCTCCATGACGAACATTGGCCCCGGGTTCTTGGGGTTGCCCGACAACTCGATTCCGAACCGCTCGCGCAGCGCGGGCAGCTTCTGCGCCATCTGCCATGCCGGCCGGAACACCTCAAGCGCCTGTTTCTCGCTGGTCGCGCCCGAGTACACCTCGGCGCCGGCCTCGCCATCCGCGGCGAACAGGTAGATCCCGCGAGCTGCGAGCCGCATGGACTTGCCGTTCTTCCTGGGAACTTCCTCGTACGACTTGCGAAACCGGCGCAGGCCAGATTCCTTGCGGACCCAGCCGAACAAGTTGCACTCAATGAAGCACTGCCATGGCCCCAGGATCAGCCGTTCTTTCTTTGCCGCCCATCGCCCTTTGGTGTGCGGCATCAACTCCATGAACTTGACCGCGCGGTCAGCCTTCGCTGCGTCGTAGCGGTAGGGCCAGTCCTCGCCGTCGCGCGCCAGGTCGCCCAGGAAGCGCTTGCAGGCAAGCCGCACATACTTCCCGGCCGGCACGTTGCCTGCCACCACGTCCCTTGCGTACGCGGTGGCAGATTCGGTCGGGGTCATATGCTTAGAAGCTGTCGAACGGATTGCCCTCCGCAGGCTTGGAGGTGCCCAGCTTCTGGCGGTCGGCCGGCGTCAGGCCAAGTCGCGCCAGGCAGCCGATCAGGTGGGAATACTTCGCGGCCTTGAAGTCGGTCGGCGCGGAACGGAACTCGGCCAGCAGCGACGACGCCACTTCCATCACGAAGCGATCGGCGCCGGTCAATACGCCCTTGAGCGCATAGGACTCCAATTCAAACCACGCTTTCTGCGCCTCATCGCTCATGTGCTCAGGCGCGGTGCCCAGCGGCAGGTCAGAAGTGGGTGTTTCCTTGTCGTAGCGCTGCGGGTTCTTGCGATCGGCGCCCTTCAGCTTGGCCAGCGCCTCGGGTTGTCGGTGGCGGGCCATCGTGGAACCTCTATCCGTGAAACAGAATTCTGTGGAAACGCGAAGAAGGCTTGGGCGCGGTGCTAGGGCTGGACGGCCTTGGACTTTTGACCCACCCCCCGGGTACTGAGGGACACCGGCCGGGGGTGCGCCGTCGGGATGATGTGCCGCGTCCCGTCCAGACCGACGATCTCCACCCCCTGCGGCTCGCCCTCTTCCCCTTCCTCTTCCGCCATGGCGTCGATCAGCCGGCGCAGCAGCGCGGTGTTCTCGTCCAGCTTGGCCTCAATCGCATGTAGCTGATCGGCCATGGCTTGCGTGGCCTGCTCTGCCTCTCTCTGCGCCCAGCTAGTCATCTGTGCTTCCTCTCGTTACCGAACCCACCGTCTTCTCTAACGGTCTTGCGCCCATGGCATGGGATGCACAGGGGTTGCAGGTTGTCGGGCTCGTTGTTCCAGCTGTCGCCGTCGATGTGGTCAACGTGCAGCGCTGCCGTTACCCGCCCCGCCTTTGCGCACTCGCGACACAGCGGCTCGCTTGCCAGCACCTTGGCCCGTATCGCCTTCCACTGCGCGCTGTTCGTGTTGAGCCGGCCCGCCTGCCGGTTGTCCGCCTTGGTCCTGTGCTTCTTGACCGGCGGCGGCTTGGTCGGGTTGTGCTTCCGGAACAGGCTGGGCATAGCCAAGCTTCCTGGCGATATAGGCTTTCATGCGCGCCCGACGTTCGGCGCAAGAGTGACATGTCATATCGGATGGTTCCCTAGCTGTTGTCGATCGGCTCGACCAAGACCGCACCGCGGCGGGTGCGCTCGATCAGTCGTTTGCCGTGCTTGTGCACCTTCAGCGGCAGCGGGTGGTAGCGAACGATGCCGCGCTGCGTATCGGCGAACACCACCTGCCCTACCTCCACACCATCCACGAACACGCGGCGCACACCGCGGCCATCGCCCGGGGTGTGGACGTGGCTACCTCGATTCGTGCCCATCACGCCCCGCCCGAGATCGGCATCGGCTTGATGCAGCGCGCGGCGACTGAGCCTGCAATGGGCGCGGCCAACATGCCAGCAAGAAACCCGCGGCGGCCGATGCTCATTCCCATTCCCTCTGCAGGGCATTGCCAGCGCTTTGGCATAGCGCGCCACCCAGAACCAGCAGCGCGACCGCGATACCTTGGTGCACCTCGACAGCCATTAGGCCGCATACCATCACGATCACGCCGGCAGCCCACACAATGAACGTCATGGCTTCACCTGGGCTTTGGCACTGGCGGCTGCGGCGGCTTCGTATCGGTCGATGGTTTCGTCTCGCTCGGACTGGGCGAGCTGGCAGGCCCGTACAATTCCTGCTGCACTTGCCCGGCGTAGTCGGTCCTGTTCAGCAGCTTCTGCGGCAGCTGCGGCATCACCGGACAGGCGGCCGGTTTCACAGCCTGCCCACAGCTTCCGAACCCGGCCAAGCTCGGTATCGCGGCCAGCAACAGCAGCCGCAATGCGCGCGTTGTAGTCGGCATCTATCTTGTCCTCTCGTGTGTCTGCGGTATCGGCTGCGCCTTGGGTGGCCGCGGCCTGCTTGTGCTCGATCTCGCGCACGCCGGCCTGTGCGTTGGCCTCGCCCTGGGCTTGCTCGGTCGCGACGTTCGCGGTGTCCAAGTCGGCGCTACGGTCGCGCCACTCGCGACCCACCCAGAACGCCAAGGCAGTCCAGGCGATGAATGCAACAAGCGTGAGCCAGCGGTTCATCACTCGTCCTTGAACACGCCGACTGCCACGCCGGCCGTAGCGACCAGCTTGACGCGAACACCAGTTCCCGAAACAGGGCCGGGGACAATCACCGACGGGTTCGCCTGGGTCAGCACGTCGATCACCAAATCCGCCCCTGGCGTACCCATGAGCACCTGTGCCACTACGCCCGATGGCAGCGCGCCGGTGGCCACGTACAGCCCTACTTTTGACGCTGCACCAGCGGCCGGCGTGACCGCAGTGCTGGTGCTGTTCGCGACGGCCGTCGGGGAAAGGATGGATGTCTGTGTCATGGTTGGCCCTACTGGGTTCGTGTTTCAGTGATCCGTGGCGACTACAGCGCAGCCATCTGCGCGCGTACGTCGCCAGCCATGAGGCCGTAGGTCGCAGTCGTTGGGTGGGTGCCGTCCGTGGTCGCATAGTTCGCGGCGCCGTTGACCGCGAATTTCAGGTCGTCGGTGCCACGGATCGACGGCCAATGCTGGAAGGCATCGACCAACGCGCCCACCTGCGATGTCAGCCATGCGTTGAGCTGCGCAGGGGATCCGGTGCTGTCCCAACCACCGGCACCGATGGCGGCGCCTCTACGGCACCCCCGACTACCCGCTCCACTTGGCGGCAGGCTTCCGTGTAGCCCACACCCTTGCAGCACATGACCAGGGCTATTCCGCCCTTTTCGCCGCGGCTGCAGTTGCAGAAGAAGTTGCCGGAGCCATTGCGGTCGGCGAACCTAAATCGGTCCTCTCCCTCGCCGTTCGCAGGGCAGCTATGGTGCTTGCCGTCCAGATAGTCCGCAGCAATACCCACCAGCGGCAGGACCGATCGCCACTTGCCATTCGCCAGTTCGCGCGCTTTCGTCCGCTGGTTCATGCGGCGGCACTCCCTGTTGCCTTCTGGCTCCTAGCGAAACGAATCTGACATTCGAGAATCTTGCCCATCGCCTCGGCGTTCGGCTCGGCGTGTTGCGTCGTGTGCCAGTTGGTGCCGTAAGGCGGGAATTGGCCGGTGATGCCCTTGTAGATTCCAAGCGCCTTCTTTGCCGCTACCTCGCCGCTGTGCTTGCGCGCCACGTAGCCGCACACCATCGGCCACAACGTGCGCAGTAGTAGCGCGCGGTGGTTGCCCGTCATCATTTCCTTGAGGGTGCCGGGCACATGCTGGACCGACTGCCGGCGCGGGTACTCGTGACCGCAGGACGGGCAGCTGGGCATTGGCGCGTGCAGCGCGTTGCAGCTCGGGCACTTCATCGGCTCCCGTTCCTTGGGCGTCGGCTTCTTGCGCTCCTTTTTCGGCTTGCCGTCGTCCAGTTCGGCTAAGCCGTTGTCGAAAAACTCTTCGCAGTCGGCGAAGAACCGCGCGCAGTTGCCGGAGTGGTCCAGCACAAGACAGTCCGTCTTGCCGTCGGCGATGCGCAGGCCGCGGCCTAGCAGCTGGATATGCTCGGCAAGCGACTTGCGCAGCGGTCGCGCCATGATGATGCAGGACACGTCGGGCACGTCGAAGCCGCGCGATGCAGCGGTTACCGTGATGAGGCCGCGGATGATGCTGGTTGGCTTGCGAAACTCGCGCGTTGTCTCTACCCGGTCCCCCTCGTCGTCAAGGTAGGTGTACGTCGCCACGTTGATTCCGGAGGCCGCGAACTGCCGCGCCAGTTCCTCAACGTGCGCGGTATCGACGCCCGAACAGATGAACTTGCGGTCCTCGCCGTGCTTGATGTATTCGGCGACAACATCGCCGACGACCTTCAACGCCTTGTCGCTAGCCTGCTTGTCGTCCCACTCGCCCGTAGACTTGACCGTGACCCCGGCCATGTCCGGCTCGACGCACGAAAACATGCGGTACGACGCCAGCCACTTCGCATCGATCAGCTTGCGCGTGGTGGTTACGTTGATGACCGCATCGAAATACTTGCCAAGGCCGCGCGTGAACGGCGTGGCGGTCAGGCCGATGACAAGGCCGTCAGCCTGCAGCCGCTTTTTGTGCGTGGCATGCAGGACGTGCGCTTCATCGAAAATGTCTAGGTTCGTCTCGGGCCAGCGACGACGGGCCAGCGTCTGCACGCTGCACAGTTGGAGCGGCAGCGCGGGTGCCCAGCGCTCATGCCCGCCTTGGATGACACCGTGTTGTAGGCCGTACCGGTCGAATGTCTCGCTGGTCTGCTCAATCAGGCTCAGACGGTCCACCACGAACGACGCGCGGCTGCCCTTTGCGCGGGCCATTTGCATGAGCGCGGAGGCAAGCACGGTTTTGCCGCTGCCGGTGGGCGCCACGATCAGGATGCGCCGAGCGCCATTGCGGATTTCGGCGCGCGCCCGGTCGAATGCTTCCAGCTGGTAGTCGCGCAGGTCGATGCTCATGCCGTCCATGCGCCCGCCTCCTTGGCCGCCTTCACCGCCGCCTCAACGCGCCCGGGGATCTTCCTGGGGTCTTCCTCGCCTACCGCCTTCCCGCAGCGGCGCAGCTGGTTCATGGTGCGTTTCTCGCGCTCGATCGACTCGCTGGCGCGGTTCATTGCCTGGGACTGCTCAAGCTGCGCGTTCTCCCAGCAACGGCGCCACTTGAGCGTTTCCGCTACTTGGTCGATCGCCTCCGCGGCCTTGATTTCCTCGACAAGCCGGCGGTTCTCGGTCTGTAGGTCGGCCAGCACTTCGTCCAGGCCGTAATGCTCCCCGGCTTCGCCTCCATGGGTAGGTGCTGGCACCGGGTTGGCGTCCTGCGCTGCGTCGGCAGCGGATGGCGTCGGCGCGGTGGAATCCGATTCCACGGCTGCGGCCGGGGGGTGTAATCCGATTACACCTGCTGGACTCGGGCGGCTGGAATCCGATTCCACCTTCCTGGCCGCAGATGCCTCGCGGTTGCCCTGTTGTCGCTTGGCGACATCCGGGCTGCGGATCGCGGCAACGAAGGGCGCCGATACGCCGCACGCCTTCGCTATTTCGCGGTCGCTCCACTGCACCCATTCGTCATCCTGCAGCAGCGTTTCGACGGCGCGGCGCTTGTCCTCGTTTGATCGGCGCAGGCCGTGGTTGGCGTTGGCGCCCACCGAGAACAGCACCGCATCGCGGCACGTGCCGACATGCACCGTGCAATCGATCATTCCCTGATCGGCGTGGCGATGTGCGTGGAAGCGGTGGAAGCCGTCAGCGAGCCAGTACGTTGAGCCGTCCCGGTATACGTCCACCGGCGGCAGCGAAATGCCGGCGCGGATGGCCTCGGCGTACTCGGCTACAACGGATTCGTTGAGAGAGACGCGCGGCTGTGTGCCGCCGTCGATGTTGATGCTGGTGATGCGTAGCTGTGGCATGATGGGCTCGTTCCTTGAAGCCCCGGTTTCTTTCGCGAGACGGCCGGGGCTTCGTCGTTTCTGACGAATGGGCCGCCGTAGCGACCCTGCTTAGCGCCAGACACCTGCAAGCCCCATTTCCGCTTGCGGGGTGGTCGCCGTCCTTGCCCCATCGCACCCGATCCATCGGGCGAACTACCTGCCAATCTCACGACGCGCCGCGATCCGCGCACGCATCCCAGTAATCTAGATTCCTAGTAAAAGCTGCTTTCCTGCTGCTGGAACTACCTACTGTCAGACCCCTTGAACCTGTCTGGAGACAGCCGAAAGCATCCATACGCGCGGTACGGATCTTCCGGCTGGTGATCCGACAGGGGATCAGTCGCGCCGATCAGCATCTTGTCGGGACGGGCGCTATGCCGACTACGGCGCCCCCTGCTGTCCGCCGATGTTCCCGGCGTAGTCCCTTCCCACGGTTGCAGGCTTTCTTCGATGCGGCCCCGCCGTTACCCGACGACCGCATCGGTTGTTGCTGTTCTAGAGCCCGTTTCCGCCGTAGCCTGGGAGGTGCGACCCACCCTCAACTACGACGGAGACGGACATGAGCTTGTGCGCGCACTGCAAGAAGGATTTCCAGCAGGTGAACTTGGTGGCCATCAAGGCCGTCCAGGCAACGAAGAGCTGGAACGCACTGTCGTACAACTGCCCGCACTGCGAGACTTCGCTGTCCGTCGGAATCGACATCACCGCGATCAAGGCAGACATCATTGCTGCGCTCCAGACTCCGAACCGGACTTCTGGATATCCGAGATAGAGGCTCGCTCTCCCATTACCTCGGCCTTGCCCGTCTCGATCGGCGCCAGCGGCACCGCGTACGCGATCACCCGGCCGTCAGCGTCGCGGTCCCAGCGCAGGTCGGGGCGCAGATCCTCGCAACGAACACCAGTTCTGGCCTCGATCGCCGGGCACTGGCCAGGAGGAACGCGGCGCGCCTTCCATTCTGTGATTGATGCCGACCGAATGCCCAACTGATCGGCCAGCTTCTGCTGAGTGCCTACGGCACTGATTGCTCGCTTGAGCGGGGTCTCGACATCCATGCAGCAAATATTAGGACTATCCTAAATTAACTGCAATAGGCACAGCCTGTTTTTTATGTTGTAGAATTTAGGCACACCCTTAATGGCGCTCTGAACATGACACGCACCCAGGATCAGGCTGCCGCAGCATTCGGGCATCGCCTCCAGGAACTGCTTGCTGCGAGTGGCGTTAGGCGGCGCGGCGCAGGTACGTACTTGTCGCAGATGTACAACGTGTCGAACGTGACAGCCAACGATTGGCTCAACGGGAAGTTCAAGCCTGGTGCGGATACCGCCCGCAAGA
>Ga0308160_10001709_pt1 | contig 29200 bp, 23 predicted proteins | sample PhyFR1_FD_201036 | JGI IMG/M metagenome (GOLD analysis project Ga0308160, IMG submission 201036) | Phyllosphere microbial communities from UC Gill Tract Community Farm, Albany, California, United States - DLSLF.R1 | ecosystem: Host-associated > Plants > Phyllosphere > Unclassified | place: USA... | reverse complement strand
CCGTCTGCCTGCGCATCGGCTTCTGCTTCCCGGAACCGACCACCCACCGCCAGCTGGCGACCTGGCTGAGCCTGGACGACCTGCTCCAGCTGCTGTACCGCTCGCTGGTCACCCCGCGCGTCGGCCACACGATCGCCTTCGGCGTCTCGGACAACCCGGGCAAATGGTGGGACGACCGCCACTCGCGTTTCCTGGCCTACAAGCCGAAGGACAGCTCGATCCGCTTCTCGGAAGCCGTGTACGCGTCCGGCGTCGACCGCATCGAGGACATGGATGACCTGACGCTGAAGTACCAGGGCGGGGTGTTCCTGCACAACGGACCGAAATACAAGTCCTGATCCGCTTTGCCGCCAAACCGCCGTTCCCGCCATGCGGGACGGCGGTTTTGTCATGTTTGTACAACCGGTCGGATAGCGGCAGCCGCAAATCGGCAAACCCGGCAGCCCAGATTTGTTCAATATCTTCCTTGCATTGCGGTTAAAATGGTCGACACCCTCATCTCACGCAAAGACGTGCCGGACGCTTGTGTCTTGTTCTACCCCAAGAGAAGTCGACGGCTTTGTAGCTGAACCCGGACTATGACAAATCTGAATGCTGGCGCATCTCCCGATGGCGGGGCCACGCAGGAGTTCCACTCCACTGCCGAGGCCGCCAAGCTGCTCGGCGTCTCGCACCGCACGGTCCAGCTGTGGGTCGAAGCGGGCACCCTGCAGGCCTGGAAGACGGCGGGGGGCCATCGCCGCATCGCGTCCGCCTCGGTCGACCGCCTGCTGGCCGAACGGCGCAGATCGCTGGCGCCGGCTGCGGCCATCCCGCGCCAGTACAAGGTGTTGATCATCGACGATGACAAAACCCTGTTGCGCCTGTACGAACTGGAAATGGGCGGCTGGGACCTGCCCCTGGAACTGATCAAGGCCAGCGATGGCTTCGACGCGCTGCTGAAGATCGGCGAGCATCGTCCCGACCTCTTGATCAGCGACCTGAGCATGCCCGGCATGGATGGTTTCCGCATGGTCAACAGCCTGCGCAGCAATCCAAAACAGAAACGACTGAACATCATCATCGTCAGCGGCCTCGACCGCATGACCATCAGCGCGCTCGGCTTGCCTGCCGACATCCCGGTGTATGCGAAGCCGGTCCCCTTCCCCCAGCTGCGCGCCGCCGTCGAAAAAGCCCTGCCCGCCTGACCGCGCGCGCGCCTGCGCACCGCGAATTTCCCGTAATCGTGCAATGAGGGCAAGGCCTGCCGCCGCTTGTTAGCGAACGCTCAACGCGTTCCCGCAAGACCGTGGCGCGCGTGTTGAAGAATCCCGCAAAAACTTGACGGCAGGAACGAAAACGTTAAAATCGATAAATATGAAAATCGCTGTCGACAAGTATTCCATGGGGGCCGACGCGGCTGCGTCCGAATTCTGCTCCACCAAGCAGGCGGCCAGCATCATCGGCGTATCCCACCGCACGATCCAGCTGTGGGTCGAAAGCGGCATCCTGCAGGCCTGGAAGACCGCCGGCGGACACCGGCGCATCACCATGCAGTCGGTTGCCCGGCTGGTCGACCAGCGCCACGCAGCCCTGGCGCCGGCGGCGGCGGCTCGCCCGGCGCCTGCCGGGCGCAAGAAACTGCTGGCGGTCGACGACGATGCCACCCTGCTGCGCCTGTACGAGCTGGAAATGTCGGGCTGGGGCATGGAATTCGACATGATCAAGGCATCGAACGGGTTCGAAGCCCTGATCAGGATCGGCGAAGCCAAGCCCGACCTGCTCATCAGCGACCTGAGCATGCCGGGCATGGACGGCTTCCGCATGATCCGCACGCTGCGCGCCGACGCCGCCTACGCCGACATGGCCATCATCGTGGTGAGCGGCCTGGATAAGACCACGGTCACGTCGATGGGCTTGCCCGCCGACATCCCGTTTTTTTCGAAGCCGGTCCCCTTCCCGGGCCTGCGCACCGCCGTCGAACACGTATTGCTGGCCGCCTGAAAACCGCGGCCGCATACCGCGGCACCAACCGTTGGATTGCTGAAGACTCTATGCTGGCACCGCCTTTGCCCCAAGATGCAGCGCATCGGCTCCGGGTTCTCCTCGACCTGAACATCCTCGATACCGCGGCGCAGGAACGCTTCGACCGCATTACCCGCATGGCGGCGCGCCTGTTCGGCGTGCCGATCGCGCTGGTCAGCCTGGTCGACGCCGAGCGCCAGTGGTTCAAGTCGCGCGTCGGCCTGGCGCTGGACTCGATCCCGCGCGCCGAGTCGTTCTGCGCCCATGCCCTGATGCAGGACGGCCTGATGGTGGTCGAGGACGCGCGCCTGGACGAGCGCTTCGGCGCGCTGCCGATCGTGGCGCAGACCGGCGCGCGTTTCTACGCCGGCCATCCGCTGGCCATGCCCGACGGCCAGGTGATCGGCACGCTGTGCATCATCGACCACAGCCCGCGCGCCCTCGACGACGAGCAGCGCACGCTGCTGCGCGACCTGGCCGCGCTGGCCGCCAACGAGATCGCCGCGATCGAGTTGCGCCGCGCCCATGAGCGCCGCTTGGCCAACGAAGCCTGGATCCGGGTACTGCTCGACCATATCCCGGACGGCGTGCTGATGCTCGATGCCAATGGTTCCGTCATGTCGGCCAACCCGGCGGCCGAACAGATGTTCGGCTCGGACCTGTACGGCCTGGCTGGCCGCAATGCCGTGGCCCTGTTCGGCGAGGACGCCGCCCTGCTGCTCGACCCCGAGCTCACTGCCGCCGCCCCGCCCCAGGAAGGCGGCGGGCGCCGCATCGACGGCTCGACCTTCCCGATCGAGGTGCAACTGGCCCCGATGTGCCTGGACGGCCAGCGCCGCTACGCCGCCATCGTGCGCGACGTCACGCGCCAGCACGAGGATGCCCAGCGCAGCCGCGCCACCGAGGAACGGCGGCGCAAGCATTTCACCACCGCCACCCACGAACTGCGCACGCCGATGGCGAGCATCCTCGGCTTTTCCGAGTTGCTGCTCAAGCGCGATTTCGATCCCGCCACCAGCCGCGAACTGCTCGACATCATCCACCGCCAGGCCAGCCGCCTGGTCGACCTGATCAACCAGCTGCTCGACCTGGCACGCATCGAAGCCGGCGGCACCGAGGGCCTGTCGTTCACCCGGGTCAATGTGGCCGAGCTGGTCGAACAGACGCTCACCGGCTTGAATGGCCTGGGGCAGAATCACCGTATCCGCGTCGAACTGGAGACCGGCATGCCCGCGTTCTCGGCCGACCCGCAGAAGATGCAGCAGGCGCTGACCAACATCATCAGCAACAGCATCAAGTATTCCGCAGACGACACGACCGTCGACGTCAGCGCCGCCGCCCTGCAACGCAATGCTAAACTCATGATCGCGATCCGCGTGGCCGACCATGGCATCGGGATGACGCCCGAGCAGCTTGCGCGCATCTTCGACGCCTTCTACCGTGCCGGCGAATCGCCGAACGTGCAAGGCAGCGGCCTGGGCATGACCATTTTCAAGGAAATCATCGAATTGCACGGCGGCCAAGCCGACATCGAATCGCATCCGGGCACCGGTACCGCGGTGACGGTATGGCTGCCGGCGCTTCCCGACCATGGATAAAAAAATCTTGATCGTCGAGGACCAGGACGATCTGCGCCTGCTGGTCCGCCTGAGCCTGAAGTCGCTGGGCAGCATCGTGCTCGCCTCGAGCGCCGCCGAAGGCCTGGAACAGGTCCGCGCCGAACTGCCGGACTTGGTCACGCTCGACGTCTGGCTCGGCAAGGGCGACAGCGGGCTGGACGTCTGCCGCGCCATCAAGGCCGATCCGGCGACCCGCCACATCAAGGTGCTGCTGCTGTCCGCCTGCGGCCAGCAGAGCGACGTCGAGGCCGGCCTGGAAGCGGGCGCCGACCACTACATGATCAAGCCCTTCAGCCCGCAGAGCCTGTTCGAAACGGTCGCCACCATGCTTGCGGGCTGACCGCGGCCGCGCCGTCAGGACATGACGGCGCCGGCGCGCGCCAGCGGCAGGTCGACGTGGAACACGGTGCCGCCCTGCTCGCGGTCGGCAAACGTGATGCTGCCGCCGTGGGCTTCGACGATGTTCTTGCTGATCGACAGGCCCAGGCCCGAGCCCTGGCGCCGCGCGGCCTCGTCCTCGGACTGGGCGAAGCGCTGGAAGATGCGGCCGCGGAAAGCGTGCGGGATGCCCGCGCCGCGGTCGAGCACGGAGATGCGCAGGCCGCCGCCATGCGTCCCGAGGGCCACGTCGACGGTGGCGCCCCGCGGCGAGAACTTGATCGCGTTCGAGACCAGGTTGGTGATCACCTGGGTCAGGCGGTCGCCGTCGACCTCGGCATGCAGCGCGCCGGCGGCGTCGCCGCACAGGCAGGCGAGATGCACCCCGGCCTGGCGCGCATGCCCCTCCATCGCCGCCAGGGCGTCGCGCAGGATCGGCGCGACCTGCTGGCCGGTGCACACCAGCTGTACCTGGCCGGACTCGATCTTCTGCACGTCCAGCATCTCGTTCACCATGCGCACCAGGCGTTCGCAGTGGCGGTGGGCGATCTCGATCAGTTCCATGGCGTCCAGCGGCACACCCTCGACCGCACCCGAGGCCAGCAGCGACAGCGAGGCGCGCATCGAGGTCAGCGGCGTGCGCAGCTCGTGCGAGACCGTGGCGACCAGCTCGTTCTTCATCTGGTCCACCTTCTTGCGCTGCGAAATGTCGCGCAGGAAGATGGCGAAGAAGTCGGCGTCGGCACTGGCGACCAGCCTCGTGGTCATCTCGACCGCGATCTCGACGCCGCCACGGGTGTGCACGGTGCGCTCGACGCGGCGCTCGAGCACGCTCACGTAGCCGGTCTCCTGGACCATGCGCAGCGCCTTGTCGAAGCTGGCCAGGTAACGCTCCGGCACCACCAGCGCGCCCAGCGAGCGGCCGATCACCTCGTCGCGGGCCCAGCCGAACATGCGTTCGGCCTCGGTGTTCCAGTCGATCACGCGGCCGCGCAGGTCCAGGCCGATGAAAGCGTCCTGGGCGCTTTCGAGGATGGCGTTGATGCGCTGGCCGCTCTGGCGCACCACGGCCAGGGCTTCGGACAAGGCCTGGGTCCGCTCCTGCACGCGCTGCTCCAGCGTCAGGTTCAGCTCTTCCAGCTGGCCCTGGCGCCGCTGCAGGTCGGCCACCAGGCCGTTCAGGGTGCCGGCCAGCGCCCGCACCTCGTCGTAGCCGCGTTCGCGCGGCAGCAGTCCGGTGCCCGCGCCATCGCGGATGCGCGCCGCTTCGGCATTCAACTGGATCAGCGGACGGGTGATGCGGCGCGCCGCGAACACGCCGGCCAGCGAGAACAGCAGCGCCAGCGTAATGCCGCTCCACAGCCCATAGGACCGCAGACGCGCCACCGGCACGAAGGCGGTGTCGACATCCTGCCGGACCAGCACGGTCCAGCCCAGGCCGGGGTAGTCGGCGTAACCGCGCGAAGCGGCGAAGCCCGTCATGTAGCTTTTGCCATCCGGCCAGGTTTCGATCACGTAGCCGGGCTTCGCGCCGGCGCGCGCCTTGCCCAGGCTCGGCAGGTCGAGCGTGCGCCCCTGCAAACTGCGCGGGCCGAGCAGCACCAGGCCGGTCTTGCTGACGATCAGGGCCTCGACCTGGCGCTCGCTCTCGAGCGGCTCGATGATCGAGCGCTCGACGTCGCGCGCCCATTGCCAGGACAGGTGGGCACCCAGCACGCCGCGGTCCTTGCCTTCGCGGTCGCGGAAGGGAAAGGCGACGTCCACGAAGCGCATCGGCTCGGCGCCGGTCTGCGGCAGCAGCTTGGACAGGAGCAGCGCCTCATGCACGTCGCCGACGTGGCCGGCGCCCTTGCGCGCCTCCTGGAACCAGGGCCTGGCCGACACATCGGCGCCTTCCAGCATGCCGCCGGCCGACACCATGACCTTGCCCTGGGGGTCGGCCAGGCCGATCCAGCTGTAGTAATTGTAGGTCTGGCGCACGTCGTCCAGCATCTGGCGCCAGTCCGCCTGGCTGAGGCCGGCGTCCGCCAGGGCGAAGCGCTTGGCGATCAGGCGCACCTCGCGGTAGCGCTCGAACATGCCGCGGTCGAGCTTGTCGGACGCCTGCGCGGCCAGTTCGCCCAGGCCGTGGCCGATCGTGTGCTCGACGTGCCGCGACGCCTCGCGCTCGACGACCGCGACCACCACCACCGTCAAGGCGATCGACAGGGCGCTAAAGGCCAGGCCCAGGTAGCCGGCAAGGCCCCTGGGACGGATACTGCTCAGACGCTGCGACACCTTGGGCATAGATTCACGACAGTTGCCGGCAGAGTGTCCGGCCTAAATCGTTTTGAACAAATATGCTGCGGATACTAGCATTGCCATACAGCCATATTGCGTAGCGATTTTATCGACTTGACGCGACAGGCGGCGCACTCTCGGCCGCTTTGGCGAGCTGCTGGTGGAAGGCATGGTGGGCAGCGTCGCGCGCCGCTTCCGCCCGCGATTCAGCACCCAGCACCATCAGCGCCGTGCCCTCGCCCGCTCCCTGCGCGCCCAGCGCCGGCCACTGCGGCAGGCCGCTGCCGTTCGGATTGCCTGTCTTGATGAAATTCGCGAAATAAGCCTGCACCTGGCGCGACACGGCGCGGTCCTGTTCGGTCCAGGCATAGACCTTGTTGCCGTCCAGGTTGCCCAGCGCGTATTCGATTTCCACCGAGTGGCCGGCGCCGGTCGCGGCCGGCTTGCCGTCGCGGGTGGCCGGGCGCGGCTGCGTATAGTAATAGCGGTAGACCGGCTGGCCGCCCGTTTTCGCGTGCAGGTCGATCCAGCGCCAGGTGCCGAAGCCGATGAAGCGGTCGCTGGCGATCTCGCGCGCGGCCTGCTCGACGCTCCCGGTATAAGCCCGGCGCGCGTCTGCGGCCTGCTTGCCGTACAGCTTCGTCAGGCCGGCCGCCAGCGCCTGCTCGCTCAGGCCGCCATTGCCGACGATGCTCTCGGCGCTGCCTTCGGCCGAGTTCCAGCCGGCCAGCAGCGGCACCCTGGCCTGGCGCCCGGCCGCATAGATGGCGGTGGGCGGCTCCGGGAACACGTAGCCGTCGACCACGGCGCCGAACCGCGGCGCGCCCGGGGCGGCGGTCGCCTGCAGCAGCGTTTCCGCCGGCAGCGCGCGCAGCGCGGCCACGTCCGGCGTGTTGAGCTGGCGCGCGAAGCGCTCGCCCTGGCCTTCCGCTTCCTTGAGCGGCGGCAGCGGATTCAGGCCCAGCAGCGCCCCGCTTTCCCCGATCGCGCCCGCGATGAGGCCTTTCGCCAGGGGCGACGCCATCTGGGCGCTGACGGAAAAGGAGCCGGCCGATTCGCCGGCGATCGTCACGCGCTTCGGGTCGCCGCCGAAGGCCGCGGCGTTGTCGCGTACCCAGCGCAGCGCCGCCGCCTGGTCCATGAAGCCATAGTTGCCGGACGCTTTATACGGCGACTCGGCCGTCAGGCCGGGGTGGGCCAGGAAGCCGAACACGCCCAGGCGGTAGTTGACCGTGATGGCGACGATGCCCTGGCGCGCCATGGCGGCGCCGTCGTAGCGCGGCTCGGAGGCGTCGCCGGCGACCAGGCCGCCGCCATAGAAATACACCAGCACCGGCAGCCCGGCGCCGGCCCTGGCCTGGGCCGGCGCCCAGACGTTCAGGTAGAGGCAATCCTCACTCACGCCGTTCGAGCGGAACACCATGTCCGAGAACAGCGGCAGCTGCATGCAGCGCGCGCCGAAACCCGCCGCCTGGCGCGTGCCGTCCCAGCCCGCGGGCGCCTGCGGTGCCTGCCAGCGCCGCTGGCCGACCGGGGCCTGGGCGTACGGAATTCCCTTGAACGCGCGCACGCCCTCTTCCATCCGGCCCTCGAGCATCCCGCCCGCGGCGCGCGCCGTCGGGTTGCCATTCGCGGCCAGGCCGCCGCCGGTGCCGGCGCAGGCGGCCAGGCCCAGCGGAAGTAAGAGAGCAAGGGTCAATCGGTTCAGGGCGGGGTGTCTCATGGTATGGGGTCCTTGTTATTGGTCTCGGACTAACTTGCCGATACGGCATGATGTCGGAAATCTTTGTGCTCAGCAACGCACACACGCTAGACCGCCAAGCGATCAAACCGGATCAAGACTTTGATTGTTTCGTACCGTCACTGATTCATCGCTGCAAGCTGGCCTACAATGGCCCAAATATTGCCGGCATATAAATAATCAGGAGACAGGCTTGGCTTTACCATCCCCGACCCGGCGCAGCCTGCTGCTGGCAGGTGCCGCCGGCCCCTTCCTGGCGGCTTGCCGCGCGCTGCCATCTGTGGCCTCCAGCCCCGCGGCCATGCGGCAGCAGCAGCTCCACGTGGCGGCCCCGTTCGAGATGCCGGCCATCGGCGTGCCCGACTTTTCCGGCGTGCCGACCTTCGACATCGTGGACTACGGCGCATCCGAGCATGAGACGCCGAAAACCAGCGCCGCCCTGGCACGCGCCATCGCGGCCGCGCACGCCGCCGGCGGCGGCACGGTGCGGGTCCCGCCCGGTAACTGGCCCACCGGCAAGATCCACCTGAAGAGCAATGTGAACCTGCATCTGGCTAAGGGCGCGACCCTGCTGTTCTCGCCGGACCCGGCCGACTACCTGCCCGCCGTGCCGACGTCCTGGGAAGGCCTGGAGTGCTACAACTATTCGCCGCTGGTCTACGCCTACGATTGCGACAACATCGCCATCAGCGGCCAGGGCACGCTGCAGGCGCGGCTCGACACCTGGAAGATCTGGTACGCGCGCCCGAAGCCGCACATGGATGCGCTGGTGGCGCTGTACAACATGGCCGTCGAGAACGTGCCGCTGGCCGGGCGCGACATGACGCGCGGCCAGGCCAACCTGCGCCCCCACTTCATCCACTTCAACCGCTGCCGCAACGTGCTGGTCGAGGACATCCACATCGTCGACAGCCCGTTCTGGACCGTCCACCCCTACCTGTGCCGCGACGTGGTGATCCGGCGCGTGGACATCCGCGCCCACGGCCACAACAACGACGGCATCGACCCGGAGATGAGCCAGAACGTGCTGATCGAGGATGTCGTGTTCGACCAGGGCGACGATGCGGTGTCGGTGAAGTCGGGGCGCGAATTCGACGCCTGGCGCATCGGCGTGCCGGCCCGAAACATCGTGATGCGCAACTGCCGCATGAAGAACGGCCACCAGCTGATGGCGATCGGCAGCGAAATCTCGGGCGGCGTCGAGAACGTGTTCGTCGACAACTGCCACTTCGACCATGCGGATTCAAACGCGAAGAGCACCATCAACAACTTGCTTTATGTAAAAACCAACGAACGCAGGGGTGGATTCGTGAGGAATATTCATATGTCGAACGTCAGCGCGACGCGCATCGCCGGCGGCGTGCTGAGCGTCGAGACCGACGTGCTGTACCAGTGGAAGACGCTGGTGCCGACGGTCGAGCGGCGCCTGACGCCGATCGAAGGCTTGCACGTGAGCCGCGTGCGCGTGGGCGAGGCCGGGTTCGTCTGCCGGATCAAGGGCGAGGCGGAATTGCCGGTGAAGGACGTGACGCTGATTGATGTCAAGGTGGCGCGCGTGGGTGGTGACGCGGTATCGACGAAGAACGTCACCGGTTTCGTGAATCGTATGTAAAAAGACCACATTTTTCTTATAGAAAGATTATAGTTCTGCAAGCTGCATGTAACCGATTACATGACGGCGGGCCCAGGGCCGGCATGGTGCCGGCCGACGACATAACAAGCGACCGGGCTGCCCGCGCCCGCCAGCAATGAGACAAGCCCTTATGACGCCTTTTTCGACACTCGACACTTTCGTCTTCCTCATCTACTTCGTGGTGGTCGCCGGCTACGGCCTGTGGGTCTACCGGCGCAAGAAGGCCGGTTCCGGCCGCGCCTCGCACGACTACTTCCTGGCCGAAGGCTCGCTGACCTGGTGGGCCATCGGCGCGTCGCTGATCGCCTCGAACATCTCGGCCGAGCAGTTCATCGGCATGAGCGGCTCCGGCTACCGCATCGGCATGGCGATTGCCGTGTACGAACTGATGGCCGCGGCGACGCTGGTCATCGTGGCGATCTTCTTCATGCCCGTGTACCTGAAAAACCACATCTACACGATGCCGCAATTCCTGGAGCAGCGCTACGGCAAGGCGGTGGCCACGACCATGGCCCTGTTCTGGCTGGGCCTGTACGTGGTGGTGAACCTGACCTCGATCCTGTACCTGGGCGCGATCGCCATCTCGAGCATCGCCGGCCTGAACCTGTTCGCCTGCATGGTGTTCCTGGCCGTGTTCGCGGTCGTCATCACGCTGGGCGGCATGAAGGTGATCGGCTATACCGACGTGATCCAGGTGCTGTGCCTGATCGTCGGCGGCCTGGTCACGACCTGGCTGGCGCTGGACCTGGTGGCCGCGCTGTCCGGCGGCAAGGGCGCGATCAAGGGTGCGACCGACCTGTTCCACAGCGCGCGCGACCACTTCGACATGGTGCTGGCGAAAGGCAACCCGAACTACATGGACCTGCCCGGCCTGTCGACGCTGATCGGCGGCATGTGGATCGTCAACCTGAACTACTGGGGCTGCAACCAGTACATCACCCAGCGCGCCCTCGGCGCCGACCTGCCGACCGCCCGTAAAGGCCTGCTGTTCGCCGCCTTCCTGAAGCTCCTGATGCCGGTCATCATCGTGTTGCCGGGCATCGCCGCCTTTGCGCTGGACAGGTCGGGCACGCTGGGCGACGCCATGCGCGTCGGCGGCGAACTGAATCCGGACCGCGCCTACCCCACCCTGCTGGCCCTGCTGCCGAGCGGCCTGAAAGGCGTGGCCTTCGCCGCCCTGACCGCGGCCGTGGTCGCCTCGCTGGCCGGCAAGGCCAACTCGATCGCCACCATCTTCACCCTCGACATCTACAACAAGCGCTTCCACCCGAACGCCAGCGAGCAGAAGATGGTCTGGATCGGCCGCGTGACCGTGGTGGTGGCGATGGCGCTGGCCGTCATCATCGCCCCGCTGATGGGCATCGACAAGAAAGGCGGCTTCCAGTACATCCAGGAATACACCGGCTTCGTCTCGCCAGGCATCCTGGCCATGTTCCTGCTGGGCTTCTTCTGGAAGCGTACCACCGCTGCCGCGGCCATGTTCGCCACCATCGGCGGCCTGGTGTTCTCGATCATCCTGAAGTTCCTGCCGGAGATGATGGACCTGCGCTTCCTGGCGCCGATCGGCTTTGCGGTCGACAACGGCAGCGGCGTGTATGAAATCCCCTTCCTGGACCGCATGCTGATCGTGTTCGCGATCGTGGTGGCCGGCATGGCGCTGATCAGCACCATGGGGCGCAAGGATGGCACGGCCAAGCGCATGATCATCGACCGTTCGCTGTTCAGGGTGGATGGCGGGTTTGCGCTGGGGTCGGCGGTGATTTGTGTGCTGCTGGCGGCGATTTATGGGGCTTGGTGGTGAGTAGCGGCGCGTGATACGTGCAACGGGCAGCCTGCGGGCTGCCTTTTCATTTCCGACGCAAGAAATACCGATGGGAGAAGGACATGCATAAGCTGGTACGGCTGCTCATCCTCGCAGGCGCCCTGTCTGCCGGCACGGCAGATGCCGGCCAGGCGCAGGACGTCACGGGCGCCGACTGGGACGCGGCGGCGGCCGTCGCCCTGGAATCGGTCGAGCATGGCCATGAGTCGATCGTCGTGCTGGACGACACACTGTCGCCCGCTGCGCAGGAAGCGCTGAAACACCTGCGCCGAACCACTTCCGCCGAACTCCTCCCGCAGCAGGACAAATACAAGCTTCCGCCAGGTGCGCATTACCTGCGGGTGCGCGAGTTCGAGTTGCGCGGTCGGCAGTTTGAATTTGCCATCACCAGCGGCGTCATTCCCCGGAACGCCGGCCTGAATTGCGGCTTGACCGTTCGCTTTTCCGTCCTGCGCGATGGGACCGGCACCTGGAAGCGGGCTCCCGAGTGGTCGTCGACATCGTGCTGAACCGAAGGCGGCGCACGATCGGCGCGAACTCGGCCGCAGCCGCCTGAAATCACCCGCGCCAGGCCGATGCTCTGACGCAGCACCTAGCCCGCGCGTGGCTTGACGCGCAGCTGGCGCGGCACCTGCGCGCTCAGCCTGGTCACGACCTCCTTGGACACCTGTTCATCCCGCAGCAGGTTCAATGCCCAATCCACGCCGAGCTTTCTTTCGATCTTGAGGGCGGCTTCGACGATCGCGTCGTGCACATGGTTCCTGCGCCGGCAACCGGCGTACGGTGGCGGTACCGGCGCAGCTGCGGCGGCAGCGGGCTGGCGACGGCGCCGCCCGGTCATGAGGACGCGCTGGGCGATATCCGAGGGAACGCTCTCGCGCTGCAAATAGGCGATCGCTTCGTCCAGGCCCAGCATGTCCTTGTAGACCAGCGCCACTTCAATATGCTGTGACAGGAGCTTGTCACGGCGCGCGTTGCAATTCAAAAAGAACCCCGGAGCACGTAGCCAACTCAAGCGGCATGATACTGCACTGCCGCGGCCGCACGAAAAAAAGGCCCGCCCGGGCGGGCAGGCCTTGCCGCGGAAACCGGACGCCGGATCAGCGCGCCGGCAGCGGATAAGTCGCCGGGCTGACGTTGCCCTGCTTGTCGACCGCCTGCACGCCGAAGAACACGTTGTCCTTCGACAGGTCGCTGGTGTAGCTCGTCACGTTGCCGACGAACTTCGCGCCCTGCCAGTCGGCCGCGGTGGTGTCGCGCCAGACGATGCGGTAGCCGGCCAGGTCCGGTTCGTTGTTTGCGGCCCACGCCAGTTCGGTCTTGTTGGTCAGGTTCTTGGTGATGACCTTGACCTCCTTCGGCGCGGCCGGGGCCAGTGCCAGCGAGGCCAGTGCCGCGGTGTTCACGCGGGTGACCTTGGCGGCATAGTTGAAGTCCATGTACTCGATGGTGTCGCCGTACTTCTTGCCGGACTCCGTGCGCAGGTCCTGGTGCTGGTGGCTGAAGTCTTCCGCGTATTCCGTGAAGCGCACCGCCGGGAAGCCGCGCTCCAGGAACGGAATGTGGTCGCCGCCGCGCAGGTAGCGGTCGCGCCGGTTGACCACAGTGACCTTGAAGCCCGGGACGTAGCGCTCGCCGGTTTCCTTGACGAAGCGGGCCAGCTGGCGCGTCGTGCTGTCGTTCTCGCCGCCGGTCGAGATCAGGGTGCGCGTCGCATCCGACAGGTCCTTGGTCGGCGGGACGCCTTCGGCGAACAGGCGCACCTGCGAATCGTCCTTCTTGCCTTCGTCGTTGTGCGAGTTGCCGATGATGTCGTTGTCGAACATGCCGGCCACGTTCCAGTTGTTCTGCTTCGCCAGCTTGGCCCAGTTCTCGGCGCCCAGCAGACCCTGCTCTTCCGCGGCCACGGTCATGAAGACCAGGGTCGCGTCGAACTTGTGCTTGGCCATCACGCACGCCATTTCCATCACGGCCGCGGTGCCGGAGCCGTCGTCGTTGGCGCCCGGGGCATCGTCCTTGGCGTTCATCACATCGGTCACGCGGCTGTCGTAATGGCCGCTGACCACGTAGATGCGGTCCTTCGACTCGGCCTGCGTGCCCGGCAGCGTGGCGACCACGTTGACGATCTCGGTCGGAGCCGACAGACGTGCCATCACCGGGTGCACGTGGCTGTCGAATTCGACCTTCAGGCGCCCGCCGGCGGCCGCGCCGCAGCGCTCCAGCTCACTCTTGATCCAGCGCCGCGCCGCGCCGATGCCGCGCGTGTCGGACTGGGTCTCGGACATGGTGTGACGGGTGCCGAAGCTGACCAGCTTTTCCACGTAGTCGTGGATGCGCTGCGGCGAGATCTCCTTGACGACGGCGTCGATCTCGGCCTGGCGCTTCTTGACGTCCGGTTCGGCGGCATGGGCCGTCGACGCGGCGGCGGCGGCGGCGACCAGGGCGGCGGCCAGGGTGGTGTGCTTCAAAACAGATTGCATCTAGGGTTCCTTCTACTTGGTCAGGCTGGGTGAAAGGCGAAGAACCTATCTCGGCAGGCAGGAGTCGCTGCTGGCGCGCCTGACAAGCGGGTGCTGCGCTGCTCGTCGTTGCATGGCTCGCCATGCGGCCTCCTCGCGCCTTGCCCGCGCTTGCCATGCATCGCCATCAGCTTCCTCCTGTCTACCAAGATAGGTTCTTACTTATAAGTATAGGTGGCGCTCGCGTAGATGAAGCGGCCACGCGGATCGGCATAGCTGACATCATAACCGCCGAGGAAGTTCGATGTCAGGTTGGTGTAGGGCGGGTCGCGGTCGAACATGTTCTTCACGCCCAGCGTCAGCTTCGTGTTCTTGATGCCGGCGTAGGCCAGCTGCAGGTCGAAGGTCTGGTAGGCGTCGACCTTGGGCGGCATCGAACCGGCGGGTGCCAGGTTGCCGACGACGTCGGTGTAGCCCTTCTGGTAGTTCTGCAGCAGGCTGACGGCGTACGGCCCCTTGTCCCAGGTGAGGGACGCGTTGTGCTTCCAGCGCAGCACCACCCCGCCGGACGCGTTCAGCGCCTGGTCGAGCGAGCTGGTGTAGGTACCGTCGGCGCCCTGCACGTCGTACTTGCCCATGTAGGTGCCCGACAGGCGGAAGCTGAAGCGGTTGCCGTTGTCCAGGCGCAGGCGGTAGTTGGCGTCGACGTCGATGCCGGCCACCTGGGTCTTGAACAGGTTCGAGTTGGTCTGCACGATCGATTCGATCGGGCCGACGCCGGCCGCGTTGCCGTCCGCCGCGCCGCGGTTGACGAACTGCGCGTATTGCAGGGTGCGCGCGGCGTTCGACAGGATGTAGGTCGAGCCCAGGCCGCCGACCACGATCGCATCCTTCAGGTTGATGCGGAAGGCGTCCAGCGCGATCGAGGCGTTTTTGACCGGCTCCCACACGATGCCGGCCGTGATCGAGATCGACTTTTCGGGCTTCAGGTCCGGGTTGCCGCCGGTGATGGTGGTGAACTGGAAGTTGCAGTCGCGCGGCGCGCCGGTGGCCAGGTTCGGGCAACGCACGTAGTCGCGCGCGCCGTTGCCGGTGATGCTGGTGGCCTGCGGCGTGTACAGGTCGGTCAGGGACGGGGCGCGGAAGCCCTTGCCGACGGCGCCGCGCAGCAGCAGCGACTGCACCGGCTGCCAGCGCACCGAGGCCTTCGGATTGGCCGTGTGGCCGACGCCCTGGTAGTTGTCGTAGCGGGCGGCGAGGTCGAGGTCCAGGTTCTTGATGACCGGGATGCTGAATTCGGCATATACCGAGCCGACGTTGCGCGCGCCGGTGACCGGGAAGGCATTGCCGCCCAGGCCGGCGATGTCGCCGGTCTGGATCGCCACCGACGGGTTGTACTCGAATTCCTCGCGCCGCACTTCCGCACCCAGGGCCATGCCGACCGCTCCCGCCGGCAGGGTCCAGACCTCGCGCGAGCCCTTCACGTCGATCGAGGTGGTCGAGGTCTTCGACGAGTAACTCGTGCCGCGGAATTCGGCCGCGCGCACGGCATCCAGCGCGCCCTGGTCCGTGGTCGCGCCGAAGGGGTTGATCACGCCGCTGTTGAAGATCGGGAGCACCTTCGAATACTGGGCGTAGCCGGCCAGCAGGTCTTCGTGCACCTTGCTCTGGCTGTACAGGAAGGCCGAATCCATGTCCCAGCCGGCCAGCGTGCCCTTGACGCCCGCGACGAAACGCGCGTTTTCCGAGACGTCCAGCGTGTTGCGCTGGCCGTTGGCGGCGTCGCGGTAGTTCAGCAGCAGCGGCAGGCCCGTGAGGCCGTTGGCGGCGGCGAAGGCGGTCGGGTAGTACGGGCTGGTCGGCACCAGGATGAAGCCGCCGCGCCCGATGTTGCTGCCGTATTTCGCGGCCATGCCCGGGTATTGCGCGATCAAGGCCTGGAAGGCCGGCACGTAGGGGTTGGTGGCGGTGGTGACGGCGTTGTAGGCCAGCGGCACCTGCTGGGTGGTCGAGGTGATCTTGTTCTTCGTGTAGCCCGATTCGAAATAGGCTTCCGCATCGCCCGCCAGGCGCATGCGGCCGTTGGCCATGAAGCTGGCCTTTTCGAATTCCGGCTGCAGCGACACGAAGGGGCTATTGTCGTAGGTGCAGCGGGTGCTGGAGAACGGCGAGACCAGCGACACCGGCCCGCAATTCGGCAGCGCCGGGTTGCCCAGCGTGCCGCGGTTGTTCAGCACCACGTTGGCCGGGAAGGCGATCGAGGACGTCACGTCGTTCTGCGCCGCCGCGTTCAGGCGGCGCGCGTAGGCGCGATCGGACCCCATGATCGGCTCGGTCTTTTGCACGGTAACGCTGGCGCTCAGGTTCCAGCCATCCTCGGCCAGGCGGCCGAAGCCGGCAAACAGGGTCGCCTTGCGGTCGTTGCCGAGGCGGTCGCTGGTCTGGCCGTAGTTGGCGCTGGCCTCGACGCCGGTGAATTCCTTGCGCAGGATGAAGTTGACGACGCCGGCGATGGCGTCCGAGCCGTAGATGGCCGAGGCGCCATCCTTCAGCACCTCGACGCGCTCGATGGCGGCCAGCGGGATGCTGTTGACGTCGACCGAGGACCCGGCGCTGCCGGCCGAGCCGCCGCCGTACACCGCGACGCGGCGGCCATTGAGCAGCACCAGCGTGCGTGCGCTGCCCAGGCCGCGCAGCGACACGGTGGCGATGCTGCCGCCACCGTAGCCGGAGGCGTTGGCGACCGTGGTCGAACTGCCCGCGCTGGACAGCGAACTGAGTTGCTTGACCAGTTCCTCGGTGGAGGTGGCACCGACGCGTTCGATATCGTCGCGCTTGAGGACCTGCACCGGCAGCGCCCCCTCCCCGGCGATGCGCGCGATCGAGGAACCGGTGACGACGACGCGCTGGGTGCTGGCGCCGCTCGGGGTGCCGTCGGCGGTCTGGGCCAGGGCCAGGCCCGGCAGCCAGGCAGCGCCGAAGGCGGCGGCCAGGACTAGGACGGAAGGTTTGATACGGGGGATTGACGCGGACATGCGGGACGACTCCTCGGGTACGTGAATACGGACAGCTTGGTAATGCGCAGCAAGGTGTTACAACGTGATGCAAATGCGCAGCCGACGCGCCGGTCGGGCGTGTCCTGGTTTCGTCTCCTGAGGATGCTGCCGCCGGGTCCGCGATGACGTGCCCGGCCGCGACCGGCGGATGAGCCGGCGCGATTGAATCCCTCGGTGCGGCGAACCGCAATTGTTGTTTTTGTGACTTCCTTGCAAAAATTATAGTCTTGGTCTATCGCAAAATTTTGCTATATTGAATCCGAGATGTTTATGCTTTTGGAATGATCATTGCTTTAGGATGAGAAAGTTGGAATGGATGTGGCGCCATGGCTAAGCCGCGTGTAAAACTGGACCGGATCGATCGCCGCATCCTCGAAGAACTGCAGGCCGACGCCCGCCTGTCCAGCGCCGAGCTGGCCGAGCGCGTCTCGCTGACCACTTCGCCGTGCTGGCGGCGCGTGAAACGGCTGGAAGAGGAAGGTCTGATCAGCGGCTACCACGCCCGCCTGGACGCCCAGCGCCTGGGCTACCAGGTCACCGCCATCGTGCAGGTCTCGCTCGACAAGAAGGACGCCGACAGCCTGAACGCCTTCGAGGCCGCCGTGCAGGCGATCCCGCAGGTGCTGGCCTGCCTGCGCATCTCGGGCCGCTACGACCACCAGCTGATCGTCGTGGCCGAGGACCTCGAGGCCTACGGCGCATTCGCGGAGAATTACATCAACGGGCTGCCGAGCGTGAAGGAGGTCTACACCTCGTTCGTGCTGAAGGAAGTGAAGGCGGCGGCGAATCCGCCTTTGCCGGGCTAGCGCGGAACTAATCCGGTCCGGCCGACTCTGTTATCCATGGCGATACAGCGTGAGGACACCATGGACAGCCCCCAGGCATTGGCCGGCAAGCGGATTGCCGTGCTGGCAGCGGACGGATTCGAACAAAGCGAACTGCAAAAGCCGGTAGCGGCGCTCAAGGACGCGGGTGCCGAAGTCGAGGTCGTCGCCCTGCGCGCGGGACGGATCCGCGGCATGCACGTGCACCAGTCGGGGGAACTGCAGCGCGTCGACACCACGCTCGCCGAGGCGATGCCGACCGACTACGACGCCCTGCTGGTGCCGGGGGGATACATCAGTCCCGACCAGCTGCGCCAGTCGGCCGCGGCGCGCGCCTTCATCCGCCAGATGCACGAGCTCGGCAAACCGGTCGCCCTGATGTCGCAGGCGCCGCTACTGCTGGTCTCGACGGGGCTGGCGGCGGGACGCATGCTGACGTCCTGGCCGGGCGTGCGCGACGACATGGTGAATGCCGGGGCGACCTGGCTCAACCAGGCCACGGTGCGCCACGACGGTTGCCTGACCAGCCGCGGCCCGCAGGACATCGGAGACTTCATCCAGGCCCTGCTGCCCTTCTATGCCGGCGTGCCGGACAGCGCTGCGCGCCAGGACGCCGAGTCCGACCCGCCCCAGCAGGAGCCGTCCGAGCATCCGGACCAGCCGCTGCGCTGGCTGTCGGCGCCCTCGGTCGGGGCGATGCTGAGCCTGGCCCTGCTGGGCGTGGGCGTGGTGGCGGCGAACCGGGGCATGCGCAAGAAACAGGCGGCGAGCGAAGCCGCGGATGGCGGGGCGGACGCGTCCTGAGCAGGACCGGCGCGAATGCGGTATCGTTGGCGCATGAACGAACACATTCACTTCTACGAGCCTTGCCACGGCCATGGCCTGCCCCACGATCCCTTCAACGCCATCGTCGGCCCGCGCCCGATCGGCTGGATCTCGTCCCGAAGCGGGAGCGGCATCCTGAACCTGGCGCCCTACAGCTTCTTCAACGCCTTCAACTACACCCCGCCCATCGTCGGCTTCGCCAGCATCGGCGCCAAGGATTCGCTGCGCAACATCGAAGAGACCGGCGAATTCTGCTGGAACCTGGCCACCCGCACGCTGGCCGAGCAGATGAACCAGAGCTGTGCCGCGGTGCCCCCGGACGTCGACGAGTTCGCGCTGGCCGGGCTCACCGCGGCGGCCTCGCGCGTGGTCGGCGTGCCGCGCGTGGCCGAGACTCCGGTGTCCTTCGAATGCAGGCGCACCCAGGTCATCCAGCTGCAGCGCGCCAGCGGCGAAACCGTGCCGACCTGGCTGGTGCTGGGCGAGGTGGTCGGCGTGCACATCGACCGCGCCCTGCTGAAAGACGGCGTCTACGACACGGCCGCGGCCGGCCCTATCCTGCGCGGCGGCGGGCCGGGCGATTATTTCACGATCGGCCCGGAACAACTGTTCCGGATGTTCCGTCCGGCTTGACCCGTGCCCCCGGCCTTCGGTGCGCCGGAGGTCGGGTAGAATCCTGACATCATGACAGCGCCAAGCGGGCGCCTTTCTCATCTGCAATGGTCTCAGTCCCCTTGTTCTCCGATACGGACGCGCTCGCTTCACGCATGGCCCACCATGACTGGGCGTCTTCGGTCCTTGGACCGCCCGATGCCTGGCCCGCCGCGATCCGTACCGTGGTACGCCTCATGCTCGACGCCAAGCATGCGATGTTCGTGTTCTGGGGACCGCAGCTCGGGCTGATCTACAACCAGCCTTATGTGGCGTTCTTGCAGGATAAGCATCCGGCGGCACTGGGCCGCCCTTTTCGCGACACCTGGCCCGAGTTGTGGCCCCAGCTCTCGCCCCTGATCAACCGTGCGCTCGCCGGCGAGTCCGTCTTCATCGAGGACATGCCGCTGCTGATGTTCAGGAACGGACGCGACGAGCAGACCTGGTTCACCTTCTCCTACTCGCCGATCTACGACGACGCAGGTGCCATCGTCGGCTTGTACGGCACCGGTACCGACACCACGCGGCGGGTGACGACGGAACGCCGCCTCGCCTTCCAGGTCCGCATGGCCGACCAGTTGCGCGGACTGGCCGATCCGCTCGAGGTCACGCGGCGCGGCAGCCGCCTGCTGGGCGAGGAGCTCGGGGCCGACCGGGTGTTGTTCGGCGAGATCATGGAGGACGGCATCCATGGCGTCTTCCACTCGAACCATACCGGCGCTTCGATGGATGAGCTGCACGGCATCTTCGGGACCGACGAATTCGGCGCCAGCCTGTTCGCCACGCTGCGCAGCGGCCGGACCAGCGTGCACCGCGACATCGATGCCGAGCTCGGCGCGGCCGACCAACAGGCGGTCCGCCAGTTCCGTGCCCTGGATACGCAAGCCGAGATCAGCGTGCCCGTGCTGCGCGAGGGCCGCCTGACCAGTATCCTGATGGTCAACCACCACAGCGCACGCGCATGGACGCCTTACGAAATCGAGCTGGTGGAAGACATGGCCGAGCGCACCTGGAACGCGGTCGAGCGCGCCCGGGCCGAAGCCTCGCTGCACCAGGCCAACCACAGGCTGGAAGAACTGCTCAGCCAGCGCACCGCGGAGCGCGACCGGCTGTGGGACATGGCGCAGGAACTCCTGGCCATCGCAACGACCGAAGGCTATTTCCTCAGTTGCAACCCGGCCATGACCGAGACGCTCGGCTGGACCGAACGCGAGCTGCAGGTCGTGCCGTTCACGAGTTTCGCTCATCCGGAGCAACTGAAGGAGCTGGTCGGCATCATGGAACAGCTTGCTTCCGGCAAGACCGTCACCCGCTACGAGATTCGCAGCCGCCACCGGGACGGCAACTACCGCTGGCTGTCCTGGACCGTTGTCCCGCGCGGCAAGCTGCTGTACATGGCGGGGCGCGACGTGACCGATGAAAAGCAAGGCCAGGAAGCCTTGCGCCAGGCCGAAGATGCGCTGCGCCAGGCACAAAAGATGGAAGCGATCGGGCAACTGACTGGCGGCATCGCCCACGATTTCAACAACATGCTGGGCACCATCGTCGGCAACATCGAACTGGCCCACTTCCATCTGCGGGCCGGCCGTACCGACAAGCTGTCCCGTTACCTCGACGGCGCCTTGCAGTCGGCCAGCCGGGCCGCTACGCTGACCCATCGCCTGCTCGCCTTCGCGCGCCAGCAGAACCTCGACCCCACGCCCACCGACGTCAACCAGCTGGTGGCGTCGATGTACGAGATGATTTCGCGCGCGGTGGGACCGGCCATCTTGATCGACCTCGACCTGGAGAGCGCATGGCGCGTCACGTCCTGCGACCCGAACCAGCTCGAGAACGCCCTGCTCAACCTGGCGATCAATGCGCGCGATGCCATGCCCGGCGGCGGGCGCCTGCGGATCCGCACCAGCGACCTGGGACGCGCACTGCCGCGGCAGCCGGCCGGCCTGGCCGCCTCCGAATTCATCCGCATCAGCGTCAGCGACACCGGCACCGGCATGGATGCCGATACCGCCGCGCGCGCTTTCGATCCCTTTTTCACGACCAAGCCCCTGGGCCAGGGCACCGGCCTGGGCCTGTCGATGGTGTTCGGCTTCGTCAGCCAGAGCCACGGCCACGTCAGCCTCGACACGGCCCCCGGACAGGGAACCACCGTGCATATCGACCTGGAGCGCCATGCCGGCGAGGCGGCGGCGATGCAGGATACGGCGCCCGCCGCGGAGCAGATCGCCGCGCCGCGGAGCATCACGATCCTGCTGGTCGACGACGAAGCCGCCTTGCGCCAGCTGCTGGCCGAGGTGCTGCGCGGCGCCGGCCATACGGTGTTCGAGGCCGGCGACGCCGCCACGGCGCTGGCGAAACTGCGCCACATCGACCGCGTAGACCTGCTGGTGACGGATGTCGGCCTGCCGGGCGGCGTGAACGGGCGGCAGCTGGCCGACACCATCCGTGGCGAGAGCCCCTCGACACGCGTGCTGCTGATCACGGGCTATGCCGAGTCGAGCGTGCTGGACAAGGGATCGCTGGGACCGGACATGGGACTGCTCCCGAAGCCCTTTGCGCTCAAGGACTTCACGGCGCGGGTTGCCGCTATCGTGGCGGCCCTGCCGGACCGGGGTGGTTCCTGATGCGCCCGCTGGTGGCGTATTGGTTTGGGCGTCACGACATATATCGGTTAGTTGCAAATTTCCGGAGAAACGCGCGGCGCACCGGACCGCCTCCGGCCCGATGCGCCTCATCTGCATCAATGCACGCGGCGGCGGCGGCTGGACGAGGACCAGTTTTCCAGGTCGACCTCGTCACGCATGTCGGCGCACGCGTCCACCAGCTTGTCGATCTCCTGCTGCCCCATGCCGCAATTGAGCGTCAGGCGCACCAGCGAGCGGTTCTTCGGCGTGGCCGGCGCGCAAAACACGGCGCCGTAGATGCCGCGCGCTTCCAGCGCCTTGCGCAGCGCCAGCGTCTTCGGCTCGATCCCGGCTTCCAGCGCGATGATCTGCTCGGTGCCGTCGTCGATGCAATAGCCGAGGGCGCCCAGGCGTTCCCTCACCTGGCGCGTGGTGCGGTGCAGCGCTTCGCGGCGGGCATCGGCATGGCGGATGAAGTCGACGGCGGCGTCGAACCAGGCCAGTTCATGGTTCAGCAGACAGGACGAGAAGATCGCCGGGCGCGAACTCGACAGGAAATAACCCTTGAAGCGCTCGGAACAGGTGATGAAGCCGGCGCGCCCGGCAAAGGCCTTGGCCAGCGACGCGGTGCGGAAATGGACGCGCTCGGTCAGCCCGAGTTCGACCACCAGGCCGGCGCCGTGCGGACCGTGGGTGCCGAGCGAGTGCGATTCGTCGACGATCAGGACGCTGCCGCTGCGCTCGGCCAGCTCGACCACTTCCAGCAGCGGCGCCACGCTGCCGTTGGTGCTGTACAGGGCGTCGATCACGATCACGCCGCCGCCGTGCTTTTCCAGCTGGCGCTCGAGGTGGGCCGGGCTGTTGTGCAGGAAGGGCACCGGCAGCGCCTGGGCCGACTGCACGCCTTCCCATAGCGAGGCGTGCGCCATCATGTCGAGGTAGACTGGAATGCCGGGTTCGGCGATGCTCTGCAGCAGCCCGACGTTGGCCGCCCAGCCGGACTGGGCCAGCACACCGTCTTCCGCCTGCATGAAGGCGGCCAGCTTGGCTTCCACCTGGTGCTGGGCGCTGCCGGCCTGCAGGAACACCGACGACATCAGCATCTGGCCCTGGTTTGCCCGCAGCGCGCGCACCTGCGCCTCGAGCAGGCCCGGTTCGTTGGCGATGCACAGGTAGTCGTTGGTGGCCAGCATCACGGCGCCCGGTGCCGGCGGCGCCCACACGTGCATATGCTCGCCGCCCAGCAGTTTTTCGACGCGGGTCACATAGTGCTCGTCCATGCGGCGCGTGACGAATTCCGGCATGCGGCGGGCCGCCGGTTGGGGATTCAAACGATCGATATGGACAGCTGTGGTCATGGTTTCCTCGCAAAGGTGAGTTGTGAATACGCAGTTTCCCGTTATGCCGTTGTAAGGCAAAATTGATCGAACTTAATATATCGTGGTCACTTGTCGTCAATATTTCGTGAAAATTGCGTAAAATCAATTTTGACAGCACCTGATCCATAACTAAACCGGTTTGAGACGCCGGACCTCCGCCACCACGACAGCCCATGCTCGACACCCCCACCATGATCGACGCCCGTCTGCGGCGGCTGCGCGCGGCCGCGCTGCAGTGGCTGCTGCGCCAGGACCAGGCGCAGGACCAGGTGGCGCTGCGCCTGCAAGGCCTGGCCTGGATCGGCTGCATCGGCATGCCCCTGTATTACCTGGTCTGGACTGTTATTTTTCCGCAACAGTACGAAAACCTGGGCTTGCGCCTGCTGGGGGTCGGCTTGTGCGTCCCGGGCATGTTCCTGCCGCGCCTGCCGGGGCGTTTCAGCGCGCGCCAGCTGCGCGCCTACGAATTCGCCGCCATCACCTATGTGTTGCCGTTTTTCTTCAGCTTCATGTTCCTGATGAACCACAGCTCGGCGGTCTGGGGCGAATCGCTGCTGGTGGCGCTGGTCGTGTTGTTCCATTTCAGCTTGTGGTGGGCGCTGGCGTCCTGCGTGATCGGCATGCTGGCGGCCGGCCTCGCCTTTGCCTGGGCCGGCGACCCGGCCTTCCTGACGAGCGCGGCCGTCCTCGACCAGACGCCGATCTACGGCTTCGCCATCCTGGTGGTGTCCGTGACCAAGGTCGGGCGCAGGGTGCTGGCGCGCGAAAAACTGGCCGGTATGGCGCAGGCGCTGGCGCTGGTCTCGCACGAGATGCGCACGCCCCTCATCAGCGTGTCGGCCAATGTGCGCGGCATCGAACGCCTGCTGGCCGCGGCGCGGCGCAAGGCGGATGCCGACGCCGCCATGGCGGCCCTGGATTCCGCCGACCAGGCGGCGGACAGCGCCGCCGTCGCCTGCGCCATGGCGCGCATCCAGTTCGAGGTGCGCCACATGAACCAGTTGATCGATTTGTTCCTGCAATCGGCGGCGGCGATGAACCAGCAGCTGGCGGCCACCGAGCAGGTCTCGATGTCGGACGTGGTCGCGGCCGTGATCACGCGCTACCCGTTCGCCGGCGACGCCCAGCGCGATGCCGTGCGCGTGGTGGTGCGCGGCGACTTCCGTTTCCACGGCAAGCACGAGCTGTGCGTGGTGGTGCTGCTCAACCTGCTGCGCAATGCCCTCAAGGCCTTGCAGCGCGCAGGCCGCGGGCAGGTCCGCATCGTTGTCGACGGCACCCGTGCGCGCCCGCGCCTGCTGATCATGGATTCCGGCTGCGGCATCCCGCCGCGCCAGTTGCCGCACATCTTCGACCGTTTCTATTCGTACCCGCCGAGTTCCGGCGCCGGCATCGGCCTGGCCCTGTGCAAGGACATCGTCCACGCCTGGCAGGGCCGGATCCGCTGCCGCTCGCGCGAATCGCACTACACGGTCTTCGCCCTCGAATTCCCGAACCGCGGCGCTGCCGCGTCCTGACCCATCACGTACGCCATGTCCCTGCCCATCTACCAGCATCCGACCATGACCGTCCTGGTCGACGACAGCACCAGCTTCCTGCACAGCCTGCGCTTCCAGCTCGGCAACGCCCTGCCCAGCACGACCTTCAGCGACGCACACGCCGCCCTCGCCTGGCTGCGTGAACACGGCGCGGACAGCGCCGAACTGGAAGGCTTCCTGTCGCCCTGCGTCGACACCTACACCCGCGAACCGCAGCCGTTCAGCGTGGCGCTGCACGTCGAGCAGCTCAGCTGTATCAGCCAGCGCGCCCGCCGCTTCATGACGCCGACCACGCTGGTGATCGATTATTCGATGCCGCAGATGAACGGCATCGAATTCTGCGAAGCGGTCAAGGACCTGCCCTGCAAGAAGATCCTGCTGACCGGCGTGGCCGACGAGAAGCTGGCGATCGCCGCCTTCAACCGCGGCCTGATCGACCGCTTCATCCGCAAAAGCGACCCGGACGCGCTGGACCGGCTGGAAGCCGACATCGTCGCCCTGCAGCGCGCCTACTTCCTGGCCCGGTCGCGCGTGGTGCACGGCCTGCTCTCGCTGCACGATTACCGCTTCATCAACGACCCGGCCGTCGCCAGGCTGGTCGACGAGGTCGCCAGGTCCTACCAGATCGTCGAGCACTACCTGTACAAGAATCCGTCCGGCTTCCTGATGTACGACGCGGAAGGGCGTCCCCACCTGCTGGTGATCGAGACCGAGCACGGCATGCAGGCCCACTACGAGATGGCGCGCGACAGCGGCGCCCCGCAGGCCCTGCTCGACGCCCTGCGCACGCGCCGCGTGATTCCCAACTTCAGCGGCGGCGACGGCATGTATTCGGCCGCCTTCGACGACGCCTGGTACAACTACACGGCACCGGCCCAGGAATGCCAGGGGCGCGAACGCTATTACTGGGGCATGTTCGACCTCGACCCGGCCACGCTGGACGGGCCGGTGGAGCCATTCTCGGCTTTCCTGCGCAAGCACCAGGGGCGCTGAGCCGCAATCCATGGCGCATGAGGGCACACGCTTGACACGCTTGCCGTATGCTGGACTGCAACAAAACACAATCCCGTGGCATAATGGCAAGAATACAAGCTACAAGTTGCCGTCATGGAAAAGCCCGGACTAGTCAAAGTGGTGCTCGCGGACCCACGCCAACTGATGTGCGAAGGCATCCAGCGCGTGCTGAAGGAAATCTCGGGCATCCGGGTGGTCGGGCTCGCGCGCTCGAAGGCGGAGCTGATGGCCGCCCTCGACAGCGTCGCGCCGGACGTGGTGCTCCTGAATCCGCGCCTGGAACTCCAGGGCGGCACCTCACTGGTGCGCGAACTGCGCAAGCAGCTGCCCTACCTGCCCCTGCTGCTGCTGGCGTCCGACGCCGGCAGCGACGACCCGGTGGCCCTGCTGCGTGCCGGGGCCAAGGGTTACCTGTCCAAGGACAACGACACCACCGACATGGCGCGCGCCATCCTCAAGGTGGCCGCCGGCGGCCTGTACGTGAGCGCCGAACTGAGCGAAAGCCTGGCGGAAGAACTCTGTGCCGGCCTGCGCAGCAACAGCTTTTCCCGGCTGTCGCCGCGCGAAGCCGAAGTCTTCACTTTCCTGGCGCAGGGCCACACCGTGTCCCACATCGCCCAGGTGCTGCAGCTGAGCGTGAAGACCGTCAGCACCCACAAGAGCCGCATGATGGAGCGCCTCGGTCTTACCTCGCTGAGCGAATTGATCCAGTATGCGATTTCGAACGACCTGATCGACCGTGGCGCCCCGCCTCCCCAGGGCGCGCTGGGCGGCGCGCCGCGCAGCCAGGATGCGCGCCGCTCCGACCAGGACCGGGCGCTGGTGGCCCAGGATCCGTGGCTGGCGGAGCTCGGCCGGCGCTATTGATGCTTACTCGGCCTCGTCCCGCCCGAACAGCTCGCTGACCCATTCATGCCATCCGCAATCCGGACAGCGGGCGTACAGGATGCCGCCGACGAAGGTCGCGCAGCCGAGCGCGAGGATACTGGCGTGCAGTACGATGTCCATGGTGCTCCTCCATGTCAGTGGGATGCTCGTCGGCATCGCTTATCGTCCGGCGACCGCGGCAATCGAATGCCGGATCCGCTCGCTTTCACTGTATCGCAAGCGCGCGCCGAAATCCAGTGGCGGCGGCAGGCGTGCGCCGCCGGCCCCGCGGTCGAGCATCGGCGTGGATCAGGGCCGCGCCAGGTCGAGCGGCGCGTCGACCTGGTGGCGCCGCTCGGCCGGCCGGGTCAGCACCCGCAAGGCCACCTCGAGCGGCACCCCGATGGTTGCCAGTTCACGGGCGCGCTCGCCAAAGGCGCGCACGGGCACATTGTTGATTGCCGCCTCCACCAGGAGCGCGGTCTTGTAGTCGCTACGTCTGTCCATCGGGCGATGCTAACACGGCGCCGCTTCCGGTCCGCCTGCTCGCCCAGTTCGTGAAAGGACGCCATGCCGCGCTTGCTTCCCGCCGCCCTCTTTCTTGGCCTGCTGTGCGCCCTGCCCGCCGGCGCCGCCACCCCGCCCGTCCACGCGCTCGACAACGGCAGCGTGCGCGCCGAGCTCACGGACGCGATCGGCGGGCGCCTGCTCTCGTTCGCGCGCGCCGGGCAGCCGAACTTCCTGCGCCTCGAGCTCACGGCCGGCGATCCGTCCGCGCCCGTTTCCGCCGGCGCCGACAATGTCGGCTACCTCGGCCACGAGACCTGGGCCGGGCCCCAGAAGGGGTGGTGGACGCACCAGGACGTGAATCCCGCGCGCAAGGCGGCGCAGGCCGTCTGGCCGCCCGATCCCTGGCTCAGCCTTTCAAAGTACACGATCAAGCGCGCCTCAAGCTCGGAACTGGTGCTGGAAAGCCCGCCCAGCCCGGTCAACGGCCTGCAGCTCGAGAAGCGCTATGCGCTGTTGCCCGGCAAGCCGGACAGCCTGCGCCTGGAAGTCGGCGCCAGCAACCGCCGCGCTTTTCCGGTGGCCTGGGACATCTGGTTCAACACGCGCGTGCATGCTGACACGCGCGTCTACGTGCCGGTGGCGGCCCCGGGCGACGTGCGCATCGAAGCGCAGCCCCCAGGCAGCGGCTTCCCCGCCGCAGCATACGCTGGCCGGGCGCGTGTTCGCGCTGGACGTCCCGGCTGGCGGCCAGCCCAGGCGGCGCGGCAAGGTCTTCCTGCAGCCGTCGGCGGGCTGGATGGCGGGGTTCCGCGGGGCGCAAGCCTTCATCGTCCAGTTCCGGCACCAGGCCAGGAGCGCGATCCACCCGGACCAGGGCCAGGTCGAGCTGTACCAGGACATCGACCCCGCCCGGCCCCAAGGCGGTCTGATCGAGATGGAAGTCCACGCGCCCTGGCACACGCTGGCGCCGGGGGCGCGCATGGACGCAGCCGAGCTGTGGACCCTGCTGCCCTACGGCGGCCCGGACACCCGCGCCGCCCACCTCGCCTTCCTGCGCCTGCATGCCCGCGCGCTGGGTCTGGACGGCCTGTGACAGGCCGGGTATGCTCCCGGGCTACCCCCTCCCGCCGAAGCCCGGCCGGCCACGAGCCTGCAAAAGTCGGCAACAAGCAGTATCCTTCTGCTACCTTACGTCCCCGACACCAACCATTATTTAGGCAATCGACACTGAAATGACCTCTTCGACAGAGCAAACGAACGACCAGGGCAACGGCCTTCCCCTCGACATGATCATCTTCGGCGGCATGGGCGACCTGGCGATGCGCAAGCTGCTGCCCGCGCTGTACATGGCCTTCCTGCACGGGAACCTGCCGGGCTCGACCCGCATCCTGTCCACCGGCCGCCAGGACATCGACCGCGCCGCCTACCTGAAGCATGTCGAAGAGCATTCGCGCGACTTCATCGCCAAGGACAACTTCAACGACAAGACCTGGGACGGCTTCCTGCAGCTGCTGCAGTACGTCAAGCTGGACGTGCAGGCGGCCCCGCGCTTCGACACGCTCGAAGCCGCCTCGCGCCAGGGCGCCCAGCGCGTGTTCTACCTCTCGACCGCGCCCTCGCTGTTCACCACCATCTGCGACAAGCTGGCCGCCACCGGCCTGGTCGACGAGAACGCCCGCGTGGTGCTGGAAAAGCCGCTCGGCACCGACCTGGCCTCGGCCATCGAGATCAACGAAGACGTCGGCCGCTACTTTGCCGAATCGCAGATCTACCGCATCGACCACTACCTGGGCAAGGAAACCGTGCAGAACCTGATGGTGCTGCGCTTCGGTAACTCGATCCTGGAACCGCTGTGGCGCGCGCCGAACATCTCGAGCGTGCAGATCACGGTGGCCGAGGAAGTCGGCGTGGGCAGCCGCGCCGGCTTCTACGACGGCGCCGGCGCGATGCGCGACATGGTCCAGAACCACCTGCTG
>Ga0308160_10001708_pt1 | contig 29210 bp, 28 predicted proteins | sample PhyFR1_FD_201036 | JGI IMG/M metagenome (GOLD analysis project Ga0308160, IMG submission 201036) | Phyllosphere microbial communities from UC Gill Tract Community Farm, Albany, California, United States - DLSLF.R1 | ecosystem: Host-associated > Plants > Phyllosphere > Unclassified | place: USA... | reverse complement strand
ATTACTAAGAACCAACCGATGATGGCGATTATTCTTGTCTTGTTACTGAGTTTAGCGCTCAACGTGTATCTCGTATCAAAGTAAGTAGGACTCGCTTCTGAAATGTACTGTAGATATAGCAAGAAATAAACCAATACCGATACCAATACCAATGCAATGATGACAATGTTTACTTCATTTGCTTGACTCAACTTTTACTTCGATTTAACTTCTACTGTTATCCTGCTTCGATCCCTCTTGTCCTTCATCAACCTCACTCGCTCCTCCCGTACCTCACCGGCATAGGCTTTGACCTAGCAAGTCGAGCAACCATTGACGTCCCTAGCTGACGCTGTCACCTTGTTGGTACTACCCTGACCCAGCCGACCACCGTTGACAATCAAGATGTCTTTTGGGTTGTACCCGACAGCTAAACTCCGAGAATACCCATTACCCCCCTGACTGCTCAATCGGGTCCAGGAACCCTGGCCGTAATTGTGGTTGATGAAAAGATCCGAGTCCGAGTTGGAGCTGACCACCAAAGTACCCGAGCTACCACCTGCACTAGTGAAGATGTTGAAGGGTGAACTGGTAGGCACAGAGTTATCGGTCGCTCGCAAAGGTCTACCGGTTACTGAACCGAACTTTGTCGGATCACTGGCGATCTTGAAGTATACCGCAAAGTTGCCTTCAGGAGCACCGCCATTCTCGTAAGTGTAGAAATATTGACCGTTGGACATTTTGGAGATGACTGGCATTCCAGGTCGAGCGCTGTAGGTGGGGTTTGCTTCATCATCGATGATTGACCCCCACGTCTTGAGATTGGTGGTGCTCTGATGTACCAGTTTCTGACCATGTTTGGGATCTCGCTGGTCAGAGTAGTAACAGACTAATTGGTTGTTGTAGACCATGAGGAACGGTTCCCATACAGGTGTCTCGCCGTTGTTGGGTTTCTATACATCAGTGTGATGGCCAAATTGTTCTGATATCAGACTCACAGCGACACCTCCATTAGCGATGTGGCTGACAAACTTCCACGTCGCTCCGTTGTCTGTACTAGCATAGAGGTCGAGCTGGGTCTTGGACAGATCGGCGGGGATGGAGTTACCGGCGAGCAGGATGGTTCCAGCGGGATAGCCACCCAGAGATTGTTCAAGGAGGTATAAATGAGGTTGGTATCTTAAACCCCATCCGTTGACAGTGTCCTACTGGTCAACCATGTGTCACGGACTCAGTGTGTCACTGGAGCTGACTTACCTTAGCCCTGGAGAACTCCTTCCAGGAATATCCATGATCGGTCGACTTGTAAATAGGGAAATATGGTTGTCCGGACCAATCATAATTTTCCCAAGTAGCCAACAACGATCCATCTTTGAGCATCAACGATCGAGCGTAGAGGGTTCGTTCATTGGCATAAGTCGAGGGGGGAGTGAACAGGGTCACTGGTCCAAAGTCGCGCTTAGCCAATGGGGTGGCTTGACAAGTAGCCCATAAAGTGGACAGAAAGGCGAGAGGTAAGAGTGAGAACAACATCGAGGACAATAGGGATGCATGGGGCTCATGCGGGACTCTTTCTTATAAATCAATGAACTTTGGCGAGCTTGGAGGATCCCCAGCTCAGAGATCCATAATTAGAGTCCGAACAGCCGTCAGGTATACCCGGTGCATTTTCGAGCTAGTTCACCTTGTAATTCGTTTGAATTCATTGTCCTTATCACGCTCACCACTGGCTAAACGCTTGGAAGAACCGGATGATCAGTCATACTAGCAAAGACCCGAGTATCCGCCATCATCATGAGGTCAGATCAGGCGACCCGGGAGCGTGTTTGACCGGTATAGCGGACCGGCGGTACGATGGACCATCAACATTTCCGGTCGTCTGAAAGCATGCGAGGTCGGTCCCAGGTTCGGACACCATGTTGCAAATCAGGCGACGACAAAACATTATTCAATCACTACTCCATTCATTGCCAACCAAATATTATACAGCTACGATTTCTTTATTTTAGCTACAGGTGCTCGATCTAGAAAATAACGCTTTAGGATTAAGGAGAGAAAGTAGAGTTGACGATCGAGACAGTGATGTCCTCGGGCAAAGTGCCATCTGATAGTCAGCTTTGGTCACATTTGCTAGACGTCACTCACCAGTGGAGATCGACATGTCCTGGTAAGCGCAAGTCTCGTTGGCATACTCGGCGAGGGTGGTGTCGGCGGATAGAGGAGAAGTCATGTTGAGTAGACCAAAGAGGAAGTCGAACGAAGTTCCCTTGACATCGGGGAAGGCTTGGTTAATGATGTCGAAGGTTGCAAAGATGCATTCGTTGCAGATGATATTGGGGTTGACGCTCTTGACGAGTTCAAGAGCGGTCTCGTTGTTGCCTTGAGCAATGTCGGTGACGAAGGGAACAGTGATGTTGGCACCGAAGTAGGCGGACAGCTGAGTCATGAGGGATGTAACGCAGAAGTACCCATCGGTGGAGTTGTAGGTCATGCCATCGATAGGGATTGCAGGTGCGCCCAAGAATCCACCGTAAGATTCCTCAGTGTATGGATCGGAGCTGATAATCAGTGCTGTATCTATAGCGGAAGAACAGCCTGGACTCACGTCTTGGTGCAAAGGATCTCTCGAACTAGAGGGTACTGCTGGAAGGCAGTCATGACCACACTGTCACTGAACCCGTCACTCTGGAGATCGGAGGAACATCCTTCGGTAACTCGCTGGGAAGCGAGATTGAGAATATCGTCGGTGCAGGGCTCATTGTAGCAGAGCTGGCTCATGAATTCATCGAGAGGGGGAACGACCGATGAGTCGGAGGCGAGGGCTACGATCAGCACTGAAAAACACGATCTCACTTCTTACTCACCTGGAAGGACTGTAGCAGCAGGGAAACATACGGCGAAGTCACCGACTGTGAGGACGTCGATCACAGCAGCCTGGCAGGCAGGAGAGAAGCTGGTTGTCAGATATGCCGAATTGCCTGAGTGCCGACCTACCTCAAGCCAAAGAGCTCGGTTGGGAGCACCTGTGCCATAGCACCAGAGACAGCGAAAGTCGAAGCAGCGAGTAGAGCCAACATTGTGTTTTGATGTGTGAGAGTTTGCTTGTGAACGGAAAGATAGGGTGTGTGAAAAGTGAAAGACACAGAGCTGCGTATATATGCTAGTCGTGGGCCGATGGATGACGCCGTCCATCCGCTTGGCTACGTCGTCATGGCCCGAGCGCCGAGCAATTGCAACTCCCCGTCAAGAAGGTTGCAGTGCATAGCCTCCGATGCTTCTTCGATGACCTAGGCCAGGGTGAGTAACTGCGTCATATGAGTTACGTATCCTCGAATCTACCCGTGTTCCTGATTAACCACGTTAAGGTGTTCCTGATGCACAATCACGTTGAACATCGTCAGTCATATATCCTACTCGTACTGTTCGCTATACCGACTCCTTCGATATGCACTCGAGTCAAGACAAGCTCACGTCGTCCATCGCGGTCATTGGTGCAGGCGATGTTGGAGCGTCCATCGCATACTCACTTTTGCTCAACCCGGTCGCTCACGATGTCATTCTGGTCGATCTCAAGGAGGAATTGCTCGAAGCTCAAGTGAGGGATCTTGGAGACGCGACATTCCGAGGGAATGCAGGTGTGAGGGTCAAGAAGGGCACATTCGAAGAGGCTGGGCAAGCCGATGTGATCGTTATTACTGCTGGAGCCAAGCAGAAGAAGGGTAAGTCAGACTCCATTGTTCGACCAGTGTGTCGCAGAGTATATGCGATTGTACGATGTACTGACGATCAGGCGAGGACAGGCTCTCACTACTATCGCGGAATCTTGCCATCTTACAATCTATCTTTTCTTCGATGAAACCACTCAACAAGGACGCCGTCATCCTGGTCGTTTCCAACCCCGTTGACATTCTCACCCACTTTGCTCGACAATTATCTGGCCTGCCGCCGACACAGGTGATCGGATCTGGAACATCACTGGATTCAGCAAGGTTAAGAGGAAGATTAGCGCAGGAGTTGGAGGTATCACCAAACAGCGTAAATGCATATGTGCTGGGTGAACATGGAGATTCCCAGTTCGTAAGTGCCTTCTCTCGTATCCTCTCGGCCATTCGCTGCTGAAAAGATGCATTTCGGCTGATGTCAGATCCATTGGTCTGGCGTCTCGGCTGGCTGCACCCCTTTTAAACTGCTTCATCAGGCCGATTCCGAGTTCCGATCTTCAGTCGAGAAATACACCGCCGGTGCAGCAGCGGCCATCATCGAAGCTAAAGGATGTACCAACTTTGGGATCGGCAACATAGCTGCATCGCTATGTAAGTATATCTTGTCAGACCAGAGGACCATCAGGCCCGTATCGTTCTTCCAGGAAGATCTAGGGGTGACTTTGTCGATGCCAGCTGTCATCGGTAGGAAGGGTATCGTCAGGTCAATGAAGCTGGAATTGGATGATGAAGAGCAGCAGAAGCTTGATAAAAGTGCAAAAGCGTTGAAGGAGATGCAGGACAAGGCTCAGGGAGAACTAGATAAGGCTCAGGAAGAAGTCCAAAAGGACAAGTAGTCAGGCGAGCGCATCTGGTGAGTTGATTGTTTTCCGTGTTACCATTTTGGACTGTCGATGCTGACCAGTAGTCTAGTCTCTCATACACTTGTCTAGATCATACATGAATTAATGAAGCTGTACAGCACAGAACCTCAGCCTGGCGTCCCTCTCCTTGAAATGGATTTTGGCATGTGCCCTGGTCAAGACCATGGTCGAGATCAGAAGGCGCTGGCAGAGATGACCTTGTAAGTCAAGATCCAGGTATGCACAAAGAGGACTGATTGCATACCTGCTAAACTCACCATACTACTGGAGTCACAGCTCCTAGGGTAGCCAACGGGCTACCTCCACTCTCGGTTTCCAGGTTCAACCGCCTTCGTCGCGAGCAACAAGTCATGGGACACCGGAAACGCAATCGCCAATAGCTGCATCCGCTACATCGAAAGCCTCGATTCCTCGGTTCACCACACAAAGCACTTCATGAAAGTCACCGTACTATGCTGGATACTCATATATCGTTACATCTATCCCACTTGTGTTCCTCCTAAGTAGACTTTTTGGGACACAACCAAGTAACAAGTGGTGCCAATATCGACACTGGCTACTAAGCCAGCGATCTATACGTGAGGAACCGGAAGTATAAGAGGCGATAGAGAGGAAGTAAGCAGAATCGAGGAGCTAATGAAAGGCCTACAAGGATCAGATATGATGTCAATACATGGTGAGTCCAGACATATCTTGCACCGGAGTGTTACATACTTGGGTGATCTTCAATAGATCACACTCAGGATCGAGGGGAAGCGGCACCAATACATTAGAGCCATACAACAAATCAGAGTCGAGCCTGCACCTCCACATTCCTCGTTCCACCACTGGCCAGGTCTTCCAGCATAAACCCTGCGACACTGTAGGCGCAAGCCATAGTCGTGACCATCGGATTCACCCCGGAAGCCGAAGGGAAAACACTCTAGAAATAAGAGGCTACCCTGCCACACCTTGACTCACCGCATCTGCAACGTAAAGATTCTCTGTGCCCCATACTGCTCCACGAGGGTCGATCACACTGGTATGTTTTGAGGTGCCCATAGCGCAACTTGGTATCAGCAATTTGTACAGGAGCGAACGACAAGGAGTTCTTAATGCTATCTTGACTCACGTTCCCATCTGATGAGCACTCGCATAAGTGGTCCAACCAGGTTTGGTACCAGCCATCTCGACTCTTGAAATCCACTCGAGCCATCGTGGGTCAACCAAACCTTTGTGACCAGGTTCGGCTAAATAGCTCGGGACGCCCGCTTGCGTGGTTGTAATTCTTCGTGCTCCCGCGGCGAGCATGGTCTCCGCTCCAGCTTTGACCGCTCGTAGGGCCGAAGCAGCGTCATAAACCGATACGTCGTAATTGACACGCGGATGACCACCGGCATCGATAATCACTGAGCCAGAGTCCCGATCTCGGACGAGGGTGATGAGTGTCATGCTGTGATTATATTCTAGCATTCGGGATTTGTGCTCGAGACTGGACTCCCAGACTTGAGGTCCAGCGGCGGCTCCACCGGGGAAGGACATGCAAACTTCAAGTTTGGCGCCGTGGTGTGTGCCATCTCGATTCTCGCAGACGTTCGATACCTAATAATCAGAACGACACATGAAGATGACTGATTTAGGGGATCATCTCTGAGAGGAACTCACCGCAGTCATGATAGCACCTTCCCATGGGTTGATCTGCTCATCAAAATAGGCAGTCACATATGTACATGGGTGTAGGTGAAGGTTTCGGCCGATGTTGGGGTTCCTGATCTTGCTTCGAAGAAGGATAGCCGGGGAGTTGATACTACCGGCACTGACTACCACGGACTTGCTGGCAAGCACGACTGCTTTTGTACTATCTTGCAAGGTGAGGAGGGCTCCAAAGCACTTGGATCGGTACCGATCGGGATAGAACATTGTTGTCTGGGCATCGGACACCATGGTGGGAGCCTGCTCGTCCGGACGACAGAACAATAAGCGGTCTACCTGTGCGCCGACCAGGAATTTGGCACCGGCCTTTGCGGCATCGACCATGAATGTCTCTACGGTGCCTTGCTTCTCGCCGTATGGACCTTTGATAAGTCTCAAAAGGTGCAGGAGGAACAGGACTCACAGCCGAATGAGCAGAATCCGCAAGCATGCTCTTTTCCGCTTGTGTTTTGCTAAAATGTTAGAACAGCAGATTGTCGGCACCTACCGGGATAGGGTCGGCGTGGTATCCAAGTTGTCGACTTCCGGCGAGAAGTTTCCCGTTGGATTTGCTCTGCGTGATGTGCTCGGTTGCCACACCCATGCGATCGCATACCTGATGTCAACCACTGCGACACAGGATCACTTACGGCTTCTAGAGCATCTGAGTAACCTTTTGACAAGAACCATCCCAAGCCTTTCTTTTTCGCCCACTCTTCACGTACATAATGCTGCGTCTTCAAGCTACCACTCCAATTGATGGCCGTTCCACCACCGAAAACACTGCCAGCAAGAATCGAGATTGTGCCGGATTCACTCGCGATGAACCCTCCGTTCTGATACATCTCTTCCAGAGCCTCACTTTGGCCTCGGTGCTTTTCGCCAGTCGGCGCATATATACCTTTGTCGATGACCAGTGTGTCGTAGTCTAAAGCCAGCCGAGAAGCAGCAACACCTCCACCGGCTCCAGAGCCAATGATCAAGACTTGCGTATTGATGATCGGTAAGCCCGAAGCCTCGACAGGCGATGGCGGGGTTATGAAGCTGTATGTGAAACTGGGTGCGGTGAGAGGTCGACCAAGGAGACGGCGGTCAGGGGACGGATATCCCACAGCCTCGAGGACCGTAGGGTCAGATAGATATAGGGAAAGTAGTCCAAGAGCTGGCAGGTCAGTTTGGTATCGACGAAATGAGCCGGCTCACAAGCGATTGCCCGGACCAAAGTTCGCCTTGGAGCGAGGGAGCTGGTCCCCCATGATTGGAGGATAGACTCTCGCACCGATACTGGGAGCTTGTTGAATGGAGTAGTATATCCTCCAGTCAATATGAATGAGCCAGCCGTATTAGACAGAATACTCAAGCCCGTCGATAATTCTGTGAGGAGCTGGGCGGACATGGCACGCCCCATCAGTGCCACAAGGGCTTCGATTGCGCCGGGTCGCTGAGAATATGACTGTGTGATGAAATCATCGACTATGTGTCAACCGTGTGGAGTTTCAACAAAAGCTATGTTGTTTGGTCAGACTACCCACCTTTCGCCTTTTGCCATTCTGGACAATCCTTCGGTAGCCTTGCTCTGATAGCTGTGGCCTCTTCGCCCGAATGGGCCTGGAATAAAGTGTCGCATATCGCAGTGAGGGTTTCGAGTTGCGCAGGGGTGAATTCCGGAATTGAGTAAGCGTTATGCAAATGAACCATGTCGAGGAGAGGCCGAGCAATAAGATGCGATGAGGGGGAGTTGGTGATTCCAGTCATCGTCTCGTGATATACAGTATGGTGCCCCCAGATCCAACCAATTCGGCTATATCAGTCACCGGCAGGACATTACCGGCCGACCCGCCCCACCATTTCACGTCACGGTCCTCTGGTCGGCTATGTTGGTCACCGACGCGAGATGCTAGCTGTCACCTTTGTAAACACATACAGATCACCTGTTTTTGTAATAGTATCTCACCGACATGTCAACCTTGCCTGAGTATCAAGAGAGCCCTCTCTCATCCATCAACGAAGTGAGCCTACACGCCGACCGTCTCGCGCGATGCGCGCTGATATACACCAGGTGTATGAGCGGCTTCAAGCCCGTTTCGCGACTCATGTGACCCGATCTGTCCACTATAGGACCTATAATTTGAAGCAATTGGCGTATATGATCAAGGACAACACGATTCTCATCGAAAAAGCGCTGAAGGCAGACCTGGGTAAAGGGACTTTCGATGCTTCGCTTTCTGATGTGAGTCGACTGTATTGGGATAGAGCCTGTGACTCAAGTGGGACACACTTTTCTGACGTGCCAGATCTGGGTTATCCTGAACGAGATTGACCTGGCCGTCAAAAGACTCTCCCAATGGATGCAAGACGAAGATAGATCTGGCGACGCAGTTTGGAGTTTCAGGACTGTTTGTGAGTAGCACTACAGCTTAGGAACTCAAACAGGTCAAGCTAATGGTAGCCGCAAAGGTCAAGAAGCAACCTCGAGGTGTCTGTCTCGTATGTCCATTTCCCACTATTGCGCATGAGGCTAGCTTACTTTAGATCATCAGTCCATGGGTAAGGATTTGACTCAGATGGACCTTCTAACAAGCAGAACTATCCCTGGAACCTCAACCTCTCACCTTTGGTCGGGGCTATCGCGGCGGGCTGCCCAGTGATTCTCAAGGTATGTGAACAAGTCTGAACTTTGGAGAACACCTTCATCACGAGCCACAGACAAGTCCCCGTTTTCACGCCGCTCTCATCGCATCACTGTCGACCTGGGTGCTGCTCTCTTCATCTCTCATCCTTGTGCTCTGCTTCTCTCTGACTCACAGCCATCGGAGCTTGCTCCAGTCTCTTCGGCGCTGCTCGCTGAGCTTCTTCCGAAATACCTTGACCCAGAAGCATATGCAGTGATCAATGGTGCAGTAGAACATACTACGAAATTGATGGAGCTGCAGTGGGGCCATGGTATGTTCGTCATAATCCCTCGAAAAGAACCTGAATCGAAGTCCTTTACACGGGATCCGGAAACGTCGGGAAGATCATTGCCGGTGCAGCAGCAAAGACATTGTCACCCTCGACCCTAGAAGTGAGTACTGCATAACCATTGCGGCTTGTCTGACCTCAGCTCGGCGGAAAGAGTCCAGTCATCGTTTCGTCATGCGCAAATCTTCAGATCTCGGCCAGGCGTATGTTGAGTATCAAGCAGTTGAATGCGGGTCAGGTAAGCTGACTGCTGTTGGCGGCGCCATATGCTCTTGCTGAGTCTTAGATGTGCGGTATGTGACGTAGCCCCGACACGACTGAAATTAGTTTGCCCAGACTATGTGCTGTGTTCACAGGACGTGGTCGACGCATTCATCCAGGAATGCCGTGTGGTGTGAGTCCGGTCATGTAACCTCACTTGGAGCGCTGCCTGATTGGCTTTAGGCTCGACGAGTTTTTCCCGCATGCGCCCCATCCCCGTTCCGCTCTCAAGAACGAAATGACAGCGGATATCCATACGGAACGTGATTTCAAGCGCCACATCGACTCGCTCGACCAAGCTGAGAAGGCTGGAGACCTGCTATATCGGGCTGAGACTGACCCCACGACCAGGCGAATGGGCATCAGTCTTGTCAGACAGCAAGAGACCTCGACTGGTGCGTTGGTCGAGAATGAAATCTTTGGGCCTGTCTTGCCCATCATCGCTGTCAAGGTAGGTCTTGACTAAAGTCTTTCTCCCTAACTTCCCAAGGATATCGACATCGCGATCCAATACATCAATGCCAGACCCAAGCCACTAGCCTTGTACGTTCTGTCGAGTAAGAAAGCCGTCTTTGATCGAGGTGAGTTGCCAAAAATGGCATCGACCCTTTGGCTGAGCAATAGTCATACAGGAGACGACTAGTGGCTCCGCTACCTGGAATGATTTTGGCTTCGCCACCCTCGCTAGACAGCTGCCTTTCGGTGGAGTGGGAGACAGCGGATGTAAGGGATCTAATGCACTCAAGCGAGTATGTCGACTAACGGCAGGGGGTTCATATCATGGTCGGGATGGCTTCAACACATTTTCTCACTCAAAAGGTGAGCTCCCTCGTTGTCGGAGGAGCCGTACTGACCATTGAGCTGTTCTTGAAATCCCGTACTAGTATGTAGGAGCAATGACCAATGGGGCTCACGCTGATGATTAGCCTTGAAATCCTTCAGAAGCTGCGATACCCACCTTTGCGATCTTGGGTGCCGGGTTTTTACCGAATCCTACTTCTCAGTGACATCTCTTACTCCCGACCAGTCTCGGTCGAATCGGAGAAGAAACTGTACGAGAGGAAGAAGCTCAAGAAGAGGATCACATCCTTGGTAGCACTTTTAGGCATTGCCTATGGGTTACAAAACGGTTGGGGCACCACGCGACTCACTGTCCTGCTAGAGGCTGTGGGAAGATTCTTCTACTCTTTGAGTGATCGCCTAGTCCGAGCGTGAAAGGGCCGTTTCCAGTAGTTTTTGTAATGATATAGGTTTCGGCGAAGCTCTTCGGTGAGATTTCAATCTATGTGACATTGTGAGATTGCGGATCCATCAGACGATCTTCAACTGGCTGAGAATCGTTAGCGTGGATCGGAATGTGATGTGCGCTTCGGCACCCTTGAATTGGAAGGCATTCAGCGCTGACCTCGCTGAGGCTCTGGAAGCGGCCCAAAGGCGATGAGACCTCGGCATGACCGTTCACCTCGTTATGGCTCAGCTTCACGGTAGGGACAGCCCATCACTGATCCTGATAGCCCAGCTTTTTCGTTCTGATGCGAGGCGTCAAGATCCAAGCTGCTAGCCTAATCGACTGGAACTACTCCGTCCTCAGAGGCTGTCGTGATCTCGTGGCCAGGGACCAGATCTGGACGATGTATTCGCACAATGGCAGGGGCAATCTATGAGCACAAAAGGTGCCGAGATTCCTACAGACCCCGAGGAACACCAATTCATCGTGGGCCATCAATGCAGCTATCACATCAAACATCGCAGCATAAGAGATCGGTTCCTGAACATGAAGATTCGGTGTAGCCCTTGATGCCGTTATGTTATGACGCGCGATTATTGGAATCCCGGAAAAGTATCGGCATGGTACCCTTCCGCTTGGGCTCAAATCGCATGGTCGTGGTCAAGGTCAGCCTACGAGATCTATCGGACTAAGGGAAGTTTACCTCATGATCACGCTGCGGGCCCCTCCCGATTGGGCATTGGCGGGGATGCCGATTCAAGAGGAAGTCTTACCGCAAGGTATAAGCCACACGGCAGCCAGGATGTAAGGGGTCTACATCATCGATGGCCGTAAATTCAGAGCACACAATTCTCCGGTGGGCAATGACGTCGAAGTCGAAGAGACTGGAATCATCCTATACATATAGCAGCCATCAAATACTCTGAATACCTCCTCATATCTATTCCAATGCGATCTACAGTCCTACTTGTCGGTATCGCGGCTCTCGCCACCGCCAATGCAGCCGTTCTGCAGCCCAGAGACGCCTGTGGGAACGGTGTCAAAGTGAGTAGACCATGCTGCACCCCCAAGTTGAACAGTCGACTTGGAAAACGCTGACAGGCGCAGATAAGGGGCTCGGGGTCTGTATCGTGCTCGAACAATACGTGTCGCGCCTGTAACAACGAAGGCCAATGTTGCACAGTTGCTCGTCAGTCAGACTCATTTCAGTCCTGTCTCTATCGAGTTGATACGTATAGGACCATCCAGTTCGAATTGTGATAACAACACCCCTTACTTGAACTTCGACACATGCAAGAGCGAGTCCGCCAACACAGGAGGCTCCCGTTCAAGTGTAACACCCTCCAAGTTGCAGACCAGTACGACACCCTCGAGGTCTCAGTCAAATACAGGCTCGACGTCTGTCTCTCAGTCGACGGGTAGGAACTCGTTTTTGGACCGATTGCGAGCCCTCTTCGGAGGACGTTAAGCTAGCTTGTTCCGTCGGTCCTGTAGATGCGGACAGTATTGTTGTAGGCCTTAGATATTGACATATGACTTTGTATTTACGAGGTAGCCTCAAAACTTGGTCGCAGCAGCTTAGTGAGGTTAAAATAATTCGAATGGTGGTCTGCCTTTCATTGAAGCTGGTGGTACCCTAGCCCTTGACATTTACTCCGAGCCTTCGTCTCGACCATGACTGCGTTGCTCATCCTACAATATCCCTAATCCTCCTTCCTGAGGAAGCTATATATTCTTGGTTAAACGCTTCATGATAGCGGTGACAGATGAGCTTTTGTGTACGCAATGCCTATAGAGTGTTTGGTTTAGAATGGGTCGACGATGTGCTCTGTTCTTTTACTTTCTCCAGTTCTAGAGGGTATCCTTTTGCGGTCCTCTCCGTACCTGCTACCACGGGGAGTTAAAGTCGGTCATAGTACTGATTTGTGGATTCGTATTGGACGAGCTCGAGAGGTACTGAGATTGATATCGCTTTTTGAAGGAAATAAGAGAAGTCCGACTATGTCCTCTACGTAATTGTTATTCATCGAGGTCATGAACAAGCTCTTTCCTATCGTCTTTGATTGCAATCAGCGCATGACAGAGTCAATCTGGTTCAAAGGCGACCGTTAGCAATGGCTATCGGGATCAAATGTAGATTTGGGTGGATGTGGTCCAGGATGTGCCGTAAACTAAAGACCAGGGAGTGAGTGAGACCAGACGCCTGTTGTATAGCTGTAGGGGGGCCGGACCTGCGCAGGGATCAAAAGGGTTATTGAATTTGCGCGGAAGGCTTAATATGTTTTCCGTTGTACGGCATCGCTGCATCACTGTTCCAGTCATTTAGCTCAGTCAGACTAGGCCAGACGAGAATATATACATACACTTTTAAAATTGTCACTAAATGAGCCTAAACATACTGCGAATAGCTATCGCAAGCACCATGGGTAATGAACTAGACCTTGTTCAGCCGATGATAATCTTCCAATTCCACTCCCTTGTCCACGGCAACATTTTCTTCCAGTTGAACATCGGTCTTGATCTCTTGCTGAACTTCATCTGCACGAGACTCTCCAGAAAACAAATAGTCGATGGACTCGAGCGACAGTCCTGCCGTCTCGGGGTAGAAAAAGTAGATAACGGGAAGGAAAGAGGCATTGATTATTGCGAAGATCTGCGTACCGTTAGCCTCGAATCGAAACAGTTCCGACTTACAATGTAGAATTTGTAGCCTATGTTTGCGACACCGATAGGAGCAACTTGCACAATGGCGTAGTTCGTGAGCCAATTGCAGGCAGTCGAGATCGAGGCACCCTTCTGCCTAAGACGGAGGGGAATAATTTCGGATGAGTAGCACCATACTACTGCTTGGAAACCGCACTGCATGTTCAACACAGTCCCCAAGTACTCTGAGATGACTTACAGTGAATAGACCCATGTACACGAATAGCACCGCGATAGCAGCCCCTCCGGCAGCCTTGTTGCCATCTCCTTGGGTTTTCCACACGAGGGCACTTTCGATCGCAAACGCCATGGCCATACCGGAGATACAGACCAGAAGCAACTTGCGACGACCCACAGAATCGATCAAAAACCACGGGATGAATGACGCGATGAAGAACCAAGTGAAGAGTCCACCAGCCAATAGAGATCCTTTGTCGCTGACCAGGGCAAAGAAATTCCCAGCGTAGAAGATAATGGCATTGATACCGCCGACTTGCTGAAAAAATTGAATGGAGCAAGCGATCAGGAGGCGTCGGCGGGACTTGATCTTATCTTCTTTCAGTAGATCTGACCACGATCCCGACCCAATGGCAACTTCGTGAGCCACTGCGTCTTGGATTTCTTGATGTTGTAGCAAGACGTCCTGATGAGTGATCGGCTTGCCCTGGAGTCGACCGAGGATCACCAAGGATTCTTCTGCTCGCCCGTGTGATGCCAACCATCGAGGCGATTCGGGAACGATGAAGACTAGTGCAATGATTGGAATGATGAATATCGCTTGCATGGCAACGGGAATTCGCCAAGCTTTGCTGCCAGTCATTGGAGTGAAACCGTATCCGGTCCAGTAGGCGATGAAGATGCCAAAATTGAGAAGGGTAAGTTGGAAGCAGACAAATCGGCCTCGGGCTGCCTTTGGCGATACTTCAGCTTGGAGGACGGGGACTGTCGAGTTGATGAAACCCTGACGTCAGTCCGACAGGTAGATCGTGACTGTTAGTGACTCACCATTCCTAAGCCAGAGATAACCCTCGCAGCGATCATTGGACCTGCTGCGCTTACACCGGCTTGCATACCTGCTCCCCCTAGCATAATGATGGCACCGACCAGTATCGACATGCGTCGGCCAAGTCGCTCACCGACTAGTGCGGTGATGAGAGAGCCCACGAAACATCCGATCTCATAGATCGCAACGATAGTGCCGAGAAGCGAAGGCGATGGGTCGTGGAAGGTCTCCTTGAAGGGGGCATTGTTGATGATTCCGCCCATGACGCCCTAAGATCGTCAGCGCTGTACCCAGTACGAGATCAAGGGAGCGCATACATTGTCATACCCAATCAGCATGAATCCAATGGCCGTGAGAGCGGTAGTGGTGTATAATTGTGATTTTCCGCCGAACATGATGAAGTGATTGGTGAGAGGATGCTTTTCTCGTCTCCACAAAGTGATATTTATGTATGTGGAGAGATGGTCGGGGCACGGTCCGACCAAAGTAGTGGTGGCTGGTAAACAGACGGGGAGCCCAACGGGGTGCGGTCCGAACGATCATGCTCGCTTGTGATATTGCGGTACGAGTAGTGTATTGTACGAATACCGAGACAGATCTGGAAATCGGTATGCAGATCGCCTCCGGATTTTCAGGGGTCAAGGCTATTTCAGTTGTTTGGCGCGGCAATTGAGTCAGATCGTACCTGATTAGCCCGGCCCAAACGGGATCTGGTCCGGTCTGACAGCTGAATGCAGGTTACCGGAACGCGGGGTTGAGTCTGTACCGTCGCCGAAAATGGTCAGCCCACGGTTATCAGCGGTGCGGTTGACGGAACATGCGGACCGACAGCCTGTAATGCCTTCTAGCATCATGGTCAGCTGAGGACTGCAGGCGATGGTGTCGCGAAAGCTCCCACTTCGGTGTCGCGATGAGCTCGACGTCTGCCATTCAGGTATGACTCCTGCATGGAACTCATTTTTCGCTGATGAGCTAGGTCTTGGTGCCGTTAGATCACGCTGTGCTCCCGAATGGCTATACAAGGAACGCCTTCTCCGAGTCACTGGTCTGCACTACCGACGCAGCTACCGGTCATCAACTGTTTGGTAGTCTTTCCCAACCGTTCATCGCCGCGCACCACTCTTTCGAGAGACTCTTTAGCAAAGATGCTTCTGTCAGAGTTCTGGCAAGCAAGCAGTATCCGTTCGCACATGAAGCTGGGGTCTACTCGTCGCTATCACATGAAGTGTGGTTCACCTCTAATCTGCTGGAAAGAGAGAACAACAAAGTGGTAGAGATAAATCGAATCAGCCTCAACAGTGGTTTTGTAAGCACTGTCAATATAGATCAAGTACGCCTTGGGAACGGGGGCTGCAAGTTCAGGGACGGTGTCTTGTTTTGCGATCAAGGAAGCTACGAAACGCCGTCTCAGCTCGTGTATAGCGATTTTCGAAAACCATCGGAAGCTCGGCCGATCTTGAACAACTTCAATGGTAGAAGATTCAATTCGCTCAACGATGTTGCGATCTTGAGCCATGCCTCAGGACAGACAATCTGCTTCACCGACCCACCTTATGGCAGCGAGCAGGGCTTCAGACCGCCGAATCAACTGCCTCCAGCTGTCTGGGCATTTGACCCAGAAGAAGGGCACGTAAGGATGTTGGATGATTCATTAAAGCACCCAAACGGTATCGCGTTCTCTCCATCGGAATCGACTTGCTACGTGACGGATACTAGTCACATACATGGGTCGGGCCGTTTAGATGCCAGCCTTGAAAGTACAATGTACGCCCGATGAGCTTTACAGACTGACTTTAGATATGCCTTTGATGTGATACGTCCCGCCCAATATCCGAACATTCCGTCTCTCCAAAACCGACGACTGTTCGCGTTCTCGGATTGCGGTGTTCCTGACGGCAGTAGGTCGTGCTGGAAGATAGAGCTGACCTCAGTCAAGTGCGACACAAAGGGCAACGTGTGGGCCGGATGTGGAGATGGCATTCACGTTTGGAGTAAGACCATCCGGTCTTGTGCGAGTGATGAGCTGACAAGCAGATTCGGGAGGACTTTTGATTGGGAAGATGTAAGTCTCGCATCGCCACACGTAGTCTGACTTTTTAGAGTTTTGGGCTTGGCGGACGGAAATAAGGGCGCTGGATGTGCCAATTTTTGCTTTGTGCCAGGGGGGTTGATCTGCTTATCCGAGGACCGCATTTACTACGTTGAAGGTCTTGCCGTCGAGGGCGCTGAAATAGGTCGTCGTTGAGAAATGTATAGTGGAGCCGTCGAGGATTTTTCCGGCCATCAATAGAAAATCCCTGTCACCAAGGATGAGGCGAGCGGGCTCTCATCACCACGAGGGTCTATTGAACATTGTAGACGTTGGAGTACTCGAGGCTACTCCATCTTCTGCATGATGCTGTGGTATATGCTGCGAGCGGTCCATATCTTTGGCTTAGGCTTGAGTCGCTTGACTCTGGATGGTAAGATGTGCATTAGTGAGGATACATCGGGTGCCATCGTATTGTAGTGTGTGTACGGCAAGCTGAGCGCGGGGTCCAGTTCAGCAAACTATTCGGCTCACTTCATCACCGATCAATATATGGGTGTCATCCACCCATGCCTGTCCCACTCCTTACTTGACGCCCAGACTCTGCATGAGCATTCTGCAAGTCGACACTCTTGTAAATACGATTCTCAAGTTCCGGCGAATAGGATTGACCCACGTGTCGCGACCGGTGACGAAGGGGCTCTTTGGTAGCGGTGGGCCGCACTTCTGCGGAACCTGCTTGGCATGGCTCCCCTCCACTCACAGAGCATTGAGATCCGGCGCGCGCGAGTAGCGAAGTCGCGAAGATACAGCATCTTGGATAAGATGACGAAGCCAGCGGTCATTGATGAGCATTGACCGTAGCGGGAAGAAGAACCTCGTGACGAATAGTTGGTCTCATTTCCACACATGGGTACTGTCATGACCCCAATCTTTAATCCCTTATCACTGGACCCTGAGTCCCGGGAACCGTATATATAGTTCGGATAGTATAGTACTATCCTCACAATTGTATCTCTTGTTGCATGGAGTATAACCTCTTGCTACCTATTCAGAGTCCACACCTTACCCTTCACGACAGGTACGAGCTGAAGAACGTGTCTGATCGGCGTCCAAGCTATGTGTGATCCGAAATACATCCCCAAAAGAAGGATCGCTCCAGGGTATGACCAGGACATGGGTGTCAGCCAGCGCCAAGTCTTTTGCCCAGCCTTGGCAACTGCCTGATCGGGTAACTCAACTATCGTCAACCAATCGAATTTCAATAATGCCCTGAAACATGATTCTGAAAAGATTAAGAAGTGATAGATCGTTCAAATACTACTAACACTTCACAAAGCTATCGAACTTTCACTCACCGCTGCCATACGCAAGAATATACAAACCACACTTCAAGGCAACTTTCGTAATAGATTCTCTATGCTGAAGTTTGCATCGACTCTCCCGATCCAATCTGCACTCGCTCTTCACCTCAAAGGTACAAGCGACTCCACTTTTATTTCTTAGACGATACCATCACACACCCTCGCCTTCCATTTCATCAACATGTCCGAGTCCGAAGCCCCAAAAGCAAGACCTGGTGACCTACCAGCCCCGGCTCATGTTCTCCCTGCCGACAAAGTGCTCGCGGCCTTTCAGTCCGACATCGAGAATGGTCTAACCGAGACTCAAGTCCATCAGAATGCGGAGAAGTACGGTCCCAACAAGCTGAAGGAGACACCACCGCCCTCCTTCTTCTCGATCCTCCTGCGAAACGCCCTCAACGCCATGACACTCGTTCTTATCGCCGCAATGGCAGTCAGTTTCGGCACGCAGGACTTTATCGCTGGAGGCGTCATTGCTGCGTTGGTCGTCGTCAACGTAGGAGTCGGGACTGTTAACGAACACCAAGCCGAGAAAACAGTGGCTGCTCTAGAAGCGATAGGTTCACCCACCGCCGTCGTCGTCCGACGAGCCAACGAAGGGTCCGCCGGTGAAATCTCGACTGTCAAAACCGATCAAGTTGTACCCGGCGACATCTTACTCATCAAGATCGGTGATATTGTCCCGGCCGATTGTCGTATCATTCCTGGCCACCTCGCTGGTCTCGAATGCGACGAGGCTCTCCTTACCGGAGAATCCCTCCCTTCCTCGAAAACCGAAGATCCCATCGACGATCCAGTCTGTCCCGTTGGAGACCGTACTTGCATGATCTACTCTGGTTCGCAAGTCGCCAAAGGTCGAGCCAGGGTCATTTGTGTCGCTACTGGAATGGATACCGAACTCGGCTTGATCTCCGAGGCCATGTCACGCAAGGAGAAGCATAACAAGACCGGTTGGGCTGCTCGATGGCACGAGACCAAGGTGTTCTTGGGCGTCGCTGATACCACGCCCCTGCAAATCAAATTGAACAAGCTCGCATACATCATTCTATTCTTCGCCTGCATTGTTGCCGTTATCGTTGTAGCCTCGACTGGTTTCAAGGACGTTCCTCTACAGATCGCCACGTATGCGGTAGCCGCCGCTGTCTCTCTTCTCCCCGCCAGTCTTCCCGCGGTCATTGCTATGTCATTGGCAACTGCCAGCAAAAAGCTAGCGGAAAGCAATGCTCTCGTCAGGCGAATGGACGCCATTGAGACTCTCGCCGCTGTCACCGACGTCTGCTCTGACAAGACCGGTACAATCACTTTGGGAAAGATGGTCACCAGGTGAGACCAATTTTCTATTTCAATCCTCATTGTAGAGTGATAAACTGATAGCCAGACGAATTTGGGTACCTGCTTCAGCCTTTTCCAAAGACGGGACCAGCTCATTCTCGCCAGACGTCAACGCCGGTCAATTCTACACTGTCGAGACGAGCTCCGATGCCTTTCTTCCCACTGGTCAAGTTACTGCCGACGGAAACGCCGAGTCGACATCCGAAGGAAACGTGTGCGATATACATGATGTACCGGAACCTCTACATCAACTCACCCTTTGCGCTGCACTTTGCAGTTCCGCCAATGTGCAGAAAGTCAAGAACGACAAAGGCGAAGAGGCGGGCTGGGAAGGACATGGAGATGCTACCGAAGTCGCTTTGCAAGTCTACGCCCACAAGCTCGGCTACGGTAAACCGCATTTGACCACTTCTACATCCGAACAACATCCCGACATGGTCTACACCGATTCTCCTGACAGTTATGAGCTTGTCGTCGAGCACGCCTTCGACTCGAGTGTCAAGCGAATGTCTATGGTATACAAATGTACTCCAGCAAACAAGGAAGAAAAGGGTCACCTCCTCGTTGTCACGAAGGGCGCTTTTGAGCGAGTCTTTGAGCGATGTACCGGTATCCTCGCCCTGGATGGCCGAGATGTCTCTGCTAATGATACGGACGATGTCAACAAGCAATACGAATCATTGGCGTCTCAAGGTCTTCGTGTCCTCACCATGTGTTCCAAGCGACTTCCATTATCCGATATCGAAGAGATCAAATCCATGAATCGAGACGACCTCGAAACAAACATGTGCTTCCTAGGCCTGGCCGGTATTTACGATCCACCCCGTACCGAATCCGCGATCGCTGTCGGAGACTGCCATCGAGCTTCAATCATCCCCCGAATGCTCACTGGTGACCACATTGGCACTGCTATTGCCATCGCCCAATCAGTCGGTATCTTGCGGGCTGATTACCCGAAGTCTGCTGTCATGACTGGACCGCAATTCGACCAGCTCAGTGAAGCCGAAATCGACAAACTCGATCCTTTGCCCAGTGTAGTGGCCCGGTGCGCCCCCGAAACCAAGGTTCGTATGGTAGAGGCACTGCATCGCCGAGGACGGCTGTGCATCATGACTGGTGATGGTGTCAATGATGCTCCATCGCTCAAGCGAGCTGACGTCGGTGTCGCCATGGGACTCAATGGTTCCGATGTCGCCAAACAATGTGCCGAGATTGTGCTCACCGACGACAACTTTGCAACGATCATTGTCGCTGTCCGAAAGGGTCGAGGTATCTTCTTCAATCTGGCCAAATTCATGCTATATCTCATGTCGGGCAATATCGCCCAAATCGTGCTCATGCTCATTGGTCTCGCCTTCATCGACGACAATGGACAGAGTACCTTCCCTATATCTCCAGTCGCCATTTTATGGGTCAACACCCTCTGTGCAGGTCCTCCAGCCCTCGCGCTGGGCTTGGAAGAAACGCCGTCGGACGCCATGGACCGTGCTCCCAGCGAATACCAGAGCATGTTCACTATGTGGTGGATCATCGATCTTTTCGCCTATGGATTCTTCATGGCAGCCATTGCCATTGGAAACTTTGCCGCTGTCATGTGGGGTTACTTTGACGGAGACCTCGGTATCGACTGCAATGTCGACCTTGACGACAGTGTCTGCAACAAGACTGGTCGAGCTCGAGGCGCTGTGTTTGCGACATTTCTCTTCATCCTCTTGGTACATGCTTTCAATTGCAAGCATCCAACTCAATCGATCTTCAGGATGAACCTCGTCGAAAACAAACCCCTCCTGTGGTCGGTCACTATCCTCCTCATCAGCGTGTTTCCCGTCATCTATATTCCCGTTATCAACGACAAGGTCTTCCTCTTGTTCCCTATAGCCTGGGAATGGGGTATGGTCTTTGCATCTATGGTAGTGTTCCTCGGAATCACCGAAATCTACAAGCTCTCTAGGCGACGCTTCGCTCCGCTGAAGACGGTCGACATGGAGTCTGCATCTCCGGACGCGGCGCTTGCCGAAGAGAAGAGGATCGCTGGCAGTGAAACAATCTCTGCTTAAATTCAGGTAGTCTGCGAAGACCAGGAGCAGGGTCGGCGACAATCGGGCAAGGGCGGTCAGCGGAGTCATGGGGGAATCGTAGGTATCGGACGACGAGCGCTGGCATGCATATATAGAAGTCACGATGAATATCTGCTCAGCGTGGGACTGAGTCTCTGTGTTGCTCTTCATCGACTCTCGGCTACCTGTGCGAGCGGTTGTTTCTGTATCTTGGGGTGCATCGCCAGCCGAGGTACACGTCTGTCCTCACTCCGAAATCATCCGGGCGTTCATATTTGAAAAATTGTTGATAGGATAGACCGAGAGCAGAGGTCACTGATCCGCCCGAGTGTTTCAACTGAAAATCGCACCTGAACCTGCTACTATATGAGTGCTCAATAGCCAAGCCAAGATCGTACAAAGCCTTGCCCGAAGCTACAGCTTTACTGCTTGCATTTTCAGACACCGACTATAGCGGCGTAGAATGCACACCGTATGGGCCCTCGATCGCGACACCAGCATTTCGATCAGCAATTCGAAGCATGAAGATCGCCCGAGTCATAGAAGCTGCGATCGCGAGCGTGATATGTATTCAAAATCATGATACCTGCAGCGATAAAGTCAACCTTCTACTCCGAATCGATGAGCTTTGATGGCCCCTTTGGAAGGGACGCATTCCCTCGGCAATCCCCAGATGACACGACTCAGGAATGCTCTTCCAAAGATCGTCTTTCGGAGTCTTGCCTGTCTTGTCAAAGACCGGCTACATACTTTCAGACCCGCATCCTCCATATTTTCATTAATGATGCTTTGATCTGTCCAATCGAAAGTAAACTTTCCTGTTAAGATGGATCCTCACCCTCGATCGGTCTAGGCCGGCTCCTGCCCACTTCCACGACTTCCACGACATGTACGGCAAAGTCTCAAAGCTGCATGAACTGACTCACGTATCTCATTCGGCGATACATCCACTTCTTGCTCATCCGCAGTCTTGCATTGTGTCAATGGAACAGGACCGGGCGATGCTCCATTTAACAAGAAGCTCATTGAAACTTTCAGTTGATCCATGGCCTGGCCTGGTGAAGCTTTACTAATATAGAATGCATTCGACGTCTACAGGGATATCGCAGCTCCCTTCAGCTGCCTCAAAGTGCTAGTGATTCCAAAGTTCGCGGGGCAGCAAACTGGGTGTGATATGGCGCTGGAGGCCATTCGCCCTCGGCAGCGTACGCTACGACTCGGTTATACCTGCCACTCCCTACAAGGTCTTCCTTTCCGCCCAAACGCACTATCGCTTCAGTATTTGGCGGAATCTCGAAATCCACGGTCAACTGGTCTTTTGAGATAGACCAGGATACCGCGGCCTTGCCGTATGGTGTGATAGTGTGAGCGGCAGCTTGGGTCACTGTACCTCCTGGCCGGGGCTGAATCAGGAAGCGTTTATAGCCAGGATCTACTGGCTGCAGACCCGCTACAGTCGTGTGTAAGAACGAAGCCACGGCCCCTAGAGCGTAGTGATTGAAGGAAGTCATCTCTCCGGGCTGTGCAAGTCAGATTGTAGGGCAGATATAGGACGATCAAGGACAAACGTTGATCGAGCCGTCTGGCAGAAGGCTATCCCACCGCTCCCAGACCGTAGTCGCGTCCATGATGACGGGATACAACCAGCTTGGGCATCCTTTCTCTTGCAGCATCCTGTAGGCAACTTGAAGATGACCCGCTTCGACTAGCGCACCAAGAATGCCCGGTGTGCCGGCAAATCCGGTGGCGATCCGGAAGCTACCTTTTCTTGCTAGGCGAATCAGTCTTTCGGCGGCTCCACTGATGTGTTGATCATCCAGCAGCCTGAATTGAAAGGCCAGACAGTACGCAGTCTGAGTATCGCTGGAGAGCCGACCGGATGGAGCGAGGTACTCCTGCTGAAATACCTTTCGAAGATTTGAATGCTGCATCGCATACTTTTCGTGCTCGGAAGCCTTGCCGAGGATTTTGGCGACATCGGAGGCGATCTCGGTGATAGCGACTAGATAAGCATCCGCGACAAGGAATTGATCGGTCAGACCCGCTCCCGGGTCATCAGGCGGTGCTCTTGGGTCAAGCCTTCTCGTCAGCTGCCATTCGGTCGCATATAGCATCCTACCAGTCGGATAGCTGAAACCCGTCGCGAGGGTTGATCCATAGCCCATTTTCACCTCGTTTGATGCCTTTATCCAGCCAAACAGTCATACTGGACCACATCTCTTGTAGAGCCGAGGTGAAGCCATACGCTTGATACAGATCTCTTGGAGTGATGACACACACATCGCCCTGGTAATGTCAGCTTATAACCAAGGTTGCACCTCAATTGCGCACCCAGACGGCTTGAGCTAAGGGACCGCCCCCGAACGCGCTCAGGGTGTCCGGCACTACCAGAGGAACCACGCCATCCGAGTCTTTGAGTTGTTCTTCGGAAAGGTCATGCAGCCAATTCGCCAGGAAGCCTGAAGTGTCGTATAGAAATGCTGCAGTTGGTGCAAATGCTTGTAGATCTCCGGTCCAGCCCAGTCTATCGTCAGCATGACGCGGTGGGCGTATGAGTTACCGTTCGTCACGTTGCGGGCAGTCCGTAGGCAAACCAACGAAGTTCCCTCGAAGTCCCCAAACCACATTTCGATGTAACTTGTTGATAAGCTCATGGGAGCAAAAGAAGTCTCCAATCCGGTCCATAGCAGAATGGATAACGACGGCAACAAAGTTGTTGGAGTATTCATCAATCAGCTCGGCAGGCCCAGTCACCTCGCAAAATCGGAAGCCATGCGTGGTGAAAGACGGCGACCATTTGGCCAGCGGTTTGTCGCCGAGGTAGATCTTGTCTGTGGCTTTAGCGGACCGTAAGGGACGGACACCAAGTTCCCCTTTATCCAAAACTTCTGCGAATCGTAATATGACGCAATCGTTTGCCGATTGGGCGGCGGGGAGATTCAAAATTGTGACCCAGCCGACCAGGTTCTGCCCGAAATCTATGATCTTCTTGTGAGATGGAGTAGATAGTAGAGCTTTAGGCGTGATAACCTCGGTCTCGCGGATGGGTGGAGCCTCGGGGGCAATGAGAGTCGTTGACTTTGGAAGGCTAATAACCTTGGTCGGCCGCCAATCTGTATTGACCAGACCCGTATCGAACACCTCGCCGTCGTATAAACCGGATTCCAGGAGTTTACCGTAGCTCCATTTCCATTCACTGTCAGTCACAGCGATGACCTGTCCGTCCATCTCAAATTGGATCTGCACACCAGTCTCGGCCCCCCAGATGTTTCGACGCTGTTCTGCCCAGGTCAAACGACCACTGTACCAACCTTCCCCAACGACTGCTTCCAAAACATTGTCTCCGGTCACTAAAACACCTGGCTCGATCTCGTAAGTCTGATAGTGAAGACGATGATTGTAGGATTGCCAGCCAGGAGCAAGAATGTGGTCACCGATCCGTTTGCCGTTGATGCGTATCTCATATACCCCCAAAGCGGTCGCGTAGATTCGGCCTCGCCCAGCTAACGATCCAAGGGTTATGGTTTGGCGAGTATAAAATGGTCGCTTTGGCGCATTCGGCGGGGGAACAATATCAGGGGCAATGCAAGATGCAGACCAATCATGAACATCAAGGAGGGCAGCTTCAACATATTCGGAGGAGGATTCGGTCCACCCAAATCCCCCTTCGCCCTCAGCTCGCACACTGACAAGGACTACTTCTCTGGAAGTCAGAGGTTCGGCAGCTTTTGGCCATGGTATTTCGATGCTGTGGTCGCTGACCTCGTGATATATTGTGACGTCCTCGCCACGCTTCAGGGTGATCTCGTAGGCGTGTTGCTTCCACCCTCGAAGCGTTTGGTCATCCTGCTCGAATCGCCAAGACAGCAAAGGCCTAGATTGACCGATACCGATCGAGCTAGCGTTCCGCCCAAAGGTCAATTTGCAGATACGTGGCGCAGTCATAGTGGTGTGGCCAGGTAGAGTGAACGTGTCTACCAAGACAAAGAAGATATCTGGAGTTATATGGTCAAGTAGTGCGGATTAGCTCGGTATAGAATCGCTTGGCAACCCATCCTCGCAACATCAATGCTCCGCGCAATTATATCGATGCTCGCCGAATGAGCGATTGCAATCTCGCATGAGCTCCGGAAGTAAACCCATCTCGACGTGTTGCCCATCCGATTTTCACATCCTACTGGCGGATTTCCAATCTGGGTTGTGAACCGGTCACCGATCGCACTAGCCACTACTCTCGAAGGGGAATGTTTTAGTCCCAACGGACTTATCATTTTCCCGTGATGTCAAATGTTCCAATGAGAGTCCGGGCACCGCGGCGCCGCACAGCCTGTAGGTTGTCGTGGATCTGATGGCTGAACGGTCAGAAGGCACGGACGATCTTTCATACGCGTAGGCTATTAACAGCCGGGTCATGATCAGAGGGGTTCACCGGCAGAGCTACGGACATGTACGCGCAGGCTATCAATAACCGGCGACCCAGCCTGCGGAGTCCCTCGGGGGATCTGCATCACATGTTCGACTAGTGTCGTATGTCGTACATTCAAACTCGGTACAATAACTGACCGTGGGGTCGGACTGGGATTCGCACTCTAGTGGTCGGCACAACAGCAGACCGAGGGGTCGTGCATCCCAGATGAGGGATCCATACTTAAGCTCGAGTACTGATCATGTTCTACATCTTTCATTGCGATACTCCAACATGTCGAACGGCATTAATCACCCAATGGACTTGCACGATGAGAAGACCAACGACATCGACCACAAAGAGGTTGCCGAGGTCGACTACGGTCTACGGAAGTCTCGTTTCGACGACTTGTCGATTCCACGGACCCTCTGGGTTTTCAGAAAGACGGTTCTTGTGGTGCTCTCCGTGTATACCGGTGCGTATCATCTTGAACGCTCCATTAATCGTGACTAACCAATGTATAGGATACCTGTGCGAAGGCTTTGAGGTAGAGGACCCCCTCAGACACTAGAGACAGCTGAAACTGATTGCCAGCTTGGAGCGGGCGGTAGTATCGTAGCCAATGCTGGGTTCATTAAAGAATTTGGAACAGGTGGGGCTGGTGTTCGGGCCTTGGATCCGACTTGGCGCAAGTAATGTTCATATACAGTCGAGTCAGGCGCTGATGCCTAGTTTCTTCATGGAGTGCCCTTCTAGTCAGTCGAGTCCTCTTGAGTGTCTGAGTCAGTTCTGACACCTTCAGAACGTCGGACAAATTTTGACTTTTACCTACATTGGTTGGTAAGTCACCGATAGTTGTGGACTTCGCTCGATTTTGCTCATCAAGTAGGTTTGCCGAGAAGTTTGGACGGAAGATGTCTTTTTATCTCGCTTGGCTATGGCTGGTCATAGTGAGATCATCTCTCGGACGCTTGAATACGGTCTGACGCTGAAGGGCTGTGTTTTTCTCAACACCGCTAAATCCCCTTCAACATGGGTGGGTTCTGATGTATCCACGATGTCATAGAGTTTCTGACCATAACAGGCCCTTGCGAAGCTATGTAACGGAGCTGGTATCGGCATTTTGCAGATTGTATGCCAGATTTACGTCATGGAAGTCGCCCCAAATAGAATCCGTGGAGGTCTCATTGTGTTCCAAGCAGTCTGGTAAGTAGTCTCTCAAGGTCCTTATGCTCGAGACTGACGGCATGTATAGGTCCAACTTCGGCGGGATCATAGTTGCCGTTATGATGCAGCAGCTCAACAAAACCCGGCCCGATGACTACTTGCTGGCTATGCGTGTGCTATGGGCCCCCATCGGACTGATGTTACTTGTATGTTCGCCAGATCGCTGCCGGGCCATATCTAAAGATGACATCAGTTCTGGCTATGGATTCCCGAGTCCCCTTGGTTTCATGCTCGAAAGGGGAATAAAGAAGGGGCCATGAAGTCTCTCCGACAGCTGTACGGGAATGTCGATGGATACGATTTCGAAGAGGAGTATTCGATTATTGAACGGACCATCGTTCACGAGCGAGATGTACTGGTACATGCCCCGACTTATCTAGACTGTTTCCGAGGAATAAATCGAGTAAGTCTCGGAATTGACACCGACAATGTGAGCAGACGCTGACGTGTAGAAACGGACCTTGTCGATCATGCTGCTCTCTGCTTGCGGTCAACTGGGGGGGCTTTCGATAATCAGCACATACTCTACTTGTCAGACATTCAGCATATCTCATTAGGACAACGCTGATGAACAGACTTTTTCTCTCTTGCTGGACTGAAAGACCCATTCCTTGGAAGTTTAATCTTATCGTGAGTGTGTGATTTTATATCAGATCATTTCTGACAAAGTGCAGCTGTGTCAATCTTTTGGCTGTCCTACTGTGGTCCCTGACGACCGATAAGCTAGGTCGACGCACCATCCTGCTTCCTCTGCAGACACTGCTGGTGGTCATATTATTCGTTGTTGGCGGCCTGCACTTCTCCGGTGCGACTACTACCAATGCTACCGCTGGGACCGCTCTTGTGGGTTCTTCACACGTCGGCACTGTGTTGGACAAGACCACTGACAACTCCAGCTGGTCATCTGCTGCTTGTGGACCTTCTCTTTCCAAGTCATTGCCATGTCGCAGTACGTCTTCTCGGCGGAACTACCCTCCGCGTTACTCAGGAGTGAGTCGCCACATGACGATTAGCGCGGATCTGATGATTCAGTGAGGACTGGTCCTGTCACTTTTCTTGTCAATTCCATTTTGGGTATCGCAACTTGGTAGGTCCTTGACAGCTGGTTTTTGTGAGATGCGATATCTAATTTCTCAGTTACGCCACTCCACCGATGCTCCTGAATCTCTCGCTCATGACTGGATTTGTGTATGGCGCCTGCTCCTTGCCGATCTGCATCTGTATGTGGCTCTATATACCCGAAACCAAAGGGTACGTTTCTTGGCACTTCAATACATTGTGCTGTAGCTTATTCGACAGTCGAGCCACGGCTGAGATCGACGAGTTATACGAACGCAAGATTCCAGCTTGGAGATGGGCCAGGACTACGACCACCGTGGAAGAGCAGATGCAGTCTGCTGTCAAGGCACGTCCAGTTGGGGAATAGACTGCCTGTAATGGGCTGGAGGGAGAGCTGTGGAAGGTTTAGGTTGATATCATCGGATTGAGTATTCAGCGGCTAGCTAGATTCCGGTTTTTCAGTTGCCTTGTATGAAGTCGTGTAGTTGGGCTGCCTATAGATTCTCTGGGCATCATCTTACTGCATTCAGTATACAGGACGTTCAGGACACGACCGAGAGCCGAACGTGATGAACTGACTATCCAGTACTGCTCGCTCCTACTTGTGCTTGCAGTTGGTTGGATAAATAGTTTGGATGGTCACTTATGTCGATCCATCGATAAGAGGGATGTCCTTATTTCCCTTCTGCTTCGTAGTCTAGTCTACATCACACATCACACATCAACACATTTCCATAAGATAAAATGAACGCTGCGGTAACTCACGACTGGAACAAACTTTGTGACATCTCGCTGAGTCATGGTTAACGTAATATCGAACTCAAACCTTAACTACCGGACGAGGATATCCTGGCTGCACCAGGTCCGGAGGAAATCTCTCATCTGCCTTCCAGTCCACCTGGAAGTCCCATGTAAAGCTACCTACTTCCAGAGATTGAGCAGCGCACCTGTGCTCCCGCACCCCCCGTAGTATCTCACAATAACGGTAACACTCATGTTCAGGGTGCAGCCATTGGTGGGCGTGAGCACCTTTCACCTTTTTCAACAATGTTGGTGAGAGCGCGAACGGAGGCAGCGCCGTTGTAGCCGGTAAATACCGACGAGACATAAGCTTTGAAGTGGAAGAGGATGAAGACGAGGAAGATCTTTTCGCGCGCAAGTTCACCTTCCCCACCTTCGTCGACAACAAGGGCAACACTGTCGTCTTGGTTCTGCCACTGCTGGTGGTAAGTCATTGCGTCCTTTCATTTTCTGCTCGACTATTGTCATCAAACGCTGACAGTCGACAGACGGCGGTTACAATGAAGCTGGCACAACCGGTGCAGCTGTTCCAGTGGTCATCGCTA
>Ga0308160_10001707_pt1 | contig 29224 bp, 17 predicted proteins | sample PhyFR1_FD_201036 | JGI IMG/M metagenome (GOLD analysis project Ga0308160, IMG submission 201036) | Phyllosphere microbial communities from UC Gill Tract Community Farm, Albany, California, United States - DLSLF.R1 | ecosystem: Host-associated > Plants > Phyllosphere > Unclassified | place: USA... | reverse complement strand
TCGGACTCACCGTATAGGCGCCGATCGAGGCGATATTGATGACCTGGCCGCTACGCCGCGCCTGCATATGGGGCAGGGCGGCCGCGATGCCGTGCAGCACGCCGCGGATGTTGACGTCGATCATCTGGTTCCACTCGTCGACTTTCAGCGCGTCCAGTGTCGACAGCGGCATCACGCCGGCGTTATTGACCAGCACATCCACCTGGCCGTGGCAGTCGAGCGCGAAGGCGACGAATTGCTGCATGCTGTCCATGCTGGTAACGTCGAGCTGGGCCACATCGGCCGACCCGCCGGCAGCGCGGATCCCGGCGGCGAGCTGCACCAGGCGCTCGGTGCGGCGCGCGCCCAGTATTACGCGGTGGCCGCCAGCGGCCAGGTGGCGCGCCGTGGCGGCGCCGATGCCGCTGCTGGCGCCGGTGATGAGGATGACTTTGCTGAGGTTTGCTTGCATGACTGGCTCCGTGATGTGTTGAACAGTGGCGTCAGTATGCCGATCCAGCCAGGCGCCGCACATGCCGGAAAGTCGGCAGGGATTGCACGATTGTCCGGCAATGCATCACACGCCCTGACGCCAGCCCTCAATCCACGAAAAACGCCATGCCGCGCGTCATCGCCGGGAACGTCGCCGAGCCATGGTCTTCCTGCGCCAGCAGATGGAACTGCACCCGCGACAGCACATCCATCTTGCGCAAGCGCTCGCCCAGTTCGCGTGCTTCGTCCACCATGCGCCGCGCGCCAGCGGTCGCATCACGTCCTTGTGCCGGCCCGGCGCCAGGCGCGGGTTGCTCCAGCTCGCCAACGCTCAGCATCAGCGCCGGACGCGTCGCCAGGCGCCCGACGCGCGCCTCGAAGCCTGACAAACCCGACAGCACGGCGCGCTCGCCGTACCAGATCGACGGACTGGCGGCAAGATAGGTCTGGAACATGGCCGGGCGATTGAACAGCGCATACAGGGTGCACAGGCCGCCGTACGAGTGGCCGAACAGGGCCTGGCGCGCCGGATCGATCGGGGCCAGCGCCGCCACCATCGGCTTGAGCTCGCGCTCGATGAAGTCGAGGAACAGCTCGACGCCGCCACTGGCGCCGCTCTTGTCGCCGGGAACGCCCGACGGCGGCGTGTAGTCGCGTCCGCGCGCGCTGCCGTAGTCGTATTCACCCGGATAGCCGATCCCGACCACGACCGGCGGCGTGGCGCCGCTGGCATGGCGCCAGCCGACCATGCGCGCCATCAGCGCCAGCGTCGGGAAGGTGGCGTTGCCGTCGAGCGCGAACAGCACTGGATGGCCGCCCGGCGGGGCCGGCTGCGACGGCACGCTGATGAAGATGCGGTACTGCTGCCCGGTGATGGCGGACGTGAATTCACGTTGCCGGGACTGCTGCAGCACGACGCTGTGCCAGCCGTCGGCGGCGCGCGCGAGCGGCGCAATCAGGCTGCTGGCGGCAACGGCGCCGGCAGCGCCGAGCAGGGTGCGGCGGGGAAGGGATACGGATGACAAGGCAGCGCTCCAGAGTTTCGATGAGAATGATTCTCATTATAAACTCTGGAATGCAGCCCGCAGCATGGAATAGTGGGGCAGGACGGCGCCGCCCGGCGCCATCGCCCGGCAAACTGCCCTGCTGCCTCAGGCGCGCGGACGCGAACGATGGAAGGTCAGGGTGTTGTAGCCGACCGCCGACGGTGGCGGCTGCTTGAGGATGTTCTCCTTCATTGCCCCCACCACATGCATCTCGCACGGCTTGCAGTCGAAGCGCAGCGTGTATTTCTCGTCGCCGCTGACCAGCGTCATCGGCTCGGCCTTGACCTGGCCCTGCACCCCTTGCACGCCCTTGGCCTGCTTCGGACACAGGTTGAACGAGAAGCGCAGGCAGTGCTTGGTGATCATCAGCGAGACTTCGCCGGCTTCCTCGTGCGCCTCGTAGGCGGCGTCGATCAGCTGCACGCCATGCTTGTGATAGAAGGCGCGCGCCTTGTCGTTGTAGACGTTGGCCAGGTAGCTCAGCTGGGTGTCGGGATAGGTCGGCAGCGGCGCGGCGCACGGTTTGCGCTGCGGCCGTTCCCACGCCGCGAGACGCGCCGCCTCGTGCGCGGCAATCGCGTCGCGGCGCAGCGCATTGATCGCGGCCGCCGGCACGAACCACGGCTGGCTCAGCTTCAGTTCGACGTGACCCGCTTCGAACATCGTGTTGCCCAGCTTGGCGAGGGCCGCGCGCAGCGACGCTGCGGCTTGCGCCGCCTGGTTGGCCGGCTGCAGCGCGATCTCGGCGCCGATCGACGAGGCAATGCCGTCCTCGTCGACGATCGACAGGGTCAAGCCGCCTGGCTGCTCGCCCAGCGTCAGCTCGAGCGCTACCTTGCGCTCGGACGACTTCTTGTTGAGCGTGGCTTCCCACTGGTGATCGCGATTGCGGTGGATGACGGTGCCGACCTTCAAGCCGGCCAGCATCGACATCGTCTCGTTCGGGTACACGCGCCAGCGCTGGCCGTCTTCCTCATCGCCCAGCTTTTCGGCGCGGTTGGCCTGCAGGCCCACGGTGTCGCGCTTGTGCATGTAGTTCAGGCCGTCGCCATTGGCCATCGGCGCATTGGTGACCAGGTCGAACGAATCGCTGCCCAGGCGCGCCACGATGCCCAGCTCCACGCCCAGATACTTGGGCGAATCGAAGGCGCCGATGTCGGCCTGGCGGCCCTGCGCGAAGTAATCGGTATGGCCACGGTTAAAGTTCTTGTCGACATCCGGGGTAAACATGACGCGCGTGCGTCCGCTCGCGGCGCGCACGAATTCAGGGCGGCGCTCGAGCAGTTCGTCGAGCAGCAGGCGGTAGTGGGCGGTGATGTTCTTGACGTAGCCCATGTCCTTGTAGCGGCCTTCGATCTTGAACGAGCGGATGCCGGCGTCGACCAGCGCTTCCAGGTTGGCGCTCTGGTCGTTGTCCTTCATCGACAGCAGGTGCTTCTCGAACGCCACCACGCCGCCCTTGCCGTCGCTCAGGGTGTAGGGCAGGCGGCAGGCCTGCGAGCAGTCGCCGCGGTTGGCCGAGCGGCCGTTGTCGGCGTGCGAGATATAGCACTGGCCCGAGAACGCCACGCACAGCGCGCCGTGCACGAAGTATTCGAGCGGGGTGTCGGTGGCGGCGTGGATCTTGCGGATCTGCTCGACGGTGAGTTCGCGCGCCAGCACCAGTTGCGAAAAACCGACGTCGCCCAGGAATTTCGCCTTTTCGGCGCCGCGGATATCGCACTGGGTACTGGCGTGCAGCTGGATCGGCGGCAGATCGAGTTCGAACAGGCCCATGTCCTGGATGATCAGCGCATCCACGCCAGCTTCGTACAGCTGCCAGATCTGCTTGCGGGCGAGCTCGAGTTCGCTGTCGTGCATGATCGTGTTCATGGTCACGAAGATGCGCGAACGGTAGCCATGCGCAAACTTGACCAGCTCGGCGATATCTTGCAGCGGGTTGCTGGCGTTGTGGCGCGCCCCGAATGCCGGGCCGCCGATATACACGGCGTCGGCGCCGTGGAGGATCGCTTCGCGGCCAATCTCGGCGGTCTTGGCGGGCGAAAGCAATTCGAGCTCGTGGGCTAGCAGGGACATGGGGGAAATTCCTTTGGGGCGAAGGCCGAAATTATACTGGGGTGGCAGGCTGGCGTCATGTACCGTGTTCGCGACATTGCCGCTCTAACCACATGCCTGGCGCGTGGGGGCACGATTGCTTTTTTGTCATAAGGCGGCCTGACAGTACAATCGAACGATCGTTCCTCAAAGGCCCGCCATGAATTTTCCTGTTATCGCCGCTGCGTCCTTGCTCATCTTTGCCGCCGGGTCGCCTGCCCAGGCGCAGTCCCAGCCGGCAGGCAAGGTTTTGCAAGTCAGAATTGGTACGGTATCTCCGCTGTCCGGCCCCAGCGCCCATGCCGGCAAGGACATCGAAAACGGCGCGCGCATGGCGATCGATGAACTCAACGCGAAGGGCATCATGCTTGGCGGCAGCAAGGTGCAATGGGTGTTGCAACCCGAGGACGACGGCGCCGATCCAAGGACCGGCACGACGGTCGCGCAAAAGCTGGTCGATGCGAAGGTGGCGGCCGTCGTCGGGCACCTGAATTCGGGCACGACCGTTCCGGCCTCGAAAATTTACGCCAACGCCGGCATTCCGCAGATTTCGCCTGCGGCCACGACGCCCGTCTACACCAACCAGGGCTTCAAGACGGCGTTCCGCGTGGTCGCCAACGATAAGCTGATCGGACGCACGCTGGCCACCTATTCAATCGGCGCCTTGAAAGCGAAGAAGATTGCCGTGATCGACGACCGCACCGCCTTCGGCCAGGGACTGGCCGACGAATTCGTCAAGGGGCTCAAGAAGACGGGGGCAGGTGCGAGTCTCGTCAGCCGCCAATTTACCAACGACAAGGCATCCGATTTCAACGCCATCCTGACCCAGATCCGCGCGCGCGATCCGGACCTGATCTTCTATGGCGGCATGGACGCGGTGGCCGGCCCGATGCTCAAACAAATGAAGGCGCTCGGGTTGCGCGCCAAACTCATTTCGGGCGATGGCGTCTGCTCGGAAAAAATGCCGCAATTGGCGGGCGATGCGCTGGTCGACGACAAGGTGTACTGCGTGGTGGCGGGCGGCGTCGGCGCCGCGCAGGAAGCGGGCCTGAACGCGTTCGCACAGCGCTATCAGCAGCGCTACAAGATCCCGCTGCAGACGTATGCGCCCTACGCCTATGACGCGGTGATGGTGTTCGCCAAAGCAATGCAGACAGCAAATTCAAGCGTTCCTGCCAGATTCCTGCCGGCCCTGGCCGCCATCAGCCACGAGGGTGTTACCGGCCGCATCGTTTTCGATCAGAAGGGCGATCTGCGTGACGCGGCGATGACGATCTATACCTTCCGCAAAGGCAAGAAAGCCAAGGTGGCAGTGCTGCGCTGACGCGCAGGGCCGGCAGGCTGTGGCGAACTTTCATGTTGCGTGTAATTTGACTGCTGTTATCGCCCCAAGCATGGCGTCAAGCGAGAGGGAGGTAGGCGTCGGTGATGCAGCATGACTGTTAGCGCAAACCTGCAGCCGCGTCGCTTGATTCCCATTCTGTAAAGCATTTGAAAGCAGGCAGGAAAGGCCAGTCGGATGTTCGCTCGATTGTGCTAACATTGCCCGATCATCCGTAGCCTCACAGGACACTTTCCCCCATGACCAAAGCCACGATCGAATCCATCCGCGAGACGATGGAAAACGGCAAACCCACCATGGTGGATGTTGCCCGGCTCGCCGGTGTGTCCGCGATGACCGTGTCGCGCGTCATGAACGGCAAGGGTCTGGTGCGCGAAAGCACGCGGCGCAAGGTGGCCGAAGCGGTCGCGGCGCTGAACTACACGCCGAACCAGGAAGCGCGCAACCTGGCCGGCTCCAAGCCGATCCGGGTCGGCTTCTTGTACAGCAATCCGAGCGCGGCCTACCTGAGCGAATTCCTGGTGGGCCTCTTGAACCAATCCGGCCTGAACAACGTGCAGCTGTTTGTCGAAAAGTGTGAGGCAGGCAACCATGAAGCCGAACACACCCGGCGCCTGATCGAAAACGGCCTGGACGGCGTGATCCTGCCGCCGCCGCTGTGTGACAGCGAAGCCGTGCTCGAGTGCATCGAGCGCGCCGGCATCCCGGCGGTGGTGGTGGCCTGTGGCTCGCCGGCTGCCAACGTCGGCGCGGTCAGCATCGATGACTACGAGGCGGCCCACTTCATGACGCGCCACCTGATCAACCTTGGCCACCAGCGCATCGGCTTCGTGGTTGGCCATCCAAACCAGACCGCAAGCAGCCGCCGCCTGGCCGGCTATCGCAAGGCGATTGCGGAGAAGGGCGCCGACGCGTCCGACGAACTGGTGGTGCAGGGCATGTTCACCTACCGCTCGGGCCTGGACGCGGCCGAGCACTTGCTGGCGCTGCAAGACCGGCCGACCGCGATCTTCGCCAGCAACGACGACATGGCCGCTGCCGCGGTCGCCGTGGCGCACCGCCTGGGGCTGGACGTGCCGGGCGACCTGACCGTCACCGGTTTCGACGATACCGCGCTGGCCACCACCATCTGGCCCGAACTGACCACCGTGCGCCAGCCGATCGCCGGCATGGCGCGTGAAGCGGTGCAGTCGCTGGTGCGGCGCGTGCGCGCCCAGCGCGAAGGCGAAGCGGGCGCGCCCGAGCTGACCCGGATGGATTTTGAGTTGGTGCGCCGTCAGTCCGATGCCGCGCCGCGCATCCGTCCGCCGGCCCGCTTGCCGGCAGTTGCCAAGAGCAAGCCAAAAACCGGGCCCAAGGCCGAAGCGAATCTCGCCGGCTGAGCCGGCACTCCATCGACAGCGCAACCCGCGCCGCCGATCGCATTTGCGCGTTGTCTCACGCATCCGCGCCACCTTGCGGCGCCGCAAAACGGCCAGCCTTCACGGCATCTTCAGCCGCTCCCATCCCATTTGAATAATTCGTTGACAATCATTCCGCGCCACGTATAGACTGGAATGGTTGCGGTAACATTCCTGTTAAAAGAATGTTCTAAGCCGACAGCATATAACGACAATGAAGGAGACAACATGCCCGACCAGGACACTCGATCCCGGCGTGCCCGCCCGCTTGACCTGCGTACGCCGCCATTGGCGCCGTACGCTCTTGCGGCAGAGCGCTCTCTCCCCATTGCCTGAGCTGATCCACGCGCGCCATCTGCGCCCAGGCTCGCCTGGCGCGGCGCCTCGCCGCAGCGACCCATAACAATACGAGAGACGATATGACAGCCCAACCCATCAATTCGTTGCCGGATGACGCAGCCCAGGCCGTGCTGGTCGGCCGCGTATGGCGCCCGGCGCCAATCGACGGCCCGGCCGTGGTCGCCGTGCGCGCCGGCCGCCTGGTCGACATCAGCCGCCACGCGCCGACCGTGTCCGACCTGTTCGAGCACGACAGCGCCAGCCTGCTGGCCATTGCGTGCGACGCCGAAGGCGAAGACCTGGGCGACGTTGACGCGCTGCTTGCCGCCACGTTGAACGGCCAGGCAGGCGAGGGCGGCCTGCGCCTGCTGGCGCCGTGCGACCTGCAGGCGATCAAAGCCTGCGGCGTCACCTTCGCCGTCAGCCTGCTCGAACGCGTGATCGAAGAACAGGCCAAGGGTATTCCGGCGCGCGCCGCCGAACTGCGCGCCGAGCTGCAAGCCTCATTCGGCGGCAACCTGGCCGACATCGAGCCGGGCGGCGAAGCGGCGATGCGCCTGAAGGCCGAGCTGATCGAACGCGGCCTGTGGTCGCAGTACATGGAAGTGGGCATCGGCCCGGACGCCGAAGTGTTCACCAAATCGCAGCCAATGTCGTCGGTCGGCCACGGCGACGCCGTTGGCCTGCACCCGTCCTCGCACTGGAACAATCCCGAACCCGAAGTCGTGCTGGCCGTGAACAGCCGCGCCGAAGTGGTCGGCGCCACGCTCGGCAACGACGTCAACCTGCGCGACATCGAAGGCCGCAGCGCGCTGCTGCTCGGTAAAGCCAAGGACAACAACGCTTCGTGCGCGATCGGCCCCTTCATCCGCCTGTTCGACGCCGGGTTCACGATCGACACCCTGCGCGGGGCCGAACTGCGCATGCTGATCGAAGGCGTCGACGACGGGTTTGAATTGTCGGGATCGAGCCGCATGCGCGAGATCAGCCGCGACCCGCTCGACCTGGTGGCCCAGACCTGCGGCGCCCACCACCAGTACCCGGATGGCTTCATGCTCTTCCTCGGCACGATGTTCTCGCCGATCAAGGACCGCGACGCCGCCGGCGGCGGCTTCACCCACCACATGGGCGACCGGGTCGCGATCTCGACGCCGTCGCTCGGCACCCTGGTCAACACGGTCGGCCGCAGCGACGCGCTGCCGGCCTGGACCTTCGGCGTACGCGCCCTGTACCGCAACCTGGCGCGGCGCGGCCTGCTGCCGGCAAGGTAAACCACCCCCAGACAAGCAATAACAACGCCGCCAACGGGCGGCACCGCATCCACGATTAGCGAGCACACAATGGCTGAACAAGCAGTACAACCCCTGGTCTACGCGACCTATCCCGACCTGCGCGACAAGCGCGTCGTCATCACCGGCGGCGGCACCGGCATCGGCAGCGAACTGGTGACCGCCTTCGCCGGTCAGGGCGCGCAAGTCTGGTTCCTCGACATTGCCGACGAAGCATCGACCGCATTGGCCGCGACCCTGAGCGGATCAAGCCACGCCCCGCAATACCGGCGCTGCGACCTGACCGACCTCGATGCGCTGGCCACCACGTTCGCCGCCATCGAATCCGAAGCCGGCGGCATCGACATCCTCCTGAATAACGCGGCCAACGACGACCGCCACGAGATCGACGACGTCACCCCGGCGTATTACGAGAACCGGATGGCCGTCAACCTGCGCCACCAGTTCTTTTGCGCCCAGGCGGCAGTGCGCATGATGCGTAAGCAAGGCGGCGGCGTGATCCTCAATTTCGGTTCGATCTCGTGGCACCTGGCCTCGAGCCAGCTGTCGCTGTACATGACCGCGAAAGCCGCGATCGAAGGCATGAGCCGCGGCATGGCGCGCGACCTCGGTGGCGACAATATCCGCGTCAACGCGGTGATCCCGGGCGCCGTGCGCACCCCGCGCCAGCAGGCGCTGTGGCACACGCCGGAAGAAGAAGCGCGCATCCTGTCGGGCCAGTGCCTGCGCGAGCGGGTCGAGATGCAGGACGTGGCGGCCTTGACGCTGTTCCTGGCCTCGGACAACGCGCGCCGCTGCAGCGGGCGCGAATACTTCGTCGACGCCGGCTGGTACGGCGCATGAACACCACCATGGCGAGCGCGCCGGCCTGCCTGTGGGACCTGAAGGCCACGCTGGGCGAGGGCGTTCTGTGGGACGGCGCGCGGCGCCAGGTGTGGCTGGTCGACATCAAGGGCCGCCAGATCCACCGCTGCAATGAAGATGGCGGCGCGCGCCGCAGCTGGGACGCGCCGAGCCAGGTCGGCTTCGTCGCGCCGCTGGCAAATGGCGGCATGCTGTGCGGCCTCGAAGACGGCTTGTACCGCTTCGACGAGCATGGCGGCGATTTCACGCCGCTGCTCGGCGTCGAAGCCGACCTGCCGGGCAACCGCTTCAACGACGGTCACGTCGACGCCAACGGTCACCTGTGGTTTGGCTCGATGGACAATGGCGAGCAGGATGCCACCGGTGTGCTGTACCGTTTCGACGGTGCCCGGGTGGCCAGCATGGACAGCGGCTACATCATCACCAACGGCCCGGCCCTGAGCCCTGACGGGCGCACCCTGTACCACACCGACACCCTGGCCAAGCGTATCTACGCCTTTGACCTGACGCCGGGCGGCGCGCTGGAACACAAGCGCAGCTTCATCGATCTGGAAGCCCCGGGCCATCCGGACGGCATGGCGGTCGACGCCGAAGGCCACCTGTGGGTGGCGACCTTCGGCGGCTGGCGCATCGACCGCTTCGATCCGAACGGGGTCAAGGTCGGTGAAGTGCGCTTCCCGTGTTCGAACATCACCAAGCTCGCCTTCGGCGGCGCCGACCTGCGCACCGTCTACGTCAGCACCGCGCGCAAGGGCTTGAGCGACTCACAGCTGCTCGAGCAGCCGCTGGCCGGCGGCCTGTTCACCTTCCGCAGCGACACGCCGGGCCTGGCGCAGCACGCGCTGCGCGTGGTGTGACCATTGAGTCGATATTTCTGAAGCAGCCATTTTCAAGAGAGCCAGCATGAGCAACCCCATCGTCAAACGCCGCTTCCGTTCCCAGGACTGGTTCGACAATCCGGAACGGATCGACATGACCGCGCTCTACCTCGAGCGCTTCATGAACTACGGGATCACGCCCGCCGAACTGCAGTCGGGCAAACCGATCATCGGCATTGCCCAGAGCGGCAGCGACATCGCGCCGTGCAACCGCATCCACCTGGAACTGGCCAAGCGCGTGCGCGACGGCATCCGCGACGCCGGCGGCATCCCGATGGAATTCCCGCTGCACCCGATCTTTGAAAACTGCCGCCGCCCGACCGCGGCGCTGGACCGCAACCTGGCGTATCTGGGCCTGGTCGAAATTCTGCATGGCTATCCGATCGACGCGGTGGTGATGACCACCGGCTGCGACAAGACCACCCCGGCCCAGCTGATGGCCGCCGCCACCGTCGACATTCCGTCGATCGTGCTCTCGGGCGGCCCGATGCTCGACGGCTGGTTCGAAGGTGAACTGGTGGGTTCCGGCACCGCGATCTGGCGCGCGCGCCGCCAACTCGCGGCCGGCACCATCGACGAACAGAAATTCCTGAACATCGCCACCGCCTCGGCGCCCTCGAGCGGCCACTGCAACACGATGGGCACCGCCTCGACCATGAACGCGGTGGCCGAGGCGCTCGGCATGTCGCTCACCGGCTGCTCGGCGATTCCGGCGCCGTACCGAGAGCGCGGCCAGATGGCGTACGAGACCGGCCGCCGCATCGTCGAGATGGCGTTCGAAGACCAGCGCCCGTCGAGCATCCTGACGCGCGACGCCTTCCTCGACGCGATCGTGGTCAACGCCGCGATCGGCGGCTCGAGCAACGCCCAGCCGCACATCATGGCCATGGCGCGCCACGCTGGCGTGGAACTGACGGCCGAGGACTGGATGGAATACGGCTTCACGGTGCCGCTGCTGCTGAACATGCAGCCGGCCGGCAAATACCTGGGCGAGCGCTTCCACCGCGCCGGCGGCGTGCCGGCCATCATGTGGGAACTCGAGCAGGCGGGCCTCTTGCGCTCGAAGCGCCCGACCGTCACCGGCAAATGGATGGCCGAAAACCTGGAAGGGCGCGAGAGCTTCGATCGCGAAATGATCCGCCCGTTCGCCACGCCGCTCAAGGAGTATGCCGGCTTCCTGGTCTTGAAGGGCAACCTGTTCGACTTCGCGATCATGAAGACCAGCGTCATTTCGCAGGGTTTTCGCGAGCGCTACCTGTCCACGCCGGGCGCCGAGAACTGCTTCGAGTGCAAGGTGGTGGTGTTCGACGGTTCGGACGACTATCACAATCGCATCAATGACCCGTCGTTGAACATCGATGAGCAGACCATGCTGGTGATCCGCGGTTCCGGCCCGGTCGGCTGGCCCGGTTCGGCCGAAGTGGTCAACATGCAGCCGCCCGACCACCTCATCAAACAAGGCATCCTGGCGCTGCCGACGCTCGGCGACGGCCGCCAGTCGGGCACCTCGGACAGCCCGTCGATCCTGAATGCGTCGCCCGAAAGCGCGGCCGGCGGCAACCTGGCCTGGCTGCGTACCGGCGACGTGGTGCGGGTCGACCTGAACACCGGCAGCTGCAATGTGCTGCTGCCGGACGGCGAAATGGAAGCGCGCAAGAAAGACGCGCCGCCGACCATCCCTGCCAGCCAGACGCCGTGGCAAGAGATCTACCGCGCCACGGTGGGCCAGTTGCACACCGGCGCGGTGATGGAGATGGCGCTGCCGTATCGCAGCGTGCGCGACGACGTGCCGCGCCATAACCACTAGCGCGACACCCGCGCGCGTTACTGAACAGTAGCGCTGGCACGGTTTTTTGAGCAGAATAGCAATATCGGTAGCGCGGCGGTACGCCGCCGTACCGCACATAACGGAGACACGTACCATGAAAAAAATCCTCACCGCCATCGGCCTCGGTTGCGCCATGCTGTTTTCCAGCGGCGCCGCCGTGGCGGACGCCAAGAATCCCAAGATCGGTTTCTCGATCGACGACCTGCGCCTCGAGCGCTGGACCCGCGACCGCGACTACTTCACCCAGGCCGCCGAAAAACTCGGCGCCAAGGTCTTCGTGCAGTCGGCCGACGCCAGCGAGCAGCGCCAGATCGCCCAGATCGAGAACCTGATCTCGCGCGGCGTCGACGTGCTGGTGATCGTGCCGTACAACGCCACGGTGCTCAACAACGCGGTGCGCGAAGCCAAGAAAGCCAAGATCAAGGTGGTCTCGTACGACCGCCTGATCCTCAATGCCGATGTCGACGCCTATATCTCGTTCGACAACAAGGCGGTGGGCGAACTGCAGGCGCAGTCGATCGTGGCCCTCAAACCAAAGGGCAACTTCTACCTGCTGGGCGGCGCCCCGACCGACAACAACGCCAAGATGCTGCGCGAAGGCCAGATGAAAGTGCTGCAGCCGCTGATCGACAAGGGCGACATCAAGGTGGTCGGCTCGCAGTGGGTCAAGGACTGGAGCGCTTCGGCGGCGATGTCGATCGTCGAGAACGCGCTCACCGCCAACGGCAACAAGATCGACGCCGTGATCGCGTCCAATGACGCCACCGCCGGCGGCGCGATCCAGGCGCTGGCCTCGCAGAAGCTGGCCGGCAAGGTGCCGGTCTCGGGCCAGGACGCCGACCTGGCCGGCGTGCGGCGCGTGATCGCGGGCACCCAGTCGATGACGGTCTACAAGCCGCTCAAGCAGATCGCCAGCAACGCCGCGCTGCTGTCGGTGCAACTGGTGCGCAACGAGAAGCCGGCCTTCAACGCCCAACTCAACAACGGCTTCAAGCAGGTCAACACGGTGCTGCTCAAGCCAATCCTGCTCAACAAGCAGAACGTCGACTTGCTGGTGAAAGACGGCTTCTATACCCAGGCCCAGCTGGCCGGCAAGTAAGCATTCCACGCGGCCTGCGTAACGCAGGCCAGGGACCAGGCACGCTCCATCAAGGCAGCGGGGCGCATATGCGCCTCCGCCGGAGCGTGCCGCGTCCGGCGTTTCCAACGCACCTATCAACACGTTGCAGCGAGTACCGAATGTCCGGCTATCTGCTTGAAATGAAGGGAATCGCCAAGCGATTCAACGGGGTGCCGGCGCTCGACGGCATCGACCTGGCGATCCGGCCCGGCGAATGCATCGGCCTGTGCGGCGAGAACGGCGCCGGCAAGTCGACCTTGATGAAGGTGCTGTCGGCGGTCTATCCGCACGGCAGCTGGGACGGCGAGATCGTCTTTGACGGCCAGCCGCTGCGTGCGCGCTCGGTGCGCGAGACCGAGGACGCCGGCATCATCATCATCCACCAGGAACTGATGCTGGTGCCCGAGCTTTCCGTGGCCGAGAATATCTTCCTGGGCAACGAGATCACCATGCCCGGCGGGCGCCTGAACTATCCGGCCATGAACCGCCGCGCCGAAGAGATCCTGCGCGAACTGAAGCTGCCCGACGTGAATGTGGTGCTGCCGGTGAAGAATTACGGCGGCGGCCACCAGCAGCTGATCGAGATCGGCAAGGCCCTCAACAAGAACGCGCGCCTGCTGATCCTGGACGAACCGTCGGCGTCGCTGACGGCGTCCGAGATTTCGGTGCTGCTCGAGATCATCCGCGAACTCAAGGCCAAAGGCGTGGCCTGCGTGTACATCTCGCACAAGCTCGAGGAAGTGGCCGCCATCTGCGACACCATCTGCGTGATCCGCGACGGCAAGCACATCGCCACCACGCCGATGCCCGAGATGAGCGTCGAGCGCATCATCGCCCAGATGTGCGGGCGCGAACTCAATCAGTTATACCCGACCTTGCCGCACCCGGTGGGCGAGGTGGTGATGGAGGCGCGCCATATCACCTGCTACGACCCGGACCAGCCGCAGCGCAAGAAGGTCGACGATGTCTCGTTCACGCTGCGCGCCGGCGAAATCCTGGGCATTGCCGGCATCGTCGGCGCCGGCCGCACCGAACTGGTGACGGCCATCTTCGGCTCGTATCCGGGCAAGCACACGGGCGAGGTCTTGATCGAAGGCCGGCGCGTCGACAACGCCGAGCCGATCAAGGCGATCCGCAACGGCTTCGCGCTGGTGCCGGAAGACCGCAAGCACCACGGCATCGTGCGCGATCTGTCGGTGGGCGAGAACATCACGCTGTCGGTGCTGGGCCGCTATTCGCACCTGACCCGGATCGACGGCGGCGAGGAGGGACGCGAGATCGGCGAGCAGATTCGCCGGCTGGCGCTCAAGACCGCCAGCCCGGCGCTGCCGATTACCGCGCTATCGGGCGGCAACCAGCAGAAAGCGGTGCTGGCCAAGATGCTGCTGACCCAGCCGCGGGTGCTGATCCTGGACGAACCGACGCGCGGCGTCGACGTCGGCGCCAAGTTCGAAATCTACAAGCTGATGCTCGAACTGGCGGCGCAGGGCATCGCCATCATCATGGTCTCGTCCGAACTGTCCGAAGTGCTGGGCGTGTCGGACCGGGTGCTGGTGATAGGCGAGGGCAGGCTGCGCGGCGAATTCGTCAACCAGGGCCTGACCCAGGCGACGGTGCTGGCGGCGGCGCTGGGACAGCACGGTGCGCCTTAATTTCACGATGTAGACGAAGACAATGAATACGACAACCCTGAAACGCATCTTCACCCAGTACAAGATCCTGGCCCTCCTGATCGCGGTGGCCCTGATCTGGATCTTCTTCAACATCAAAACCGATGGCGGCTTCACCTCCGCACGCAACCTGTCGAACCTGATGCGCCAGATGTCGATCACCGGCATCCTCGCCTGCGGCATGGTGTTCGTCATCATCTCGGGCGAGATTGACCTGTCGATCGGCTCGCTCCTCGGCTTGCTGGGCGGGCTGGCGGCGGTGCTCGACGTTACCCACGGCCTGCCGCTGCCGCTATCGATCGCGGTGGTGCTGGGCGCGGGGCTGATGCTCGGTTTCCTGAACGGCTTTTTAACGGCGTACGCGGGCATTCCCTCGTTCATTGTCGGCCTGGGGGGCATGCTGGCGTATCGCGGGGCGGTGATCGGCCTGCTCGACGGCGCCACCGTGGCGCCGGTCTCGCCCGGCATGGAACAGCTGGGCCAGGCCTATCTGCCGCCCAACCTGGGCGTCGCCCTCGGCGTGGCGCTGTTCGTGCTGGCCTGCGTGCTGGCGTGGCGCCAGCGCGTGAGCCAGGCGCAGCACAAGCTGCCGGTGATTCCCATGTGGCGCTCGGCGTTCCGTGTGTTTGTCGCCGGCGCCGTGCTGTATGGCCTGATCAGCACCTTCAACAGCTACGAAGGCATTCCACTGCCGGTGCTGATCCTGCTGGTGCTGCTGGGCGTGTTCAGCTACATCGCGCGCCAGACCGTGTTCGGCCGCCGTATCTACGCGGTGGGCAGCAATATGGAAGCGACCCGTCTTTCGGGCATCAACGTCAAGGCCGTGAAACTGTGGATCTTCGGCCTGATGGGATTGATGTGCGCCCTGGCCGGCCTGATCAACACCGCGCGCCTGGCGGCCGGTTCGCCGTCGGCCGGCGTGTCAGCCGAGTTGGACGTGATCGCGGCCTGCTTCATCGGCGGCACCTCGATGCGCGGCGGCGTCGGTACCGTGCATGGCGCGCTGGTCGGGGCACTGGTGATGGCCAGCCTGGACAACGGCATGTCGATGCTCGACGTCGACGCCTACTGGCAGATGATCGTCAAGGGCCTGATCCTGACGCTGGCGGTGTGGCTGGACGTTGCAACCCGCAGCAGTTCGCGCTGATCTGGGCGGATCCGAGCCGCGCGCGAAGGCGGCTGGGATCCCGCATATTGCTCAATTTGATCCCCGACAAATTTTTCACGTATCGTCGCGCCGGCTTCGCTAAGTCTGCTTAAACTCAAGTGAACATCACCACGTTGGTGTTCATTCCGAGGATAAAATGACGACAATCAAGACGGGCCGCCGGCTGTTGCTAAAGGGGGCGTTTGGCGCTGCGCTGGCGACATGGATACCACAGCGCGCATTCGCGCAGCCGGCAATCCGGATGCGCGTCGAGTGGCAGCAGTTCAAGCTCACGAGCCAGTACGGGTCGTTCCGCGCCGCGATCGCGGCCATGCGCGCCAATACCAATCCGCTCAGCCGCGGCTCGCTCCAGTACTGGGCCAATGTCCACGTCAATCAATGCCCGCACGGGGCGCCATACTTCATCGCCTGGCACCGCGGCTACCTGTATTACTTCGAGCAGCAGTTGCGCATTGCCTCCGGCGACCCGACCCTGAACCTGCCTTACTGGGATTACTTCTCGTACGCCACCATGCCGGCCGAATTCACCGATCCGGCGCCGGGCAACCCGCTGTATCTGCAGCGCCCGGGGGCGAACGTGCGCAGCGCGCTCGACCTGGCGCCGTTTGCAGCCACCGTATTCAACTTCCAGCATGGCACCGCGAATGCATTCGAGCCGAAGATCGAAGACATCCACAATCCGGTGCATGACCTGATCGGCGGCGTGATGAGCACCATGCAGTCGCCGCTCGACCCGATCTTCTACCTGCACCATGCCAGCATCGACCGTCTCACGCACGCCTGGGCGCTACCGGACGGCAAGGGCATCCCGTATTCCAGCAATCCGTATTCGGCGGCCGACAGCGCGCCGTACTGGGCCGGCAAGCATGTGTATGCGGCCAACCTGACGATGCAGCGCTACCTCACGCTCGACCCGAGCTGGCTGGGCGTCGACTACGCCAACACCAGCATGCCGACGACGCTGCCGCCGCTGGCATCCCTGAGCGCCCAGCGCGAAGGCGCGGCGGCGTCGCCAGTGCTGGCGCGCCCGCCGCTACGCAGCTTCACGACCCTGCCGGCGCGCCGCATCTCGGCCAGCCGGCGTGCGCTGGCCGGCGTCGGCGAACCGACGTTCGACGAGCAGTCGACATCGATCCTGCTGCGGCTGGACAAACAGGATGCGGCCGAAGTGGCGCGCGTGGTGTCGTTGCGGCGCGCCGCCGGTGAAAGCGGGGTGCAGAGAAGCCGCGGCGCGATCAAGGTCAGGTTCGACCGCACGCAGATTGCCGGCACTGCCGGGCAGGGAGGATTTTTCTATGCGCTGTACCTGAACATGCCGGCGCAAGTCGATTCGCCGCTCGAACGGGAGCGCTCGTTCATCGGCACCGTGGGCGCGTTCCAGATTGCGGCGGCGTCGCACCATGGCGCCGCCGTGCTTGAATTTGACGTCTCGAACCTGCTGGCGCGCCAGCGGCGCGCAGATTTCTCGGAACTGACGCTGTCGTGGGTGCGGGTCAATGGCGACCAGAGCCCGGCCGGCACGACCATCGAGGTCGAAGAGCTGCGCCTCGATCTTGCGTTCGAGGCGCAGCCGGCGCCGGCGCCGCCGCTGCCGAAGCCGCCGGGCTTCTATCGCCGGCGGCCGGCCTAGTGCTTATTTTGGCAGCTTGAGTTCACCGTCGACCAGGCGCGCGAGCTTGAGCGGGTTGGCGTCCTGCAGTGCCTCCGGCAGCAGGCCGGCCGGTACGTCCTGGTAGCACACCGGGCGCAGGAAGCGTTCGATCGCGGTGGCGCCGACCGAGGTGCTGCGCGCATCGGTGGTGGCCGGGAACGGCCCGCCGTGCACCATCGCATGCGACACCTCGACCCCGGTCGGGAAGCCGTTGAACAGGATGCGTCCGACCTTCCGCTCGAGCAGCGGCAGCAGCGCGCCCGCCAGTGCCTGGTCGGCGTCGGTGGCGTGCACGGTGGCGGTGAGCTGGCCTTCGATGTGGCGCGTCACGGCCAGCATCTCGGCCTGGTCGCGGCAGGCGACCATCAGCGACACCGGTCCGAAGATTTCTTCTTCGAGCGCCGGGTTGGCCAGGAAGGTGGCGGCCTCGCATGCGTACAGCGCGGCGCGCGCGGCGCAGCCGCTGCCTTCGGCGCTGCCTTGCGCCACCAGCTGCAGGCCGTCGATGCCAGCGCGCTTGCCGATGGCGTCCGTGTAGGCCTGATGGATGCCGGCAGTGAGCATGGTGCCCGCGCCCTTGAGCGCCAGCGCCGCCGCGGCCGCCTGGCGGAAGGCGTCGAAGTCGGCGCCGGCCAGGCCGATCACCAGCCCCGGGTTGGTGCAGAACTGGCCCACGCCCATGGTCAGCGAATCGACGAAGGCGCCTGCCAGTTTGGCGCCGCCCTGCGCCAGCGCGCCCGGCAGCAGATAGATCGGATTAATGCTGCTCATCTCGGCGAACACCGGGATCGGTTCCTTGCGCCGCGCCGCGATCTGCGACAGCGCCAGGCCGCCGGCGCGCGAGCCGGTGAAGCCGACCGCGCGGATCGCCGGATGGCTGACCAGGTCGCCGCCAATCTGCACCCCTTCGCCGATCAGCAGCGAGAACACGCCTTCAGGTACGCCGCAGTCGAGCGAAGCCTGCAGGATTGCCTTGGCCACCAGCTCGGACGTGCCGAGGTGGGCGTTGTGGGCCTTGACCACCACCGGGCAGCCGGCCGCCAGCGCCGAGGCGGTGTCGCCGCCGGCCACCGAGAACGCCAGCGGGAAGTTACTGGCGCCAAACACGGCCACCGCACCGACCGGGATCTTGCGCATGCGCAGGTCCGAGCGCGGCGGGACGCGCTCGGGCAGGGCCGAGTCGAGCGTCGCTTCCAGGAAGTGACCGTCACGCACCACCTTGGCGAACAGGCGCAGCTGGTTCACGGTACGGCCGCGCTCGCCTTCAAGGCGCGCGACCGGCAGGCCGCTTTCCTGCGTGGCGCGCTCGATCAGGGCCGGGCCCAGGTCGATGATGCGCTGGGCGATGGTTTCCAGGAACACGGCGCGTGCTTCGAGCGACAGGGCGCGGTAGGGCTCGACGGCGGCGTCGGCCAGTTCGCAGGCGCGCACCAGGTCGTCCGGGCTGGCGCTGCCGAAGGCCGGCTCCAGTTCGCCCCTGGTCGACGGATTATAGGCGCGCACTGCGCTGCCGCTGCCGCGCACGATGCTGTGGCCGATGATCATTTCGCCGCTGATGTTCATGCAATCTCCTTGCTTTGTTTTATGGATGGCAGCTTGCCAAGAGCTGCGATGTTATACGCAATCATCAAAAAACGCACGCTGCGTTGATCTGTAAGCACAGTGGCGCAGCGCCCCAATGTGAATATCAGGAATGTGCCTCGTAACTTTTTTTGTTAGCGCGAACATTTTGCTTGCCAGCTACGTCTGTATTGTTTAGCATTGTTTCCAACATGCCGATAACAGGCAGATAACAAACAAAAAATCTGGAGACACATGCGCACCTTGACCCGCCTCGCGGGCGTGGGCGCGGTTGCCGCCGCCCTGGCTGCGACCGTGGCCGCGTTCGCCTTCACTCCCACGCGCGTCCATGCAGCCGGCCAGCCGGCCGCCGCGGCCTATGTCTGGGACAGCGTCGCCATCGGCGGCGGCGGTTTTGTCACCGCGATCGTTCCCAGCCGTAGTGAGCCGAACGTGGCATATGCGCGCACCGATGTCGGCGGCGCCTATCGCTGGGACGGCAAGGCAGGGCGCTGGACGGCGCTGCTGGACTGGGTGGCCGAAGACCAGACCGGGTTTCTCGGCATCGACGCGCTGGCGATCGATCCGCACAACGCCGCCAACGTCTGGCTGCTGGCCGGCATCGCCTACCTGAACGGCGGCCGCACCGCGATCCTGCGCTCGACCGACTACGGCAAAACCTTCAGCATCGTCGACGTCACGGCCCAATTCAAAACCCACGGTAACGGCTTCGGACGCCAGAACGGCGAGCGCCTGGCGGTCGATCCGGGATCGAACCGGCAGCTGTATCTGGGTTCGCGCCGCGATGGCCTGTTCGTCAGCAGCGACAGCGGCCAGACCTGGCAGCGCAACGCGGCGCTGCCGGTGACGACCACGCCGAATGATGTCGGCATCAATATCGTGTTGCCAGACCCGGCCAGCATCAAGGATGGCCGCGCGCAGCGGCTGTTCGTTGGCGTTTCGCGCTTTGGCAGCATCGGACCGAATTTGTATCGCAGCGACGACGGCGGCGCCAGTTTTGCGCCGCTGCCGAACGCGCCAACTGCACTGATGCCGCAGCGCGCCGCCTTCGACGGCGCCGGCAATCTGTACATTACCTACGCCGACGGCGCCGGCCCGCATCCAAACAAGAGCGGCAGCGAGCCGATGGAGCGCGGCCAGGTGTGGAAGTACGCCATCGCCAGCGGCGCCTGGCTTGACGTCACGCCCAAGGGCTGGACCCGTCCGTTTGCCGGCGTCAGCGTCGATCCGCGCAATCCGCAGCGGCTGGTGGTCTCGACCATCAACACCTTCATTCCCCAGGGCGACGCCAAGGGCGATCGCATCTTCATCTCGAGCGATGCCGGCAACAGCTGGACCGACGTGATCGCGCGCGGCTACCGGCGCGACGAAGCCGGCGTGCCGTGGCTGAAGGGCCATGCGATCCACTGGGCCGGCTCGGTCGAATTCGATCCAAGCGACCCGCGCGCAGTCTGGGTCACCTCGGGCAACGGAATCTTCCGCAGCGCGAATATCGACGCCAGCCCGGCCACCTGGACCTTCACCGTGGCCGGGCTGGAAGAGACGGTGCCGCTGGGCCTGGTGAGCATGGCCGGCCAGCCGCTGGTCTCGGCCATCGGCGACTACGACGGCTTCGTGCACGACGAGCCGAGTCGCCATGGCCGCATCCACCATCCTGAAATCGGCACCACCACCGGCCTCGATGCCGCGGCGCTGCGCCCGCAAACGATGGTGCGCCTGGGCGACGCCATGCTGATCACGCGCGACGGCGCCAAAACCTGGACCCGGACCCCGACGCTGCAGGGCAAGCGCGGACGGGTCGCGATCTCGGCCGATGGCGCCACCCTGGTGCACACGCCGCAAGGTTCGACCACCTTGTTTCGTTCAGTCGACGCGGGCGCCAGCTGGACGCCGGTCAAGGGACTGGCCGGGCGCGACCTGCGCGCGGTGGCCGACCCGCTGCATCCGAACGTGTTCTACGCCTATGACGAGAAGGCGCTGATGGTCAGCACCGACAGTGGCGCGACGTTCACGCCACGCGCCGCGCTGCCGGCCGGCGGCTCGCGCCTGATCCGGCCCGCGCCCGGTCGCGCGGGCGACCTGTGGGCGCCGCTCAAGGATGGCGGCCTGCGCCGCTCGCTCGACGGCGGCGCCAGCTTTACGCGCATCGCCAACATCGGCTACTGCGGCGCGGTCGGTTTCGGCAAGGCCGCGCCGGGCCAGGACTACCCGAGCGTGTACATCTGGGGCAGCGTGGACGGCGAGCGCGGCATCTACCGCTCACTCGACCAGGGCGCGACCTGGCAGCGCATCAACGATGCCCGGCACCAGTACGGCGGCCCGGGCGACGGCCACTTCATCGTCGGCGACATGAATTGCTTCGGCGTTGTTTACATGAGCACCGCGGGTCGCGGTATTGTCTATGGAAGGCCCGCTCAATGATCATTCTCCCGATGCTACGCGCCGCAGTCCTCGGCGCCGGCCTGCTGCTGGCGTCCGGCGCATTCGCCGCGCCGGAACTGGTGCTGCGCTACGACCGCCCGGCCCAGGACAACGACCAGGGCTGGGAAAAAGAGGCGCTCCCGATCGGCAACGGCCGCATCGGCGCCATGGTGTTCGGCCAGCCGGGACGCGAACACCTGCAGTTCAACGACATCACCCTCTGGACCGGCGACGACCAGACCATGGGCGCGTTCCAGCCGTTCGGCGACGTACTGGTCGAGCTGCCGGGCCACGAGCAGGGCGCGACCAACTACCGCCGCACGCTCGACCTGGCGCGCGGCGTGCACACCGTCAGCTACACGCACCACGGCGTCAATTTCAAGCGCGAAGCCTGGGTCAGCTATCCGGCCCAGGTGATCGTGCTGCGCCTGACGGCCGACCGCAAGGGCCAGTACAGCGGCAGCGTGGCGTTGACCGACCGCCACGGCGCCCACCTGGCCGTGAACGGCAGCCGCCTGCAGGCCAGCGGCACGCTGGCCGGCTTCGTGCTGCCGGGCCAGGCCCCGAGCAGCAACGTCATGACCTACGCCAGCCAGGTGCAGGTGCTGCATGAAGGCGGCAAGCTGGCGCCGGACGGCGCGCGCATTGCCCTGCACGGCGTCGACAGCGTGACGCTGGTGCTGGGCGCCGGCACCAGTTTCGTGATGGACGCCGCGCGCCGCTTCAATGGCGAGCATCCGCTGGCGCGGGTGACCGGGCAGGTAACAAGGGCTGCAGCGCGCCCGGTCGACGAACTGCGTCGCGAACACGAACAGGACTTTGCGCGTCTGGTCGGCCGTGTCGACATCGACCTGGGCCCGACACCGGCCGCACGCCGCGCGCTGCCAACCGATGCCCGCCTGCTGGCCTACACCAGGGGGGGCGGCGACCCGGAACTCGAAGCGCAGTACTTCCAGTACGGCCGCTACCTGCTGGTCTCGAGCTCGCGCGGTTCGCTCCCGGCCAACCTGCAGGGCCTGTGGAACAACAGCTATGCGCCGCCATGGAATTCGGATTACCACACGAATATCAACGTCCAGATGAATTACTGGCCGGCCGAGGTGACCAACCTGAGTGAACTGGCCACCCCGTTCTTCGACTTCATCACCAGCGCCGCGCCGGTGTGGCGGCGCGACACTGCGCTTGAGTTCAAGCGCAAGGACGGCCAGCCGGTGCGCGGCTGGACCCTGCGCACCGAATCGAACCCGTTCGGCGCCATGGGCTACCTGTGGAACAAGACCGGCAACGCCTGGTACGCGCAGCACTTCTGGGAGCATTACGCCTTTACGCGTGATGAGAAATTCCTGCGCGACGTCGCCTATCCGATGATGAAGGAAGCCAGCGCCTTCTGGCAGGATTATCTGAAGGAGCTGCCAGATGGCCGCCTGGTCGCGCCGCAGGGCTGGTCGCCCGAACACGGCCCGGTCGAAGACGGCGTTGCGTACGACCAGCAGATTGTGTGGGACCTGTTCAACAACACGGTCGAAGCAGCCGACGTGCTGAAGGTCGACCCTGAGCTGCGCGCCACGCTGGCCGGCATGCGCGACCGCCTGGCCGGCCCGCAGGTCGGCAGCTGGGGCCAGTTGCTCGAGTGGCTCGACGAGAAAAAGGACCCGGTGCTCGACACGCCCAAGGACACGCACCGCCACGTCTCGCACCTGTTCGCGCTGTTCCCGGGGCGCCAGATCGGTCCCGTGCAGACGCCCGAGCTGGCGCGCGCGGCGCGCCGTTCGCTCGAAGCCCGCGGCGACGCCGGCACCGGCTGGTCGATGGCCTGGAAGATGGCGTTCTGGGCGCGCCTGCACGACGGCGAGCGGGCCTACCGCATGCTGCGCGGCGTGCTGGCCGCGCCGGGCGCGCGCGCATCGGAACAAGCCGGCATCTTCTCGGAACATAACAACGCCGGCGGCACTTACCCGAACATGCTCGACGCGCACCCGCCGTTCCAGATCGACGGCAACTTCGGCGCTACCGCGGCGATCGCCGAGATGCTGCTGCAGTCGCATGCTGGCGAGATCCACCTGCTGCCCGCGCTGCCTGACACCTGGCCGACCGGCTCGGTCAAGGGTTTGCGCGCGCGCGGCGGTTATGAAGTCGATATCGCCTGGCGCGACGGCAAGCTGCAAAGCGCCACCGTGCGTTCGAGCGCCGGTGTGGGCGAGGTGCGGCTGCGCTATGGCGCCAAACTCGCCGGCTTGACGCTGGCAAAAGGGCAGAGCCGCAGTGCGACCGCCGCGCAGTTCAAATAAAAGACAACACCAAGGAGACGACCCGCATGACCCTGAACCAGATCGCCCGCCGCCTCAAGTTTGCCATCCCGCTGTGCCTCGCCTTGAGCACGGCGGGCGCCTTGGCCGCCCCCGAGCTGCCACGCCTCGTCACCAAAGACGGCCGCCACGCCCTGATGGTCGACGGCGCGCCGTTCCTGATGCTGGCCGGCCAGGCCCATAATTCCAGCAACTATCCGGCCGCGCTGCCGAAAGTATGGCAGGCCCTGAAGGACGCCAACGCCAACACGCTCGAGATGCCGATCGCCTGGGAACAGATCGAGCCGCAGGAAGGCAAGTTCGATTTCTCCTTCCTCGATACGCTGGTGAAAGAAGCGCGCGACAACAAGATCCGTCTGGTGATCGTCTGGTTTGGCACCTGGAAGAACACCGGTCCCGGCTACCTGCCGGAATGGGTTAAGTTCGATAATGGGCGCTTTCCGCGCATGAAGGACAAGGACGGCAAGAACGTCTACAGCCACTCGCCGCACGGCGAACAGACGCTGGCGGCCGACCGCAATGCGTTCGTCAAGATGATGGAGCACATCAAGCGCATCGATTCGGCGCACCGTACCGTGATCCTGGTGCAGGTCGAGAACGAAGTCGGCACCTACGGCTTCGCGCGCGACTACGGCGCGCGCGCGCAGGCCGCGTTCAACGCCCCGGTCCCGGCGGCGGTCATCGCACGCCAGAAGCCGAAGAAGGCGCAAAGCGGCAACTGGACCCAGGTCTATGGCGACTATGCCGACCAGTACTTCCATTCGTGGGCCATCGCCAGCTACATCGAGTCGATCGCCAAGGCCGGCCGCGCCGTGTACGACTCGCCCATGTTCGTCAACAACGCGCTGCGCGAGCCGTCGCTCGACGGCAAACCAGCGGAGCCGTGGAAGGCGAACTTTGCCAGCGGCGGCCCGACCTACGACGTGCTCGACATCTACAAGGCGGCCGCGCCGCACATCGACTTCGCGGCGCCGGACATCTACATGCCCGAGTCGAACAAGGTCACGGCGATCCTGAAGTCGTTCAAGCGCGCCGACAATCCCTTGATGATCCCGGAGATGGGCAATGCGCCCGCCTATGCACGCTACGTGTACCAGGCCTTCGGCATGGGCGCGCTGGGCGTGGCGCCGTTCGGCCTGGACTACGCCGAATACAGCAACTATCCGCTGGGCTCGAAGTTCACCGACAAGCGCATGGTCGAGCCGTTCGCCAAGGCTTTCGGCGTGTTTGCGCCGATGGGGCGCCAGTGGGCGCAGTGGGCGTTTGAAGGTCGCACCTACGGCGTGGCCGAAGGCGACGACCGCGCCGCGCAAACCGTCGCCATGCAAGGCTGGAAGGCGACGGTCTCGTTCCGCGAATTCCAGTTCGGCGAGCGCCAGTACCTGAAGGACAAGAACGAATACCAGTCCGGCACCGAGCAACCGAACGGCGGCCTCGCGATCGCCCAGATCGGCGCCAATGAATTCGTGCTGGTCGGCCAGCAGGTGCGTGTCAAGCTATCAGGCCATGGGGCCAACGACGGCAAGCCATCGATGCTGGCGCGGGTCGAAGAAGGGCGCTTCGACGCGAACGGCAAATGGGTCATGGAGCGCAACTGGAACGGCGACCAGACCGACTATGGCCTGAACCTGCCGGCCACGCCGACGGTGCTGAAGGTGAAGCTGGGTACCTACAAGGATTAATCACGTACGGGCAATAACAAAGTCCGCGCCAATGTGCGGACATGACAACAGGAGATCGACAATGCGTATGAAACAGTTAGCGACCCAGATAGCGGGCGCCATGCTGCTGCTCGCCGCGGGCAATGCGGCTTTCGCCGGCACCTTCCAGAAAACCAGCACCGGTATCGAGGTCAAACCCGACACCGGCGCCGCCAAGCTGGTGCGCCTGAACCTGATGAGCGACAACATCATCCAGGTGGTCAAGCTCAATGCCGAAGGCAAGAACCTGACGCCTTCCCTGATGACGGTGGCCACGCCGTGCGCCGACAAGTGCACGTTCACTGTGAGCCCAAGCGCCGACAGCGTCCAGCTCAAGGCCGGCAAGATCGCCGCCACCGTGTCGCTCAAAGACGGCCAGGTCGCCTTCTTTGACGCCGCCGGCAAGCGCTTCCTGGCGCAGGCTTCCGAAGCGATGACGCCGGTGACCGTTGGCGGCAAGCCGTTCTTCGCGATCAAGCAGGGCTTCAACCACGGTACAAAGGACGCTTACTACGGCCTGGGCCAGCACCAGAACAACCAGATGAACTACAACGGCGAAGACGTGGTGCTGCAGCAGCACAACATGATCGCCGCGGTGCCGTTCGTGGTCTCGGACAAGAACTACGGCGTCCTGTGGGACAACAACTCGATCTCGCGCTTCGGCGACACCAAGCCGTACGACCATATGTCGCGCGACCTGACGCTGCGTGGCGTCGACGGCAAGAGCGCCGGACTGACCGCCAAGTACTACGCCGAAGGCAAGCTGCTGCTCACGCGCCAGGAAAAGGATATCAACTACCAATACCTGAAGGACGTCGACCAGAACTGGCCAAAAGAAATCAAGCCATTGAAGGACCTGAAGGACGTGCGCGTGGTCTGGGAAGGCACCATGACCAGCCCCAAGGCCGGCGTGCACAAGATGCAGCTGTACTCGTCGGACTACGCCAAGCTGACGGTCGATGGCAAGCAAGTGATGGATGTGTGGCGCATGGGCTGGAACCCGTGGTACCACAACTTTGAAGTGACCTTCGCGGCCAACAAGCCGGTCAAGATCCAGCTGGACTGGAAGGCGTCGAGCGGCATGGTGGCGATCACCCACAACGACCCGCTGCCCGCAGCGGAGCGCCATTCGCTGACCATGTCGTCCGAGATCGCCGAAGCGATCAACTACTACGTCATCAGCGCCGACAGCATGGACAACGTCATCGGCGGCTACCGTCACCTGACCGGCGCCCAGCCGATGATGCCGAAGTGGGCCTACGGCTTCTGGCAATCGCGCCAGCGCTACGAGACCCAGGAGCAGCTGCTCGACACCGTCAAGCAATACCGCCAGCGCGGCTGGCCGCTCGACAACATCGTGCAGGACTGGTTCTACTGGCCCGAAGACGGCTGGGGCTCGCACGACTGGGACAAGAAGCGCTTCCCGAATCCGAAGGGCATGGTCGACGAAGTCCACAAGATGAACGCGCGCATCATGCTGTCGGTATGGGGCAAGTTCTACGCCAATACCGACAACTACAAGGAGCTGGCGGCCAAGGGCCATATGTGGACCAAGAACGTCGAGAATGGCTCGCGCGACTGGGTCGGCAAGGGTTACCTGAACAGCCACTACGATCCGTACACCAAGGAAGCGCGCGACATCTACTACCGCCAGCTCAAGACCAAGCTGGTCGACCTGGGTTTCGACGCCTGGTGGATGGACAACACCGAGCCTGACGTGCTCTCGAACAGCCGCCTGGAAGACTTCAAGGAGCTGATCGGACCGACCGTCTACGGCGCCGGCGAAATCACCTTCAACCCATACAGCCTGGTGAGCACCGGCGCAATGTACGATGGCCTCAAGCGCGACCAACCCGACACGCGCCAGTTCATCCTTTCGCGTTCCGGCTTCGCCGGTATCCAGCGCAATGCGGTGGCGGTGTGGAGCGGCGACACGGTGGGCCGCTGGAACAACCTGTACGACCAGATCGCATCGGGCACCAACATGTCGATGTCGGGCGTCCCGAACTGGACCCACGACATCGGCGGCTACGCCCAGGAAGTGCGCTACCAGGCTGGCGACGTCGGCTCGGCCCAGGAAAACCGCACGGTCGGCAACGCCAAGGCCAAGCCGGAAGACATGGAAGAGTGGCGTGAGCTCAACCAGCGCTGGTGGCAGTTCGGCGCCTTCACGCCGCTGTTCCGTTCGCACGGCGAAGTGGTCAAGCGCGAGCTGTACAACATCTCGGCTGGCGACGACGCGATGCGCGACAATATGGTCTGGTTCCTGAAGCTGCGTTATCGCCTGATGCCCTACATTTACACGATGGCGTCGGATACCCACTACCATAACGGCACCATGATGCGCGGCCTGGTGATGGACTTCCCGAACGACGAGAAGGCCAAGAACGTCAAGGACCAGTACATGTTCGGCCCGTCGTTCCTGGTCGCGCCGGTGCACGAGTACAAGGCGCGTTCGCGCCAGGTCTATCTGCCGGCAGGCGCCGACTGGTACGACTTCTATACCGGCGAGCGTCATCAGGGCGGCGCCACGCGCAAGATCGACGCACCGCGTGACCGTATGCCGCTGTTCGTGAAAGCCGGTTCCGTCATCACCACCGGTCCCGTGACCCAGTACGTGGACGAGAAACCGGACGCGCCGATCACGATCCTGGTGTACGCCGGCGCGAATGGCGTGACCAGCCTGTACGAGGATGATGGCGTCTCGAACGGCTACACCCGTGGCGAGGCAAGCCGCATCCCGATCGCCTACGACGACAAGACCGGCACCGTGCAGATTGGCGCGCGCGCCGGCCAGTACAAGGGCATGGTCGCCAAGCGCGAATTCAAGGTGCGCCTGATCAAGCCGGGCGTCTCGACCAGCGCCACCCTGGAGGCCAGCGACAAGTCGGTCAGCTATGACGGCAAGCCGGTGACGATCAAGCTGTAAGCGGGTTTTTGTCAGTTTCAAGCCGGGCGTTTGCGCGCCCGGCTTTTTTCAATTGGAGACTTCATGAAACATCTTCGACTTGCGCTCGGCCTGGCGCTGGGCGGCTTGCTGCAGCTGGCGCCATCGCCGGCGCTGGCGGCCACGGACATCGCGCCCGACCACAAGCATCTGCAGTACACCGGGCGCATCGACAACAGCTACGCCAGGGGGCCGACACTGAGCTTTGCCGGCACCTCGATCGGCGGCCGCTTCAGCGGCACCTCGCTGGCGATCGTGCTCGACGACGAGCGCGGGCAGAATTTCTACAACGTCTTTATCGACGGCGACGAGGCGCGCCCGATCATTCTGCAGGCTGACAAAGGCCTCAAGACCTATGTGGTGGCGAATGGCCTGGCGCCGGGTGAACACAGCTTTCTGCTGTTCAAGCGCACCGAGGGCGCGGAAGGACCGACCGTGTTCAAGGGGCTGGCGCTGGACGACAAGGCCGAGCTGCTGGCGCCGCCGCCGCGGCCCAGGCGCCGCATCGAATTCTTCGGCGACTCGATCACCAGCGGCATGGGCAACGAAGCGCCCGACGATGGCCGCGACGACCTGGCCAAGGACAAGAACGCGTACATGTCGTTTGCGTCGATCACGGCGCGCGCCCTGAAGGCCGAGGCCCACATCACTTCCCAGAGCGGGATCGGTGTGATGATCAGCTGGTTCCCGTTCACCATGCCGGATTTTTACGACCAGTCGAACGCGGTTGGCGACAACGCCAGCAAGTGGGATTTCTCGCGCTGGACGCCGGACGTGGTGGTGGTCAACCTGATGCAGAACGATTCCTGGCTGATCGGGCGCGATCACAAGCTGCAGCCGGAGCCGAACGATGCGCAGCGCATCGCCGCGTATCAGGCGTTCGTGGCCAAGGTGCGCGCTTTGTATCCGAAGGCGTATATCGTGTGCGCGCTGGGCAGCATGGACGCGACGAAGGAAGGCTCACCGTGGCCGGGGTACGTGAAGGCGGCGGTCGGCAACCTGGCGCAAGCAGGCGACAAGCGCATCGATGCCGTGTTCTTCCCGTTCACCGGCTATGGCGCGCATCCGCGCGTCAAGCAGCATCAGGACAATGCGAAGATACTGACGGC
>Ga0308160_10001706_pt1 | contig 29227 bp, 33 predicted proteins | sample PhyFR1_FD_201036 | JGI IMG/M metagenome (GOLD analysis project Ga0308160, IMG submission 201036) | Phyllosphere microbial communities from UC Gill Tract Community Farm, Albany, California, United States - DLSLF.R1 | ecosystem: Host-associated > Plants > Phyllosphere > Unclassified | place: USA... | reverse complement strand
GTCTTGCCCGTGACGCCGCCAGTGTGGGTGCCCGTGTTCCGAGCGACCCCCGAAGCCGTCGCAGCCGAAGCAGTCGTGGTGGTCGTGGTGTCAGCCATGTTCGTTCCTTCCGTTGACCCGCCGGGCGATCCCAGCGGTTGCTGTTCACGGATGAGACGGGGCCCACCAGACGGAAGTCACACCCGGCTCGTGCTGTTCAGCGATGTCCCAGGAACGGGGTCGAACGACGGGGTTCTTGTCCCCCGCCGACGACCGCGGCGGCACCTGGCGCGCAAAGCGGCCGCAGCGTCGCGCGGGCTGTCCCGTTCCCGCGCGATCCCGGGGCCGCACGGGCTCGAGCGTGCGGAGCGCCGGCCACGGGAGTAGCGGCTACAGGTCCTGCAGTCGGCGCCCGGTGATCCCCTCGTTCCACCGCGTGACCGAACCCCCGACAACCGACTCGTGGTGTCCCGCGTGCCCGTCGGCGAGTCCGCACCGCCAGCGGTCGAAGACGCTGAGGCAGGGGTCGCGGGGAAGCCGGTCGGGCCCGGAGCCGCTCGGGACCGGGTCGGCGGGGGACGTGGCGTTGCTGTCGTCGATCATTCCGCGAAGAAGACGACGCGACACCCGGATCCGTCACGAAACGGTCGGCCTCCGGTCCGCCCGGGCGTTTCGCCGCCGGCCGGTGCAGGGTGGACGGACCACGACCGGACGGCGACCGTGGACGACGACCGGAAGGCGGGGATGGACCACGACGATCCCCTCCTGCGTGCGGAGGACGCCACCCTCGTGGTCCGTGCGGTCGAGGGCGACGTGCGCGCGTTCGAGGTCCTCGCCCGGCGCCACGGCCCGGTGATGCGCCTCTACGCCGAGCAGATGCTCGGTTCGAACGTCGAGTCGGACGACGTCGTGCAGGACTCCTTCCTGACCGGCTGGCGTCGACTGTCCGACCTCAACGACCCCGCCCGGTTCCGTCCGTGGGTGATGCAGATCGTCACCCGGAAGGCGCTCGACCGGCTCCGCCGACGACGCCACCACGACGACGTCGACACGGTGCAGCACCCGGCCGAGGTCGCTCGGCAGCCGGAGCGTATCGTCGAGACGCGGATGCAGCTCGACGCGATGTGGACCGCGCTCGACCGCCTCCCCGCAGACCAGCGGCGGTGCTGGCTCCTGCGTGAGACGGCCGGCTACAGCTACCAGCAGATCGCCGACGAACTCGAGCTGCCGGTGTCGACGGTGCGTGGGCTGCTCGCTCGTGCCCGTCGGTTCCTGACCGTGGAGATGGAGGCATGGCGATGAGCGACATCGACGATGTCCCCGTGCCCGAGGACGACCTCGACGGCCACACGATGGAGGAGCTCGCGGAGTACCTCGATCGTGGCCGGTCACCACGCGACCCCGCCATCGAGGGCTCTGCCTCGTGCCGCCTCGCCCTGTCGAACATGGAGCGGCTGCGCGAACTCTCCCTCGGCGCCCTGCAGCACCGGGCCGACGCCGAACCGGACCGCGAGACCGACTGGGTCGACCGGTTGCTCGCGACGATCCGCTCCGAGGTCCGCCCCGGTCGTGACGTGCCCGTCCCCCACCCCGATCCCCGACTCCGCCTGTCCATGACCGAGGCCGCCGTCCGTGGACTGGTCCGGCGGACCGGCGACACGATGGGCGGGGTCGTGATGGGCAGCTGCACACTCGACGGTGAACTCGGCGACCCCGGGGCCCCCGTCCACGTGCGCGTGACCGCCGGACTCGTCTACGGGGCGCCCGCGGACGAGACCGCCGACCGCCTCCGGGTGCGGATCGCCGCGGCGCTCGCACGCCACACCACCCTGACCGTTGCGTCCGTCGACGTGGTGTTCGACGACGTCTACCTGCCGTAGGAGTCCGACGTGAGCGACGAAGCGCTGTCCCGAGCCCTCACCGACCGGATCCGGAGCGTCCCCGGCGTCACGGGCGTGTACCCGACGAGGCCGATCGTGCACGCGGCCGCGGAGGCCGTCGCGTCGACCTTCGCGCTGCAGGAGCCCGACGTGCTCGTCGACGTGCACCGCGACGGCTCGGCGCTCCGGATCGGGGCGGGGATCGCCGTCGACGACGCACGTCCGGCACCGGAGACGGTCCGTGAGGTGGGCGAGCGCATCCGCGACCTGGTCGACGAGCGGACGGGCGCCCCAGCCGACCTGGTCGAGGTGACGATCCGGCTCGTCGAGGGCATCGGCGGACCGGTCGACGAATCGGCCGGTCCCGATGCGGGCGAGCACGTCGCGACACCCGGCTGACGGGGGACGTGCGGCCCTCGACGCACCGCGGAGGGACGGGAGGCGCGGTGCGGGCCCGCACCGCGCCTCCCGTCCGCACGTGGTCACGGACGAGGCGGTCGTCCTGTCGTTCCGTGCTCGTGTGGCGACGATCGACCGCAGCCGCCACCTCGACGCGTCAGGTCGCGGCGGACGTCGCCCCGTCCTCGGTGCGTACGGCCGACCTGGCGCCGGGGGTGGCCCAGACCGTGCCGTCGACGGCGAAGGCGAGCACGTCGAGGTCGGCGTCGCTCGTGAGTCGGCGCAGGTCGTCCTCGTCGCCGGCGACGACCGCGGTCGCGAGGACGTCCGCCGTGACGATGTCGTCGGCGATGACCGTCGCCTGGACGAACGTCGGGGTCGCCCGGCGCCAGATGTGCTCGCCGCGCTCGGCGGTGCCGGAGGTCGCGACGGCACGACGAGGTGCCTCGAGCCGGACGACGCCGACGACGGTGTCCCGGTGCGCCGGGTCGACGACGCCGACGCTCCAGGGGTCGTCGGCGCGGTGGTGGCCGCGGACGAGCACGTCGCCGCCGGCGCTGACCATCCAGTCGCCGTCGCCGTCAGTCGCGGCGTCGAGGACGGCTCCGGCGTCGCGGACCGCGAGCGCCTTCACGACGCCGGAGAGGTCGATCACGCCGTCCGGGCGGTGCGGGGTGAACGCTCCTCCGGTGCGCTCCCGCCAGTCGACCGCGAGCGCGTAGACGTCACGCACCTCGGACGGGGTGTCCGCGAGCCGGACCGAACCGTCGGCGACGCGGCTGAGGACCGACGACGGGTCGTACAGGCTGTAGCGGTGGTCGTAGCCGGCGAAGACGGCGCGCACCTCGGATGCGGCCTCCGGGGTGGCACCCCGGAGACTCACGACGGTGCCCATCGTCTCGAAGGTCGCGACGCGGCTCACAGTCCGGCCTCGTCGATCGCGGACTGGAGCGACGTGGTGTAGCCCTCGCTGGTGAAGGTCGCGCCGCTGACGGACTGGATCTGCGCGGACTGCGCCTGCAGCGCCTCCTGACGGAGGATGGGGGCCGCCTGCTGACTGATCTGTACCGACCGCCCGTCGCTGTTCGTGAGCTGCAGCGCGGTGACGTCGGTGATCGTCCCGTTCGCGACAGTGATCTGGACCTGCACCGGGCCGTACCGGGTCTGCGTCGTGTCCCCGGTGAAGGTGCCGGTGGCGGAGGACCCGCCGGTGGTGCCGGTGCCGGTGCTGCTGCCGGTGGTGCCGGCACCGGACGTCGTGCTCTGCTGCGCCGGTGCGGTGACCGCGGGCTGGCCGCCGAGCTGCCACCCGACGACCAGGACCGCGATCGAGGAGACGACCCCGCCGACGATGACGCGTGCTCTCATGACTCGAACCGTTCCTGGTGGATCTGGTGCTCCGGGACACCGGCCGTTCGGGCTTCGCGGACGACCAGGTCGGACCACGCCCGCGGCCCGCACACGTACAGGTCCGACTGGAGCAGGTTCGGGAACACCGACCGGAGGGAGACCCCGCGCCGGACGTCCTCCTCGGTCATCCAGCTCTCGCGGGAGCGGGATCGGTGGCCGACCATCGTGTAGAGCCGGCTGCCCGTCACCTCGGCGAGGTCGGCGGTCTCGTGCCAGAGGTACTGCTGGTCGGCGTCGGTCCCGCGGAGCAGCACGGTGGCCTCACCCGGACGGAGGTCGGTGTCCTCGAGCAGCGACCGTACGGGGGTGATCCCGATGCCGGAGGCGACGAGGGCGAGGTACGGAGCGGTCCGAGCCCGGCTGGTGAACAGGCCGTAGGGGCCCTCGAGGGAGACGAACGCACCCGGGGTGATCCGACCGAGTCGCGCGGAGCCGGCGCCGAGGTCGCGCACCGTGATCCGGGCACGATCGCAGCCGGGGACGGCGGAGAACGACACCGGGTGGGCGTGCCACCAGGTGCGGGCGGTCCAGAAGCGCCACACCCCGTACTGTCCGCCCTCGGTCCCGAGGCGGTCGAGGTCTCGTCCGGCGAGGTGGATCGACACGACGCCCGGTGCGATGGGCTCGACGCCGACGACACGGATGCGGTGGCGGAGCGTCACGACGAGGGGCAGCGCGAACCGGTACAGGGCGATCAGGCCGAGGGCCAGGACGTAGAGCGCGATCCAGTAGACCCGCTGCCACGTGCCCTGCGCGAGGACACTGCCGACGCTGAGCATGTGCGGCAGCGCGACGAGTACCGCGGCGTAGCTGAGGAGGTGGATGACTTGCCAGGCCTCGTACGGCAGGCGACGGCGGACCGCGACGAGCGAGGACACCACCACGGCGACGAAGAGTCCGAGTGCGAGGTAGGCCAGCGGCATGTCCGGCGTGGAGAAGAGCGCGATCGTCTCGGCGATCGGCCCGGTGCCCGCCGAGGCGCCGTACCCGAGGGTCAGGAGCGCTCCGTGCGCGAGCAGCAGGTACAGCACGGGCTTCCCGAGCGACCGGTGCACCGCGATGGCGTTGTCCTGGCCGAAGGTCCGGTCGATGAGCGGCACGCGCGCGGCGAGCACGAGCATGACGAGCACGAGGTCGGTCGCGACGAGACCGGCGACGATCCCGGCGTCGGTGAGCCAGCCGCCGATGCCGACGACCGTGTGCGATCCCGGCGACACGAGCCAGAGCATGACGGCCACCGCTGCCGAGACCCAGGCGAGGATCCCGAGCAGGTCGGTGACGGCGTTGCGGCGGCGTCCGGCTCGGCGGCGACGGCGGGCCGCGACCTCGAGGGGTTCGGCCGGTGGCAGCGTGCCACGGACGGCGCCGTCGCCGGAGTGTCTCGGCGTCGGGCGGGTGGGGCGAGCGGTGTCGATCATCGGCTCGTTCCTCTCCAGCATGTGATCGGGTGACTCACAGCATCGGCATCGGGCCTATGGAGGAACCCGGAACGGGACGTGCGCTTCGTTCGAGACTTCGAGTGATCGACGGCGGCGTCGGATCGGCGTCAGGCCGCGGGCAGCCGGACGGTCGCGATCGCGCCGCCGTGCCCGCCGTTCTCGCGGTTCTCGAGCGACGCCGTCCCGCCGGCCCGCTCGGCGATCCCACGGACGAGCGCCAGACCGAGTCCGCTGCCACCGAGCACCGCACGCCGCGCACTGTCCGCCCGGGCGAACCGCTCGAAGGCCTGGGGCAGGAAGTCCTCGGGGACACCGTGACCGTCGTCGACGACGGTGAGTTCGAGCGCGCGCGATGCGTCCTGGGTGAGCGTCACCCGGATCACGCCGCCGTCTTCCCCGGCGGCGATCGCGTTCGCGACGAGGTTGTCGACGATCCGGGCGAACGCGGCGGGCTCGAGCGCGTACCGCTCGTCGGGGGCGTCGAGCGCCACCGTGAAGTCGATGTCCCGGTCGACGGCACCGCCGAGTGCTCGCGCGCGGTCGATCGAGCCCATGAGCTCCGTCACGAGCTCGGCCGCCGGGGTCGACGGCGCGGGACCGGACTCGTCGAGCCGGCTGAGCTCGAGCATCGTGTTCGCGAGTGCCACGAGCCGTGCGGCGTCGCCCTCGGCAGCGCGCAGCTCCCGTTCGAGGGCCTCGGCATCGCCCGACGAGCGGTGTGCGAGTTCGAGCCGAGCGGTCAGGGCGGCGAGCGGTGTCCGGAGTTCGTGACTGGCGTCGGACACCATCCGCCGCTCCCGCTCGGCGTTCTCGCGCTGCCGGTCGATGAAGGCGTTGAGCGTCCGGGCGAGGGCGGCGAGCTCGTCGTCCGAGCTCCCGACCGGCAGGTGGCCGCCCGCGGTCCCGGCGCTCAGGTCCTCGGCGGTCCGCCGCATCCGCCCCACGGGTCGGAGGGCCAGCGTCGAGAGCAACCAGGCCGTCGCCGCGAACGCCACGAGCGCCAGGACCGTCCCGACGACGAGCGAGCGGTCCACGCGCTCGAGTGTCTCCTGCCCGGCACGACCGTCGTGGGCCGCCCACACCACCGCGGAACCGGTGTCGATCGTGACCGGCACCCCGACGACGGTGACGGGCCGGTGCCCGGTGTGCAGACGGAGCGTGACCTCGTCCTCGGGGACACCGGACGGCAGCGCTGCCCGGACGTCGCGCGGCAGCGAGTCCACGAGCCAGGTGCCGGAAGCGGTCCGGATCCCGACCAGGACGTCCTCGGCGGGGCGGTCCGGCGCCTCGCCCGGGTTGTGACGGAGGTCGGAGACGAACGGCGCGGCGTCCCCGGCGGCGAGGGACTCGTCGGTCGCGATCGTCGCCCGCTCGATCTGCACGTGCAGCACGACCGCGATCCCGGAGAGGACCACGGCGCCCACGACGAGGCTGCCGAGCGTGATGCGCGCGCTGATCGAGAGGCGGCGGAGGACCCTCATGCCGTCGACACGACCTCGAGCGCGTAGCCGACGCCGCGCACGGTGCGGATCGCGACGTCGGCATCCGCCGCCTGGAGCTTCTTGCGGACGTAGCTCACGTACTGGTCGACGATCGTCGGGTCGAAGTGCTCGGCGCTCCCCCAGACCTCCTCGAGGACCTCGGCGCGGGTCCGCGGTGCCGGCGAGCCCTGGATGAGGAACCGCAGCAGCGAGAACTCCTTGACGCTCAGCGGCAGGTCACTTCCGCGCACGGCGGCGCGGACGGCGACGGTGTCGAGTCGGACCGAGCCGGCCTCGACGACCGTCGCGGTCCCCGCCGCCCGACGGCGCAGGTGGGCTCGGATGCGGGCGTTGAGCTCGGCGATCGCGAACGGCTTCGTGAGGTAGTCGTCGGCGCCGGAGTCGAGCCCGAAGACCCGGTCGTCCACCGCGTCGCGCGCCGTGACGAGCACGACCGGGAAGTCCTCGCCCATCTCGCGCAGCCGACGGCAGACCTCGAACCCGGACATCTCCGGGAGCATGACGTCGATCGCGGCCGCGTCGAAGGACTGCGCGCGGGCCTGGACGAGCGCGGCGACGCCGTCGGACACGACGGTCACGGCGTGCCCCTCGCCGACGAGCCCGCGTTCGACGAGCACACCCATCTCGGGGTCGTCCTCGACCACCAGGATGTTCGCCACGTCACACCACCCCGCTCGTCCCGAGGAGCGACCCGATCGCGAACGTCGCCGTGGTGGTCATGCCCCCAGCGAACCAGGTCCGGGCGCTTCCGTTCGTGTGAGGTTTCGAACGATGCCGGCGCCCGGAACCGCTTGGCTGGAGCCACAGCGCCGGTGTCGATCGGCGCACGATGTGGAAGGCCGACATGGACTGGCAGTTCGGCGGGATACCGCTCCACCCCCTCTTCGTCCACCTCACCTCCGTTGCCGTCCCGGTCGCGGCCCTCACCGCGATCGCCGTCGCCGTGTGGCCGAGAGCACGGCGGTGGCTCGCGGTCGGTGCGCCGATCATCGGGCTCGTCGCACTGGTGTCCGTGCCGCTCGCGACGTCTTCCGGCGAATGGCTGGAGCACCACGAGCGGGAGACCGCCTTGCTCGAACGGCACACCGAGCTCGCCGACGGGATGCTCCCCTGGTCGATCGCGGTCTTCGCGCTCCTCACGCTCTGGTGGGGCTGGCACCGGTTCGGGACCGCCCGGGTGACGAACCGCGGCGCGGTGCAGACCGTCGGGATCATCGGGCCGGTGCTGCTCGTGGTGGTCGCCGTCGTCTCGATCGTCGAGGTCGTCGTCATCGGCCACGCCGGAGCAGAGTCCGTCTGGAAGGGGTAGGCGCCACCCCGCGTCGGACAGGAGGCGCGGTGCGGGCCCGCACCGCGCCTCGCGTCCGAACGTGTGCCGGTCAGTGCGTGTGGTCGCCGGTGCTGGTGGCCACCGCGGGGGTCACCGTGAACCGGTCGACGTTGCACATCGCTTCGCGGAGGTGCTCCTCGGCGTGCTCCGCGAGGTGCGTGGCGGCATGCAGGTCGGTGGCCGCGACCTCGACCGTCGCGGATCCCGTGAGCCGGTGCCCGGTCCAGCGGAGCCGGACGTCACGGACGGCGAGCACCCCGTCGGCGTGCTCGAGCGCGTGTTCCGCCCGGCCGACCAGCGCGGGATCGACCGCGTCCATGAGTCGCGCCCCGATCGACCGCACCGTTCCCCAGAGCAGCAGCAGGATCGAGATCGAGATGAGGAAACCGATGATCGGATCGGCGAGCGGGAAGCCGAGCATCACGCCGATCGCACCGAGGACCACCGACAGCGACGTGAAGCCGTCGAGCCGGGCGTGCACGCCGTCGGCCACGAGCGCCGCCGAACCGATGCGCTGACCGACGCGGATGCGGGAGATCGCCACGATCTCGTTGCCGGCGAACCCGATGAGCCCGGCGGCGACGAGCAGCCAGGGCGCCTCCACCGGCCGCGGGTGGACGAACCGGTCGATCGCCTGCCACCCCGCGACGACGGCGGAGAGCGCGACGACGAAGACGATGAACATGCCGGCGAGGTCCTCGGCGCGACCGTACCCGTAGGTCATCCGGCGGGTCGCGAGGCGGCGGCCGAGGACGAACGCGATCCACAGCGGCACGGCGGTCAGCGCGTCCGCGAAGTTGTGGATGGTGTCCGCGAGCAGGGCGATCGAGCCGGTGAACGCGACGATCACGGCCTGCAGGACCGTCGTGGCGAGCAGGACGAACAGGCTGATCTTGAGCGCGCGGACGCCGGCGGCACTGGCTTCCATCGCGTCGTCGATCGAGTCGGCGCTGTCGTGCGTGTGCGGGACGAAGAGGTGCTGGAGGAAGCTCCGCACCCCACCGTGCGGATGCGAATGGTCGTGCCCGTGGTCGTGCGGGTGCGTGTGGTCGTGGCCGCTCATGCCCGTCCCGGCTCCCCGCGGTGGTGCGGTGGGGCGCCGACCACGTGTTCCGCCTGCTTGACCGCGTCGATGACGAGCTCGGACGCGTGCTCGTCCGTGAGCCGGTAGAACACCGTCGTGCCCTCGCGCCGCGTCGAGACCATCCGGGCGAGCCGCAGCTTCGCGAGGTGTTGCGAGACCGCTGCCGGAGTCTTGTCCACGACGTCCGCCAGGTGGTTCACGGACATCTCCTCGGCGCTGCGCAGGGCGAGGATGATCTTCACCCGGGTCGCGTCCGCGAGCATCGCGAACACCTCGACCGCGAGCCCGACGTACTCCGACTCCGGATCGAGTCCGCATGGTTGCTTGTCTACGTGCACACGCAGATACTAATGCACTGGTGCGTCACCGCCACCCGGGGTTCCCGCTCAGGGCATCCCACCCGGCCGCCCGGCGCGCGAACATTCGACCGTGACCACCTCGACACCCCGGGCCGCGCTCCTCCTGGCCTCCCTCGGGTTCTTCCTCATCACGCTCGACATCCTGATCGTGAACGTCGCGCTGACGTCGATCGGCCGGGAGCTCGGCGGCAGCACCTCGGGCCTGCAGTGGGTCATCGACTCGTACACGCTGCTCTTCGCGTCCCTGCTGCTCTTCGCCGGCAACCTGTCCGACCGCATCGGTGCGAAGGGTGCCATCGGGTGGGGCATCGCCGGGTTCCTGCTCGCCTCCGTCGCCTGCGCGATCGCCCCGACGCTCGGCACCCTGATCGGAGCGCGCGCCGTCCAGGGCGCTGCGGCAGCGGTCATGCTGCCGGCGTCGATGGCGCTCGTCCGCGAGGCGTTCCCGGACGCCCGCGAACGCGCCCACGCCCTCGGCATCTGGGCGGTCGGCGGCGCGGTGGCCGGAGCGGTCGGGCCGGTCCTCGGCGGAGCGCTGACCACGGTCGACTGGCGGCTCGTGTTCGCGATCAACCTGCCGGTGTGCGTCGTCATGCTCGGCATGCTGGTGCGAGTGGCGCCCTCGCCCCGACGCCCGAGCCGGTTCGACCCAGTCGGCCAGGTGCTGGCGCTGCTCACCCTCGCCGGACTCGTCTTCGGCCTCATCGAGGGCGGCGCGCACGGCTTCGGCACCGGGGACGTCGTCGCCGCACTCGTGGTCGCCGCCGCATCGCTCGTCGGGTTCCTCGTCGTCCAGGCCCGGGGTCGCTCCCCGATGATGCCGCTCGACCTGTTCCGGTCGAGCGGCATGCGGATCGCGCTCGGAGTCGGGTTCGCGTTCATGGTCGGCAACTTCGGCAGCGTCTTCGTGCTGAGCCTGTACCTGCAGCAGCACCTCGGGCTGTCGCCGCTGCTCGCCGGACTCGTGTTCCTGCCGTCCGCGGCGTGCAGCATCGTCGGCAACGTCGTCAGCGGCACCCTCGCCAACCGCTTCGGCGCCCGCGTCCCGGTCGTCGCCGGACTCACCACGATGATCCTGGGTCTCGCGGTGGTGATCGTGTCCGCACCGCTCGACTCGTGGGTCGCCGTCGCCGTCTGCGCGGTCCTGACCGGCGCGGGTGGATCGGTCGCGATGCCGCCGGCGACGTCCGTCCTCCTCGCCAGCGTCCCCGCGGAACGCTCCGGGACCGCGAGCGCGGTGTTCAACACCTTCCGCCAGGTCGGCGGCGCGGTGGCCATCGCCGTGTTCGGCGCCCTCCTCGCCGACCGGGCGCACTTCGTGACCGGCACCCAGGTCAGCTTCGTCGTCGCGGGAGCCGTCATCCTCGTCGCCGCGGTGGCGGCCACCCGCATCCGCACCACGTGACGGGCGGTCCGGTCGGGCGGGACGCGACCAGTGACGGACGGGAGGCGCGGTGTCGGCTGGCACCGCGCCTCCCGTCCGCTGGGTGGTCGCGTCGCGACCCGGTGTCAGCGGGCCGTCGTCACGCGCGTCCGTCTGCCGCAGCGGGGTCGGCGGCGTGCGCCGCGTCCCGGCGCTCGGTGGCGTCGAGGGATCCGAGCAGGCGGAGCGCGTCCGCCGTCGGCGAGCCCGGTTCGGCCGTGTAGAGCAGGAAGCTCAGCGCCGGGTCGCTCATCAGGCGGGAGCCCTCGAACAGCAGGTCGAGCGCGCCGACGACCGGGTGCACGAAGTGCTTCTCGCCGGTGCCGTGCCGGCGGACGTCGTGCGCACCCCACTTCGTGCGGAACTCGGGGCTGCGTGTGGAGAGCTCGCCGACGAGGTCCTGCAGCTCCCGGTCGTGCGGGTCGTGCCCCGCGGCGGCCCGGAGGATCGCCACGCTCTGGTCGGCGGCGAGGTCCCAGTCCGGGTAGAACGCGTCCGACCACCCACGGTCGAGGAACGCTGCGCGGGCGAGGTTCGGGCGCTCGGGCTTCTGGAAGAGGTCGGCGTAGAGGGCCCGTCCGAGCGCGTTCGCGCCGAGCACGTCGAGGCGGTCGTTGCGGATGAACGCCGGTCCCCCGGTGAAGGCGTCGAGCGCGTACTGCAGGCCGGGGCGCAGCGTCTTCGGGGTCGTGGACCGGCGGCGGGCGGCCCGCACCGGCGAGGCGTTCGCGGCACGGGCGAGGTCGAACAGGTGGTCGCGTTCGGCGTCGTCGAGGAGCAGCGCACCGGCGATCGCGTGCAGGACGCTCTCGGACACCCCGGAGAGACTGCCGCGCTCGAGTCGGGAGTAGTACTCGACGCTCACGTCGGCGAGCATCGCCACCTCGCCGCGGCGGAGGCCCGCGACCCGCCGGTTCGCTCCTGCGGGCAGGCCGACGTGCTCGGGGCGGACGCGGGCGCGCCGGCTGACGAGGAAGTCCTTGACGTCGTCATGGTTCGTGCTCACGGACGTGGACTGATCCGGACGGTCGCCGAGGTCGGTCCGTCCTGCAGCATCGGGGGCAGGTAGGGGCTGCCGGCGTACTTCGCCTCGTAGGCGGCGTCGATGCGGCTGTTCAGGTCGGGGCCGACGGCCTCGAAGGCGGCCTCGTGCTCGGCCCCGGCGGCGCGGATCCTGCCGGCACCCTGCTCGACGGCGGCGCGGTACCACCGGGAGCGCCGACCGTTGTAGGCGCGGGCGTACAGCTCGCCGTCGACGACCACGGACCAGATCCACGTCGGCGTGCCGTACGTCGTGCCGTCCCCCCGGAACGGGCTGACGTGGAGGTCGTCGCTCGCGGCGATCGCGGCGATGGTGTCCTCGTCCCAGTTCGTCATCGGGTCACCGGCCCGCGAGGTCGTCGTCGGAGACGTGCTCGAGCCAGGTGGTCGTGGTCGACGGGTCGTCGGCGCTCTCGAGCATCGCGAAGTGTTCCATGAAGGTGCCCTCGGCGGAGGCGTGGAAGTGCTCCTCGCCCGGTGAGACGTACACGGTGTCACCGGGACGCGCGGTCACGACCTTCCCGTCGCGGGTCCCGAAGCGCGCCACGCCCTGGGTGACGCGGAGGAACTGGCCGCGGGCGTGGGAGTGCCAGGCGGTGCGGGCACCCGGGGCGAACCTCACGAGCGCGAGCGTCGCGCGCTGGTCGCCGTCCTGCGGGGTGACGATCGGGTCGACCCACACGTCGCCGGCGAACTGCTCCGGCGGGTTCTTGGCGGTGGGCTGCTTCGGCAGGATCTCCTGCGGCATGGGTTCGTCCTCTCTCGGCGGGTGGTCGTGTGCCCGCTGCGTCCGACGCTACGACCGATGGCGGTCGGGAGGGATGTCCTGACAGGGTGACCCTGTCGGTCTAGCGTTGCGGGCATGGGCAGTGACGCACCACCGACGACCGGTCGCGGCGATTCGACGCAGCGGCTGTTCCTCCGCCGCAACCGCGCTCGACTGCAGTCCCTCGTCGACCGGATCGTGCCCGCCGACGAGTACCCGTCGGCGTCCGAGGCCGGTGCGCTCGAGTTCCTGGCGTCGGTCCTCGACGAGCGTCCGGACTGGCTCGACCGGGTCCGTGCTGTCGTGGACGGCCACGACCAGGACGACGACCCCGACTGGGCGTGGTTCGCGGGGATCGTCGCCGCCGGCTACTACGCCGACGCGGGCAACGGCGGCAACGCCGGCGAACGCTCGTGGGAGATGGTCGGCTGGCAGCCCGGGCCGCCGGCGGGGTGGAGTGTCCCGGTACCGGTGCCCACGGCGCAGCCGGTGGTGGTGCGCCCGGCGGAGTTGGCCGAGCGGTACGACGCGATCGTCATCGGTTCGGGGGCCGGTGGGGGTGTCGCGGCGTGCGGGCTCGCCGAGTCCGGGCGCCGCGTCCTCGTGGTCGAGGCCGGGTCCTGGCCGGGCACCGCCGACCTCGCGCAGGACCACATCCGCAATCCCCGGTCGACGTGGGGGCTCGCACCGCGGTCCGGTCCCGTCGACCTCGGCAACCCGCGCGTGATCGCCTCGCCCGAGGGAGACCGGGTCGCCCGGCCGTCCGACTGGGACTGGCACAACAACGCCTTCACGGCTGGCGGTGGCACGAGGGTCTACGGCGCGCAGGCGTGGCGGTTCGCCCCGAGGGACTTCACGATGGCCACCGACCACGGCGTGCCGGACGGCAGTGCCCTGGCGGACTGGCCGATCGGCTACGCGGACCTCGAGCCCTGGTACGAGCGGGCGGAGTGGGAGCTCGGCGTGAGCGGCGACGGCGACGGTCCGTGGGCCGGTCCCCGCACCCGGGCGCTGCCGATGCCGGCGGTGGCGGCGGGACCCGCGCGGGAGCGGTTGGCGCGGGCCGCGACCGAGCTCGGTTGGTCGACGGTGCACGTCCCGCTGCTCGTCAACTCGGTCCCCTTCCTCGGGCGGGGAGCGTGCGAGCAGTGCGGGATGTGCGTCGGGTTCGCCTGTCCCGTCGACGCGAAGAACGGCAGCCAGAACACGATGCTCCCCCGGGCCTTCGCCACCGGCAACGCGTCCGTCCTCCTCGAGACCCGGGCCGCGCGGATCCGGACGGACCGGTCCGGCCGCGTCGTCGGGGTGACGCTCGTCGGGACGGTCGACGGAATCGACTGGCGTTCGGACGTCGACGCGGCGGAGGTCGTCGTCGCGGCGGGAGCGGTGGAGTCCGCCCGGCTCCTCCTCAACAGCCGCAGCGAGCAGGAACCGAACGGGCTCGGCAACGGCCAGGACCAGGTCGGACGACACCTGCAGGGGCACCGGTACGGCGGCGCGATGGGCATCTTCGACGACGTCGTCGAGGACGGCCTCGGGCCCGGGCCGTCCATCGCCACGACCGACTTCCGGCACGGCGTCCCCGGGCAGATCGGCGGCGGGATCATCGCGGACGAGTTCGTCGCGACGCCGTCGAACACCTACGCGTACCTCACCGGCTTCGGGCTCCTCCCCCGTGCGGGCATCGACAGCAAGCACGGGATGCGCGACCTCGCCCGCCGGAGCATGCGGCTGATGGGGCCGATCCAGGAGGTCACGTCCGCCGACTCCCGCGTCCGCGTCGACCCCGCCGTCACCGACCGGTGGGGCGTCCCCGTCGCACGGTTCAGCGGTGGTCCGCACCCGGAGGACACCCGTTCCCGCGACCACACCAGTGCGCGGAGCGGGGACTGGCTCCGGGCCGCGGGTGCGACGCGGGTCGCCGAGATGCACGGGGAGCTGACCGGGACGAATGGTGGCCAGCACCAGGCCGGGACCCTCCGCATGGGCGACGACCCGCGCACGTCGGTCGTCGATCCGTTCGGCCGGGTGTGGGGACACGACAACCTGCGCGTCGTCGACGGGTCGGTGCACGTCACGAACGGTGGGGTGAACCCGGTGCTGACGATCTTCGCGACGGCGATGCGGACGATCGACGACATGGTCCGGTGACGTCGGGCGCCGCTGACGCTACCCGCGGCGACGGGTGCGGGGGTCCTTCGGGTCCGTCGGGTCCGGCGGGTCCGTCGGGTCCGGCGGCTCCGTCGGCTCCGTCGGCTGACCGAGGACGGTCCGTCCGGCGAGGACGGCCAGCGCGACCTCGGTGGCCGGGAGCCGGTTCCGCCGCGCGTGGTCGCGCAGCAGCGAGAACGCGGTCGCCGGGTCCACGCCGTTCCGGTTGGCGAGCCACCCCTTCGCCTGCTCGATGACCGTCCGGCTCTCGAGGGCCGCCTGCAGCTGCGCCTGTGTCGTCACGGCGTCGTCGATGGTCCGCTGCTGCACGACCGAGATCGCGGCGATGTCCGCCAGTGCCCGCGCGGCGACGAGGTCGTCCTCGTTGAACGCGCCCGTGGACTCACCGAACAGGTTGAGCGACCCGATGACCGTCGCCCGGAGCCGCAGTGGGATCGAGTGGACGGCGCGGTACCCGGCGTCCGCAGCGGCCCGGGAGAAGTGCGGCCATCGAGACTCGGCGTCCAGGACGTCGGGGATCGAGACCACGGTCCCCGTCCGGGTGGCTTCGAGGCAGGGTCCGTCGCCGACCTCGAGCTGCAGGAGCTCGAGCAGTCCGCTGTGGTGCCCCACCGAGGCGGCGATGTGCAACCGGTCGTCCGACCCGAACAGCATCAGCCCGGCGGCCTGCACGTCGAACAACGCCGCCGACTCGTCCACGAGGAGCTGCAGGCGGCCCGCGAGGTCACGTGGACCGGTGGCACCGCCGACCAGTTCGATGATCGTGTCGAGCAGTCGTCGTTCGCGGTCGACACCCAATGGGTCACTCCAGATGCGGTGATCAGAAGTGGCCGGTCGTGCGCTGCTCCAGCGGTCGGAGACCGCGTGGTCCCACCGTACGGCCCGCACATGCGAACGCACCCGGGCGTCCGACGTGCCTGACCAGCGCACGACGGAAGGCACCGCGAACCGCGGTTCCCCGTGGTTGGCGGTGCCTTCCGTTGTGCGCAAGCACCCCGCACCGCGGGGCGCCGCCGCCGCGCCCCCGCGCTACCGCTTCAGGTTCGTCAGCTCCTGCAGCACCTCGTCCGAGGTCGTGATGATGCGCGCGTTCGCCTGGAACCCGCGCTGCGCCACGATGAGGTTCGTGAACTCCTGCGACAGGTCGACGTTCGACATCTCGAGCGTGCCCGACGCGAGCTGCCCGACACCGGGCGACCCCGGGGCGCCGACCGTGGCGTTGCCGGAGTTGGCCGTGGCGCGGTAGCCCGACGCCCCGGTCTTCTCGAGGCCGGCCGGGTTCGCGAACGTCGCGAGCGCGATCCGACCGATGGCGAGCGACGCACCGTTCGAGAACGTCCCGACGACCGTGCCGTCCTTCGAGATCGAGTAGCCCTGGAGCGACCCGGCCTCGTGGCCGTTCTGCGACGAGATCGACGCGGTGTTGAGCGACGCGAAGCCCGTGAGCTGCCGCATGTCGACGGCGATGCCCCCGACGGCGAGCGTGCCACCCGCCGTGAGCTTGCCGTCGGTCCCGAACGTGAGCGACGTCGTCGCCTGGGTGCCCTGGCCGTCGGTCGCGGTGACGTCCCAGCCGGCAGCGGTGCGCTCGTAGGCGATCGACATGGTGTGCTTCGCACCGGACGCGTCGTAGACGGTGGCGTCGCGGGTGATGACCGCGCCAACGGCGGTCTCGGACGGCAGGTTGCCGGTCACACCAGCGGTGGAGGTGCGGACGGCGGGCGCGGCGGCGTCGAGCGGCAGGACGATGTCCGACAGGGCGCCGTTCTCGTTCACGACGCCGTTCGTGGCCGGGTAGCCCTGCACGATCTTCCCGTCGGCGCTGACGAGGCGGCCGTCGGCGTCGAAGTCGAACGCACCGGCGCGGCTGTACACGGTGTCGTTGCCGAGGCGCGTGACGAAGAAGCCGTCGCCCGAGATCATCAGGTCGGTGGCCTTGCCGGTGGCCTGGGCGGAGCCCTGCGCGAAGTTCGTGGAGACGCCGGCGACCTGCACGCCGAGGCCGATCTGGGCCGGGTTCGTGCCGCCGATGCCGGTCTGCGGTCCGCCGGCACCCTGGGTCATCTGCGACAGGGTGTCCTGGAAGACCGTCGACGACGACTTGAAGCCGACCGTGTTGACGTTGGCGATGTTGTTGCCCGTGACGTCCAGCATCTGCTGGTGCGAACGGAGGCCGGAGATCCCGGAGTAGAGCGAGCGGAGCATGGTGCGTCCTTTCGTGGAGGTACCGAAGAAGAAGAGGTCAGGAGGTCGTCTTGATGCCGGAGATCACGTCGAGGTTGACCTCCTTCCCGTTCACCGTCACGGTCGGCACGCTCTGGGCGTACGACACCGCGGTCGCCGTCCCCGTGATCGGTGTGCCGGACGTGGCGTCGGTGTAGCTGACCTGCTTCCCGACGAGGTTGGCGGCGGCGATCCGCATCTGCAGCGAGAAGTTCTCGTTCGCCGTCGTGGTCTGGTTGGTGATCTGCTCCATCATCGCGAGCTGCGTCTGCTGGCTGATCATCTGGTTCGTGTCCATCGGCGAGGACGGGTCCTGGTTCTGCAGCTGCGTGAGGAGGAGCTTCATGAACACCTCGGAGTCCATCGTCTGCGACCGCGAGCCGGTCTGGTTCGCGGCGAGGGCCGCGGCCTGGGCGGCCTGGTCCACGGTGCCGGTGATGCCGTCGATCGGCATGGTCGTTCCCTTCGGTTCTGCCTGTGCTGGCGGTCGTCGCTCAGGCGAGGACGTCGAGTCCGACGGTGCGGACGGTGGGCGTGTGGGCGGTGCCGGGTGCGCGTGGGGTGCGCCGCGCCTCCTGGCCGGTGTCGACGCGTGGACCCGTCTGGGCGGGCCGTTCGTCGTGCCCGGAGTGGGTGTCCGGGTGGTTCTGCGAGGACAGGTCGAGCGTGGTCGACAGTCCGGAGCCGGCGGCGTCGCGGCGGAGGTCCGGCATGACCTGCCGGACCGCGTCGCGCCCTGCGTCGGAGGCGGCGAAGAGCTCGACGTGCATCCCGTGCGCGGTGACGTGCGCGCGGACGGTGACCGGGCCGAGCGTGTCCGGCGTCACCTGGACGGTGACGACGTGCTCCCCCGGGCCGGCCTGTGCGAGCGTGAACACCGGGCGGGCCAGCTGCTGGGCGAGCGGGGCCGGAGCGTTCGCGGTCGCTGCGCCGGACGTCGGGGTGGCCGGCGCGGCGGGCGCCGTCGGCGAGGTGGTCGGGACCGCGACGGCGCTCTCGCCGCCGCGGTGCGTGGTGACGGCTTGGAGGCGCGGATCGCCCTGGTCGGGCGCGCCGCTGTCCGCCTCGTGGCCGGTCTGGGCACTGCTGCCCGGTGCTCCGGTGGCCGGGCCGGTGGCGGTGGCCGTTGCCGTTGCCGTTGCCGTGGCGACGACGGGCTGCCCGGGGTCGGCGGGGTCGTCGCCGGTGCCGGTCATGGCGGCCCGGGCGCCCTGGGTGCTCTGGCTGGCCTGGGTGCTCTGGGCGACCGGCGTGCTCGCTGCTGCAGGAGCCGTCGGTGCGGCCGTTGCCCCGGTGACGGCGGACGTCGGCGTTGCTGCCGTCCGGTCGGCCTGGAGCGAGGGTCCCGCCGGGAGGGCCGGGCCAGGCGCGCCGAGCGGGGCGGCCGGGGTCGTCGCCGCGGCAGCTGTCGCTCCGGCGGCGGTCGTCGCTGGGGTGCCGCCGAGCGCCCCGACCGCAGGGCTCGTGGCAGCGCTCGCAGCGGTCGGGTGTTCGCTGCTCGCGGCGTCGGCGTGCACCATCGGGTCGGCGGGCTCGGGCGTCGGGGTCGCCCCGCTGCCCGGCGTGTGCGCGTCGAGCGACGCCACGGACGAGGCGGCTCCTGCGGGGGCGGTCGTGAGCGGCTGGGCAGCGGTGATCGGCGCGGCGGGGACCGGCGCGACCAGGGCAGCGACGATCGACGCCGTGTCGACGGTCGGCGCCGTCCCCGTCGCGGCGGGATCGGCGGCGGTGCCGTCGCTGGAGCTGCCGTCGGCGGAGGTGTCGTCGGCGGAGCGAGCCGCGGCGGCACGGGTCGCACCGTCCGTCGTGCCGTCCGTCGTCGTCGCGTCCGTCGCCGAGCGGCGGTCCCGCCCTGCCGAGGCCGAGGCCGTGTGCTGCGCACCGCGGTCCGCTCCGGGCGCCGGGGTGCGGCGGTCGTGGGACGGCCCCGTCGGCGTGCGCCGCTCACTGGCGTCGGCAGCCGAGGCAGCGGACGCGGAGGACCCGGTGGACCCGGTGGCCCCGGCCGAACCCGCGTTCCCCGCGGCGGCCATCGCGGCGCCGAACGAGTCCGCGGACGCCGGCGCACCCGACGAGGACGCGGCCCGCGCCGGTGCCGGGGCGGCAGCGGACGTGGTGATGGTCAGGCTCATGCTGCGCTCCCCGCGTTCATGAGGGACAGCAGCGCCGCCGTCTGCAGGTCCGTCGCACCCGAGGCCGCGGTCGTCGCCGTCGTGGCGGACGCCTGCGCGGGCACGATGCGTCGGATCGTGGCGATGTCCGAGTCCTTGTACCAGTTGTCGACGATCCGGACGTCCTTGCCCGGTCGCGGCGCGTGCAGGACCTTGCCGTCGCCGACGTAGATGACGACGTGCCCCTCGCCCTTCGGGATGATGAGGTCGCCGGGCTGCGCGTCCTTGAGGGACCCCACCTCGACGCCCATCTTCGCCTGGTCCGGCACGACCCGGGGCATGGTCACCCCGAGGTCCTTGAACACCGTCTGCACCAGCCCCGAGCAGTCCATGCCGCTCGTGGTGGTGCCGCCGAAGACGTACGGCACGCCGAGGTACTTCTTCGCGTCCGCGACGACGTCGGCACCCGTGGCGCCGCTGCCCGTCGCGAGGGTCCCGGCCCCGGCGTCGACGGACGTGGCGGCGGCTGTGGGCGTCACGGCCGAGGTCGTGCCGGTGCCGGTGGTGCCGGTCCCGCTCCCGGTCGCGGTCGCCAGGGCGTCGGCGAACGCGGTCGACGTGGCGGCGCCCGACGCGGCCGAGGTGGCCGCCGTCGCGGTGGTCCCGCTGCGCAGGGCATCGATCTGGGTCCGGATCTCGGAGATCCGGGAGAGCACGGCGTCCACGCTCATCGGGCACCACCTTCCGCGCGGCTGCGTGCCGCGATCTCGTCGAGGGCGTTCTGTTCGGTGCGGAGGTCCTCGGCGGCCTGCTGCTCGTCGTGCTGGACCTCGAGCTTCTCGAGCCCGAGGGCGGACCGGCGGGCGGCGTTGTAGTCGTCCTGTGCCCGGTCGGCGTCGGCGCGGCGGGTCCGGGCGACGGCGTCGAGCTCCTCGAGCATCCCGCGGGTGGCGGCACGGGCCGCGGCGACCGCGCTGAGGGTCGCGGCGTCCTGGATCGGCTGCGACCCCTCGGTGTCGGCGAGGTTCCGACGCGCGGCGATCCGGGCGTCGGCGGCGTCGCGCACCCGCTCGTTGGCGGTCGCGAGGACGGCGGCGGCACGGTCCTGTTCGGCGTGCCGGAGCCGGAGGAGCCCGGCGAGCGGGAACCGGCGGGCCATCAGGCACCACCCCCGGTGCCGAGCGTGCTGACGAGTGCGTCGAGGGAGCGCCACGACGCAGCCGCGGTCGCACGCTCGTCCATGCCCTGCCGCAGGAAGCCGTCGATCGCGTCCTGGTGGTCGACGGCGGCGTCCACGAGGGGGTTCGTCCCGCGCTGGTACGCCCCGACGTCGAGCAGGTCCTGCGCCGCCTTGCGCGCGGCCATGACCTTCCGCAGGGCCGTCGCCGCACCGCGCTGCCCGGGCGTGGTGACCTTCGAGGCCACGCGCGACACCGAGCCGAGCGCGTCGACCGACGGGAAGTGCCCGGTGATAGCCAGCTTCCGGTCGAGGACGACGTGCCCGTCGAGGATGCTCCGGGCGGCGTCGGCGATCGGTTCGTTGTGGTCGTCGCCGTCGACGAGGACCGTGTACAGCCCCGTGACGCTGCCGACCCGGTCGGTCCCGGCGCGTTCGAGCAGTCCGGCGAGGACGGAGAACGTCGACGGCGGGTAGCCCCGGGTGGCCGGCGGCTCCCCCACGGACAGCCCGATCTCACGCTGCGCCATCGCGACGCGGGTGAGCGAGTCCATCATCAGCACGACGTCCTGTCCGGCGTCGCGGAAGGACTCGGCGATGCGGGTGGCGACGAACGCGGCACGCAGGCGCATGAGCGCCGGCTCGTCCGAGGTCGACACGACGACGATCGAGCGGGCGAGGCCCTCCGGACCGAGGTCGTCCTCGAGGAACTCGCGCACCTCGCGGCCGCGCTCGCCGACGAGGGCGATGACGTTGACGGCGGCGTCGCTCCCCCGGGCGATCATCGACAGCAGCGAGGACTTGCCGACGCCGGAGCCCGCGAACAGGCCCATGCGCTGCCCGCGCCCGACCGTGGTGAGGGTGTCGAGCACGCGGACGCCGAGCTGCATCGGGGTGTCGATGCGCGTCCGGGCCATGGCGTTCGGCGTCTCGTGGTCGAGCGGCACCCACGCGACCGGCTCGCCACCGGCGCCGACGAGCGGACCGCGGTCGTCGATCGGGCGCCCGAGTCCGTCGAGCACGCGTCCGAAGAGTCCCGCACCGGTGGGCACGAGCACCGGTCGCCCGGTCGGCCGTGCGAGCGTGCCGGCGGTCACACCGGTCAGGCGCCCGAGCGGCATGCACCGGACGCCGGTGACGTCGGTCGCGACGACCTCGACGAGGGTCTGCGGCGCACCCTCGGCACCGACGGCGACGACCTCGCCGACGTGCGCGTCGAGTCCGGCGATCGTGAGGCCGAGTCCGACCGCGCTCGTGACGACACCGACCCGCTGCGGAGGGGCCTGTCGGAGTGCCTCGTCGAGCCCACGGGGGCGGAGGAGCGTCGTGGTCACGGGGTCACCCCCAGCGCCGTGCGTGCACGGTCCAGCGCAGTGGCGATCCGCGCGTCGAGCAGCCCGTCGGGCAGGTCGACGACGGCGTCCCCGTCGCGCAGCGACGGGTCGGCGACGACCGGGACCGGCAGGTCGAGGTCGGCGACGCGCGCGGCGTCCGCGACGCTCAGCCGGACGGCCACGGCGACGGTGCGGTCGATGGACGCGAGCGCCCGGTCGACGGTCGCCTGCGCACCGGGGACGACCCGCGCCTCCCGTCCGTCATCGGCGGTGTCCGCGGTTCGGGAGGCACGGATCGCGTACCCGACGACGGCTTCCGCCAAGTCGACGGCCGCGACCGCGACCGACTGCTCGGCCTGGTCGAGGACCGGTGCGACGTGCGACAGCATCGCGTTCGTCGCGGCGTCGAGGACCGCGATACGGCGCGCGGTGTCGGCCTGCATCGAGGCGGTGCGGGCCGCGTGCTCGGACTCGAGCCGGGCGCGCAGCGCGTCGGTCTCGGCCTGCGCCTGCCGGAGCCCCGCGGCGTACCCGGCGGCGTGCCCGCGCACGTCGGCGCTGGCGGCGCGCGCGTTCCCGGACGGGTCCCCGATGACGGGGAACGCGACGCGCTGGACCACGGACTCAGTCAACGAGCTCGTCCTCCTCGGCGCGGTGGACCGTGATGACCCCCTGCGCCTCGAGTTCGCGGACACCGCGGACCACCTCGGCACGGGCCTCCTCGACCTGCGAGACCCGGACCGGGCCCATGGCCTGCAGCTCGTCGTCGAGGAGCTCGCGGTTGCGCTCGGAGACGTTCGCCCGGATCGTCTCGACGACCGGCGCGGCGGCACCCTTCATGGCGGTCGCGAGGAGCTTCGAGTCGATCCCGCGCAGGACCTGCTGGATGTCGCGGGACTCGAGCTTGACGATGTCCTCGAACGTGAGCATCCGGGAGCGGATGTCCTCGGCGAGCTCGGGGTCGCGCGCCTCGAGCCCGTCGAGCACGGCCTTCTCGGTGGCGACGTCGGAGCGGTTGATGATGTCGACGAGCGGGGCGATGCCGCCGACGACCTCGACGCTCTCGCGCGGCGACACGACGGCACCGGCGCGCTGGCGGAGGACGCCGGCGACGATCCCGACGGCTTCCGGGGTCGCGCTCCCCATGGTCGCGAACGCCTGGGCGACGTCGGTGCGGGCGCGGTCGTCCACCCCGGCGAGCACGGCGCTGGCCTGCGCCGGCTTCAGGTGTGCGAGCACGAGGGCGATGGTCTGCGGGAGTTCGCCCTCGAGGAGCGTGACGACCTGGCCGGGCTCGGCGTCGTCGAGGAAGTCGAACGACTGCCCGGCGAGGTTCGAGGCGAGCCGGTCCATGACGCCGGCGGCGCGTTCGGCACCGAAGGACGCCTCGAGCAGCCCGAGCGCGGTCTCCTTGCCACCGCGCTTCTGCGTGCGGCCGCTCAGCGTCATCCGGTGGAACTCGGTCAGGGTCTTGTCGACGACGGTGTCCTCGACGCGGCGCATCCGGACGATCTCGGCGGAGATCTCCTCGGCCTCGATCTCGGTGAACTGCTTCATCACCTCGGCGGCGCGCTCGGTCTCCATCTGCATGAGGATGAGCGCGACCTTCTGCGCACCGGTCAGCGCACGGTCGCCAGCGCCGGTCCCGCCGGCGCTCGGCACCAGGGCGCTCACACCGGTGCCCGGTCGTCGAGGAGCCCGCGGAGGAGCTCGGCCGTGCGCTTCGGGTCCCGCTCGGCGAGGGCGGAGATGTCCTGGCGACGCCGCTCCGCGGTGATCTCCTCGGTGGTGAGGACCTCGGTGGGGGCGTCGTCGTGCGGGACGGTGGGCAGCGCGACGGTCGGGGCGTCCCCGGCCTGCAGGGTGCTCCGGTCCGCGGCGCCGTCGACGGCGAGCGGGAGCTGGAAGGTCTCGCCGGAGAAGGCGTCGAGCTCGCCGAGGTCGACCGCCTCGCGCTCCTGCTTCCGGCTGCGGCGGGCGAGGAAGACGATGATCGCGATGAGGGCGAGCAGCGCACCGACGACGATCCCGGCGGTGCGGATCGACGACCACAGCGCCTCCTGCTGGTCCGCCTTCTGCTGGGCCTCGAGCGCCTTCGTCGCCTTGTCGGCGGCGCTGGTGTCGAAGTCCATCATCGCCACGCGGACCTGGTCGCCGCGGGTCTGGTCGACACCGGCGGCCGCGGCCACGAGGTCGTTGATGCTCTGCAGGTTCGCGTTCTGCACCGCGGCCGCCTTGGAGTTCAGGGCGACCGAGATCGTCTGGCGGGAGAGCCCACCGGCCGGCAGCTGCGTGGTCTCGGTGGTGTGGTCGACGGCGTTGTTCTTCGTCGCGGACTCGTTCTTGTACCCGTCGTCGGCGCCGCTCGTGGCGGTGCCGTTCGGCACGGCGATGTTGTCCGGGCCGAGGACGCCGGTCGCCCCGGCGCCGCCGGCACCGGACCCCGCGCCGTACTGCTCGGTGGTGGACGACTCGTTGAGCGCGACCGGGCCGGTCGTCGGCGTCGTGTACGACTCCGACGTGCGGGTGCCCGAGTTCTGGTTCATCGTGGCGGACACCACGACGCTGGCGTTCCCGGTGCCGAGGGTCGTGTCGAGCAGATCCTGGATCTTCTTGCTCGTCGAGGCGTCGTAGTCGGCCGCCTGGTCCGCCCCGCTGCCGGTCGCGCCGGTGCCGACGGCGGAGAGCGTCTGGCCCTTCGCGTCGACGACGGAGACGTCGGTCGGCTGCATGCCCTCGACGGCGGCGCTCGTCAGGTGCACGATCGCCTGGACCTGGTCGGTGCTCAGCTCGCTGCCGTTCTTCGTGGCGATGAACACCGACGCGGTCGGGTCCTTCTCCTCGGAGACGAACACGGTCTTCTCGGGGATCGCGAGCTGCACGGTGGCGGTCTGCACGCCGTCCATCGCGCCGATGGTCTTCGCGAGCTCGCCCTCCATCGCGCGCTTGTACGTGACGTCCTGCTGGAACTCGGAGCTCGTCACGCCCATCTTGTCGAGCAGCGAGTAACCGCCCTCGTTCGAGGCGGGCAGTCCGTTCGACGCGGCCTTGAGCCGCTCCGAGTAGACCGACCCCTGCGGGACGAGGATCGTGGCCCCGCCGTCGGTGAGCTGGTACGGCACACCGTCGGTGGTGAGCTGGTCGGTGACGCTCGCCGCGTCGGCCGCCGCCAGTCCGGTGAACAGCGGGGCGTAGGACGCCTTGCCGAGCCAGCTCGCGAGCGCGATGCCGCCGAGCACGAGCGCGGCGATGACGAGGATCGCGATGGTCCGCTGGGCAGCGCTGAAGCCCTTGACGTAGGCGGCGAGACGACCGAAGAGGTCCTTGACGGCGACGGGCATCAGGCCTGCATCCTCATGATCTCGTTGAAGGCGTCGACGCCCTTGTTGCGGACGGCGGAGACGAGCTCGAGCGTGACCTGGGCGCGGGTGGCGGCGATGGTCGCGTCGTGGATGTCGTCGAGGTTGCCGGTGACGGCCTTGAGCGCGAGGGTCTTCGAGTCGCTCTGCAGCTGCTGGAGCCCGTCGACCGCGTTCCCGAGCGATGCGGCGAACCCGCTGCCGTCGGACGTCGCGCCGGCGGCCGCGACTCCGCTCGTCGCGCTCGTGCCGACGTCGCTGGACGTGCCGCTCAGGCTCGTCATCGCGTTCGTCATCGCGTTGGTGGTCACACCGTTCACGGCGTCGATGGGCATCAGTTCTTCCCGATCTGCAGGGCCGCCTCGTAGGCGGTCTTCGCGCGGTCGACCACGGCGGCGTTCGCCTGGTAGCCCCGCTGGGCCATGATGAGGTCCGCCATCTGCGTGCCGAGGTCGATGTCCGGCATGCGGACGTAGCCCTCCGCGTTCGCGAGCGGGTTGTCCGGGTCGTACGTGACCCGGCCGGCTGCGCTGCCGAACGCGGCACCCTTGACGTAGGCGCCGGAGACGCCGTTGCCCTCCTGGACCTCGACGTAGCGGGCCTGGAACGCGGAGTCGTCCATCGACTTCACCGTGTTGACGTTCGCGATGTTGTCCGACACGGCGTCGAGCCACTTGCGGTGCACCGTCATGCCGGTGCTCGCGATGCCGATCGCGTCGAACGTCGTCACGAGGTGGTCCGCATCGCCGCGCGGACACTGGTGAGCTCGGAGTTCATCGCCTGCGTGGCGAACTGGTACCGGAGCACGGTGTCGATGTTCGAGAGCGTCTCCTCGTCGAGGTTGACGTTGTTGCCGTTCGTGTTCGTCGGCTCGAGGCTCCGCGCGACGGTCGGGGTCGTGCCGCCGTCCCCGTCGACGATCGACTTCGCCAGGGCGTCCTCGAACTGGACCTTCTCGGCGTGGTAGTTCGGCGTGTTGATGTTCGCGATGTTGTTCGCGATGACCTTCTGTCGCATCGACAGGCCGTCGAGCGCACTCTGCAGTGCGACGCTCGTCACGGAATCGAACACTGGTGGACCGTCCCCTCGCTGACGACGTCCCCTGGTGACGTCGCCTGATGGCGGTGGCCGATCCGTGGCCGAACTGGTGAGCGATCCGTGCTCAGGGGGCGCTGTCGGCCGGGCTGTGGGGCGCGTTAGGGGTCGCCCCGAACGGGGGGCGGGGGCTCACGTGTACATGCTTCGACATTCCGCCGGTCGATCGACGCGTGCTTTGTCGCACGATGCACACGCATCCGGTGCGTGTGCATGCTCCGACGTTCCGCCAGTCGATCGACGCGTGCTTCGTCGCACGATGCACACGCATCCGCGCGGCCGCCGCCCGCGCCGCGCCCCGCGTCAGGCGGAAGCGTCGAGGTACACCGAACCGCGCGGCTCCCGCGTCGCGTCCACCGCCCGGAGCGCCCCGAGGTGGTCGAGCGTCGCCCGACGGTCCCCCTCGAGCGCAGCGATCCGGTCCCGCTGCGCGGCGAGCAGCCGGGAGGCACGCCCCACCAGCTCCCGCGGCACCGGCCCCAGCCCGGTCGGCTCGGACCACCGCACGTCGCCGCCCGCCGTCAGGTCGGCTTCGAGCGCCTCGAGCACGGCCTCCCACGCGGCACGGCGTTCCGCGTCAGGCGACACCGAGTGCCCCGCCGGTCGGGTGCTGCACCGCGGTCGCCGCCGGGATCGACGCGGCGGCCTCGTGCCACGACTGCCGCAGCGGCTCGAGGATCCGGATGCAGTCGCGGGTGGCCTGGACGTCACGGTGCACGTTCGCGGTGATGAGCGACGTCGACGCGTAGTTGTAGATCGCCAGCAGTCCCTCGCCGCCGTCCCACACGTCGATCTTCAGCGTCGAGGACAGCTCGCCGACGATGGCCTGCGCGTGCAGGAGCTGCTCGCGGGCCGCGTCCCAGTCGGCGGTCGTCTGTGCGGCCTCGGCGCGGTGCAGGTCGAGGAGCAGCCGGTCGTAGAGCATCGTGACGAGCTGCGCCGGCGTCGCCGAGAGCACGGCTTCGTTCGTGTACTGGGCACGGCGCTGGTCCGTGACGGTGCGGGGCTGCGCGGCCTGTCGGAAGGCGGCGGACTGGAGGTCGAAGGCGTTCATCGGTGTTCCTGTCAGCTCGTCGTCGACGCCAGCTGGCTCGCGAGCCAGCTGGACTGGGACTGGAGCTTGCTGAGGCTGGTCTCGAGGCTCGCGTACATCGTCTGCAACGCTGCGCGACGCGAGGTGAGCCGGTCGGTCCAGCTGTCGATCTGGGTGTTGAGGTCCTTCGCGACGGCCTGCTGTCCGGTGATCGCGGTGGTGATGGACCCGTCGTACTTGTCGGAGGCCGAGGTGGCAGCGGCGCCGACGTTCGCCGCGACGCCCGAGAGCATCGCCTGCGTGCCCTCCGGATCGGTCGCGAGGGCCTTCTGGAAGACGTCGGCGTCGAAGGTGAAGTCGCCGTCCTTCGTGATCGAGATCCCGATCGACGACGGGGACTTCCCGCCCACCGGCGCCGACATCGTGCTCGCGAGCCGCTGGACGACGTCACGCGTGGTGCCGTCGCCCGAGAGCACGCCGGCCGTCGTCGTGGTGGTGCCGGTCGTCGGGCTGGTCGTGCTCGTGACGGCGGTGTTCGAGCTGTAGTACGCGGCCACGGCGTTCATCGCGTCGACGAGGCCGGACGCGACGGTCTGCGCCTTCGTGGTGTCCTGCGCGATGGTCAGCGTCACCGGGTCGGTCGTGGGCTGCGTCACCGTGACGCTGACCCCGGGGACGAGGTCGGTGAAGGTGTTCGTCGTGCTCGTCACCGTCTGCGCCGCCGCGGTACCGGCCCAAAGGGTCACGCTGGCGTCCTTCGCCTGCGTGACGACCGCGGCACCGACCTGGGTGAGGACGTTCGTCGCGGTGCCGGCGGTGACCTCGTCGGCCGTGCCGCGGTACACCTCGAACGCTCCGGCTGCCCCGGTCTTCGCCGAGGTGAGCTGCAGGCGGTAGAGCTTCGTGCCGTCGGCGTCGGTCCCGGCAGCGACCCGCGTCGCCGTGACACCGGCGCCCGACTTGTTGATCGCGGACACGGTGTCGTCGAGGGACCCGGAGGCCGGTGTGACGGTCGTCTTCGTGCCGTCGGCGCCGACGAGCGTGATCGGCTCGGCTGCGGAGGACCACGTCGCCATCGCCGCGGTGACGCCGACCTGGGCCGACGCGGTGGACCCGACCGTGAAGCTCAGCGACCCGGCGCTGGCGTTCGCCCCGGTGACCGCGGTGACGCCCGGCGACGAACTCGTGGCCGTGAAGAGGTCGAGCGAGGTCGCCTTCGCCGCGTCCTTCGCCTTCGTCGCGAGGGTCTGCACGAGCCCGTTGATCGTCTGCAGTGACGAGATGAACGAGTTGGTGCTGGTGAGTTTGTTCTTGAGGAGCGTCTGCGGGACCCCCTCGACGCTCATCAGCGAGTTGATGAGGTCGGTGGTCTTGAGACCGCTGACGAGACCGTCGATCGCGAGACTGCTCGCCGATGACACGGACGACATCGATGGCTCCTGCCGCTACGAGGGGAAAGGGTGCGGGTGACGCCGCCGCCCGGGGTACCTGAACGATCCCGGACGGCGGCGTCAGCGCTGCTAGCGCAGGAGCGAGAGCACACCCTGCGTGCTCTGGTTGGCCTGCGCGAGCATCGAGGTGCCGGCCTGGCTGAGGATGTTGTCGCGCGTGTACTTGACCATCTCCTCCGCCATGTCGACGTCGGTGATGCGCGAACCGGCAGCGGTGAGGTTCTCCTTGGCGACGTTCGTCACGTTGATGGCGTGGTCGAAGCGGTTCTGGATGGCACCGATGTTCGAACGTGCCGTCGACACGCTCTTGATCTGCGCGTCGATCGTGGTGATCGCGGTCTGCGCACCGGTGGCGGTCGTGAAGTCGAGACCGGTGACGGCGGTCGCCACGGTCGAGACGTTCGCGCCCGACAGGTCGACGTCGATCTGGCTCGCCGCGTCGCCGTTGGCGCCGACCTGGAACTTCAGGACGCCTGCGGTGCCGGCGGAGCCGTCGAGCAGGTTGATGCCGTTGAAGTTGGTCGACTGGGAGATGCGGGTGAGCTCCTTGGACAGCTCGCCGACCTCGGTGGAGATCGCCGTGCGGGAGTCCGCGTTGTTCGAGTCGTTGCCGGCCTGCACGGCGAGGTCGCGCATGCGCTGGAGGATCGAGTGGGTCTC
>Ga0308160_10001704_pt1 | contig 29297 bp, 34 predicted proteins | sample PhyFR1_FD_201036 | JGI IMG/M metagenome (GOLD analysis project Ga0308160, IMG submission 201036) | Phyllosphere microbial communities from UC Gill Tract Community Farm, Albany, California, United States - DLSLF.R1 | ecosystem: Host-associated > Plants > Phyllosphere > Unclassified | place: USA... | reverse complement strand
GGTGCGAGCAAGGGGGACGAGGGAGATGAGAGGTCGATGAGGAGTCGAAGAACGTCGATGAACGAGGGAGGAAGGCTGGATCAGACGACTGGGGAGTGTACGAGGAGGCATGACGGTGTGCGAGCAGAAGGAGCAGGGTCGAAGAGATGGGGCCGCAGGCTGCCGAGCCGGGCCTTTTGCGGATTGGGGGCGTGGGGAGGAAGAAGAGGCGATCGCAACCCTTCTCATGTGCTGAGCAGCAGCCAAGCAGCGAGCGCCGCACCCGAGCCGAGGGCGACAGCCGAGCGGCCGCCGGTGACAGCTCTCGGCGCGCCAGCCTCCTCGGGCACCTGACCGCCGGCTTCCCAGGTGATGTTGTTGGGGCTGAAGATGTCGTTCTGCGCGCCGTTGGCAAACCCGTACATAGCGTTGTAGAGCGGCGGCTTTTGGAGGTCGGAAGGCATGTTGTTGCCTGACTTTTGGGCAAAGTAGAGCGGCTGCTTGGCGCCCTGCCGGCAGCGCGAGGGGTTGGAGAGGCACTCGCGCGGAACGGCTGGCGAGGCCAGAGCCTTGAAGCCGGTCGGGTTGACGACGTCGCACTTGTCTGAGGCGACGCGGAGCGGCGGGGTAGGTTGGAGGGCGTCAGACGATGCGCATGGATCAAGAGTGGGACTGCGAATGCCGCCTCACAGGTCGAGAGGTAGAACTCTGAGCCGTAGCCCTCAGTCCGGCCGGCGGCATTGTAGTTGTTGGCGGTGTGGATCCAGTTCCAAGTACAGATGCAGCCCCCGGCGGGGCACGGCGGGAGGTCGGCCGGCATCTCGAACGAGACCTCGCGCGTCCAAACGCATGTGTGGTTGACGGCTGGCAGTGGGGACCGCACGATGTCAGGATACACTCCTCTCTAGATGTTGACTCGGTTGAGGACTGACAGAAGATGGTGAAGTCGGTCGGCTTGAGATTGCGGACGTCGCCGTTGTAGGCGATTCCGAGCGCGCTGCGGCCGGACAGCGGCGGCAAAGAGTGCGGCGATCAGCGCTCCTTTGGGCAAGAGAAGGAAGGCACCGGGGCGACTCACCATCCTCCTAGCCATTGGTCGTCCGGCTCCGAGCCAAAGTCGTTGATCGTGTGGAGCGCTGGCCAGTCGAGAGGAGGAGGTGTCGCGAGCGCCGGTCAGCGCCGACACGCAGACGATGAGAGTGGGCCGCCGGGGAAAACGCACGGCCTGGGTCATTATCGTTGCAGGCGTACGTGTTATTGGGCCCGCCATCGCGATCCTTGACGGCCGGGTTCCGGTAGGCCGTAAAGGCGCGATTGCAGCCGAGCTCAAACGTCTGCGTCATCCCTGGCCGCAGGCGGAGGACGTCGCCCGGCAGCGGGGGCTCGGACGTGAAGCGGTGGAACCACTGGTCCTCGGTAAACTCGTCGGTCGCCCGCAAGGGGTTCTGGCGAGGCAGGCGAGCGAGCCCAAGTGCGAAGCGGCGGCGAGCGGTGACAGGGTTGGGGGCGTGGGTGGGGGGCGTGGCGAGGGGAGAGGGACGGGGAGGTCCAGGGACGGGGAGGGTGGGGCCAAAGCGCAGCAGCATCGTCCGGGCGTCAGCCAGCTCGCTCAGAGCACCGCCCGCTCGTTACCGGACGAGCCCGCAGGGGAAAGAGGAGAAACTCACGACCGGGGCATTATTGTTCCAGTTGGCAGGCTGGCCAGTCCTAGTGCCGTTGAAGCCGTACATGCCTGGCGGAGCAGGAGCGGCCGGGGGACAAGGGACGGGTCAGCATGTGCTAGGGCGCCAAGCCGTCGGTGGCTGCGGCCGTCGAGCTCGCCGCCGCCGCAAGGGCGGGGGTGCGAAAAAGGTCGAGAGGGACGCACTCGGATGCCAGAGCGCGATGTGGGCCTCGGTCGGGAGAGGAGCGAGCGAGGCGGCGAGGAGGAGGCCGGCGGCCAGCAGCGCTGCCGGCGAGGCCTTGGGCAGCGACGGCATTGAGAGGGTCGTCGTCGAGGTAGTCTGGTGGGCAGGGACTGCGCGATCAAAGGGGCGCCCTTCGTGTGGCGGTCAGCGAGCTGGCTGAGAAGGCTCGTCCTCTCGTAGACGACCTCGGACGAGCGAGCAAGCGAGAGCGCAGGCTTCGGCTCCGCCCTTGCGTACCTTCTTCTAGCGGGCCCTTGTTGTTGTTGTTGCTGCGATTAGATTGTGAGCCCTGTCGAGCTGGTGTCTGAGTGAGGTCGTGGCGATGAGACCGCCGCCGCCGCCGCCGCCGGCACCTCCACCGGCCTGGGGATTTCGAGGGAGCCCGTCCCTCTGGGCACCCGTCGGGGGTTCACGAACGACGGGACGACCCGCAACGCCCATCACTCCGGTCGACACGCCCGACCTAGCTTTCTCCCTCTCCAGCGCCGCCCTCTCTCGAACAGTCAGGGTGCGGGCCCGGTCTTGCGAGTCGTTGGAGGCGGTCCAAGGCTGACTCTACGCGGGCGTCTGCGCCCACTCTACCCGACAGTCGAGCCCCTCCTGCCCGTCCCCTCGGCCCTCTCCGACTTCGCACTTCGTCCTCGCCGACTCGGCAGTCTCCGTCGCGCTCGACGCTGGCCCTCTGAACGCTCTCTCCTCCATCAGATACGCCGGGATGAATCAGGACGACGACATCATGGCCGGCACGGTCGCCGACCCTTCGTCGACCGCGACGCCTGTGCCTGGCTCGCCCGCCGTCTCACCGGCGCCGCCGCCAGCAGCAGCAGCAACGCCAGCGGGCGCTTCCGACGAGCACGCAGCGTCCGCTGCACCGCCAGCACCTGCGCCGAACGGCTGGGCCGACTCGGCGGCTGGCTGGGGCGCGAGCAGCAGCGGCGGGGGCTGGCAGGCCGATGGCTCATCGACCACGGCCCCGCCGCCGGCGCAGACCGAGGCGCAGAAGCGCGAGGAAAGGTGCGTCGTCGCCGCTGCTCCAGGCCGGGACACCCTGAAGGCGCGACAGTCCGCTGATGCTCTTTCAACCGGGACGTTCCTTGTCCTGCCAGGCGCAAGAAGTCGCTCGGCGTCGACGAGAAGAAGCGCGGCAGGCGGCTGTTCGGTGGCCTGCTCGGCACGCTCGACGCGTTCAAGGTAGGCCGATAACCCTTCGCACAGCGGCAGCGAAGCGAGGACTGACATGCTCTCACCCTGGTCACCTCCAGAAAGAGGAGCGGCAGCGGGATGCGTCTGATGCGGTGCGTCACCCTGGCGCGCTCAACTGCCTTCCGACAGCCACAGACTGACCACAGACTGGTCCGATGTGCTCCATCCACCCAGGCCAAACGGAGGACGCAGATCGCGACGCGGATCCAGACGAAGCTTCGGTCCGAGACGGTGATCTCGACTGAGCTTGCGGCCAAGGAGCGGGCCCTCCGGACGGCGCGGACCGAGGTCGAGCGGCTTGAGAACGAGATCCGGGCAAAGGGCAGCGCAGTGCGCCCTAGCCCCCCTTGGACTGCTGAGTCTAACGGGAAGGCCGCGGCGCTGACGTTCAATCTGCACTCCTCCGCTCTGCTGCAGTATCAGACCCGGCACGCGACGATGCGGCGACTATCCGGCTTCCTCTTCACCCCGGTCGCCGCCAGCCCTCCAGCACCTGGGGGCGCGGCCATCCGCGGCTCAGCATCTATCTCGAAGGCGATCTTTGACCTGCCGAGTCCGATCCCGCTCGGCCAGGCCGCCAAGCTCCATGCCGTGCCGCCGCTGTTCTACGTGCGTCGCTTGTTGCCTTTTCCCTGTCGGCGATTCCCTCCTGTCCTCACTGACACGTCATGCCGCTCGTTTGGTGTCTTGATGGCTCTTCAGCTTCCCAAAGAGCTGACGACTGAGCAGGATGAGCGGCTCGCAAAGCAGAAGCTCGAGGTCGACGACCTGATCCTCCGCGAGGAGGCCGAGTGGGCCGCCAGCAGGAGCGAGCTCGAAGCTGCCGTCGTTGCGGTGAGTGAACGGTTGGAAACGCTCTCTTTGAGGTTTCTCTACTCACTTATCCCGCGTCTCGGGTTCTTCGCAGGCCAAGGAGAAGCTCGTAGCTCTGACGACAGAGGTGCGGGACCTTCGCGATCAGAAGGCCTCCTTCAGCCCGGTCTCGCTCACGGCGCCATCCTCGAGCGCCGACCACGAGCCGTCAGCAACCACAACGGTATCCGAGAGGGACGGCCGGGGTGAGCCGGCACGGTCAGAGCAGGTGCTGACGGTCAAGGACGAGGACATGCGCGATGTCGAGCCGACGACGGCGGACGACGGCTGGGGTGCGACACGCGCTGTGGCGACGGGCGTCGAGGGCGAGGAGGTCGAGTACTAAGCTCGGCGAGGTATTCATGCCTGTTATCGACTGTCGACAGTCCCGGGTCAGTCTGGCGGTGAGGATATGGCTTCGGCCAGTCGAGGACACACGCACGCCTTAGAACCGCGACGCCAGCCGGCCTGCAGCTCGCACGCTTTCGACATCGACCCCCGCCTCGCTCCTTTCCTTGCTCTCCCACCATCACATCCTGAGACACAGGCTGGCAGCATCATGCCGTCCCCGCCCCCTTCCTCCCGCAACCGCTCGCGCTCGCGCTCGCCCGACCGCCGGCAGCCGAGCGGCTCGTCGTCGGCGGCCAGCAAGCCGCGGGCGCCGCCCAAGCAGCTCGACATCTACAAGCGGTCTGCCGGTGGCCGGTCGGCCGACCCGCTCGACAGCATGCCCCCTCGCGGCTCGACCGGCAGCAGTTACCGTCGCTCGGCGCCCACCGACGAGGGCGACTATCGCAGTCGGGCAGACCGGCGGGCTGGCAGGGAGGAGGGCGGCGGCGGCCGAGCTGGCTACTCGAGCGGCCGGGACGATGACCGTCGCGGGGGCCAAAGCGACGACCGCCGAGGCGGCTACGGCGGCGATGACCGCGACCGCCGGGGTGGCGACCGCTACCGGGACGACGACCGTCGACGAGGCGACGACCGGGACAGCCGTGGAGGCAGCGGCTACGGTCGGCCTCAGGATCGTGACGGCCCGCCGCCGCCGCCGTCCTCTTCGTCGTCGAGCTCGGCCAGGCCGCCCGTCGGCCTTACGTCGGCTCCCTCGTCAACAACCCCTTCCTCAGCGGCTGCTCCTCCGGCCGCTGCCCCACCTCCTCGTGCGATGGGTGGCACCCTGATCGAGATCATCGCCAACGACCGTCTGGGCCGGAAAGGTCCGTCCCGCGCGCTGCACTGGGTGTCGACGTCTGCGCATCAAGTAGCCACTGACGACCCCCTCCCTTTTGCGTCTTTCTCGCGCCCCTCAGTCCGTGTCAAGTGCTCGCCGCAGGACACGGTGGGAGATCTCAAGAAGCTGATAGCCGCTCAGTCGGGTACCGACCACCGCAAGATCCAGCGTGCGTCCGCTGGCGCTGGCTGCCGCCTCAGCCACACTCTCATCACCCGAGCACATGCGGCCCCCCTGCCACGCCCTGCTATGGTGTTGTGTGCTGACTCACCTCCTGTTCCACTTTGACCCGACAGTCAAGAAGTCGAACCACATCTTCAAGGTACGTTGCCTCGCTTCGCCGAGCGACTCATCAGTACCGCTCATCAATACCGCGAGACTGACGCGTCTGCCCTCCTTGCCATAGAATCACATCACGCTCTACGACTACGAGATCAACGACGGCATGTCGCTCGAGCTGTACTAGTCGCATCATCCTGCTGCCAACCAATGATCATGATTGTGTCGCCAATGTCGCTGGACCGCGGGGCGGGGGTTGGGTGCAAGGGGCGACAGCGCCGGATGTGACCGCCTAGCGGACCGACTTGACACAAGGAAAGGCAGTCTATTCCGTTCAGTCTCAAAGACCGGCATGCCTTCTGCTCACTCTAAGCTTCCTGAACAACGACGTGCGTTGGAGATCCCGGTCGGGCGGAGCGGCGGCCAAGCGCAGGCGCGCACACACGCACGCCTCGTCGACTTGCCTCGCAGTGAGTCTCTGGGCCTTCGACTCCGACACCCGCCTCGGCATCTCCTCTCCACCTGCCGTTAGCAGTCAACCTCCGCACGCGCAATCTCGCAGGCTTCTCCCTCCGAGCGATCTCAGACGCCAGCCATGTCGCTCTACTCGGGCATCTCGTTCGACAAGGACCAGCCGGCGACCGCCGCCGGCGTGAGCTCGACGTCGTCCGGCGTCGCTGGCAACACTGTTGCCGCCGGCTCGACTTCGGCCGTCGCAGACGAGGAGCGCAAGAAGAGTGCGTCCAGAAGTGCTACCACTGCACACCCGAGCGACGATGGCCTGCTTGCTGACGATGCCCTCGCTGTCCTTGACATGCTCAGACTGGTCCTCGGCTCTCGCCTTCGCGCCCGTCCGCCGGCCGCAGGCGACCAAGGTCAAGCCGCCCAAGGCGTCGGCCGCCCTCTTCTTCACGCCGACGCCCGGTGTCAGCTCAGGCTCGCAGCCGACGGACGCCGTCCGCTCGGCTGCGCCTGTCCTTCGAGCGTTGCCTGCGAGCGAGCCGGGCGGAGGACGAGGGTCTGGCAGCTCGACTGACGCGCCGACCGCCGAGCAGCCGACAACGCGTGCGCTGCCGGCGCTCACACTCGAGGGCGACAGCAGGAAACGGCCGCAAGCCGGGCCGGGTCCTAGAGGCGGCGGTGGAGGCAAGAAGAAGCGCAAGAAGGGTCGGCCGGCCGACAACCTGCCGGCCTTCAACCCGGACGAGGCCTACGACCCGACGAAGCCCAACGACATCGAGGCCTACCTCCGCTGGCGGACCGACCAGCGGCGGGCGAAGGAGCGTGCGCGCAAGGAGCGTGAGTCGAGGCGGTACGAGAGCGCGAGCGAGAGCTCGGACGGCAGCTACTACTCGGAGGACGAGCGCGACGACGACGTCAAACCGGCGTACAAGGGTGCGTCGCGTCATCGTGTGTGCAGAGCTGAGCTTCCTCTGCCGGCTGTCACTCACCCCCTCCACATTCGTCTTTTTTGACCAGGCGGCTTTGCTCCGCCGGCTTCGTACAACGAGCACGGCTCGGCTCCTACACCTGCTGCGCCGCTGCCGCCGTTCGTCCCGGCTCCGGTGCAGGTCGTGCCAGCTGACCTGACGGGGGATGAGGCATATGCTCGTCGCGTCGCCCTCTCCCAGGGACGCGCTCCGCCCCCATCAGCGCCTGTTGCACCTCCAGCACCAGCTACCTCGGCACAGCGAGCGCCGCCGTCTGGCCCTCGTACTTCCGAGAACCCGGCGGCAGCCTCGTCCTCGGTCGCCGCCAGCATCCAGGAGCGCATCGACGCAGCTCAGGCGCGCTCGCTGGCCGCGGCCGGCCCTTCAACGCCGGCCTTTGCTGCGTCAGATGACGGCGGCTGGGACGCCTCGTCCTCGGGTTGGCACCCGCACCCTCTTTCGCAGAGCTCCGGCTGGAACGCCCCTCAAGCGGCGCCCGCAGCATACTCGTCCGCGCCGCCAACGGTCAGTCGGCCGACGGATCCAAGACTGGCGAAGGCTATTTCAACGCCTCTGCTGAGTCAGCCAGTCGTTGCTCGATCATCGGATCCGAGGCGACCACCGGCTGCCGCCGCCTCGAGCTCTACACCTTACGGCCAGCCATCGGAGGCCTATCATGCCGGCGCGCCTCCTCCTCCACCACCGACCCTACCCTCGGCCTGGTCGGGCGGCATGCCCTCCGGACAGGCCTACTACCCTCCTCCACCTCCTCCGACACTCAATTCGACGGCCAGCTCATTCCAACCGCAGCAGGGAGCTTATGGCGGGAGCTACGCTCAGCCTTCTTCGCAGCCAGCTCAGTACACACCGCCGGCCCCTGTCGCGCCACCGCCGACTGAGGATGGCGCGCTGCCACTGTCGGCCGCAGAGGCGTTCCAGCGTACGCTAGACGAGAAACGGGCGGCGGCAGCGGCGATCGCAGCACGCTTCGCACCGCCGCCAAGCTTTGGGGGCCTGATCCCGGGCACGAACCAGACGCTCGTCGGATCGAGGTGCGTCCGTTCGCTTTCTGACCCCATCTCGACCGGTTGTGGAGACTGACGCCGACCTCCGTCTCGATCCATAGCTCCAAGCCCTCGGAGAAACAGCCGGGCCAGGAGGAGGACACGAGAGACTTTGCCGTCCGCATGATGGAGAAGTGGGGCCACAAGGAGGGCCAGGGTCTCGGTGTCAAGTACGTCTCGTCCGTCCGCTCACTTTGCGAGGAGAATCGATGCTGACGTACCTGGCCGCTCGCAGTGCCGAGGGCATCGTCAAGCCCATTGAGGTCGTCCAGACAAAGCCCGTCAAAGGCAAGGCGTCTGGGCAGGGCGGCAGCGGCCAGCCCGCACGGGCGCCAGGCGCCATGGGCAAGGTTGTCTCCGAGTCGACCGCACGGAAAGACGCCGAGGACCGAGCCCGCTTCGGCGAGTCAAGCCGGATCATTACGCTCGAACACATGCTCGGCTCGGTCGCCGAGCTCGATGACGACCTGAGCGCCGAGATCGCCGACGAGTGCAGCCAGCAGTGCGTCCTCACTCGCCGCCCTCTGCTCGCTTCGAGCAGCATGCTAACCTGTGCCTGTCCTCTCAGCGGTGTCGTCGAGCGTGTCATTGTTCACGAGCGGTCGCCGCCCCCGCCGCGGTCAGAGGACGCCGTCGTCGTTTTCGTCGTCTTCAGCGGGCCGGCCGGCGCCTGGCAGGCGCTCCGGGCGCTCAACGACCGCTTCTTCTCCGGCCGAAGCGTCATTGCCAGATACTACCCGGAGGCACGCTTCGCCCGAGGCGAACGGGATCTCTGAGCGGAGCGGGGGGAAGAAAACGCCCTTCATGACCTTGCCTCTCTTCCTCCTGATGTCTCATCGATCTGCCACCTCCTGGAAAGCCGACCACTTGGTCCCGCCCATCTCGCTCAGCCGGCTGACGCAGCGTTGGAACGCAAAGACCTCCTCCTCGCCGGTGAAGATGGGCGAGGTGACCGCCTCGTGGTCCGTCAGCTGCAGGTCCTCGCTCACTGCGCGCGAGCACAGGCAGGTGGGGTTCTGTCAGCGACACGTTGCGAGGCCAGGCCAGCACCAGCGAGCGGCAGGAAGGACGCACGATTCCGCTGGTGATCACTGTAGAAACGCTGCGATTCAGACGAGCCTGAGAAGAGCTCGAGCATGGGCGCGGCAGTCGACATGTAGAGCTTCGTCTGGCGGCGAGCACCGAGGCGGAGAGAGCGTCAGTGCCAGAGCACGCGCCAAGGGACAGTGCGACACGCGTAACGCACTCTCGACTCGTAGCAGGCGTCGATGAACGTGATGAAGCGCCGTGCCTGCAGGAAGTCAGCCGACGCAGGTCAGCGATCTGTATGGAGGAGCCTGCATGACGTCCGGTACAAGACGGACTCGATCCTTCGTGTCGAGGTCCATCTTGGGCACGGCGTCGACAAATATGGTGTCAAACGCCTTGGTGACCTCGATGTAGTCGGCCGCGCCCAGGTTCTTGCCGCAGAGCGAGTTGAAGTCGAACCAGGCGACGTCGGCCGAGCTCTCGGGCACGGCGAGCTTGCGACCCCAGATCTCGACCTTGCGCCCGACAATGACCTCGACCTTGGCCGTCTTGGCGTTGAATAGCTTGCGGAACTCGGACGCGTCAGCCGGGTCCGTCGCGTCGTAGTAGACCTTCTGAAGCGAGCCGGGCACCTGGCGGTAGTCTGCGAGAGTAGACGGGACGAAGGCATCAGCGGGGCGGGGGTGGGAAGCGAGCGGGGTCTGACAGGCCGAGACACTGACCGTCGCCCGTCAGGTCGGCAATCTCAAACTGCTCTTTGATGAGCTGGATGCAGGGCAGGAACGACTTGCGCTGCAGACCGTTCTTGTACAGGTCGTCTGGGTGCCGGCTGCGAGGGGGCCACGCATGACGTCAGCTTCCTGCCTTCACCGCTCTCTGCATTCCTCGCAGCCGGGGATGCGATGCACTTTGAGGTCATGACGCAGACGACGCCGTAGCCCATCAGTCGCTCGAGCAGGTTGCGGAGGATCATGGCGTCGGTGATGTCGGTCACCTGCACGCGCGCGCGGGAGTAAGAGGGGGCCAAGGAAGGGGGGGGGGGGGTGACCGGAAGGGGTTAGTCTTGACGCTCCACTTCCAGCAACACGTCCCGTGGTCGAGGAGCACCTGGAACTCGTCAAAGCAGAGGACGCGAGCCTCCCTCGCGAGGTCGCGGGCCACCTCGCCCATGCGGTCGCCCGTCTCGCCAAACTGGACCTTGTACCGGTGGTTGCGCTTGTGGACGTCAATCATGAAGGCGTGGAAATGGACGCGCCGGCGCGAGTCGACGAACTGAGCCGGCAACGTCGAGTGAAAGAGGTCCATGAGCTGGTCGGGATACGGTCGACGCGGGCGGGCGAATGTCAGCTCCGGTCGAGGTCTGTGTACGCTCGCGCTCGCACAGGGAGGACGAATTCGCCGCACCATCGACTTGCCGGTGCCGACTGTGCCGTAGAGGTAGAGGCCCTTGGGCGTGCCCTCTGGTATCGTCATTGTGTTGTCGAGGTCGGCTTCGTAAGGCTCAGGTTTGCTCTTGAATAGCCGGCTCAGCTGGGGAAGGGGCGCAGTTGACCGTTCAGCCGGAAGCACGGGGCATTCGCGACGCGCACGCACGCAAAACGGCGAGGGGGAGGGCGTACGAAGTTACCACCGCCGGCGGCGCTCCGAGGGATTTCGTCCGGGATGGGCGGCGGGTGGTAGGTGCGGAGCCGGTCGTGCATCTGCTGCAGACGGCTGACGATGCCCCGCTGGTGATCGTCGTTGAGGAGGACGCCGGATGCTATGAGCTGGTCGTACCGCACGAGGGGGCCGGTGCTCAGCCGAGCCATGGTCGCCGAGGCAGGCGACTCGATAGGCTGAACCGACGTGTACGGACTAGCGTTCGGCTTGACAGACGCCGTCGCTGCTCCGCTAGAGGCGTAGCAGCGACTGAGCCGTATCGACCATGCGGCCGGCCGAGGGCTGAAGACGAGGGAGGCCGGCGAAACCGACGTGAGCCGGAGGACGGAGCGCCGGCTCATGACTGAGGGGCCGCTTGAGAAGGGCCGGGCGCAAAAGGCGTCCTGGCGTCGCACGCTGGTAGGCTCTGCGTTGAGCTGCTGGAATGAGCTGAGCTCCGAGGGCGAGCGGGACGGTGCGGTCGGGGAGGCGGGGCAGGTGGCGGTCGAGGGTGCGTCGGTCGGAGCCGTTCTCGCGAGAGCTGCTGTGCAGCAGGCGAGTAGAGCCGACGACGACGTTGACGACGAACGACGACTCCGACTCACAAGGACCAGCTTCCAGGACAGCGAGTCCTCGACACTCACACCCGCGAGAAGAGAAGCACGATGACGACCCGCTACCAGCGCCTGCACGACGATCAGGTCGGCACGTCGCTCGGCCTGCCGGGCAATCTCGAGCTCGCCGCGCAGGCGGCCGGCCACGACCGCCTCTCGTGTCAGCCTTCCACCAGCAAGCTGCCATCACCAGCCTCGAGGCCACCGCTCGCTCCGCCGCTGTACCCGGCCTACCTGCCGACGAGGCCAGAGAACTTCTCTCCAGCACGAGCCCACCCGCCGTTCGATGCGGTCGAGGTTGGCCTCAAGGCAGCGCCGGAGCTGCCCGTCTTGCAGCGGGCGATGGCGTCGGCAGTCGACCGGCCCGGCCGGCTCGAGCAGCTGACGCCGAGGATCGGCTCAGAGTACGTCGCCTGGACCGCCTTGCCCGACTATTTTGTGCTGACAGGCAGCTGCCGTCTCTTCCCTTCGCGACGCCAGACTGTATGGCGTTCAACTCGGCGACCTTGACAGCGCCGGCCTGGACGAGGTCGCGCTGCTGGCGGCCCGGCGCGGAGTCGTCGTCTTCGTGCGTCGTCGCTGGGCTGGGTGCACTTTCGATCGTCCACTCAGCTGACTCGCTTCGGCTCGGACCTTCCTCTTGCTCTCTTGTAGCACGACCAGACCTTTAAAGACCTCGGGCTCGAACGGCAGCTCGCCATCGGCCGGTGCGTCCCTTCCGTCTCGCGACGTGACCAATCGCTGGCGCTGATTCGCTGATTGCCACTTGTGCCCGCCAACCCAGTCACTTTGGGCCCCTGCATCGTCACCCTACCCAAGGATACCCCCAGGGCGTTGGCTGCTCCGAAATGCAGGTCATCTATGCCGACCCAAAGGCGTGCGTCACAGTCGGCCATCGTCCTATCCCGGACTCGGCTGACGAGCCATCGCCGCTCCCAACCCCGCGCTATCAGCGGCTCGCTGTGTGACTATCTCGGCCCACGCCTGACGTACCAGCTGTGGCACAACGACCAGACGTGGGAGCAGCACACGCCTTCGACCTCGCTCATGGCCGCGCTAGAGCTTCCCGACGGCGGTCCGTTCGCTCTCGATGCGCAGACCGAGTCATCCCCTTGTGACGACCATTGCTGACCGACGACTTCCGGGCAACCCCAGGCGGAGGCGACACGGCCTTCAGCTCGCTCACCGCGGCCTACAGCGCTCTTTCGCCCGCCTTTGCGGCGACGCTCGACGGCCTCGAACTCGAGCATTCCTCGTTAAGCCTCGCTCGGTCGGCCGAGCTCGGTCCGGCAGGTTCGCGCGCCGAAGGGGTCGTCACGATGCACCCACTCGTCATTCGGCATCCGGTCTGTCTTTCCCGCGATCGACAACTCCCTCGCAAGATGGGCTGCTGATGGTCTTGTCTCCTTCATCCCGCGCCAGGTGACTGGCGAAAAGGCGCTGTACCTCAGCCCGACCTCGGCCTGGTCGGTCGTCGGCTTCCTCCCAGCCGAGTCGGCCCACCTGCTCGACTTCCTGCACCGGCACATTGAAGCGCTCGATCTCACGTGCCGCGTCAGGTGGGCGCCTGGGACGGTCGTCGTCTGGGATCAGGTACGGCGTCGCGCCATTGGCCCGTGGTCTCGTCTGCTTCTGAGCTGACCATCGACCGGCCGATCTTCACGGCTCGACGCGCAGCGAGCGGTCGCGCACTCGGCCATCCCAGACTACTCGCCCGAGGGCCGACGACACCTCATCCGGATGCTGCCGCTGGGAGCGCGGCCTCAATCTGCCAGCACAAGTGGCCAGCGATGAGAGGACGACTCGTCGTGGTCGGCTAGCTGTCAATCGGCCTGGCACTGTTCCTCGTGGCGTCAGGGGTGATTCCGCTCCGGTCGCACAGCCACCCAGCCATATCTCGCTCTGCCCATCATTCGAACGGTCGGAACGAGTCAGCTGAGGGCGTCATATTCTCCGGGCTCCTCCTCGCGAGATGAGGATGTCGAGGAACAGGCGATCATTCGCAGCTGAATTGGTCGACGCCTCGCAGGGAATTCACGCGCTCTTTCCGCTGAAGCAGCCTCTGCGACGACCGGCGGCTGATGCATGAAGATCGACAAAGGTGGGCGTCTACGTCGTCCACTGTCGTCCCAGCAAACGGTACTGCTCGATGACCGCGTCGATGCCGCGCGCCCGGTAGAGCGCGTTTTGGTCAAGCAGCCGCTCGATCGCCACGTCGCTCGGAAACACGACGGTGCAGCTGAGCGATCCAGCCTTGTCTCTGAAGAAACGCTGGACGAGCGCCCAGAGTCGCTGAGCAGGGAGCGGCGCGCTCTTGATGGCCGGTTCGGTGAGCCTGCCGAAGATGAGCGAATCGAACAGAGGCGCCCGTGGATTGTCGCCCTGATCGCATGGCAATAGGATATCGACGATGAGCTCGGCTGACCTTAGCGAGTCGGCGGCGTCGCCGAGCGAGTGGGCCTGCAGGAGCCGGAGAGCCTTGAAACGGACATTGCTGACTTATTGATTTCGCAAGCCATTGAGGGCTTCAGTGTCGACGTCGATAATGAGCTGGCGCAGGGCCGTTCAGACCGTCTCCGAGCTCGTCGCGTGAAGATCGAGGCGTGACAGCAGTCCGTGGACTGTGACCTCGTCCCAGCGGTGCAACTGGACGCGCTCCAAGGCTGGACAGGCGACGATGATGCCGGCGCAATCGGCCCCGACGGCCGAGTCGCAACGCCAATAGTCGCACTCAAAGCTGAGCTCTCGGATCCGACAGGCGAATGGCGGCGAACCTTCCATGATGGAAGCCAACCGTATAAGAAGCTCTTCGCCGTCGTTGTACATCTTAAGATGGAGGGAACGAATGTTGGGCTGATCGAATCGCGAGGGCGTGAGCGACTCCAACATCTCGAGGAAGCGAAGACCCCACGGCCACCCCAGGCGGGAAAGGTCAATCGTGCGGTAAAGGTCGGCGTGCAAGACGGCGTAGAACGCTCGGCTGACGCGCAGCAAGGCTGGATCGAAGCCGGGGCGGCCGTTCTCCCAACCGCCATAGGCGAGCGGCGGTCGCACCCGGCCGAAGACGAAGCCGAGGATCATCTCGCGCAGCTCGGGGATGTCGAGTGGGCTGAGCTTCTGCATTGCGGACAAGGCGCATGTCAGCCGTACAAACCCCTGTGTGGTGCTAGGCCCAACTGCTACATCGAACGCACCGGTCGCGGGCGGCTAGAGGCCTCATCTTCGGCAGGATCGAGCACTGTCGAGGGACTGCTCGCTCTAACGACAACTGGCGCGACCGGCAGGCTCACGGGCAGGGCGTTTTGCTGCGAACAGAGTCACCGTGATCAGTTCTGACCTGGTCGACCGAGCTTTCCAGCGCCGACTCATAAGCTGCTGGCTGGCGTTCGGGCTGCCGGCCGTCGGCTCGACAGGAGAGCCAGCTGAGGGGCCGAGCGCCGTGGTCGGCGCGGGCTCCTGAGCGGCCGGGGCAAGGAGAGTGGTTGTTGGCGACGGTGGGGCGACCATGACTGGGGCGACGGCTGGCTTGGATGTATGAGGACGGTGTCTGGGCGGACGACGAGCTTGCGGAGGCGGGGTGGTGGTTCGAGGAGACAAGCGAAGAGGGGCGGCCGATGAGGGTTGGCCTCGAGGAGATCAAAGGGAGGAGGGCGGAGGCGTCGGGGCGCGCAGCACTCGGCAGGACCCGGCCGCGGGCGGCCGTGCGTACTCGCCCCCAGACATCATCCACATGCTTCGGCCCGACCCAATGAGTGTTCTCCCCGCATGCCCGCCCAGCAGCTGCCGAGCGACGCACTTTGGCGCAGCGCAAGGTATGTCGGGACTGCATGCATCTACACCTCGGTCTGGACACCAGAGTCAACGCCGAGGAGGCCCTTGGCGCCGGCCCTCGCCCGGGCCGAGCCGACGACGCTGTTGCTGAGCACCATGTCGAGCATGCCCTGGACGCCGAGCAGGACGTCGCGCTCCATCCGGAGCTCGTTGTCGACCTTGACGAGCATGCGCTCGAGCAAGTCGTCGACCTCGGGCGACTGGCCGACGACGGCGCTGTACAGGTCGAGCGCGACGAGCGTCGCCTGGCTCGCGAGCGGACCAAAGTGCGTGTGCGTCAGGTGGCGGAGGAGGAAGGCGAGGACGGGCGTGAGCGCGTGGGCGTCCCGGCCGGAGAGGGCGATCCGGAGCGCATCTCGTGACGAGAGCTCGGCGGTGAGCGAGAAGGTGGTCGTCGGCGGGATTTCCTGCATGGGCAGTCGAAGAGGTCGAGGTCAGCGGCGTAGGAGAAGGCATACCAGGAACGAGCGGCAGGAACGGACCGGCGCGAGGGCGGCGTCGAGGGCGGCGCCGTAGCGGAACTCTTTGAGGAAGCGGTCGTAGACGCGCAGCTTCTTGGGGCCCTTGCCCTTCACGCCGATGCGGACGGCGTCCTTGACGATGAGCTCGCCCTGCTCGCCCTTGGGCGCAACGCCACGCGTCAGGTCGCGCTTGCGGGCCGTCTCGGCTTTCGTAAAGAGCTCGCCGAGGTCGGCGCCGGCCGAGAGGAACGACGTGTAGGTCGACGGGTTCATCGGCGTGTCGTCCGCCTGGAAGCCCTCGTCGACCCGGCCGTTCTTGAGCGGCTTGCGCTGGCGGACCGAGAGCGTCGAGTCGGCCAAGCCGCAGGCGAGGTGCGTGTCGTCGGGCGAGATGGCGACCGAGAGGACCGGAGCCGAGTAGCGCATCGTGTGGACGACCTTGAACGAACTGACGTCCCAGACCTTGACCATCTGGTCGAGCGAGCCCGAGAGCAGGCGCGAGCCCGACGACGTGAAAGCGAGCGAGGTGATCGTCTTCTGGTGGTTCGACAGCGACCGCAGCGGCTTGCTTGGGTTGGCGAGGTCAAACGCCCGGAGGAGCGGTCCGCCCGAGGAGAGGATGAGCCCGCCCTGAGGGTAGGGCAGAACCGACTCGACCGCGTAGCCGGCGTGCGACATGGTGATCTCGGCCTCGCCTGTCCGCGTGTCCCAGAGGCGGACGGTCGCGTCATACGAGCCCGAGAGGAGGAGGTGCGGCGACGACGGCAGGAAGGCAGCCGTCCGGACATAGTCGGTGTGGCCCATGAAGGTCGTGATCGGCGTCGGCGACGTCAGGTCGTGCAGCGCGAGCGACGTGTCGTCCGACGCCGAGAGCAGCTGCGAGGGCGAGTGCGGCGACCAAGCCGTCGCATGCGTCGGCCTGCGCGATGACTAGGCGTGAGCTTCCGAAGCGCAAACAGCAAAAGGGAGCGCTCAGCGACGCACTGCTCGTGGACCCGGATCTGCTTCAGGATCTCGCGCGAGTTGAGGTTGAAGACCTGGCGAGAGAGGGAGAGAGGCGGTGGCAGGTCCGGCGGTCAGCGGCGCGTCCGTCCATCATCGCGCGCACGAGAGGCACCTCGCTCTCATCCGACCGCCACCGACTGGCAAGCACGACACACCTGGACGAGACCCGAGTCGTCACCGGCGACGAGCAGGTTGCCGTCCCGGCGGACCTCGCCGCCGCGGGCCGTCTCCTTGAAGCGGGTGACCGTCTTGACGACCTTGTTGGTCCGGGGCGCGTACAGCTTGACCTCGGCCCCGGCGGTGACGGCCAGCCGATGGGGCCGGTTCGGCGCAAAGTGAACGTGGGTGATGGGCGCGAAGGCCTTGATGTAGGTCGGCTGGCGGTAGCGCCGCCAGTGGCGCGACTCTGGCGTCCGCTGCGAGGCTGCCGGCGGCGGCGGCTTGAGGATCGGCGCGGGCTGGTAGGACGTCATTCCCGCGCGGAAGTCGGGGGCAGGGAGAAGGAGGGCGGAGCGAGGGAGCTTGAGCGAGAGGGTCGGCACGAGGCTTGTAGATGCTGGGGGAGGGGCGAGGGCTGGGTACAGGCGAGTGAGGGGTAGGGTCGAGCTCGGTTGCAGAGGAGGAGCTGGCTCGTCCTGCTGCGGGCCGGCCAGGCTCACATTTGGCGGTCGGCGGCCATTTGGGATTTTCCTAAGCCAGGCTCAGCGACGGCCGCGCGCGCGGGCTGAGGGCGCCGAGGGGCCATCGCTTCGACCTGCTCAACCTCGACCATAAGCCTCGCCTCTCCCATCTCTCCCTCTCCCTTCTCGCTAGCTCGATGTCGGCCTTGCCATCTCGCCCGCCGGGCGGGGGCTCGCGCCAGTGGACCCGTGGCGGCGCGACGTCGGCCACGGTCGGCCCGCTCGCCCGCAACCAGTCGGTCGTCTTTAACGCGGCCGGCGCGGCCGTCCCCTCATCGTCAACCTCGGCCGCCGGCTTAAGCGGCGCCGCTGCCAACGGCTCGCGAGGCCGCGGCGGAGCAGCTCGTGGGATCCGAGGCTCCAGCAGCGCTCGAGGTGGCCGAGGCGGCAACGGCGGCGGCGGTCGCGGCGGAGGCCGTGCGAACGCGCTCGAGCTCGCCGGCGCTCTGGGTGACGACGACGGCGACGACGGCGCCGGCGACCTCATCGAGGGGTTCGACGCCCCGCTGCCGGCAGAGGACACCGAGGAGACCAAAGCGGGCAAGGCCGACGCCCGTCTCCAGCGCTTCACGAGCAAGTTTGACGGCAACCGCTTCGAAGAGGTCCGCACCCCCGCTCTCCGACCATCCGCTATGGGCCGCTGCGCTCGCGCGTAGACGGCCTCTCTTCACTCACAGCCCGGCTGACCGTCCCGCCCTCATCCTGCAGCTCCGCAAGCATCGTGGCAAAGAGCGCGCCGACGCGATGCGCTCCGGTGCGATCGACGACCCCTCTGTCCCGCGCCAGCTCAACTCAAAGGCCAAGGCCTTTGTCGGGACGTGCGAGGGCATGTGCCCCGAATTCGAGATCGAGGAGCGCGAGGCCCAGTTCAACGTCGACCGGTGGGAGCTCGTGCGTCGTTGTCCTTTGAGCCGCCTGCGCTGTTGTCCGCTTCTAACAGCCGAGCCGCCGCCCTGCAGCTCGAGGGGACGACCAACCGGATCGACCACGCCAAGGCGGTCAAGATGTACCACCGACCAGCGGCTGGCAACGAGCAGCCGCTGCCGTCCGATGTCCGCACGCCCGAGGCCCTCCGGCGGTCGCTTGACTACCTATTTACGCTCTTCCCGTCTGCCGGCCCACCGTCTGCCCTCCGGCCGAGCCACGGCTTTGTCCGCGACCGGACGCGGGCCATTCGCCAGGACTTTACGATCCAGAGCTCCAAGGGCGCGATCGCGATCGAGTGCCACGAGCGCATGGCCCGCTACCACATCCACTGCCTCCACGCGCTTGGCGAGGAGGAGGGTTTCAGCGTCCAGCAGGAGATGGAGCAGCTGCGGAAGAGTGCGTGTCCACCGAGGGAGCGCCGGCTCGCCGGCCCTACGCTCTCAGCCCCGCTGACGAGAGCGCCGACTTCCCAGTCCTGACCTCGCTCATCCAGTTCTACACCGACGTCCGCAACGCGACGCCGTCGACCTCGACCTCGTTTGACCCGCCGACGACGGCCTCGCCAAACGAGGCCGAGTTCTCGGCCTACCTGCTCCTGACGCACCTCTTCGACACCGACATCCTGCGCCAGACCGAGTCGCTGCCGCCGTACCTCTTCCACTCGCCAGAGGTTCAGCTCGCGCTCGAGCTCGCCTACCTCGCCCAGCGAGCGCACGACGCACAGGCCAAGTCGAAGCCGACGTCCGAGCTCTCGCAGAACTTCTTCAGCCGCTTCTTCAAAGTCGTCGGCCGGCCGAGCACGCCCTACCTCGTCGGCGCGCTGGTCGAGGGCCACTTCGGCGAGATTCGGAAAGCCGCCCTTGGCGGCATGCGCAAGGCCTTCCTCGGCAACCACAAGGCACTCCCGGCTGACGACCTCGTCCAGCTGCTCGGCGCCGACGACGAGGCCGACCTTCGCAGGCTGATCGGCGACTTTGGCGTCGAGCTCGGCGAGGACGGCGTCCGGCTCAGCAAGGAGACGGTCATCACCGGTGGGTCAAGTCCGACAGAAATCTGACAGCGCGCTGGCTGACCGATCGCTCTCGTTTGCTGCTGCCTGCGCCAGACAACCGCCAGGCCTTCCACCTCCGCACGTCGCGTCGCGTCGTCGGCGCGAAGGCCACCGGCTGGTCCAACCTCGACATCATCAATGGACTCGCCTCGGCCGCCGGCCCGTCACCAGCTGGAGCCGCCCGCTCGCGCCAGAGCACGACTGGCCGCTCGTCGCCCCTGAACAGCGCATTCGGCTTCGGCGGCGCGCCAGCTCAGACTTCCACGCGCGCCTCCTCGAGCCTACTCGTCGACACCGACGGACTTGGCTCGGCCCAGTCCTCGTCCCGCGCATCCAGCAAGCAGCCGTCACTGCCGTCGCGCAGCGGCACCAACACGCCTGCCGACTTCTCCTTCCCGACACCGACGGCTTCGGCCTTTGCTTCCCCGGCCCCAATACCGCAGTCGGCCTTCGCTCCACCCCCACCCCCGGTCGCCCTTCCGCCGCCGGCGACCGCGTTTGCCGTCTCCCAGCCGCCGAGCCGGGACACCGCTCCTTCGCTGCCGGCTGCTCCGGCACCATCCAGCAGCAATCCCTTTGCCTCCAGCTCCCCTTCGGTGCCATCAACAGCTCCAGCTCCGACGGCTGCCCAGAAGGGCAAGGGCCGCGAGCCGCCCCGGCGCTTCCAGGAGATCCTCGTCGCCTCGCCGTCTGATCCTCCGTCAAGCGCGGCGGCGACCCCGCCTCCGACATCCCTCCCCGTCGTGCGCGCTCCCACCTCGGCGCCGGTCGTCCTCGAGCCGCTCCCTCCGCCCCGAGCGCCGCGTCCGCATCGGCCGATGGCCCAGCTGACGCTGAACGGCCGGCTTGCGCGCAACTTGGCCGACGAGCTCATCGCGCTCGCGACAGCCTCGGCCGTCCGGTCCGTCTGCTCGCGCGTGCTCTCGCAGGAGGTCATCGACCGGCTCGAGGCTGAGGACCTCGCACGCGAGCGTGAGCGCGAGGCCTTCGAGCACGAGCGCCAGCGGCGCCTCGTTGAGGAGGCCGAGGAGGCTGCCGCGATCCGCCGGTCGCAGGGCGACCTCGCGTACGACGTCTACGAGCGCGGGCTCAAGCGCCGAACGCTCGCCGCTATGTGGGAGGCCGCCCTGCTCGGTCGGGAACGGCGCGAGCGCGAGGCCCAGTTCAAGCTCAAGGTGGCCGACATGGGCCTCGGCCGGAGCGTCACCCGGGTCGACTCGCCGTCATTGATCTCATCGCCTGCGCCGATGCACGAACGGCCGAGTCGAGGGCCCGCTCCCGACTACAGAGAGACGGACAGCCAGATAGCCGAGGTGCGTCGTTCTGCCTCGACATGACGACCCGGGCCGCAACACTGACGTCTGCCTCGTTCTCCTAGCTCGGCAAATCGCGAGCTGCCTTCTGGGAGCATTCGACCTTCCTCTACACGCTGCTTGACCATCTCTCGGTCCTTGCTGCCGATGTGGAGGACACACCGACCGACAGGACGCCACCACCGGTCCGATTTGACGTCCTCTTCTCGACTGTGCCGCTCTGGGCGGCATCCAAAGCCGGCTCCTGGCTCGCCTCCAAGCTCGGGATCAAAAAGGGTCGCCATAACTCTGACAGCGTCCGCGGCCGGGGCGTCCAGCTCAGGGTCGGCGAGCCGACCGCCATGGCTGGCTCGCAGGAGGTTGCCCTCGTCATCTTCGAGTGTAGCCCCCCATCGGCGTGAGTTGCGACCTGGCGCTAAGGCACCCGGCGGACGATGAGCACTGACAGCCTCTTTGACGACAGGCCGACCGGAGATGAGGAAGACGTCCAGCGCCTGCGAGACGTCCTGGCAGCGATCGACGAGGAGAACGATTACGCGCCGGCGCTGCTCGTCGTCGGCTGGACCGAGGAGCTCACGCCCTTGCTCGTGCGTTGCCCCCCTCGCAAGCCTTGTCCCCCGCGCCAACGATGGCGGCTGACGCCTCGCCTTCTTTGCAACGCAGTCACGGACGCTCTGTAGTCCGGGCGTGCCCGAGCACCACGTGCTCGTTCTCGACACAGCCGAGGCAGATGACGCCTTTGCGGCCGCCGTCCAGACCTTTGTCCGCATCCCGCCCAAGATCGAGCAGCCATTGATCGCCGTCCGTTGTGCGTCTCCGTCATCCGCTCGTAAGGTCACCATCGTCACGGCTGACTCCAACGCCCTTCCCGTCGTTCAGCCTACCTCGAGGCCCTCCAGCCGACCTGGGAGGCGCTCCTCAACCTCGGTCTCGACCTGGTCGGTCGCTTGAGTCTCGGTGCGCCCACCGTTGTCCTCTGAGCGTCGTGATGATTTGCTGACCTTCCGGACATGTGCGCACCAGCCTCACCCTTGCTGCCTGGCGTGATCGACAAGCTTCTCGCCGCCTTGAACGACCATTCTGCGCGAATCGTCGCCGCCGTATCATCGACGCAGCGCGAGGCCGACGAGCTCTACCTCCCGCACTTTGCACCGTCATCTGCCATCAGCGACCAAACGTCAGTCGAGCCCGCGTCCCTAACTTTCAGTCATCTCGGACGCTAACCTTACCGCCCTCGTCTCAAATCACAGATCGCTGGCCTCGGCCCTGCTCGAGTACCTCGACCTGTCGCGCTTTGTCGACGACTTTGTGTTCGGCCCGCTGCGGGGCGATGTCCGTCGGGCGTACTACGACGGTTCTAGTCAGTGCGCCATCAATTCGAAGCTCCAAGAGACCTGCGACTGACGTGTGCGCGCCCCGCAGCCCCTCCCTTGAGGGCCTTCTTCGAAGCGCTGTTTGCCTCGACCTCGTCGCGGCTCGAAGTGCTGCCGGCCGTGCCCGAGCGCAAGTTTGGCGACCCTCGCGGGATCGACGAGGCGGCGACGGGCTTTGCCGAGCACGTCAACGACATCGAGTCGGCGCTCGTCGAGATCAGCAACGCAGAGCGGCCGATACCTCCGCCTGTCATCGACCACCAGGATGAGTACGTCCGCCCAGCCAGGCCCTGTCAGTCGAGCCGCCACTGACTCCCTCTGCGCCCCTTCAGCATTGACGTCGCGACTATCGCTGCGACTCCTGCTCGGTCACTGGTGGCCGACGAGCGGCCATCAGTCGCATCGCCGGAGACGAACGGCAGCAGCCGCCACAAACGGCCGCGCGAGCCATCGGACAGCGACGACACCTTTGCCGTCGAAGCGGCGCCCGTCGCTGTCGACCGAGCCGCCAGCTGCTCGGGCGCGGCCGACAGCAAGTTTGCCAAGCTGCGGAGGATCATGGCTGCCGCGCGCGGGATTATATGAGGCGTTCGGCATTCTTCAAATGGAGACCTGGATCAGGGACTGGCTGTGAGGAGAGGAGTCGCGGTGCAGGAGTGAGGACTCGTGCATAATTGAGCGTGACAGTGGAGACCCCTTTGGAGGTGCCCGGACAAGCGAAGAGGGGCGGGAGGTAGGGAGCGGGCGAAAGAGAGCAAACGGAAGGGGAGGGAAGGGGAAAAGGGTTTCGAGCTAGGTTCGAGGAAGATCGGGCAGGGGTGGGCCGCGTCTTGCCCTGGGTCGGAGTGTCGTTGACGGTGTTTGCAGACCGAAAACCGGGCTGCGATACCTTCGACGGAGCAAGAGGCGAGCCCTGCCCCTGTCGAAGGTCTGACATGACCGGGTCGAGGCCATCATCGCTGCGCGTCTGGCGACGAAGCCGGTCTGCGTCTCGGTTGAGATACGATGTTCGGCGGCGACGAGCTGCGACATGGAGGCCGTTCCTGATCGATGGCTTTGGTAGCAATGCGCAGGGCCGGCTTCAGCGAGGGCTGGTTGGGTATGCGAGGCGAGCTGGACGTCGAAGGAAGGAGGAGGGAAAGGTCAGCATGAGCCGTGACAGAAGGCTGGGGGGAGAGAGCAGCGTTCGACCGACCTTTGCTCTGCCGGGCGTAAGTGAATCGAGGTTTTGAGGTCGCTGTGACGCTGCATCAGAAGCGCTTGGCAGAGGCGAGGAACCGGGCGTGAAGGACGGCGTAGTCCGGCTCGATCTGATCGCAGACGACGACGCGGCGCGGTCCGTAGGCCGGGGGAGGGATGCAGTCGACAAGGTCGTCGAACGAGGGCGGGCTGGCGGCGGCCCGAAGCTGGCGGCGCTCCTTGATGGCAGCGGCGAGCGAGGGCTTTGCGGCGGCGGCGGTCGGGGTCTTGCGGGCGAAGAAGGCGGGCATCTTGGAGGTCTGGTGGTTGGGTGGAGAGGCGGTAGAGAGGTGAGGAGGCAAGGTAGGCAGGGAGGGGGACAGCTGGTGAAGAACAGTCGGCGTTGTCTGCCCTCGATGCCCTGCCTTTTATGCGTGCTCCAGTCGACGATGAGGCCGCCTGCTGGCCGAAGCTTGTTCGGCGTCGAACCGACGCAGTCATGACGAGCGGCGTCCGGCGGGTCCGAAGGAGCGGTAGCGAGGGCAGGCAGACTGCGCCCCAAGCCCCTTCTGCTTGGGCAAGCGAGGGCCAGGCGAGTCAGAAGGAGGACGGCCCGGCCCGATATAGCCCCGAGTCTTTGCGACGGGGGGGCTGCCCTGCCGCGACGGCTCCCGCCACTGGTCGTGCTGACTCGTCAGCAGTCAGGAACCGGATCCGGCAACAGCCAGGAGGGCAACCAGTCAGAAGGCCAGAGAGAGGTTAGCACGAGCCGGCTCTCGACGTCGTTTGAAGCAGAGGCGGGCCAGCTGGCGGCCGGCGAGGTCGAGCAGGCGAGCTGATCGACCGCGGCCGAGCAGCAGGATTGGGGTTGGCTGGTCAGCAAGCGAACCTCCCATCGGCGGCAACGGGAGCAAGCTGCGGTCCGAGCGGCCGGCAGCTCGACCGGTCCGGGCTCGAAGACAAGGGCAGCCTGCGCAGATGGCGGGCCAGAAAGGGCGAGTGCAGCGGTCGAAGGCGAAGAAGTGGCCTGCCTGCCCGCCAGCAGCAGCAGCAGCAGCGGTGTGGCGGCGGCGGCGGCGACGGCGGGCGCAGCAGCAGGGCGAGCTCGGACCGCCTTGCTGCCCTGAACGCGCATCTTGACCCTCTCGTAGCAGGCTCGTTCTGGACTCGGGAGACCGTAGAGATACCCCGCCGTCGACCATGGGTACGCCGTCTCTCGCCCTCGCGTCTCTCGGCCGTATGATCCTCGACGACAGCGGCTGACGAGCGAGCGCTGCCGCCGCCCTCTCTCTCTCTCTCTCCGCGAGCAGACCCGTCCATCTTCAAGGGCCTGGTCCGTCGGCTTCGTCGCGATGGTCCAGCTTCCTTCAGACAGAGTCGCTGACGAGCCTCTCTGCACGACTCCGACAGAACAATGTCAAGGTGGGCCGTAGCCGCCAGCAATGCATCGACCTCCAAGCAGCTGCCTTCTGCTGACGACCGGCATCCCTTGCGCCTCTCCCCACCTGTCGTCTGCCAGTACGACACCCGCAAGTCGGCCGCGCTCGACTTGCAGCGGCTGTTGCGGCAGTGCCTCTCATCGACGCTGCCGGCCGACCAGGCCCGGATCACGCAGATCATTGACCAGTCGCGCGGGCTTCTCTCGACCGACAACACGTCGACCTCGCGCAACGGCGGCCTGCTCGCGCTCGCCGGGGCGGCCATCGCCCTCGGCGAGGAGATCGTCCCTTACTTTGGCCGGATCATCGAGCCCGTGCTCGAGTGCTTTGCTGACCCGGACAACCGGATCCGCTACTTTGCGGTCGAGTGTGTCGTACGTCGTCGGAGCCCACGCCGAGCGAAGGCAGGACGCTCGTTGCCCCGAGCTGCCGCGCAGGCTGACTGACCCCTTTCGCGCTCCCTCAACGGCCGTCGTGCTCCCAGTACAACATGTACGTCTGCTGACACTAAGCGCGCCTAGCCAACCTGATCCTGATGCCGCTTCTGCTTGCGCTGCTGCCAGTGGCAAGGTCGCGCGGGAGCCGATGCTCTGGTACTTCAACGAGATCTTTGACGGCCTGAACCGCGTACGAGCCCTCGACCCTACCGACCCCTCCTGCGCCGGACCTGGCTGACTCCCCTCCGAGCTGCTCTCATGGCCGTCACAGCTCTCGACGGATAGCGACATCGTCGTCCGGAACGGCGCCGAGCTGCTCGACCGCTTGTTGAAGGATGTGCGTGGCCCTGCGACTTGGCCGATTGAGCGTCCGGCGACAGCTGACCCGCCGTCCTGCTGCGAGCGCCCCTGCAGACCGTGTGCGACTCGGTCTCGACCTACCCTTCCCACTCTGGCTCCTCAGCGCTCCCGAACCCCTCGTCCGACGTCGCGAGCTCAAGCTCGTCGATCCGCTCGCCGCCCGTCTTCCTCGAGCGCTTCATCCCGCTCCTGGCCGAGCGCATCTACGTCATCTCGCCCAAAACGCGCAATCACCTCGTTAGCTGGATCACCGTCCTCGACTCGGTGCCCGAGCTCGAGCTCATCACCTACCTGCCATCCTTCCTCGACGGTCTTCTGTACGTCAGCAAGAGACCGGAACGTCCTGACCTGGCTGAAGCCCGCTGGCTGACTTGCATGCCGCCCGACCTTGCAGCAAGTACCTCGCAGAGGACAACATTGACGTCCGCGTCGCGACCGAGAACGTGCTCGCCGACTTCTTGCGCGAGATCCGGGACATCGCCCGGGTCCAGAAGCAGCTCGCCGACGAGCGTCGTGCGCGCGTACTCGCCGGAAGCAGCGGCAGCAGCGGCGGCGGCGTCAAGCGGAGCGAGAGCAAGCTGACGATGAGCTCGTCGCTCGGCCGAAATACCGACGACCGGGACCGGCTCGTCGGGGAGCCTGAGGAGGTCGCGCCCGAGGATGAGCGCGAGGAGGAGTGGGAGGGCAAGGGTAGCGGCAGCTGGATCCCCGGCCAGGGGGTCGCGGTGCACTACGAGGAGATTGTCGAGATCCTCCTCCGGCACGTCGCCTATCCGAGTGCGTCCTCCGCCTCCCCCCATCCTTTCTCGGCTGACTCAAGTCACGCGCTGCGACACCCTCCTCCCCCTTAGACGAGATCATCCAGGAGACGGTCCTGCACTGGCTGTCCGAGTTCATCGTCTTTGCGCAAGAGGTCATGATCCCGGCGACGCCTACCCTGATCCCAGCCATCCTGCCCAACCTCGCCCACCCGTTCGCGGCGATCCAGACGGCGGCCGGCGACACCAACATCAACCTGTACCGCCTGATCAAGTCGCTCCCCTCGCCGAGCCCGACGACCAACACGTTCCAGTCGCCGACGTCGGCTACCGACGCCCATTCATCGCACGGCTTCCCACCGCCAGCGGCTATCGTCGCGTCTGGCACCACAGCTGGCCGCCGCAACAGCGTCCAGACCTCGTCGGAAGCCGGCGAGACGGGCGCTGCTTCGGGCCTGGCCTCGTCGACCTCGACCATCAAAGGTCGCGACATCGCTTCTTCCGGCCCGACCGCATCAGGGCCTGCGGCCGACGGCCCGACGCACGGCTCGAAAGCCTCAACCTCGACGCTCGGCTCGATCCAGCCCCCGCCGATGACGCCCAACAACGCCTTCTCGTTCCCGTCGATCCCCTCCGTCTCGGTCGGCCTGGCCTCGATGGCCGAGGAGGACCCGTTCGACTATCAGGCGACCGTCAACGTGCTCACGCTCCAGTTCCTGAGCGAGTACGAGGACACGCGGATCGCCGCGCTCGAGTGGCTCATCATGCTCCAACAGAAGGCGCCGAAGAAGGTGCCGGTCCCTTCGCCGCTTCGTCGGTGCCCCAGAAGCCTCGGTCGGGAGTGCTGACGAGCATTGCGCTGCTGCCGCTTCTCTTCTCGCCTCCCCCTTTCGCAGATCCTCGCGATGGACGACGGCACGTTCCCCGTCCTGCTCAAGTGCCTCTCGGACCCTTCGTCTGAGGTCATCAAGTGCGACCTGCAGCTGCTCGCCCAGATCTCGTCGTCGTCCGACGACTCGTACTTCACCTCGTTCATGGTCAACCTGCTCGAGCTCTTCAGCACCGACCGCCGGCTGCTCGAGACGCGCGGGAGCCTCATCATCCGCCAGCTGTGCCTCGACCTCAACGCCGAGCGCATCTACCGCACGCTGGCCGAGATCCTCGAGCGCGAGGAGGACCTCGAGTTTGCAGCGAGCATGGTGCAGAAGTCGGTTCTCTTTCCCCGGCCCTTCTGCCTTACTCGACGCAAAGAAGATTGACCCGCTCGCAAATCGAATAGGCTCAACATCATCCTCATCACGAGCGACGAGCTCCAAGACTTCCGCAAGCGGCTCAAGAACCTCGACTCCAAGGACGGCCAGATGCTGTTTGCGAGCATCTACCGCTCGTGGTGCCACTCGCCCGTCGCCGTCTTTGCGCTCTGCCTCCTCGCCCAGGCCTACGAGCACGCGTCCAACCTCCTCCACCTCTTGTCCGTCGTCGTCCGCCGCCGTCGTCGTCGTCGTCCTTTCTCACCACGTGCGTACAAAACTGACGAACTGACACGGGCATCCGACACCTCTTCGTCACAGCGCCGACCTCGACATCACCGTCCAGCTACTCGTCCAGATCGACAAGCTCGTCCAGCTCATCGAGTCGCCCGTCTTCACCTGTCCGTTTGGCCACGTCCCATTTGAGCACGTGCGAGTCCAAAGCTGACGGAGCACTATGACGCGCATGCCACAGCCCTCCGATTGCAGCTGCTCGAGCCCGAGCGGTACCCCCACCTGTTCAAGTGCCTCTACGGTCCGCTCCCCTCGCCTCCTCCCAGCTCGTTGAGATGAACTCGTTCGCCCACTGACACCCCAACCCTCTTGCATGCATCCGCCGCTCCCCTCGAAGGCCTCCTGATGCTCCTCCCGCAGAGCACGGCTTTCGTCTCGCTCCGGAACCGCCTGAGCGCCGTCTCGTCGATGGGCTTCCTCCACATCCCCAAGCCGTGCGTCCCCTCCTCGTCCCGCCTCAGCGGCGCCCGCAAGACTGACGCGAAAAGCCCGACGGCCTGGCTGCACATGAAGGACCTACGCCAGCGGCTCGGCCCCGCCGACCGTCGGCGGGCGCACCAAGCTCCCCTCGGCCGGCGGCGCCGCCGGAGGGGGCGGAGCGGACGAGATCAGGTGGCGCGAGCTGCTCGGCCACTTCCGGGCGGTCCAGACGCGGCATGAGAAGGCGCGTCGGAGCCAGCAGCTGCAGCAGCACCAACACCACGCGACTGGCCTCGACGGCGGGCACGGCGGCGGCGGCGGGGGTACCGCCGGAGGAGGGGGGGTGGGAGGAGGGCCGAACGCGTCGTACCGGCACCACGGCTCCCTCTCGTCCACCTTTGACCCGCCTGGCTCCCGCCAACCGAGCGTCGCGTCCATCCCATCGCTCTCGAACGCCCCGATGGCACCGCCGCCGCCGACGACGACGACGACGGGCAATGGCTCGGTGCCGACTTCTTTCAGGCTGCGCAAGACGACGGCGGCGGCGGCGGCGGCGGGCGGGAAGGGGACGCTTTCGGGCGTCCTTTCGCCGACGACGGCGACGACGACGACGACGACGAACAACGGCAGCGGCGGCGGCGGCGGCGGCCATGGCGGTGGTGGCTCGCACGCGACCTCCCATCCTCCGACGGCGGCTGCTGCTGCTGCTGCTGCCGCGAGGCCGACGGGCGAGAGGCCCTCGCTGGCCGTCGCGCTGGCCCCCCCGCCGGCGTCGTCGTCGTCGTCGTCGTCTGCGGCCGGCAGCTCGCACCACCGGCCGACGACCTCCACGGCGGCGGCGGGGACCGGGACGACGGGGGTGCCGACGGCGGTGGGGGCGAGCCCGACCTCATCCGCCTCGACGAGTGAGGTCCTCCCGTCGTCGTCGCCGGCGTCCAACATCGCCGCTGCTGCTCTGGCGAGTGGCGGGAGCCGAGCGGGAGGAGGAGGAGGAGGAGGAGGAGGGGGGCCCACCGGCGGCGGCGGCGGCGGTCGCCGACCTTCGTCCTCGACGACGACGACGGCGAGCTCGCTCGGGACGTCCGCCCCGCCGCCGCCGCCGCCCAGCGCCTTAGCGGCCCGAGGAGCGGGAGCGCCGCCGACGCCGACGCCGACGACGACGACGACGACGCCGACGACGACGACGCCGCCGCCGCCGCCGCCGACGACGCCAGACCTCGACCTCGACCTCGACCTCGACCTCGACACGACGGTCCTGCGGCCCCGGCGCCTCGAGCTGGTCCTGCCCGACGGCCA
>Ga0308160_10001701_pt1 | contig 29352 bp, 44 predicted proteins | sample PhyFR1_FD_201036 | JGI IMG/M metagenome (GOLD analysis project Ga0308160, IMG submission 201036) | Phyllosphere microbial communities from UC Gill Tract Community Farm, Albany, California, United States - DLSLF.R1 | ecosystem: Host-associated > Plants > Phyllosphere > Unclassified | place: USA... | reverse complement strand
ATGACCGAGATCGACTTGGCCTCGCGATCGATCGTTACCTTAAAGGTGTCCATGTTGGGGTCGTTGATCTGCGCGCGTGCGACAGGAGGCCGCTCACGGCTCCGTCAGCTCGGCGCATCGACCGCACAAAAGGAGGAGCAACGCACCTTGTTGTCGGCTGCGTTGACCAGGATTTCGTCAAAGATCTTGAAGAAGCCTGGGACGAACGTGATCTGCCTGGAGGTCGAGGGTCGAGCCAGATGCGCAGCCGCACCGGGGATCAGCTTGCTGCCCGCCACCACGCCACCCAGCACAAGGAGAGGGAGACGCACCGGTTGACCATCTTCTTGTTCTCATAGTCAAAGACCCACATCTGCTGCGTGATGTGCTGGACCGAGCCGATGTACGAGTCGGGCCGCTTGAGGATGTGCTCGATTTGCGAGAGCTGCGGAGAGCAAGCAGAGGGGGTTCAGTCCGGCTCCTGGCGCAGGTCCCTACCCAGCCCCTTGGTCCAGCAACGCACCTTCTGGTACATCTCGCTATTGTTCTTGCCCTTGCCGGCCTGGCCGCCGATCTCGCGCAGCGGCTGCTTCTTCTCTGGGCTGCCGTCAGTCTCACCGTCCGTCGCGTCGACCTGCATGGCCCCGCCGGCGTCCGAGTCGTCCGAGTCGTCGACGATGCTGGCCGCCGCCGCCGCCTTCTTGGCCGCGGCCGTCGTCGCCTTGGGCTTTGCCGGAGCCTTCACCTTCGCTGCCGGCTTCGGCTTAGCTGCAGCCTTGGGCGAAGCCTTCTGCTCGGGCGGGCAAGGAGAGGGGAGCGCAGGACGGAGCGTTCGGGGGGGTCGCAGGGTCAGCTCCACGAGCTCGCCTTCTCAACGGCCGGCGGCTTGCAAGACCGAGGGTCTACGAGCCCGACCGGGGCAGACGGCACCTGACGTGCCCTCACACCTCCGCAGGGCTGCCTTGCACTGGCTGCTGCACGATGGGTTCGAGTAAGACGCACCGCAGCCTTGGGCTTCGAAGCCGCCTTGGCCTTCTTGGGCGGGCTCGCGCCGTAGGCGTCGCTCTCGCTGTCGTCGTCAATGAACGCATCGGACTCGAAGTCGCTCATCCTGATGGCAGCGACGCGTCGAGCTCGGGGTTCTGGATGTCTTGCGGAGAGGAGGAGGAGGAAGAGTAGGGGTGTCGATGCTGCCAGCCAAAGCGAAGTGGAAGCAACACACGCGGCTGAGGGGTCGCGTCGCGTCGGCCGGGCGGGCGAGCGGCCGTCCGAGTTATTTCTTTCGCCGGCAGGGCGAGTGCGAGTGCGTACAGGCCGGGCGGCCACTTGCTCTGCCCTGACAGACAGCCTGCTATCGAGATCGCGAGAGCAAGCAGATCGCATGCAGGAACCATGGATCCAAAGGATGAGCGGCAGGACGTGCTTGCAGTGACCCGGGTGCGAAGCACGGCCGCAGATGCGACGCGCGTGAGCGACTGGTGTATGCACGTCCATCCCCTCCTCCTACAAGGTAGAACGCCCTCGTGGGCCGACGACGAAGCCATTTCCACGCTCGCAGCCTGAGAGCGTCGTCGGATCGGCCGGCCGTGCGCGGGATGGGCGTGCAAATTGATCCGAGCGCCACTTTGGTCGACCCTGTGAGGATGGGCTCCTGGTTGAGGCCGAGCGGGCTTTCTCTTGACGTCTAACCAGGACCAAGAAAAGGACCGGCGGCTTTGTAGGCTCTGGATGACCATGTGTCGGCGGGCACGGGACTCGGATGGTCGATTGAAGCCCGAGACCGGATCCGCCCGTTAGTCGTCGTCCTCGCTAGCCGACGTGCTGTCCTCGTCCTGATCGGCCGGCCGGTAGACAGCTGCCGATCCGCCCGCTCCAGCTGCATCGTCGCCCTCTTCCTCGTCGTTGTCCGACACCTCCCCTTCCTCCTCGGACGACGACTCGTCGTTCTCAATCTTCTTGAGCTCCTCGACGGCGGCCCTGCAGCGTGAGCGGGTGAGTCAGCTGTTTGCCGTCTGCGGCCTGCAGCGAGCCTCGCCGGCCAAGATGACGCACTCAAAGTCGACCTGGAGGTTGCGCATGCTGCTGTCGACGCCGACGTAGAACTCGGAGAAGCAGGCGGTGACGATCTCGTGGCTGGCGTCGGCTAGAGGGGTTGGAGGCAGGGCAGCGGAGGCGAGGGTCAGCCTCTGAGCGACTCCAGCGACTCCAGCCGAGCCGTATTCTCAGCAGCTCCTGAGGAGACTGACAGCCTTTGGCGAAGTAAGGAAACTCGTCGAGCGTCGCGTCGTCGAGATGCTGGCCGTCGAGCAGCGCCTCGCGCGTCCGCGTCTGGCAGTGTGCCTCGAACAGTTGGAGGTAGACGAGCCTGACGTCCTGCCAGAGAAAGCGTGAGAGTAACAAAGTCAGCGATTGCAGCCTGAGGCCGAGCTCGTAGAAGCAGATCGTGTGGACAAGGGGGACGGACCCGCTCCGTCCACGGCACGGGCGGCTTGCCCTGGCGCTGCTCGAGCAGTCGGTGGCCGTTGAGCTCGCGGGCGACGGCGCCGAGATCGGCCGACGAAGCCTGGTGGACGGCCTGGGCGATCACCGTCTTCTCGAGGGCGGTCGGGACTCCGGGCGCCATCGCATCGTCCGCAAAGGGGTCGAGACGAGAGAGGAGCGAGTGGATGTCGAGGAGCTCGGGCGTCTGGGCAGGCAGGCAGCGCCGGCCGAGCAGCCAGCCGGCAGCGAAAAGCCCACGCCGCGCGGCCGGCCGGGCGGTGAGAAAGGGGTAGGCAGGCCGGCGGCGGCTTGTCCCCACCTCCGCCACCCAGCCAGCTCACCCTACTCTCTCTCTCCCTTGCTCGCCTTTCCTTGACGACTACTCGCTTGGCAGATTCGCAGACCCGCAAACTCAACACGGTCCCGCTTGCATCAATCACACAACCCTGTATAGCTTAGCACAGAGCGCGCGCCGGCACACACCCGCCCGTCCGACATGACCTTGCTCCTCTCGCTCCTGCGCCCAAGCCCAGGAGGCAATTGCCGCTCGCTTGGCCGGTCAATCTCCCGCCTGCCGCTCCCACCGTCGATACCGCCGTCAGCACTCCGGCCGCTCGTCGCCTTTGCGCCCTCGGTCCCTCTTCCCGCCGCACGTCTCGTCCTGCCGGCCGGCGTTCGCTCGATCCCGCTCAGCACCGGCCAGACGGCCCGCTACGTCCAGGAGGGTGGCCCGCTCGAGGCTGGCGGCCGCGAGTGCTGGATCCTTGACGGCGGGACCGTCGTCGGCTGGAACTTTGCGAGTGACGAGCTCAAGGCCTGGGCGGCTCGGCTTCACAAGCAGCCGGCTTCGGTAGCTGGCCAGGCAGACCGGCTCCCGCCGCCCTTGCTGCCGCCAGGCGAGACGGAGCAGCTCGACTTCCTCGTGGACCGATCGTCGTTCGTCTTCTTGCCCGATGCTCGATCCTGCTTCTCTCATGTACGCCTCCCGACTGACAGTCGTCGGCTCGCCGCCCTGCAGACAAGCGCCGCGACTCGAAGGCGACATCGTCATCCTGCCCTCGACGCCCTCGCCGAGCGCGCCCAACGTCGACCCGACGAGCACGCCCGTGCCGAGCAGCAGCCCGCCCGAGCCCGAGCTCACGCAGCTCCTCATCCGATACGCCATCTCGGAAGCCCTCTCGCACTCACCGACCCTCTCGATCGTCGAGGCTCGGCTTGACGCGCTCGTTCAGAAGGACGCGGGCGTGCCGTCCTACCTCGCCAAGCACGGCCACGGCCCTTACAGCCGCAAGGAGGTCATTCAGCGGCTGGGCGAGCTGCTCGAGGTCAGGCAGAAGGTCTCGCGCAGCTTGGGCGACGTTCCGGACCTCTACTGGGAGGAGCCGCTGCTCGAGAGTGCGTTTTATAAGCTCTCGTCGTCTGGGGTGCGCTCTACTTGCTTGCGGCTGATCCACTTCACCGCCGCCGCCACCGCCGCCGCCGCCGCCGCCGACAGAGTACTTCAAGGGCACGTGGAAGATTCTCGAGATCGAGAAGCGTGTGCGAGCCCTCCACGAGCGCATTGCGCACGCCCAGGACGTCCACGGCATTCTGAGGGACCTCCTGACCGAGGTGTGTGCCGCCCGCCGTCAACCACCTTGCTGCGCCCCCTGGCTGACAGCTCACAACTAATCCAACCCGGCCAGAAATCGACCCACTCCATGGAGACGGTAATCATCATCCTGATCGCAGTTGAGGTCGTCCTCGCCTTCTGGACGCACTGGGAGGAGCTCCGGGCCGCCGTCGGTCTCCCCTCCGCCGTCAGCGCGCTGCCCGCAGCGGCCAGCAAACCGGCCGAACGTCAGCCGGCCGTCTGAGGTGCGCGCCCCTGTGCGATCGGATGATGGCCGCCTTACCACTCCCCCACCTCTCGGGGCGCCGTCTGGAGGAAAGCGCCGTCTGTCCTGACGAGAGCGACGAGCGCCCGTGCGCACAGGCGCTCCCGGGAGGAAGGGGAAGCATTGAGCGGTCCACGCCTGGCGGCCAACCTTTTTAGCCAAAGAGGCTGCCCATCAGGTCCATCAGGCCGTTGCCACCGGCGCCCTTTGGCGGGGCGATGCCAAATGTCTGCTGGCCGATGGCGGCGACGGCCTGCGAAGCAGCAGAAGCCATCGTGTCAGCCCTCGTCCGGTCTCGGGAATCTGAAGGGAAGGAATGGGAACGCACCGCCTTGACAGCCGGCTCCTTGAGCAGAGGCTTGCCGAGTCTCCGGTACTCCTTGTTGAGCTCGGTCCAGCCATCCTGCGCACCAGGTGCCTTTGCCCGCTGCGCCGCAAAGCCGACGAGCTGAAGCCAGTTGGCCGTCGGTAGGCGCGTGAAGAGCATCTCACCCTCCCCGAGCTCGGCCGGCAGGGCCACACGCTCGACGAGGATCGTCGGATCGGCCTCTACCAGAAGCGAGAGGAAGGTCGACAGGCTCGTCTTAAACGGGCTGATGGCTGGCGGACTCTCGAGCAAAAAAGGGAGGGTCGTCCGGAGGAGGTAGGGCGAAGGGTCGACGGTGCCCTGGGCCGACCATTCGAAGCCGAGCTGGCCGAGCAGCCGGGCCGCGTCCCGCGTGGCCGAGAGGACGAGGTGCTTCTCGGCGAGGGCAAAGCTGCGCTCCTTGGAGTGGAGCGTGCCGACGTACTGCTGCAGGATCGGATCCGACGCCGGCGAGGGGAAAGCGTGGTGCTTCGAGGCCCAGCTGGATGGGCGAGCGAGGGGTGCGTGTGGGCGTCAGCATGGCGGCGACCCGGACACGGCGATGATAGAAGAACGCACGCCAGCGACGAGTCGATCAGCGTCTTGCGCCAGTTGGCCGACGGCGGGCAAAGGGCGATCAGGTTGATGATCTGGCCTGCAAGTCGCATCCGGGGGTCACAGAGGTCGTCAGCGGTCTGGGCGGCGCGGACCATCTCCAGCTGGCCAAACGATCAGGCACGCACCCCTCGTCGTCTCATCGCATTCGACCTCCGCACCGTCCCAGACCTTGACCAGTTCCAAACCGAGATCGACGCCCGACCCCCACTCCTCCTTCTTGAGAAGCGCCTTGGCGAGCTCGAAGAGGACCTCGGCCGCCTCGGCGTTGTGGCCGCCGGCGACGAGCCGGGCGGCCGTCGTCCGCGTCTTCTGGTGGGCGGCGTAGGCGCTCGACTCGACCGACCGGAGGAGAGGCGGGAGGATGACCGAGGGCTCGGTCGGCTGCGAGCGGGCGGTTCGGGGAGGCATCTTGTTCAGAGTGGAGAGCTGGCGGAGGATCAGAGGAAGGGCGGTTGCTGCTGAGGGAGAGCGAGCGAGAGATCGCGGTCGGTCTCGCCGTGCTGCGACTCGCGACCGAAAAGGCTCCGACCGACGAGCATCGTCTGTCGAAGGGGGGAGCAGCACCATTCGCCGCTCTCGCTGCAGCTAAAGCAGGCTCATGCGCTGGACAGGCGGATGCTACGAGAGATCAAGTCGGCCATGGATCACTTTTCTCAGAGGCGGAGGTTGAGTTTGCTAAGTCTGGCGGGTGAAGGCGTTCGGGCTCCTCAGGCGGTCGGCATAGCCAGCCCGCCCTCTTGCTTGGTATGGCCCGCTCAGCTGTGCAAGAGGGCCAGCCATACCAGAGCCGGCTCATGGCTCAGGCAGAGTTTGAACCAAACTGGTAATCCTTCAAGAGGTCGCCTCGCCTCCCTCCGGCCCGAACAAGAGGAGGTGAAGTGCTGCGCCTCGGAAAGAGCAAGAACCTGCGCGCCAGGGTGCGTCACCTTCGAGCCGCCCTTTCAATGCCGTCCGTCCCTTGCTCGCTCCCTCTCTCACCCTCATCCACACCAATTTCGCCTCTCCCGGTTGAATCCTCCATACCTGCGCACGCTCTCTTCGCTCTCGAATTTACCCCGCTCTATCCGACCTAGATGTCTTCTGCCGGTGAGTGCGAGTTCCCCTAGCCCGCGCCTGTCCTGCGCCTCCGAGCCATTTTCCCAGCCTGGCAAGCCCACCCCCTCCGAGGCCTCCTCGGCAAGCCTCCTTCTGCCCTCTTCCTGTCGCACCCACACGCACCCACCCATCCTCACTCTGCGCATCTGATCGCACGACGAGAGGCGTTCTTCACCCCTACCCACCTCGCCCATCCTCACGACTGCTCAAGCCGCCTCTCCTCGGCGACGTCACCCTCCCCCCCCCCCCCCTTCGCCCGCCCCACCTTGCCTGCCCTCACCGCCGGCCGACCTCTCTCCTTCGCCTTTGTCAACCGCCATTCTGACGCCTGTCGCTATTCATCCCGACCATGTCTGCCCTTTCATCCGCCTCCGTCTCGGTCCCGACGACGCCCTCATCGACGCCAGCCGTCTCCTCCACGACGCCGGTCACGCCCGAGTCGTCCGCCCCGGTCGTTGAGTCGTCCTCGACGACGCCCGTGACGCCCTCGTCATCGAGCGCTGTCGTCGCCCCCTCGTCCTCTTCGGTCGCCAGCTCGTCCGCCGCAGCCGAGTCGTCTGCGGCAGTCGCTTCGTCCTCCGCTGCCGCATCGTCCGCGGCGGCCGCCTCGTCGGCAGCGGTCAGCAGCGCCGCGGCCGCCTCGAGCTCCGTCCAGGCATCGGTCAGCTCGGCCGTCGCCTCGGCTTCGAGCGCCGTCCCGTCGTCGAGCACACTCGTCAGCACGCTTCCCAACGGCTCGGTCATTTCGAGCGTCGTCGGTCGCTCATCGAGCATCGTGTGAGTGCCTCCTTCCGCTGCTCGACCGGAAGCGTTTCTGACGTCCACGCGCCTCTCTTCGCTCCTAGCACGGTCACCGTCACCGGCGCCAACGGTGAGACCTCGGCCATCACCTCCTCGGTGCCCGTCTCGGGCGGAGGCGGCTCGTCGACCAACGTCGGCGCCATCGTCGGCGGTGTGTGAGTCGCACTTTCCCTTTGCAGTCGACTGTCTCTTCGCAAGCGCGCTCTGTCCTGGGAGCTCGCTCGCTTGCTGCGCGCGCGCCACCGTCCAGCGCTGACACCTAAGCTCCTACAGCGTCGGCGGTGTCGGCGGTGCGCTCCTTATCGCAGCCGGACTCTGGCTCTACTGCCGGCGGCGCAACAAGCACGAGGACTTTGACGAGTCGATGTGTGCGTCTCACCCGACGCGCACTTCCCGCATTCCCTGTCCAGGTCGGTGGCTGACCCCTACCGCACTCATCTCTCCAGTCGACCCCGACCGCGGACGCCCTGTCGAGCAGGACGACAACCTCGACCTGACGGCCGGCGGCGCTCCCGCCGCGACGCCTTACACGTACGGCAGCAACCCGGTGACGGCACCCGGCACGAACGAGATGGCCGAAGCCAACGCCTACGGCGCCGGCTACCCCTCGGCGACGGGCTACGGTAGCGGCGCCGGCGCCGGCTACGGTGCTGGCGACGCGGCGGCATACGGCGCTGCCGGTGCTGGAGCCGCTGGCCTCGGTGCCGGAGCGCTGTACAACGCCGGCCACCACGGCCAGCCCCAGGCGGGCCAGCAGCAGCAGTACTACCAGCAGTCGTCCCAGCCCGTTGCGGGCGGCTCGACCGGTGGCGCGGCCGTCACGCGCGGTCCGTCATCGGCCTCGGCTCTGAGCGGTTCGACCGGCGGCGCAACGTCGTCGTCGGGCGTGACGCCGAGCAGCGCAGGCGCGGGCGGCATCACGGCCGCTGCGGCTGCCAAGCGGGCCGAGGCTCAGCGCGAGCGGAGCCGACTCCAGTCGAACGGTGGCTTTGCCGAGGAGCCCTCGGCGGCTGGCGCCTCGGGCGCTCAGGGCGGAACGTACCAGCACCAGGACGGCGGACGGATGCTCGAGAACGAGGACGCCTCGGACGAGGCGGCTGAGGTCCCGCCGACGTACGACTCGATCCCGGCGGACCGGCGCTAAGAGCGGGCGCTCCCAAGGCGCAAGGGAACGCTCTCGCCCCGCCTCGCCCAATCCAGACCGCCCTCCCCCCCCCCCCCCCTCCCTGACCCGACGACAAGCTGCCGCACTTCCTCGTGCGGCCGTTCGACTCCCCGACGCTCTTTTCCGCTCAAATTCCTTTGCTTCTGCTTTGCACCGTCTGCACCCGCTCTTTCTCCCACCCAAAACACCCAGGACAATCTTTCTCTCTCTCTCCGCCCGCTTTGTTGCCGAAACTCCCACTTGTAGGGCCCTCTGCTGCCAGCGGCCCCTCGCCCCGACCTTCGTTTCTTTCTCCCCCGCTTCGCCGCTCCTCCGTTGTTGCACTCCCGCCTCCCTTTGCCCTTCTGATCTGCTGATGACGTAATCCCACGACGACCAGCAAGGGTTGGGGCAGCTCCGCCCGTCGACGGTCCCCATGCCCTGGCTCGTTAATCACAAGACAGAAGCGGATGAAGAGCATCCATGCAGAGCAGGCGGTGTGGGGAGGGTAGTAGATACAGGGTTGAGAGGCGGAAGGAGCAGAAAGGAGGGAGGGGGCTCGTGAAGGGGAGAGATGCGCGGCAGATGCGCGATGGATCATTAGAAAGTCGCGGTGAGGCTGTCGTCGTCGAAGGCGCTCTGTCCCACAAAGACGGTAAACTCGCCGTCGGGGCGAGTCCAGGTCTGGCTGACGACGTCCCAGATCGAGATGTCGTACGTCGAGAGCTCGATCGTGACGCGCTCGGTCGCGCCGCCAGCGAGCTTGACGTGCTCGAAGCCGCGGAGGACCTTGGGCGGCTCGCCAGCCGAGGCGGGGAAGCCGAGGTAGAGCTGAGGCACGGTGCACGACTCGGTCGACATGTTGCGGCTCTCGTTGGTGACGTCGAACGAGACCGTGATCCGGGGCGAGTGGAGCCTGCCAAAGTGAGAGCAAGATTGGGTCAGTGAGCGGGCAGCAGCAAGGGGTGAGCAGGTCAGTAAGAAGAGGGCACGCACCACTCGGCGACCGAGCTGCCGACCTGGCCGACTGGCTTGGACGCCGTGCTGTTGCCGGCGGCCGCGGTGCTGTTGACCGGGCTCTCGTCCCACGAGCGGCGGTAGACGTGCTCGTCGGCGAGGTGCCGCTTCGACATCGGCCGCTCGCTGACGGTAAGGTTGCTGAGGCTAAAATCGGCGTACGACAGGCCGTACCCGAAGCCGAACAGAGGCTCGATCTGCGAGGGTAGGTCGGCACGTCAGCCGCCAGTCGAGCGAGATTGGTGAGGAGCGGCGGCTGAGCTCACCGACTTGGCCTGGAAGTGCCGGTAGTCGATCTCGAGCTTCTCCGAGTAGTCGATCTGGACGTACTCCTTCGAGGGCGGGTAAAAGGGGATCATGGTCGGGTAGTCGTCAAACTGCTTGGCGATGGTGAACGGCAGGCGGCCGGCGGGGCTGTAGGCGCCCGAGAGGACGTCGACGAGGCTGTTGCCTGCCTCCTGGCCGGCCAGGCCGGAGTAGACGATGGCGGTGATGTTGGGGTGGTCGGCCCAGGGCATGAGGATGGGTCCGACACTCTGCACGATGACGACCGTATTCGCATTGTTGGCTGCGACGGCTTCGACCATCTTGTCTCCGTCCATCCAGGCCGTCAGGTTGTTGCGGTCGCCCTCGTTCGAGTCGACGACGATGTACTCTACGGGGCACGAGAAGTGGTGGGTCAGCCGAGGCAGCTCGACGAGCAGAGTCAGCAGGCAGACAGAACGCACGCTCGCCGCTGTCGGAGGCGATAAAGACAAGGGCAGTATCGGCGTAGGTCGCCGTCTTATTGATCGTCACGTAATCAAAGTCGTCGAGCGTCCAGCGGATGACCTGGCGGTTCTTGACGGCGTAAGACTGCATGGCCTCGAGTGGCGAGATCAGGTAGGTGTAGTCCGCCGTTCCAGAGCCCCATCTGCCGAAAAGAGTTGGGCAATCAGCAGAGCGCCGGTTGGACGCCCGTCGGTTGAGCAACGTACCCCTCGCTGAGGACACCGTCGAGGCCGCCACGGTCGGCGTAACCGTTAGGACCCTTCGAGGAAGGGCCAGCAGCGTTGCCGATGAGCGCGATCGTCTTGAGGTCTCGGCCGAGCGGGAGGGCGCCGTTGACGTTCTTGAGCAAAACAGTCGAAGCCGCACCGATCTCGCGAATGACCCTGTAGGGAAGCCGAGAAGGCGAGTCAGCCACAGCCAGGCTTCTGACGTTGGCACGAACGTACTCGTGGTGATCCGCGCGGACGTCGATGTGCTCGCCCTTGCCGAGCGGGTCCCAGCTGTCAAAGTTGGTGGCCGGAAAGTCTCGGTTTTGCTCGAGAAGGAACCAGGACGAGAGGATTCTAACCGCCATGTCCTTGACGCGATCGAGGGGGACGCTGCCGTTGTTGACGGCGAGCGTCAGATTGGCTCCAAAGTACGTGCTGCCGCTATTGAACGTGACGTCGCCGGGCTGCCGAGGGGTTCTGGCGGTCAGTATTGGTGTTGGTGGGGAGGGCAAAGCTCGGGCCGGCGCACCATCGTCATATCGAGGCCTGCGTTGACTGACGGCGGGCCAGACATTGTAGCCTGCCAGTCACTCAGCAGATAACCTTTGTAGCCAAGTTCGCGCTTGAGCAGGTCGTTCTGTGCCTTGCTGTTCTCGCACGCGTAGGCTGCCAAAAACGAGCACAATCAGTCGACATGTCAGCGAGCGTGATCGGTCACGCGCGACACAGCAGAACGAGATGGACTGACTGTTGTTGATCAGGTCTGCCGAGGGGGGGGGGGGGAAGAGACGGCGAGCGTGAGAGGAGGGTCGTCGTCAGTAAGTCGGGCCGCGCGGGAACGACCGCGGCGTCAGGGACGGACTGTAGCTGCACATCACCGAGGCGACGTCGGCCTGGACGGCCTTGAGGAAGGGATGGAGGTAGATCTCGTGCATCGTCCGGTCGTCGATGTTTGACGAGGAGTAGGTCCGGTTGTGCTCCTCCTCGTTGGCGATGAAGTGCTTGGCGTTGGCCTGGACACCGGTCGACTGGATGCCCTTAACGGTCTCGTATGCGGCCTCGCCAACGAGGTAAGGGTCTGTCGCACGACGGCCTCTCGTCAGCAGCACACTCTCGGCTGGTATCGGAAGCGAAGTGACGCACCTGCGCCGAACGACTCCCACTGCCACGAGGCAAAGAGGAAGTAGCCGGTCGACGGTCAGCTCTGATCAAGAACAACCGTGACAGGGAGAGACTCACGTTGCGGCCTCCCTGAGCGTTGCGCTGACGTAGCAGAGTCCGGGAAAGGACGAAGGTCAGCGCACACTGAAGGATAAGAGTAAAGGGATCAATGACCCACGCCGATGCCGATCGCAGGGCCGAGAGCGATGTTGACACCCTTGCCTCTGAACTCCTCTCCCATTGCGACGCCCCGGGCGCGTATGAGCTTGCGGTCGAAGGTAGACGCAGCATTGACGCCTGCGGGAGCATCCATATCCTTGGTCAGGCCCGAAGACGTACTGACAGACGAACGAGCGGCCGAGAACTCACCGGCAGGGAAGACACTAGCTAGATCACTGAAGCGCAGTCCGAGCGGGCCGTCTTGCAAGCATAGGCCTGGGAAGCCGATCTCGGGCTGGCTCGCAATGTTGCCGCTTTCGAGAAGAAAAAGGTAAGAAGTGAGCAGAGAGAGAGGGAAAGGTAGTAAAGAGAGTACGCACACGCAGGGTCCAGCCATCCAACCGACGCCGGTCGTCACGTTGACGAGCTGCTCGAGCGACCAGCCGGCCGTCATGTTGCGGGCACGGGCGACAGCGCTCGCCCAGGCGCCCTCGCCACGGACCTCGATCGCAGGGTACTCGTCCGGCCCGCCAGACGTCGCCGACGGCTTGGACGGCGCCGTCACGGTGACGGTCACGGTCTGGACGCTGACGCTCGGGCAGACGTCCGGCGCAGACGAGGGCAGGGCGGTCGGGAAGGCAGACGCTGCGGTCGCTGGCGAAGACGAGACGGCAGAGGCACCGGCGGCGGATGCGTAGACCGACGACGCGGCGTAGGGGTAGGCGGCCGAGACGCCGCTCGAGGTGCCGTTCATGGGTACGGCCACGGCTGAGGTGGCCGAGCCGAGGACGGCAGCGAGCGCGAGGCCCGCCAGGTGCGGTGGAGAGAGCATGTCGAGCCGAGGGCTAGAGGAGGAAGCGGCGGCGAGGAGGGAGAGGAGGGCGATGAGGAGCGCGAGGCAGGCCAGCCCGCCGACCGTCTTGAGCTTTGAAGGATGCCTCGCGACGGCCCAACCTCGGATGAAGCTGCGCGGCGATGGAGGACCGGGATCCCTCGTCGGTGGGAGCTAGGATGCGGGGTACGAGTAGGGCAGGCGGGGATCAGCGCGCCGGAGGCGTACGGTGTCGGCCAACGCCGGCCGCTCGGAGGGAAGGATCGGACCTCGTCTGCCGGCAGCAGGCCGCCCTTGGCTGGCATACCGCCGACATGGCTCGTCGCCATGCGCGACTTCATGCGAGCCAAGCAAGCCAGAGAGCAGGGAGGCGGGCGATGGAGAGATCGTCAGCACCGGCTAAGCGGGGATTTGAAGCCGCCGGCCGGGCTGGCTGCCGCGCCGAGAGATCGAGGCGGCGCTCGGGCTGAGCTGTTGCCGGCGGTTGAGCGTCCTCTCGGGGCCGCTGCTGGCAAGCGGGGGTGGCGCGTCGGTACGGGAGCCGGGTCAGCCAGTAGTCGACGTTGCGAGCTAGAGCGGTTCGTGGTGGGGTGAGCGAGCTAGCACACGAGCTGGCGGCCGCGGTTCACAAGGCCGGGAGGGCGCCGCGAGCAAGTCGGTGACGCCGAGGCTGGGTCGGTGTAAAGACGAGTCGAAGCACCGCTGCCGTGTCTGCACGTCGGCCAACAGGAGCAGTCCTGTGCCGTACGTCGACACCCGTAGGTACATTGTGCTCGCGGGTACTGCAAAGAGTGGTTGAAACGCCCACTGAGGCCTGAGCGTCCTCCTCCTCCTCGGTCATCCGTCCTCGTTTCAGACCAGGCCAAGAAACGCCGCGTGGCGTACCCTGGACCGACCGCTCAACAGATGGCGCGTCCCTCTCACGGTCGGGGCCCATGCTTCCCCACCCTCGTCAAAGCCATCAGTCGTAGGACGAGCGGCGAAACGTCGGGTCGCACAGGACAGAGCGAGAATGGATACAGTGGCCTTTGTCGGGGGCCAAGCGATGGCGGCTCCGTCGATGGGACGCGCGCCTACAGGGTGCGAGCAGGACGAGAGGGAGCCCGACGTTGGTCGTCTCGGTGCGGCTCTACGACCGTCCCCAGCTCCACCAGCTGCGACTTGGCTGCTGGTCCGGGGCCGCTATCGTCGCCGTCGCCGTCACCGAGTCGGCCTCCAACGCGCCATCCTTGGTGCCGTTCGTGAGCGCATCGACGACGCCCTGGCCGCCTGCAGCCTTGGAGAACATCTCGCGCAGCGCCGACGAGACGCTCCGGCCGTGCCGCTCCTGTAGGTCGGAGAGCTCAGCCTCGAGCGAAGCCACCTGAGCGTTAAGGGCGAGCAGCTCGCGCTCGGCCGACAGGCTCAGTCGGAGCAGGTTGAGCGCCTGGTTAGCGTGGCGGGACGGGCAGGAACGAGCGAGAACAACATGCAGCAGAGCAGGGACAGGCGCATCAGCGATGCCTGCTTGGGAAATTGCGATCACAGATGCTCGTGCTGCAGCTCGAGGGGCCGTTTGGCCGCACCATGTAGACGCCGAGGCCAATCGCGAGCGCAGGTAGGGCGGCCGGCACGAGCTCGCGGTACCACTGCTTGTGCTTGTTGGGGTTGGCCTTGTCCCTCTGCTGGCTGCCACTCGAGGATGACGAGCTAGCATGAGAGCCCGATCCAGCCGCAGCCGAGGACGACGTCGGCAGGAAGCGGCGCTGCAGTGCGCCAGCGGTGGACAGGCCAGGAGCATGACCAGGTGCCGCTCGCCGGGCAGCGAGGGCGAGGAGCGAGACCGACGGGCGGAGGGACGACATCGATGCGACTTCACCGAGCTCGAGTGGGGGAGTCTGGAGAGCGCCTAAGTCGAGATGATCTCTGAGCAGCTGAGACGAGGAGAAAGTGAGGGCGGGGAGAAGCGAGTGACCGTTGGGAGCCTCCTTCTCGCCGGGCGAGGGCGTCGAAGCTGACCAGCGTCGCCCCTTTCCGGCGCTCCCACCCAACCTTGACCCCCAGTCTCTTCTCCTCTCTCCCACTTGCTCCTTCCCTTCAGCCCAGCACGAAGCCCGCTCGGGGCATGTCCCGATCGACATGACGGCCTCCCTCTCGGTCTCGCCTGGCTCGCAGCCCTACCGCCTCGTCGTCAAGGGCGACGGCCCGCAGCAGCAGCACGCGGTCTCACCTGCCTCGGCTCGCATCGAGAGGCACCGGCCGTCGATGCTCCATCAGGACCCCTCGAGGTTTGGGAGCGTCAGCTCGCTTCCGCCGTACGAGGCTCTGTACGGGGCAGCTCGATCAGCCCAGGAGGTTCTACCGATCTTGGACGCGGACCCAGAGGAAGCCGAGGGCCCGCTCGACCAGACAGGCTTGCTTCTGGTCCCGACTCCCGGGACTCCCCACGTCAGCATCCACTCGATCGACGACGATGCCGAGCTCGAGCTCGACGACTCGATCCAACTCGACCGGCTCGTCCTGCGCTCGTCACTCGCCCTTGCGGCGGCGCAATCGCTGCTCGCCGGCACGCTGTCGGTCCGTGGAGCCATCCTCGACCTCAACACGCGAGACGTCGAGGGTGATGCCGGCCTCGAGCGGATCGAGGTCGAGACCCGCATCCGGTCCGTCGCTCTCGACATGACATCCTTTGAGTGTCTGTTAGCATGTCCGCTGATGCTTCAGTCCGCCCACTCGCACCCCTGTCAGGATGCGCCGCGATGCCGAGCAGGCCGCCACGCTCGATCCGCTGCTGCGTGACGTCTCGGCGGCGCTCGACGGTTTCGAGGATCCGTCCCTCCTTTCGGGTCTCAAGACGGCGGCCTCCAAGTCATCGATCCTCAGCCGACGGCTGGAGGTCGGCCGGGGGTCAGTCGGCGAGCTCAGCGCAACACGCGTGGAAGCTGAGTGGACGATCCGGCGGCTGAGCGAGGTCGACGACACCGACCTGCCCACGCCACGCTCCAACTCGCAGTCGGTCTACTCACTCGGCAGCCCGACTCGAGAGACGGCTAGCGGCCCACGAAGTGACGCACCGACATCTCCTCTCGCTGCACGTGCACGAGCCGTCCAGGGCCAAGGCAGGTCGGTGCCCATCGTCGTTCATCCGGTCGCCTCCACCTCGTCTTCCTCGCCTCTACGCTGGTCGACCTCCTCAACCAGACCAGCCGCGCTATCGGAGCCCTTATCAAGCCCACAATTACCTGTCATCGACGTAAAGCAGGAGGCCGATCCGCTTCTATCTACCTACGCCGAGCCAGTGGCGCCTACGACGCCGAGCAAGCAGGCGATGAAGGCCTCCCGACCTCCTCCGGCGACACCAGATCCGCCGCAACGCGAAGCGGATCCATCACCGTCCCGCCCGAGGGCGGGTCAGCACACTCGCTCGCTCTCGGCCTTCCTCCCCTCGCTCGCCCTGCCGTCACTCGCTGGCTCGTCTACCGCCGAACCGCCGGGTCCCGGGACCGGCGTCGACGGAACCAGCTCCTCTGCACTAGCTGCACCGGCAGAGGTTAGCAGTCCTGCCATCAACCGTCTCAAGGCCCTTGGCGCCTCGCCATCCCCATCGCCACCTCAGCCGGCCACCAAGAGCTGGGGCTGGTTTGCTAGCTCGTCGCCATCTACTTAGTCTTCCGCGAGGGCGCTGTCCCTCGTCTGCCTGCTCCGATCCGTTCCCTCGCCGCTTCACATACCCTCTGTGCCGACACGAGCGCCTCGTCTCGGCCACTGCTCCCGCTCATTTACCCCCTTGCCCTGCCCTTCCAGCATACCTGCTCGCCCACTGCGTCGCTCCTTCCGTCCTCTTGCACCACGCACGCGCGCTCCTTGTAATCATGCAGATCCTCTCGCCGGTCAAGGGGGCGGTGAGGGGCACCATCGATGCGGCCCCAAGCAACCTACTTGCGCTGCCACTTGTCCGTCTGTGAGCAGTCAAAGAGCACTCTGGTCAGGTCTGCACTCTCCGACAACGACATCAAAGGTTGCCGCACCTTGGGCTTCGTTACCGGTGGCCGGTACTCTGCCTCCTGGCCGCGCTCGACGCGGACCCGCCGGAGGGCCTCCTTAAGATCGGGCGCGTCCGAGTACTCGCCACCGCCGTAGACGAAGCGGCCCCAATTGAGCACGAGCAGATCCCGGAAGGCGTCGTCTTCGAGCGTGTGGTCGAGCAGGTAGCGACTGCGTGGTCGGGAGGCAGCAGGCTGTCAGTCCTGGGCTCAATAGTTGCCCTTCGGCTGGAGAGGTTGAAGCGCACCGGACGGTGGACAGGGCAAAGGGCTTCTTGCGACTGCATCAGGCGGCAGTCGAGACGCAGGTGATCAGTGTCAGTCGGCGAGCATCGATGCCCGTGCTCCTCCGGCCGGACGCACCCGCCCACGAGCGATCGAAGCTCCTCCGGCAGCTTGCCCTCGTCAAAGAGCTCTGCCGCCCGGCGGATGCGGCCCTTCTTGAGCTCGTCCTCGGCCTGGCGAGCGGCATCGTATTCTTCACGCGTCGCATACTGAACCTCCTTGCCGGTCGCGACGGGGACGACGATCAGCTGGGCCTCGCGCGCGCGGTCCCTGTCGGCCTGAAGCTTGCGGGCGCGCTGGACGAAGAAGGCGCTCGACTGAGCCGGCACACGGCGGGGCTGTGGCGTTACAGCCGACGTCGCAGCCGGCTCTGGTTCTGCCGAGGGAGTCTCGACGCCGTCGTCGCCAGCCGATGAGCTCGTCGAGGGCGGCGGGGAGCTGGCTGCTGGCCGCTTGCGCGAGCTCGATGACGCCTTGGCCGCGTACCAGCGGCCGGTCGATGAACTAAATCGGGCGGCCGGTACGCCGAAACTCCGAGCGGTCGGTAGGAGTAGCCTGAGCATGAGCGAACGAGAGAAGCGAGCGCTGATGTGGAACGGTCGAGGGCGGCGTGCCGAAAGCAAGGGGTGGCGATGGTTGGAGGCAAGCAGAGAGCCAGACTGCGCGAGAGGCAGCTCATGACGCGCGTTGGCATGAGTCCGGGCGAACGCCACTTTTGCACGTTTCGAAGCGATTCATCGACAAGTGTGAGGACGGCGACGAGGCCTATAAGGCACGTAGCAGCTCAAGATCAGGACGTCATGATTTCGCGTCCCCGATAGCGCCGGCTTGCAGCGTGCCCCGCCAGACCATCCCCTCCGTCAGGGCTTCCCTTGTTGGGTCGACCTCACGCCAGAGGTCGTCCCGCGCGTTCCAGGTGAAGATGCCATGAGGGACGACGGTGCAGCCCGCAGTCTCGGCAAGGGCGACGAAGCGCTCGACAGCCGACGAGGTTCCGCCATGAAGGCCGGCGGCAATGTGCGCCTTCGGCCGAAGGGCAGAGTCTTCGTCCGGGCGCTGGAGGAGCGCGAGGACCGACTTGAGGAGATCGGCGTGGGCTGCCGAGTAGTAGAGGAGGTCGCAGAGCAGCAGATGATCGACTCTCGGTCGGCGATTCATCGATGCCGGCGACGATGATGCGTGGAGCCGGGTAAAGATTGGCTCGACGTCCTCGCCCCACTTGTGGCCGACGACCGACCAGCGCACACTCGAGGGATCGCTGCATTGAGAGGTAAGATTGCGCCGGTAGTTTTCCTCGAGGGCCGAAAGGATGGCGGTGTCGCCCCAGTCGGTCGACACGACGGTCCCACCGCCGCCGGCCCGCTCGAGGCAGACGGCGGCGAGCAGGCCGCCGAGGCCGGCGCCGGCGCCGAGCTCGACGACGGTCTCGCCCGGCCGAAGGACAATCTCGCCGCCCTCGCGGAGGAGAAGGTCGGCCAGGAGTAGCGACGACGGCCAGACGTACTGCGCCTGGAGCGAGTTGAGCCCGGGCGGAGGCGAGGGCAGGGCGAGCTCGACCTGGCGCCCTCCGAGCGCCGGATGTCGGAACGTGTAGCGGGCGGCGCCGGGAGGGGCCGAATGGGCGATCACGGGCTGATCGAAGAGCGTGAAGAGCGCATCCTCAAAAACGGCCAGGCTGTCGTCCGAGCTGTCCTCTGGGCCCATGCGACGCCGGGTGCACGCGTGAGATGAGGCTAAGGTCACGACGAGATGCAGGTCGCAAGGCAAAGGAGGTGCGGCTGGCTGGCCGTCGTGGTCGAAGCCGGCGGCTCGGAGGCAAACCCATCGCTCCCGAACTTCGCCCGGCCGAGCCGACGCTGCTGCTGCTGCCTTGCAGCTACCGTCAACTTCTGGCCACTTCTCTGCTTGCCGCCCATCTCGGCCGACCGACTCTCTCTCTCTCTCTAGCTGCGTCATGAACGGAACGACGGCCAGAACTGATGCGGTGGGAGCGAAGAAGGAGGCCCAGGTCGACGGTGCGCGTGCCTGGCCTCGCGACGCAACCCCCGTGCTCCGCAGCTCGCTGATGCGACAATAGTCTCGCCGCTGTCCGCCCGCCCTGAAGAGCCGTACTTCCAGTACGTGACGCTAAAGTTGGCTCCTCTGTCACGAAGACGACGAGCTGACATCGCGACTGCCTCGCGACAGGTACTACTCGAGCCTGCAGAACCAGGTCAGCGAGCCTGAGCGAGCAAGCGAGCGTGCTGCGGGGCCCGGCACTGACCTTCCGACCATCTCGCCCTTCGCAGGCCAACATGCTGTCGGACGTCATTCGGACGACGAGCTACAGGTGCATCATCAGGGCTGGGTATCAGTCACCGCGTCATAGGGCTGACGGGTCTCCGTCTCACGCTTTGGCAGGAAGGCGATCCTCGGCAACGCCGTCCCTTCGTTCGAGGGCAAGACGGTCATGGACGTCGGCGCGGGCAACGGCGTGCTGAGCTTCTTTGCGGTAGAGGTAAGACGAGGCGCTCGCTGGAGCTGTCTCTTGATCTTCTGCTGCTGACTCGCCTGCTGTTGTTCGTCGCGCACCCCAGGCCGGCGCGAAGCTCGTCTACGCGTGCGAGGCGAGCAACATGGCCGACAAGCTGCAGCTCGTGCGCCCTCGACTTTTGCTCATCATCAAGGCGGTTGCACGCTGACACTGGATTTTGTCCTCTCCCAGGTCGTCGACGAGGCCGACCGCGGTGGCGCAAACCCCCATCTGAAGGACAAGGTTAAGGTCGTCAAGGGCAAGATTGAGGATTATAATGGGCCGCAGGTCGACACGCTCGTCTCTGAGCCGATTGGTGAGAGGCCTACCTCATGGTAGGGGTTGCTTATCAGGCAGCACCGTTGACAGTCTGACCTCTCACAGGCGTCCTGCTCGTGCACGAGCGGATGATCGAGAGCTACATCCACGCCCGCGACCGGTTCCTCAAGCCCGGAGGCTGTGCGTCCAGCCCCTCATTCGATCGCTCTCCTCTCTGCGCCCCGGCCGACCCTACCTGCCTGCGCTTGATGGATCAGCCATGTATCCGTCGGCCGGTGTCATCCATCTCGCGCCCTTCTCGGACGAAACGCTTTACCTCGAGACGGTCACCAAGGGCTCCTTCTTCCACCAGGGCATGCTCTACGGCGTCGACATGTCGGTCCTGCACGACTCGGCCGTCGACGAGGTCTTTCGCCAGCCGGTCGTCGGCCTCTTTGCCCCTAACCTCCTCACGTCGAGCTCGACGGCGCAGCACGTGCTCGACTTTACAACCGTCAGCGCCGAAGTACGTGCGGCGGGCGGACAGGACCTCGATCTCCTCGACACTCACTCTCTCGGCTCATCGCTTATCGCTTGCGCGATCTCTTCAGGACCTCAAGAGCTTCACGATCCCGATCGACTGGCTGATTGAGCGCACGTCGCTGCTCCACGGCGTGCGTCCGTCTGTGCGGCGACCGACAATCAGGCCGCTTACGGATGCTGACCTGCTTCGCCCCGTCCTGCCAGATCGCAACCTGGTTTGACATCAACTTTGACCCGCCGTCGACACCCGAGGCACCCGTCGACCTGCAAGCAGCCGCCGCCTGGGACGCCTCGATTTGGTCGCCGGTCGACAGCGCGAGCACGACGCCGAGTGGCTTCGGCGCGGCCATCTACCCGCCTCCGCCCCCGACTGGAGTCAGCACGTCGATCCCGACCGGCCCGCACGACGGCAAGACGCACTGGCAGCAGGCGCGGTTGCTCCTGTGTGTCCATCGGCTTCGCGCACCATCTGACTCTCGTGCACTCAGAGCACTCGCTGATCCTTGGACACCCTCGCTTTACCTTCTGCAGAGCAGAGCCTCTCGCCGTCAACGTCGTGCGTACTTGTAGGCCGCTAGGGTGGTATGAGACGACGCTGACCCCCCCCCCTCCTCTCTCCATCCTTTGTGCCCGCTAGGGCGAGGTCGTCCAGGGTGTGTCTTTCAAGTTGAGCGTCATCAGACCACTTGGGAGCTGACGCACCCCTCCAACGCCCCATTCCAGGCTTCCTCGACTTCAAGGTCAACGACCAGCGATCGTACGACCTGACGGCCGAGCTCTGGATCGCCCGCCCGGGGCAGGAGGACGACCCACTGCTGAGGCGCAGCGGCTCCTATGCCCTCCATCTCCAGGTCCGCCCATCCACTTACGACAAACAGGTCGTGCCCGGCTGACCCTCGCCTCCCTGCTGACCTGACCGTCGCAGAGCTTCAACTACTCGTATGCAAGTTGATTTGACCGCCACTTATTCCGCGAAGGCCGCGAGACAGCAGACCGTCGCGTTTCCGGAGCGGTCACAGTTTTCGCCTTGCTTGCACCGTACAGGCTACTGGACACGGCGTCTGGACGGCCGGAGAAGGCGTGCCCGCGTCCTTCGCTTCCCTGAGTGGCCTCCCAGCCAGTCTGGGCGCTCTCTCTCGTGCAGGATGTCTGCGGTCGGCGTCGTCCGAAACGTGCGCACAGGCGGGGTGCGCAGACGACCCACTGCTTCTCGCGGGCGCGCTTCCGTCCTTCACTTTGGGCTCCGCTTCTGCTAGTGGCCTCGATGAGATCCGACGTGGATACCTCTCTTGTGCAAAGCAGGCGAGACGACTTGTCCGTGCCTGGCCGACGTTGCTGAGCCAGACGTCTGGCAGACGCGGCGGCGCGCGCTGGTCGCGACGACCACGGGTCGGCGCCGCCTGCCGGCTCATCGCTCTCGCTCCCTTGCCCCAGCAGACGCCCTCCCTTCGCCGCCCAATCCACCCAACCTTGCTTTCCGAGCGCCGAGAAGCAGCCATCTCATCGCTCCTGCCCGCGCACTCTAGCAGAGACCTGTCCAGCCCAACGAGAGACGCCGACGGCTCCAGGCGCTCTGTCTCTCGAGATCCGTGCCGCTCGAGACGCCCTCAGCCCCGCCCGCCCCCCTGTCCCCTGGTCGCTCCGTCGCGACCGAGATCCACCCGTCGACGGAACGTCAAGAGCCTCTCTGTCAACTCATCTCTTGCAAGCCAGGCTCGCCTCGCCCTACGCGGTACTCTCCAGGTACGCCCCTGCCTTAGGCCCGCACTCGTTAGCCTTGGGGCTGAGCGACCGTGTCTCTCCTCCCGCACACACGCCGCGGCCGCTACCGCCTGCCCCTTCCCAGCTCAGCCCGCCGTCTCCCCCCGCCTTCGGCTTCCCGGCCGACCAGAACCCTCCTCCAAGCTCGCCCTAGTCTCGCCCATCTCTCTGGCCGCCGGTCGCAAGCCCGCCCCGCCGCTCAGCCGTCGCGCCTCAGGATGAGCTCCCAGCAGGAGGAGCCCGAGCCGGAACCAGTTGCGACGACGGTGGAGGGCGGCGAGCTGCAGGCGACGGCCGCCCCCCGGCCCATCCCGCAGACGGCGTCGGCGGCCTATGTCCGGCCGAAGGGCTCGACCCACTCGTCCGAGAGCTCGCACAGCTCGTCACCGCGCGTGTCTGAGGTCGGCAGCTCGTCCAACGCCTCGGCGGCCCACCCGCTCGACTCGCGGCCGGGGGCGCCGCCGGCGCCGTCGGGGCAGGACGTTATCATCGCGCGTCCGGCCAGCAGTGCTGCCGTCGAAGCCGGTCCCTCGTCGTCTGCGACCAATGCCGAGGGCTCGAGTCCGTCGCGAGTCGTCTCCCGGCAGTCGACTCCGCCGCCACTCGAGGCGCCCATCCCGCTCTCGGGGACGAGCGGCCTGCTGCTCGGCACGGCGACGGGCCAGGCCGGGATGCTCAGCATCGCCCCGCCTCGCCGCAACTTCGCCGCCACACCGTCCATGCCGTCCCCGCTCGCTCGGCCCTCGATCGTCCCGACGAGGACCTCGGACGACGAGGACGACGACGTGCTCGACGCCGATGTCGAGACGGCGACGCTCGAACCGGTGCCTGACGCCGTGCCTCCGAGCGACGGCCGCGGGATGCGAGTCGTCGCGAAGCGTCGCACCTCGTCGGCGGCTGCGCTGCTCGGGACCAGCCCCCGGGCGACGTCGCCCAATGCATTGGTGCAACAGCTCTTTCCCGGTGGCCGACCGCCGCCGGCGCCGTCGTCGAGCTCGGCCATCAGCACGACGAGCTCAGACGCCGGCAGCCCGACCGCGGCCGACCTCAACGCGCTCGGCCTCGTGACCGCGGCACAGACGATCCGCAAGGAGCGCCAGCTGTCGGACGGCTCGGCCGGTCGATCAGATCACTCGAGTCCATCGACGTCGTGGGTGTTGCTGCTCCTTTCCCGGTCCGTCTAGTTGCCCCGCTGACCCGCTCGAGCTGGTTGTGCAGACCAAATCGCGTTCGCCGGCGGACAGACTTTATCGGCGCGCTGAACTCGACCGGCACCGGGCGGCATCCGAGCCTGTCGGTCCCGGCAACGTCGCCCGGAAAGCACGTCTCGCCGCTCAACCCGCTGCCGACGCCGTGGTCGGCGAGCTCGCAGGCGTCGTCCTCGTTGTCGGCCTCGCCCGACTCGTCTGCTGCCATTCGCTTGACACGCATCCCGACCTCAGTCCGCCTGGCGTCTGACTTGCTGTCGTCGTCGCCGGCGACCTCGAGCGGCCAGGCCAGCGCGAGCGGCAAGCCCTTCAAGACGGACATGTTTGCCGGGCTCGCGCTCGCCTCGCCGCAGCCACAGCCGTTCATGGCCGCCGGCCAGGGCTCGGTCTCGAACCACAGCTCGACGCCGGCCACCAGTCAGCCGTCGAGCCCGAAGCACCATGCCGTCCTCGACTCCAAGATGGCGACGCCGCACCCGTCGCCGACGTCGGACGAGGGCGAGCTGCCCGGGTCGGCCGCCGACCAGATGTCGGCCTCCTGGCTCACAGCGTCCTCGGCCTCCAGGTCGAGAAGCTCGCCTATGCCGCCGCCGCCACCGCCGTCCGCTTTCGCCGGTCCTGGCACCTCGTTACCCGCCACGGCCTTCGTCAACCACCACCGCTACCGGACCTCGGTCCACGAGCCGTCGCTGCCAGCGACGTCGTCGAGTCTCCGGTCGACGGCATCGCGGGCCTCCTTCCACGAGAACCGCAACTCGCTCGGCGCGAGTACGCCAGAAGAGCTAGCTGAGGCCCACGCACGACACATTGTCGCGACCCGATGGGCAAAGCGGCAGACTTGGGGCACCAACCTTGTGAGCTCCCATTCGATCTCGATCCTGTCGGTATCGCGCTGGCGCTAACTCTGCTCGTCTGCTCATTCGAGGGACCGGCCTCGATGCCCGCCAATCCACGCAGCAAGTCATCCTCTCTGCTCGAGGCTGTCGACCTCACGCCCGCAACCGACCACAGCTCTGCGGGCTTTGGCGGCGACAAGAGGGTCGCTGGCTCGTCATCGGCCTTGGCGACGCCTCGAGACGACCTCAACTGGGTCAACCTCGACTTCTCGGCCGAGGTCGAGCGGCTCCAGCAGACAAAGGCTCGGAAGGCCCGGACGGACATGGAGTCGTTCTCAATGCCGCTTAACAATCCGCCGGCCACAACGGCCGACGAGCCCGGTCGCTTCACCGAGTCGCCGCAGGAAACGAGCGACACGACGCCAGACGACGCGGCCTCGCCATCTGAACCATCGACGCAACCGCCGGCCGACGTCGCGGCGTCAAAGCCGGTCGCCTCTGATCATGCCCCCGCAACCGCCCCGACGCCCGCTGCAAACTCGCTCTCCAAGGCTAGCGGCAGCAGTACGGGCAACCATCATCGAAGGAGCCTGTCGCTGCGATCGTCGCTCGGCTCGTCGCTTGGCAAGGCGCCCTTCAGCCTCGACGCCGGCAAGTCGAGCCCGCAGCGGATGAGCACGCTCTTTGCGCAGCCGCGCGTCGTCTCGTCGTCCTCGACCATCTCGCGCGAGAGCGTGGACCAGCGGCCGCGGCGCAACATCAGCGCAAAGATTGACGGCTGGTGGAAGTCGGTCGTCGGCAACATCGGCAGCCTCAACACGTCGGTTGTCAAGCCGCCTGCGCACCACGCGACCGCCTCGCATCACCATCTGCCGCTGCCGAAGCCGGCCAACCTGCCTCGGGTCCCACCGCCGGCAGCTGGGGCCGCTCCTTCTTCACCGACGCCGACCATCGGCTTTGCTCCGGTGGCCAACCCCGTCCCGGCAGCGGCGACGACGTCGCTCAAGCATGCCACGTCGCTGCACGAGCTCGCAAACCCTTCGCCTATGCCGCCCCCGGTCCGGCCGATCCGAGCGCACACCGAGCTTGGACCACCGCCGCCCGTCCGCCGGACGTCGCGGTCCAGCATCCAGACAATCCCGGCGCCGTCGGAGCAGTCGCTCGATGCCCGTCGGCGCCAGCCTGCGCTGCACCTCCGGCTATCGCAGCAGCAAGGATCGTCGGCGACCGTCGACTCGCCGAGCGAGTCGAGCTCTGGCGCCGAACGCGGCTCGTCGGTCCGGCCTCCGCTGCGACCATCGGTCTCGCGGTCGTCCTCATTTGGGACGACCGACGACAGCCCCGAGCATTCGTCACGGCGCGTGCGCACCGTCTCGAACTGGGGCCAGAGCCCCGGCGCGTTGTACGCCGTCCTCGCCGACGACGGCAATGAGACGCCCCCGCTTGGCTACGATGAGCTCGCGGTGACATCGCGCGAGTTCAACAAGCCGGCCGTCAACCGGCAGGTCAAGGCCAAGGTCGCCGCCGAGAAGAAGGACTGCGACCGGCGGCTCAAGAAGATCATCCACGAGATCACCGTCTTTGTCGAGCGAAAGCTCGAAGAGGCGAATAGGATCGACGACCAGGCCGATAGCGAGTCGGCCTTGCTCGCCTCGGCGATGGACAGCCAGAGCGACTTTGGCGGCGATGAGCCGCTCGAGCGCTATGAAGTCCCGCCGATGCGTCGCCGGCCATCGTCGCGGCCCGCCTCGCGCCGGCCGTCCGTCTCGTTCCCTGCAGCCCAAGGCAGCCCGGCCCGGCGGATTGAGAACCTCCCCCCGGTCGAGCTCCGCAGCCCCGGCCGGCGGAGGCCGAGCACAGCGATCCCCCGGCCCCACCCAGACTACCGCATCCCGCGGCAGCCGGGTTTCAACGACGACCCGATCTCCAACACGTCGTCGCGGTCGACCTCGCGCTCCCGGTCGCCGATGCCGCCGGCGATGCTGTTTCCAGCGGCGGACCCGCCGGCGACCGACGAGCAGACGCAGCTGCCCAACCTCTTTCTCGCGACGGTCCAGGCGACGATCGACATTGCGACCGAGGTGCTTGACACGCCCGTCTCGACCTTTATGGCCCGGCCGGGCTCGTGCCAGGAGTATGTCCAGCGGATGATCGACATCCGCAACGTCTGGCAGGAGAATCCGCAGTGGCCCGGCCGCGACTGGTACGTCATCCACTTGTGGCATCTCGCAAGCAGATTTCTCAGCTGATGTCGTCCTCGCCTCCTACGCAGGTACGGCTCGATGCTGTTTGCCATCTCGAACCTCGCCCGCGCGCTCGAGTGGTGGGCGGAGGAGAAGGTCTTCTGGGACTTCGACGACGACGAGAACGCGGACCCGTTGACGTTTGTGCTCCGGCCGCCGCCGCGCGTCAAGTCGCCTGCGATGATGCTCCCGCCGCCCTCGAGCTTCAAGCGGCCGGCAACGACGCTCGGCATCGACATGCATCCAGGCGCGGCCACGCCATCGTCGACTATCGTCTACCCGTCGGTCGACGAGGTGCTCGACGGTCATCGAGACGAGAAGGCCCAGCCGGCCGGCCTAGTGACGCCCGAGGTGGAGCGCAAGCTCTCGTCGGGCGAGGGCGACCTGCACGCCCAGGTTGAGCAGGCACGTATGCTCAACGTCGTGCTCGAGCTCGCCCTCGACGGTGACCTCGTCGAGTGGGTAAACCCGGCCTGGAAGAAGGTGGTCGGGTAAGTTGCCGTGGCCAGACTCCATGCGACATGCCATCCTGCGACTGACCCGCCACTACAAACCTTGGCTCTCAGACTGGAAGTCGAGCAGATCATCGGCCAGCGCTTGATGCACTTTCTTGCGCCGGCCGATGTCTCGGTCGTCTCGGACGCGAGCCGGGCGCTCGTCGAAGACGCCGATGCCCACATTGCACATGTCCGCTTCCGGCTGCAGGTCAGTCGCGATCTCCGCTCGGTCTGTCAAGGGAGATGCTTACCGCCCTTCCCCCCCCCCCCCCCCTCCCTCGTCTTGCGTAACAGATCATCCCGGACGCGGTCGACGTCGAGCCCGACCGGGAGCCAGGCCCCGTCTACCTTGAGATGGAGGGCACAGGCATGCTGATCCGCAACATTGCGGGCCAGGCCATTCACGTCATGTGGGTCGCCAAGCCGGTCGGCGGCACTTATGTCGAGAACCCGGTCGACGAGCTCGGAGGCCAACCGCAGACACCCCAGGGGCTCAGCTTCCACCGCCGGTCGTCGACGCAGCCGGTGACACCGTTCCCAACCGGAGGGGCCATCTCGACCCAGATCCTCCTCTGTCGGATCTGCGAGCGCGACGTCCCGACGTGGTACTTTGAGAAGCACAGCGAGACGTGCCACGAGATCCACCGGCTCGAGGCTGACATCAGTGAGCAGAATGACCGCGTCGGCGAGATCCTCAAGGCGGCCGAGGCTCTGCTGGCGATGTACGAGCCGAGCGAGCGGCCGGCGACGCCGACCTACCGCGGGACGGCCGTCGCCTCCCGCCTCCAGCACGCGCTGCCGCTCTCCCCCGCCGCCGCACGGGCAGCCCAGCACGCGGCCCAGTGCAACCTGATCAAGCACGTCATCCAGAACCTCCAGACGTGTCTCGAGCTCTCGACGCCGTCCCTCAAGGACGAGACGGCGGCGCTGCCGATCGAGGAGCAGCGTCTGCTATCGCCTCGGTCCGAGGAGTACATGTCGACCCTCAGCGTCTGGTCCCGACCGCAGACGGAGGACGCCGCCCTGACGCGGCTGATCGACGACTGCATCGCCGTCTGCCGCGGCAAGGTCAACGCCATCAACCGGCTCCGCAACACCATCGTCTACTCTGAACGCGTCCGGCGCGAGTGGCAGGACAAGGTCGAGGAGCAGCTCGCCGCCCTGTCGGAGGAGGACGAGACGTCTGGCTCGGATGACAGCGCGTCGACCTCGGCCGAGGACCCGGTCGGCGGGCCTCCCTCGCAGGAAGCGCAGGTCGAGGACCGGACCGAAACGCGGCCGGTGACGCTCCACCTGACGGTCCCAACGATCTCGGGGCCCGAGCCGAGCCGGTCGCCGTCGTGGGACGGCCAGTCGTCGGCCTTGCGCATGCCCTCGCAGGTCGAAATCGACGCCCGACGACCGTACCACCACCGGCGGCTGTCGTCGCGGACCGACTACACCGATCTGTCGAGCTCGCCCGTCCTGCCGTCGGCGTTCGAGGCCTCGCCGACGCGGATCCGCAAAACGTCGGGCCGGCTGTCGATGAGCTCCGAGACGGCGCCCCTCTCGCCTAGGCTGCCGTGCATCACCCCGGCCTCGCGGTCGACCTCGATCTCGATCAAGGACTTTGAGATCATCAAGCCGATCAGCAAGGGCGCATTTGGGTCCGTCTACCTCGCCAAAAAGAAGACGACGGGCGACCACTACGCGATCAAGATCTTGAAGAAGGCCGACATGATCTCCAAGAACCAGGTGACCAACGTCAAGGCCGAGCGCAAGATCCTCATGAACCAGGCCGAGTCGCCCTATGTCGTCCGGCTCTTCTTCACCTTTCGTGCGTCGCGTCCGCGCCGTCTCTCCTGCCCTCAACGCATCGCACAAGGGCCCACGCTGACGCGCGGCCTTGCTACCCTCATAGAGAACAAGCACTACCTCTTCCTCGTCATGGAGTACCTGCCCGGCGGCGATCTTGCCGCGCTGGTCAAGATGCTCGGCACGCTCGGCGAGGAGTGGACCCGACGCTTTATCGCCGAGGTCGTGCTCGGCCTCGAGGCGCTCCATTCAAAGGGTGTCGTTCACCGGTGCGTCCTCTCGAGCCTTTTGTGTGGACCAGTCGACTGGACCGGGGGGGCTGACGACCTTTGCTGTGCTCTCCCGATTCGCGACGGCAGTGACCTCAAGCCCGACAACTTGCTCATCGACAAGGACGGCCATCTCAAGTTGACCGACTTTGGCCTCTCCAAGATTGGTCTGCTCGGCCGCCAGGCCGGCGGCTCCCGCTTCAGCATCCCCCGTGGCCGGCAGCACGGCGGCCGGACCGAGGGCCGGCTCGACCTGAACGACTCGCCGCCAGCCTTCTCGCCCGGCAGCCAGGTCTCCGGCTCGTACGCGGCCTTCTCGCAGTCGTCCTACTTCAACGACGGCCGCCAATCTGGCGAGGACTCGAGCGGGTCCGACTACGCGCCTCGGCACAAGCGCAACACGGCCCAGACGGCGGCCCTCGGCGTCTCGCTCCAGACGGCGCTCGGCCTCAAGTCGCGCGCAGAGTCAGAGCACACGCCGCCGATCTCCGAGACGCACAAGTTTGTCGGTACCGTCGACTATGTTGCACCAGAGAGCATCCTCGGCCTCGCCAACGGCGACGACGCGAGCGTCGACTGGGTGCGTCGACCCAGCACGACTTCGTTTCTTTTGCCAAGCTGCTGGGCCCGGTGA
>Ga0308160_10001700_pt1 | contig 29360 bp, 36 predicted proteins | sample PhyFR1_FD_201036 | JGI IMG/M metagenome (GOLD analysis project Ga0308160, IMG submission 201036) | Phyllosphere microbial communities from UC Gill Tract Community Farm, Albany, California, United States - DLSLF.R1 | ecosystem: Host-associated > Plants > Phyllosphere > Unclassified | place: USA... | reverse complement strand
TCATGCCGGTTATCGGCTCCTAAAACATGGGATTGTTTTTTCCCTTCAATGTGGTTGGAGTGGGATTGGAAAAAAGAATTGAACAAAGTTAGCGGGGATCGACTTTATTCAAAGAGGCACCGATCGGATTATGTACTGATCTAGTCATCTCCATCTTTAACCCGCGGATACACGGAGGTCATCTCACTTGAATCATGTAATTGATTATATAGCTTCGACAAATATAGATCTGTTTCCCGAGAATCAGATTATATAATACACCACATCATCTATTGCAAGGTTGCATGATAACGCTATTATACATACACTATACTGATGAAAGATACGCATAGATGCACGCAGGGCTTGATTCGATGCTCTCCCTTTCCATCCCACTCCGAGACGAAGGACTAGACGGACAAGACCCATTTCCCACCCTCCAACCCAACTTTCAATCCAGCAAGTACACTCTCCCTATCAATGACCTCATCCTTCTTCCCTTTTCCAACTAAGCCAAGGTACTCTGATAATGATATCGTTTCTTTGTCTGTACTTTCCAATTTCGATACATTCTTCCTTAATCGTTTCATGATCTTTTCAGATACCTCAGCAGTGGTGGTGGTGGTGGGAATGGCCGAATCGTATCTTTTCCGTTTCTTGGATGGTTCCGAATCTTCATTCGTGGTTGTTGGTGGTGCAGGGGCGACGATTACGGTTTCGGCATTTGCAAGAGCGGCATTGTGGGGTGCTTTCTCTGTAGCGGTGTTGCCCGTCTCTGCCTTGCCGTTCGAACCGAGAATTTGATTATGTGTCGCCTTTACGCCTGCTTTACTTCCAGTCCCTCCCTTATCTCCTTTCTTTCCCTTCTTCTTCTTCTCCCCATTTCCATTCGTCGCGTTGACAGGGACAACAGGAGTAAAAGCAGCAGGAGTAGTAGATTCCGGAACAGGCGACCCACCCAGAGGAGTAGATCCCCAAGACCTCATTCCACCTTGAGGAGCAACCTTATTCTCACCAGTAACACCGGCATTCCTACCGAATCCCCTCCCACCCCTAGGAGCGACAGGTGCAGCTGCGAACCCTCCCCTCCCTCGTCCTCCTCGCATAGATGGTGCGCCGTAAGCGTGGGCTGGTGGAGCTTGTTCGATTGCTTGGAGTCGGGATGGGTGGATTGCGGAAGTACTTGCTGCTGGAGTTAGGTCTTCGGTAAGGGCTGCGGGTGGGGCTTCGGTAAAGTTTCCTCCGGGTGGTGGGCGGGTAGCGGGGGCTTTTCCCTGTGGGTCAGCAAAGTGCGACGGTAGGTATGGTTCCAGGATGGTCTACATTTGGGGGTATGATTCGAGGAAGGCATGGGAGGGACATACCTTCTTAACACCCTTGTAAAGAGCGCCCTGATACTTCTCAGCCTCACTGACACAGCTCGTATGGCTCCTGGATTATCAGCATAGCTCATACGCTCCATATCATACGAGGGGAACGCGGAAGGGGACATACTTGTATTCCCCATTATGGAACGTAGTAGAGCAGTCTAGCTGTCAGCTACTTTGCCTGGTGGAAGGCAGGAAGGAGAAAGACCAAGTCTCGGGACCTTCGGCCCCTCGTGTAAACGTACCTAAACAAGTAAAAGACGCATGACACCTCCCACGATGTTGATCAAGTTTAGGTTTCTTGACAGTATCAGCACATCCATCGCATCTGATTATTAGTACCTCTACTTATCTTCTCTACGTTTTAATGTGATGAGAGGGAGGAGGGGACATACTGGAATGAAACCATTGTTGATATAATATGTTAAGTATACTACTAGTGAGCAGAGATGGACCGCTGAAATGCAACTTTTTCCAGGCACGTGACTTGCGTATTACGTAAGTTGACACGTTAACGTCAACGCGTCGAGATGAGCTGTCAACCTCTATAGCATATAAATATTATATACATCTAGAATATATCAGAAACAAGATGTCAAGATTAGGTCCAGAACGTAAGTCAAATCACTGCTAGAACAACGGAACTGGCCTGCAAAGGTGAGGTATTGAGATGAAGGGGGATCGGTGAAGGGGTAAGAATCGTTCTGACCGAAGAAGAGAGAAAGACCGTACAGGACGGAGGAGGTGAGGAGGAAGAAGGACAGAGAAAGAAGAAGAGAGGGAGTAGAAGCTGATATAACAGCAAGGATAAACGCCCGGTTACTAGATCAATACAAAGGTCAAACAATCAGGTTAACTGCTAAAATCATCAAACTCGAAGGGGAGACTGCTACCGTTGAAGCGAGTGATGGGGGGCAGGTGAGTTTCCTCCTCTTTCCTTCTCCTCCTTCTCTCCTGATTACTCTTCATTGGTCTTCTCCTTCTTCTCCTTAGCATATGTACCCACCTTCTGTACCACTTTTGTCTGAGCGGTCTCGAGATTGGAGCTGATAATAGGTCGGACTTCATTTAAGTCGAGTATGTGCTCTTCTACCATCCCCACCACATATACCCAACCCATCAATGCTCATGGGATACATACGTGTCCTTACTCTCGAGACGGTCTTCCCATAGGACAGGCCTCGCTGGCAAGCCCAGCTCCCTAGTTTGGTCTTCACCAAGCTCGTTACTGAGCCTGGACATTACCCACGCTCAGACCCCTACTCCCTTTCCCCCGATCGCAGCTCGGACACTCGTGACACCCTCTCCTCGCCCAGATACTCGCGTCCTCGCTTCGCTCAACACTAGCTGACAAAATAGGATATGCACCTCTCTGAAGGATATTACGAGATTATAGGGACTGTTAAAGAAGATAAATCAGTTAAAGCATTGACTAGTATTGAATTGGGTCCTTCTCTCGGTTAGTCCTTTCTTCTTCCTCTTCCTCTTCCTCCTTCCTCATTTACCCTTCTCCCACCTCCCTTCTTGCGTCCCATCTTCGAACGACCTCATGTCTACCCTCACCCGATGTGCGGAGCTTACTGTAGATATGGCATCGGTCAACGCAGTTGTTGAACTCGCTCAAACTGAGAAGGGGCAGGGTGTACTCGCATAATCACGGATGACCAATCAGGGGTGAGATCGAATAATAGAAGAAGAAATACCTTAAACAAATCATAAATCATATGTATAACCAGCATACCTCCTGATCCCATCAATCACCCTGTTTTAGCTTACCTTAAGAGGTCTCTGATACCTGACGAGAGCCTGTCATCATTCTGAATATGGTCATGCTCGAGCTTGGAGATTGTCTATAGTACATCGCCATGCATTGACAAATCCACTTCGCGTCTTTTATATCGAAAAAAACGATTGAAACCCAGGTATATCCTCTTGATAGTCTCTTCACAAGCAGACCTCATTTTCCATCACATTCCCAACCTCCCACTCGCAATTGCCCGTCTCACTTTACTCCGCGTATGGAGAACCTATGCGGCATTACGTAGTACTACCCATCAGCCCCACCCATCACGGAACAGAAGGGACGTACCTAGGATAACGGAATCTCCTCTTAAGAACATTTTACTAATTCATCAGCCCCCGACCATATTCGCATCTGATTATCCATCCAACATTCATCTCAGGATCTGATCTAAAATCCACCTACATCTCACGAGTCATCTCGAGAGGAAGACGACAGAGAGCAAGCAAAGAAAGTGAGATAGAAGGACATACGAGATAAATCGATCTTTGTTGACTGGTTTCTTTCCTTTTCCTTTTGGTGTTTCTACCCACATCTGTCATCCGTACGAAATCGCGAGCGAAGCGAGCGATTGAGTGAGTATAGCGAGGTAGCAAGTATAGATAGCGGAGATATTCCATAGCGGGCGAAGTGATGGATTTTGATATGGATGGATCGATATTTAAAGTCGTTCAATGATATCATCATTCAAGTCGAGCGCGATCATACAGGGCACGAGAAGCGATTTGGACGGTCGGTATGTATCAGACGCGACATAGAGTTCAAGAGAGCGATAGTCGAATAATAAAGGATATGTAAATTTGTCAAGATAGAGAAGGAAGGGAAACAGATCAGCATCATCCCCCATCTCAACAATCAAGACGTACCTCCTTAACATTCTCCAGAACCATATTAGCATGCCTATCAAATGCTTTAACCCTAGCCAATAACTTCTTATTATTCCTCAAACTAATCAAGATCTGTGACTGATTCCTAACGGCTTGTTGTAGTACCGACAAGGGTCCTTGGGAGATTTCATATTCTTCAAGTTCACGAATTTGAGCTTCGTCAAGTTCTGATCTTGGGACGTGGGCGTATTGACTATTTTATCAGCTACGCCTATACCGTCCTAGAATGTGGCTTACCTCATTATATCTAGAGTCTATTGATGTATAGGTGAATGAAGGTTAATGGTTAATGGTTGATAGAGAGAGTGAGGCGGAAAAACCAAGTGTTTGACGAGTGTGGCACTTGGGATAATCAGGCACAGTCTACGTCCACTATCTGCTATGACTAATTCAACATTTATACAAATGTACATATAAGATGTCTGAATCAGTACCATCAAGCGATACGATCCATCCATTCCTCAGAGGGAATTTCGCACCTGTAACAGAGGAATTTGTGGATCATGATTGTCAAGTGACTGGGGAGATACCGAGGGAACTTTTGGGTGGACAGTATATCCGTAATGGTGGTAATCCGGTTTATCCACCTGAACAGGGGAGGCATTATCATTGGTGAGTGCGAGTTCGAGCTCGAGCCGTCAGGCGAGATGTTCGAGGGGAGCTAAAGGCGTATGTGAGAGCGAGTGGTCTGGTGCGGATAGAGCGATATCGACCGCGCGGTGGAAGACGCGTTTGGACTGGGAGATTACTCACGCTCTCGAGCAAGCTTGAGTATTAGCTGATTCCAGGTTCGATGGAGATGGAATGCTTCATGGTGTTCATTTTCCCGATACATCGACTCACCCCCACGCCGGTCCATCTAGGACTTCCACACGCCGCGCAATATATACAAATCGCCACCTCGCCACACCCCTCCTAGACCTAACTCTCCTCCTCCTCCGCTCCCCCATCCCTTCAATCGCCCTCTTAATATCCCCTCTATCGTCACTACACCGTATAGTCTCAGCTATAATTCAAGCATTCACCATTGCCATCCGAGCAAGATTAGGTGTATTGTCAGTAGCTAATACAAGTGTAATATGGTGGGCTACTGGGTTAGGGACTGAAGCTGAGGAGGAGAAAGGTATTGATGATAGTTTAGGAGAGAATGAGGGGGATGTGGATGGGAGGTTGTTGGCTACTTGTGAGAGTGGGCCTCCGTTGGAGGTTAGGTTACCGGGATTGGAGACTGTCCGTTGGGATCGATTGGAGGATGTGGATGGGGAGAGTTTGGGAAATAGGAGAGGGAAATGGGAGTGGTTCAAGCGCTGGGGGCTGTCTAGAGTACAAGAGGTGGGTCCTCTTCATCGTATACTCACCTCCTCCTTCACTTTCAATTCTTGTTTCATCTTGTCACTCACCCGCTTCCTGATGAAAGAGCATGTACGAGCTGGAGCACGTAGCTGATAATAGGACTGGATGACTGCTCATCCCCGCGTGGACCCTGTTGATGGATCATTCATTTTCTACTCTACTCAAATGTTTGATGCCCCCCACGCGAGGTATTCTGTGATTGATCGATATGGGAATCATCAGATTTGGAAACATGGGGTCGACACTGGACGAGCAAAGATGTATGTCTCTCCTCCTTCTCATTCGTCCGACACGAAGAGTATCAGGGACGCTAATGACAGGATGCACGATTTCGGATGTACACGCACCCACACCATTTTCCTTAACCTACCTTTAACATTATCACCGCCGAACATGGTCTCATTCAAACCCCAACCCCTCATCCACTTCGACCGAACCCTCCCATCAGAATTCATAATCTTCCCACGCCTCCATCCTGATCGAATAATCCGGTTTATCGATCCAGAACCATGCCTCATTTTCCACACTGCCAATTCATGGGACGACTACAATACGAACGGAGAGGTAATAGCAATAAACATGTTAGGGTGTCGATTTAAATCTGCCAAACTCGTTTACTCGGCCGGAGCAGTCGATGTCCCTAAGATCGAAAGGCAATTTGGGAAAGACGATATAGTCCAACTCTATTATTACCGCTTCGACCTTACCACCGGCGCCATATCCCACGCATTCCCATTAGCTGGGATCCCATTCGAATTTCCAACAGTACCCCCTGCTATGGGTATGATGCCTAGTAAGTATGTTTATGGATGTACGATGGCCTCTGGATCGTTCGATGAGAGGTTAGGAGGGGCTGCTAAAGTTGATTGTTTGGTCAAATTGGATGTCCTAGAGTTGATTGCGAGGGGGAAGAAGAGAGGGTTTGGGAAATGGGATGAGCCTGTTGATAATCGATCAGCGGGGGAGATTATAGCGGATGGAAAGCGGGGAGAGGGCGTTATTTCGATATTCAATTGTCCAGATGGGTGGTATGCCCAAGAACCAAGATTTGTTGCTCGTCAGAATGGAAGGGAAGAGGATGAGGGGTATTTGTTATCTTATGGTAAGTCGTCCATGTCACTCTTCTTGAAAGTCACACATCTCTTAGAAGAAAGAAGGAGATAGAGAACGAGCTGATGAAAGTTTACGACGAACGATACCTTATGCCTGACGGTACACCTTCCACTGCTAAAGACGCTGGGAGTGAACTTTGGGTGGTTGATGCGAAAACTATGCGGAGGGGTCAAGAGGCCATTACTTGTCGTATCAAATTACCTCAGAGGGTTCCTTATGGGTATGTTCCTCTTCCTCCATTCTTTCACCCCCAACGTATTCTCTCGCCCGTGTCTCTCCCTTCCCTCCGTTACATTCTCCCCAACCCCTTCCCTCCCTTCTTCCATCATGCTCAACAGACCACTTACCACCCACACCCACACCCTCGCTGACAACCAGACTCCACGGAACCTGGCTCCCTCCTTCCGCATTTTCCACCCAGCGCCCCCTCCCCACCCCACTAGGCCCTCAAGAGCTCTTACAAGATAAACTCGCCCGATCCCGAATCTCCCATTTCGTATCTATAATCTTCGCCCGACCCCCAACCCGCGATAAATCCCTATTCGAAAGAGTAGTCCTAGCATTCATGTGGCCCGCTGCATTCTGTATATTGGGAGTAGCAATTACTGAATCCTATCGGCATTTAAGTTCAGATCCCAGTTCAATCCCAGAACCAGAGGTATATAAATATAAAGTAAGATCTGGGGTTGAGGGGTATGAAGATATAGTGGGGACTATGGAGAAGGTTGGGTATGGATGGGGGTTTACGATTATGGTGGAAGTACTTGCTGTTGGACTTGTTACTTTGGGGTGGTATCTCTGGCCTAGGGAAGGTGAGGTGGTCGAGGTGGATAAGGAGGAATGATTGATTTTAGAATACATGTTGTTTTCCAGTCTTTAGTCTTTGTAGCATAGCATAGCATTTCATATAGCATGGGCATACATCATATCGAGCAGGACTCGAGATCTAGAGTCAAGGTGCCACGGAGATACACTCAATCTCCGTATTTGACCTATTCAGACATTTCGACAAGTTAGTCTACAAGTATACTCATCATTCAACTACAATGTCAGCAACGAGAGGAAAGGTGAGCCCACATCCCAATCAAAGCAGGGTAGAACTGATATATAGACCGCATTAGCACTTACGAGGGTATGGCATCATGCCTCTGCCCAGGATCGGGTTCTTGGAAACCTAGCGAGCCGTATAGCTTGGGTACTTATGGGGAAACATAAACCTACGTATGATCCTGCTGGTATGTCCCCTCTTACATCCTTTATGGGCTGAAGAATCGCGAGAGGACAACAGAGAACTGACGAACAGTCGACGCTGGCGATTATGTTGTCGTATCCGACGCATTATCAGTCCGATTAACAGGAAAGAAATACGAACAAAAGATCTACAAACACCACTCGGGATTCATCGGTGGATTAAAAGAAGTCCCAATATCCAGAATGAGAGAAAGGCGTCCAGAGGAGGTGCGTCCCCCCCTATCTCATATTCAAGATGATGGACTAATGGTAGATTGTCCGAAGAGCAGTTTCTGGAATGTTACCCAAAAACACATTTAGACAGAGGAGGCTTGATCGATTAAAGGTTTTCCCGGGGGCTGCACCTGATTCGTATTTGGAGAATGTAGTGAAGGGGTGGAGGGGTGTTGCATCGCCTGGTAGGGAGGGGCAGGAGAGTAGATGATTTTTTTGGGGATTTGGATATGTATGTACATCAGGTATGATTTTTACTGACTGATCTGCTCTCTTTCGCGATCAATCAAGTCGCCTTGCGGTACGATGATAGTACTGACTGACGCTGATGCTGTAGAACTTTCCATCTCACCATTCCTTCCCGATAATAGCCTCCACCTTACCCTACTGACGGACCAAACCCATCTGAAACATTAATCAACCCAGATCTAAAAATGCACAAACAAGTCACCGTGCCTCGTATGGTCTCGCCTCAATTATCGATGAAACATCCCCAGTCCAAGACCTATCCGTTTTCCACTAAACAACAGCCAATGTGGGGTTTATCTGGAATTAACAAAATCTGACGTCGGCTCATTCATTCATATCATTATTCATCAACCTTACGTTACACAACTCAAATAATTCAACATCGGGCCCGGTACCCGATCATCAATCAAGTTTATCTCAACATTCTCTTGACCGGTCAAGGTTGGCTGGTCCATATTCCCCGTTCATCATTCCACCTTCAACCCTACCCACTTTAAAAGACCGCAGAGGTCAACTTCATCATCTACATATACACAAGTCTCTTATCACACCTACTTGTCACGATACGATTACCTATTTCCTAGTTCCAGTTCCTCTAGTGTTTCAATCATCAACACGCACGTACACATAACACATGCCTTCGGCTCCTACTTCACCTGGACCCCCCCAAAGGGAGTACATGACTCGATATGCTAGGGAGATTGAACGTGAGCTACTTGAAGGAGGAGAGGTTCCTCCTCCCGCATCATCATTTGGTCAGAATGGATGCATAGGCGCATGGAGAGTTGGGAGAGAAATAGGAAAGGGTGCTAGTGGTATGTCTACTCTTTTCAACATTATATGGAATATCGTAGCTGATGATAGGTCGGGTTCGAATCGCTAAAAACGCCGATACAAACATTTACGCAGCTATGAAAGTAATTGATAAAGCCGCCCCTGAAAGAGACACGGTATGCTCAATCGCTACTGCTACTTCGAAGGAAGAAGATAAATGTGAAAAAGTCAAGCATTCAATCGAGAGGGAGGTTGTCATTATGAAATTGATTCAACATCCAAATGTCATTCAACTCTACGACGTTTACGAGGATTCAGAGAACATGTAAGTTCATCCTTATCTCTTTATATAAAAGGCCTTGTCCCGACAGCTAACATTCAGCCACTTACTCCTAGAATACGTAGGAGGAGGAGAATTATTCGACAGACTAGTAAAACACGGTAAACTCCACGCGGACGAAGCATCCCAATATTTCCAACAAATCATCTCGGGCGTTTCATATTGTCATCATTTCGGTATCGCTCATCGAGATTTGAAACCGGAAAACATTCTTATTGACCATCATAATCGTGTAAAGGTGGCTGATTTCGGTTTGGCGGCTTTACAACAACCTGGGAATTTGTTGAGGACTAGTTGTGGGAGCCCGCATTATGCTTCACCCGAGATTGTCTCTGTGAGTCCCTTCTCCACATGATATCTGTCACATTTCTACTAGGCCATCTTGGGCCCGCTCTTCCCTGCGCTTACACTTCGTACCTACCGGTGCTAGGCTAACAAATAGGGAGTCCAATATAACGGAGCAGCAACAGATATCTGGTCATGCGGAGTAATATTATACGCTCTCTGCGCAGGTCGACTACCCTTCGACGATGAGAATCCAAGGACATTACTACAAAAAGTAAAGATTGGACGGTATCATATGCCACCTGATTTTACTCCTGATGTAAAGGATTTGATTAGTAAGATGTTGGTTTTGGACCCGCATAAGAGGATCAAGGTATGTTTCGTATTTCTCTTTCCTCCGTATCCTTTCCTTTCCCCCTCATTATCTTGTTGTTCGCCGGGAAAGAAGAAAGGTTAACTGACTCATAGATGGACGACGTGATCAAACACCCTTTCTGTCAAAGACGACATCCCGCCTTTCCTACCGATGCGCTCTTCCTCGCTTCACCGCCTGACCTTATTGATATCAAAGAAGTACTAGCGAGTAGGGGTGGGATGGATGATACTGCTTTCCAGAGTTTACAGGTTTTGTTACCTGATGCTGATGTTGGGGATTTGTATCGTGCTTTACATATGTCCGAGTGAGTCCTTTTCCTCTGCCTTGCTCTCTTTACCTCTTTCCTTTTTTCGCTAGCAGACCCCACTTTCATCTTTGATCTCAGAGATCGGTCATAGTTCAAAGCTGACGGATAGGGAGAACTATGAACAGATCTGTTACCGCCTCATTCTCCTTTACGATAATCGAAAGATCAACGGTGAAGATCCAATCACCTATCGATTCTTCGGTAGTAAACCCGAAGGAATCAAAATCGTCTTACCCCTCTTTACGGCCGACATGATGGAATCTTTATTCATGAATCAACCTTTCAGACCTACCTACGATCCGCACCTCGACGCAGATTACCTTCAATACCACGAAACGGCCAAGGCCGAGATGGACGCTTTACAGCGGGTTGGGGAAACTCCTAAAGCTAGGCGGGTTAGGATGCCATCTCCAGAAACGGATTGGGAGATTGTACATAAAGCCGCACAGGGTACTCCTAGTTCGTCTCCTTTCTTCATTGTCGTGATATAATGAGGTGCTGATAATAGTACTCGTGGACCATGATCGGCTTCCCACGCCAGGTCAAACGGAAGCGGCTCGAGCACTAAAGAGGAGATCATCACATCAACCAGCTACTTCCTCTCGTCCCCCACCTCCTGAACTCAATCGAAGGTCTACGGTGATCCACAAGATCGAAAAGGAAGAGAGGAAAGTGAATGGTCCGAGATCGCCTATGCCTAAAACACCTGCATTACCTCAAGGACATGAACATGCTTACACTCGACGAGACCATGCCAGACAAGGAAATTATACGACGCCATTAAGGAGTCCTCAACCTATGCGATCTCCCCAGACCCCTGCTTCGAATTGGAATGAGTATGAGAATACTCCAAGGGCGCCTGCTGCTACTGGTGGATTGGCCGTACCGACCGCGGACGTTGTGAAATGGGCTGCAAACGTCCCATTGCCCAATACACCCATTACGGGTGGGTTCACCCGATTCACCAACCCCCACGGTAACGGGGTCAATGTCCCTTCTTCCACATACCGCCCACCACCCCCTAGGACCGATTACGGTCCCCCAGCATCCCCTCGATCCCAAAAACCCGCCCCAAGCCCCAATAGGACACCCAGAAAAAGGGCCAGTGCAGTAGTAGACCAAGCATTCTTGGATGATATCCAACGACTTGCCGAAATCAATTCCGAACTCGATACACCCCCATTCTCAAAATTACATTCAAGTACACGAAGGAATCTGAATAGATTAAGTACTTCAATCTCTCAATCAGGTCTTCCAAGAAAGAGGGACGTGTCACCAGCAAATCGGAAAATGGGTAACGTTTTCAGGTTGATGAATAAAGAGAATGTACCCACCACTGGTGCTGAACCGGTCTTGAGGAGAAAGAGGAGTGTTTTCGGTGGAAGAGAAAAGGATAAGGATAAAGAGAATAAAAGGGACTCTGCTTATGCGACTGTTTCTAGTGGTGCCGAGAGGGAGAGGAAGTCGGTTTATGGAACTTTTAATGAGCCCCTTGATACTCAGTTTAAGAATGTTCCTGGGGGATTGAATGAAGGGAATCGACGGCCTAGGCGTGAGTCCTCCCCCATTTCATCCATGCAATCTTCGACTTTCACCTCTTTCGACTCCGATCTGCATCGTTCTAGACGAGACCTCTATCCACTCCAATGATTTGGCGAAGAAGCTAACAATCAGCCGCCCCCCTCAACTTGAACATAGCTAAACACGACCTCGAACCATCTCCCCGACTTGGTACTCCGGGCCTAATCAACTCCCCAGCTCAAACACCTACTATGTCCCAACTCGCTACTCCCACCATAGGATTCGGCACTGCTCCAAGAACCCCACTTGCTGTAGTGCCCGAGGCCCAAGCTAAGAGAGGATGGTTTGAAAAGGCCTTCTCTGGGAAACCAGTTGGTGTGAGTCTTCTCCCACTTGACATCGGAGCAACGGCTGATGAACAGTACTACGAGTTGATATCTACTTATGATTGTTCCACGACGAGGGAGGAATGTTTCAAGATTTTCAATTCTTTAGGAGCGGCTGTTCAAGTTGAAGATTCGGAGAATTGGGGGAATTTGGTAATCACCCAGCATGAAGTTAGGGGTAGGTCTTCTCTTCATCCTGCCCTCCAAGTAAACGTCGAAGAACATGGAGTGAAGAGGAGGGGATTAAAAGAGTCAAGAACGAAAGAAAGAAAAGAGAGGGGAAAATGACTAACAAACAGGAATATCAGGCCAATTAATAACTCGACCCGTGAAAATCAAATTAGTTTTCATCCCACGATCAAACTCTTATGCCGTACCCACCAGTGGAGGGAATTCACCAAAACCACCAGCTTCACCTCGATCTACATACTCGTCCATGAGGGGTACGGGGGAAAGTGGACAAGGGACCAGGATTACATTTAGGCAGGAAAAGGGTAGTGAAGAGGGATTTATGGCTGTTTTTGAACAGTTTAAGACTACCTGGGGGTGAGTTTTTCCTTTCCTTGACCTCCAATCCATCGATATGTCGCTCTTCATCCATTGCTTGAGGATGGAGAGACCGAATATAGAAAGGAAAGCAAGAATACAGCTGACATACAGACTTGACTCACTAAGATCCCCGGGAATGTACGGTTCACCCGCTTTCCCCCATTCACCCCAATTATCGCCAGCTCAGAGAATGGGTGGTGGAGTGGGAATGGGTATGGGTATGGAGGAGAGGGGGTTATTCGATGAAGATGTCCCAGGCATGGGAATGGAGATTTATTCCTAGGTTTGGTGATGGGACGGTGGGAGGAGACGGCAGTGGGAGGGGGAGATGGTCCTATCATTGTGAGGAGTGGTTGGTAGTCTGCGTGTGAGTAGAGGTGAGATGTGTGTACTGCAGTCGTATGATGTGGGGTATGTAACCAGCATGAGTCTGATTATATGTTCATTGCTGCTGGATCCAATAATTCCGTGATTTGAGTAATCAGCTATGGAGACTCGGCGCCTACTTTGCTGTGTGTGAAGTGATGCATGATGGTATCTCGATGAAATGATGAATCGTCTACTCGCCCTTCCTACTACCTCTTTCGCCTCCTCCATCCCCTACAACCTGCGTCCATTCGACGGCGGCCTCACGCCTGACGACTCATCGCCTATAATCATACCCCTGCGACCTAGCTCCATATCCACCAGGTGCCGCATCCCTACCATACCCAGCGGGGGGTACATCCCTTCCATACCCGCCTGGCGCACTCCCATATCCAGAAGGAGGGGCATAACCACCATGCGTAGGTGGAGGAGCGTATCCACCTGATGGAGGTGGGGCGGTGTATCCTCCCCTTGGTGGGAGGGGTGTACCGTCTCGTGAGATATTATCGAATGATCGTATGATATGTTCTGGTCTGTATACCGGGCCTTTCCATCAGCTTACATCCTCAAAGATAAAAAGATGAATTGAGATAGGACATACCATCATAAGACCTATTACTAGGTAATTGCCCAATAAACCATGGTAGAGCAGGAGCAAGATCGCCATGGTTCGAAAGAGCGGGTGATGCCCTCACCGGAGCCCTAGGCGGGACGAAAGGAGCAGGTGGTGGGGGAGGACCACCCCCAGAAGGATACCTATTAACAGGCCTCTCATCCCTTGCAGGAACACGGGGAGGGGGGTTATATGAAGGAGAAGGTCTTTGTCTCTTATTAGGAGCACCCGAGAAGGAAGGTGATCGAGATGGTCGATTTCGTCGGGGTGATGGGGCCCTGTACTGAGGTTGAGGGATTGGCGGTGCGTAATTTGTTGGTGGAGGTTGGTGATTTCCGTTGGTATTGTGTTGGGGAATTGTGAGGGTTGGGGGAGGTGGTGCCATTTGCATTTGAGGTGGCATTGGCATGGGAGGGGGTTGTCGACCTAGACCTAATTCCCTAATTCCAATTTGATCGACTCCATTATATGTGAATCTCTGAGCTAATCTCTTGAGTGTAGTATCTATCGATTAGCTAATCCTCCTCCAGATACGGGACGATGATGGTGTTGATGAGAAAGTGGGGACATACCATTTGAGAAAACTTCCTTGAACCTCGCTTCCAATTTATTAACAGCAGCCAGATCACCGTACATGTATTCATACCTAGCCCAAGCATCCCATAACGGACGAGATTTCTCAGCGGGTATGCTAAGTGCCGATTTCTCAAACAATGCTCGAGCATCTATCATCAGTCTCTCTCTCTCTCTCTCTCTTTGCTAAAGAGCAAGAGAAGGGTTACTCACTTGTATCATCATTGATAGATAACAAAAATTGGAGATGCTTAATCACGTAGTCTACCTCGTTTGGGAACTTTTTAGCTCCCAGATCAAAGATCTTGATTGCGACCGCTGAATCTTTGTTGCTGTGGAACTCCATCATTGCTGATGCTTCGAATAAATGCCAAGTGAGGTGTGTTCCTCGTCTCGCTTTTCCGAAGATACTCCTAGCGGCTTTAATTCCCTAATATCAGCTTCTCTTCGGCGACTAGGCAACTACGGAGATGAGACTCACCTCTGATCTCCTCGTAGATCGCATAAACATGATCCAAGAAATCGAAATTGCAGTTTCAATCTCAAGCACCTCCTTCCCCCTTCTCTGCTCTACCATCCTCCCCCTTGCCTCTCTCTCCTCAACGAGACGCTTCATCTGATCAGACATGTTTATCTCATCGTCCGTAGTTTGGGGGGCATTAGGGATTTCAGGTCCTTTAGCAGCTTCCACCTCGGCCGAGACTGTTTTCTGGAGATCTTCAACTTCGGTAGTCAAGTTTTCAATTAGGGAAGTGTAGATCTCGGTACATGTTTTCGAATCTTTTTGAATCTCGAGTAGATCGGCACATGCGAACGTAAGGAGGACACTGATATTAGCTCTCGTCCCCCCAATAAGAAACGAGCGTACCTGCTTGGACAAGCTGTAATACCGTCCTTGAGAGTTTTGATAGCTTCATCAATATCTCCAGAATCGGAATAGTAGGTCGAAACATAATGCCTACATGTTAGCCTATGTCAAAAAGAAAAGAAAGGACGTACCAGAGCTCTGGGAAATGCCTCATCTGACACAAACATTGCTTCATCGCATATTTGATCCTAGCCGCCAAAGCCTCTTTATCTTCAATGACCAATTTATTCTCCTGTTCCCATTTCAAATATGCTTTCCAACCGATAATCAGTCCTCGCTCGAAGCCGCTGAAAGTCGGTTTGGGAGGTAGGACCGTTTGAGCGGCGTAGAGGGGGTCGGTGAGGCGCTGGAGATCTTTAAGAGCTGTTCGGGCGGTCATGTAGGCTGGAGAACGTTCTGCGAGGAACTTCTTGGCCTGAACATCAGCACAACGTCATTGGAGAGGTAGAGGAAGGTGAGCTTACAGTCTGTTTGTTGACATTATTCTCGAATGCGTCGTATGCTTTCCAGAGTGCTTCGACGTTATCGAGTGGGATACAGGTTGCTTTATGGTATGCTTTTCTCAGACTATCCTGTTTCTGCTGTTCTTCCCAATCATTTGTTGGCTAGCCGTCAGCTCGCGTTTCAAATAAGAGGATCGAGCTCACCCTTGGAACACTCAAAAACTGCAGATAATCCTGCCATATCTCCCCACTTGCCCTATCCGTACCACAATCCTTCAATGCAAAGTCATATGCCTCAATAATGATTGCTCGAATAGGATCACTCAATGTCGCGCCTTCAACAACTGGGTTCTGACGACGGATATATTGTAGGTATTGTTCTATCATTAGCTAATTCCAACGGGAGAGGGGCAACATACTCCATACGGCGACATCGCTGATCCCGCCAGAGGAACCTTTGATGGCTTTCGAGAATAAATTTTCGACTTCTGAGAAATTGTTTAGGGCTTGTTCTAGCTTTAGTAGGGATAGTAGAGGTTGGGTCTGAATGTCAGCTATTAGTCATGGAGAGGGGAGGTAGACATACCGCACTGGGACTATCCTTCTCGATGACCGCGTACCATGCTCGAGCATCGTTAATCTCGGTATTATCGATACTCCACCCAAACAAGTGAAGTAGAGCTTGCGTATCTTTTTGGTCTGATATCAGTAACTTCCAGATGGCGTCGTTATGGACAGACTCACTGACTCTCCAACCTATGGCTGCTTCCTTGTTGTTGACTACACTAGGCGATTGATCCGTGATTCCAGCAGGTAATTCGCTTAATGGCAGATTCGGCAGGTGGCTGAAAGGTTGTTCGCTCGTACCACTCGTAGATGGGAATTCCGTCTTGGATTCCTCGGTCTTGACAGGTGCTTGTTGGAATCTAGGATCGGAGCTCGTTGAAATTGTTGGTTTGACGTCTTCCCCCGATGCTGCTACAGATGATTCCCGAGGTTGGGACGGATCGAAAGAATTGACCTGTGCGCTTGGTTGATCTGTGGTCTGGGGGACGGAGGGATTGTAGGAAAGAGGTGCCGTGTCCTGAGGTTCGGAGGGGTCGTAGCGAGCAGCGGGCGCTGGTTCACCTTGAGGTTCGGATGGATCATACCTGACCGCGGGTCCTGTAGCCTGATCTTGAGGTTCTGAAGGATCGTATCGCTGAGGTGGTTCGTATGTATCCTGCGGTTCGGACGGATCGTATCTTGGTCTGACCTCCTCTTCTTCCACATCCACTTGCATCGGACTAGTCTCCTCTTCTATGTGCGTTTCCATGACGACGTCGTGTGCTGGTTCTGCAACTTGTTCGGGCAAGACTGGAGCAGGGATATCTGCATTGACGGCGTCTATAGTCTCTTGTGCTTCCGTCACTGTCGCTGTAGAGTGGTCGTTATGAGGAGCAGCCTGAGCAGAAAGTCGCGGATCACTAGAAGGAGCAGGGGGAATAGCCGATTCTAAAGCCCCTTCTACTTTTTCTGCCTCTACCATAAACGCGTCTGTCTGTGCAGCAGCTGCATTTTCATCATCATCAATTGCAATCTCATCCGTGTTTACGTCTGCCTGAGCTGCCTGATTCTCGACTGCCAAATGTGCTTCGGCAAGACCCGACTCGACGTCGGTTAAAGTGTTTAATTGCTGTATTATCCCAGATGCTTCTGATGCCGATGAAGTATGATCCTGATCTTGTTCTTGTTCTTGAGTGTCGGACATGGCGGGTGAGGATGGGTATTGAGGGATCAATGGTGGTTCATACAGAGAGGGGGGGAAGGTTGGAAAAGTAAGAGGAAGAGAAGGAAGAATGAAGGCGGTGGAGGAAGGAACACACACATAAACCAAAGTGGGGGGAATAGATAGTATCAGTTGGTGGTGGATGCAACAGGCAACGCCTGTGTTAGTATCGCAAATAGGTTGGATCATCAGTTTTCAACTCGTAAGCTAAGCTCTCAAGGCGGTTGGAGGGCACCATATCGTGCAATCTGGGCGAGAATTCCTCATATCTGGGCCGAGATTGCAGAGGTAAAATGGCTTAACTACGACGCGCAGAGAGTAGCGAGGGCGGTATTGTCCATGCATCGGCTGGGCCTGAGAGTATAGGTGCATATGACTACACTACAATGCCACTGAGGGACTATGGAGGGGAGGGAGTATTTGTGACCACAGCACCCCGAAATGTTACTCGATGACTCTGACATCTGGGTTAGGGAAGCCCCATGATCGCCTCGGACTTCACGGAGGAGAGGGCCTAGACCTCGACAGGACGGTTCCCTTATTCGAAGAGGTCACGGTCGATCACTCGCCTGCAGTCGCCTCGTACAGCGAAATGACTCTTGAGGTGTGTTTTCCCGATTCTTGGTCTTTCTCTGTGATAGGTGTCGATGCCCCCCGTGACTTCCGAGAGCCACCTGTGAGCAGGGCCAAACCAGCAATCGAGTCTCCTCTCGATATCTGTGGGACCTCCCCTTTATTGGGCTGGGCATGAGCTGGTCGAAACGAGTTCTCCGCTATGCTTGAGTGTCGATACCAGTAGGCCTTCTCGGGTCTGGCACCAAATCCTCAGGCGGAATCGAGCATGATTCCGTACTACTCACATTCCCTGTTCGAATAGTGAATGATTGACGATGCATACAACATATGATACCGAATACCCAACTTGACATCCCATTCCCGATTCCCTCTAGAAATCATAATCATCCCCAGGCCCGGCAGCAGCAGCCGCCCCGCTAGTCACTTGGCCTCCATAAGGATCAAATCCACCAAGTCCACCCTGCTCGGGTCCCATACCCATATCGATGTTCTTGGCTTGATCCATGAACTGCTGCTTGATATCTAATGTCTGAGTGATTAAAGCTGCACAAGCTCGTTTCAGTGCGTCGGCGGGATTTGAACGATCATCCGTCTGGATCTTGATGACTATATCGTTCTCGAGGGGATGGGGGACTTTGTAACCTGCAAATAGGACTGATGGGTCTAGTAAGAGTTGTCTGGATATCAGCTTCTTCAAGCAGGATTAGTAGCTGGACATACGCTCTTATCATGTTTCCTAATGTATGATCCTGTTTACGTAGTGTGAATGTCGCTGCATTTGGGATTTTGGCATCCTCCTCTATTTTCAGACTGGTTCATTAGCAATAGCACCAGTGATGCCCACAAAGAAGGACCTACGGCTTTTCATCTTCATCCGGAATCCACGCCTCAACCCTATTCGGCTGATTCATCGCACTAGCTCCTCCGGCCATTTTGTTGATTCGATTTTTGGTAAACTACTGAAGTGGACTACACATAGTCAGTCAATGTCCCAAGTCTTGGTACCGGTACGAAGCATGACACGACGCAATCCTCGCTTGAAATCTGCCGTGTCCATCCACGTGCGTCCCAGGTCAGACACGCCTCACTTACCAAATAGTCTGAATTCCGTGTCTGATTCTGACCTGTCGCGCTGTAGTGATATAGAGAAAGGGCGATGCTTGTAAAGTAGACAGTTGTGTAGGTGTTCTTAGTAGCGCTTGATTGATTGTAGAGTTAGAGTAACCAAAAGTTAAAGGGGGGATCGTATAAAGGAAATCCGGGGTAATCTCGCCGGATCCCCACTTGACTGCTGTCGTCTATCAATCCAGTCCATCAGGATAAGATAGCTATACAGATCTATGAGAAGATGGCATGGATATCAAGTGGTCGTACTAATGATGAGGTAAGTTCGATCGCGCTCGCAGACTCGGTCTTGGCTCAAGCTGATGAGACTTAGCTGATAGATACAATGAGGAAGAACGGTCTCATCAACTCTGCGAGGGTAGCTGAAGTGATCCTAGCCGGCTTTCATACTCTGACAACAAGCTGATCGACAGGCAATGAAGAGAGTGGATAGGAGGAATTACGTAGTCGACAAGACTAAAGCATATGAAGATTCACCCCAGTAAGCTGTCGTGTCCCATAGCCGGAGATAAGCTGACGATCAGGCGAATAGGATACAACGCTACGATATCGGCACCACATATGCACGCTCACGCAGCTGAGAATCTACTCCCCTTACTTCCATCGGACAGCAATGGCGGAGCGATGTTGGACGTAGGTAGTGGATCGGGATATCGTAAGCTACCAAACTCCGCGTCTCCTTCCGGGCAAGCTGATAGAATAGTGACCGCTGTATTTCACCACATCGCACCGAATGCTAGAGTGATAGGTATAGAGCATATCAAAGAACTAGCGGAATGGTCGAAAGAGAATCTCCGTAGAGACGGTGTTCAGGTAGGGGAGGGAGGGGTGGAGATCATCCATGGGGACGGACGATTAGGTGAGCTGCTGGATACAGTCCACAGTGCTCGGAAGCTAAGTTTCAGGATCGCCTGAGCACGGTGGGTAGCTCCCGTGATCCAGCTCATAGAAGCCCCATTCCAGGTCATACACGTCGGAGCAGCAGCACCAAGTATCCCTCAACCACTCATCGATCAGGTCAGCTTCCATGCTCTCGAGTCGCGCATAAGAGCTGACACTATAGTTAGCAAAACCAGGGCGGATGTTCATACCAGTAGGCGAAGATACACAAGGTACTCACTGACCTCCAATTACTTGGCAGGACCAGGCTAAAGGATAGATATATGGCAAATCGATAAATCGTCAGAAGGGGTCGTAACGAAAACAAAGCTTTTTGGAGTTATGGTCAGTCCTTCCCTTGGAGTTATGGATGCGGCTGATGGGCAGTATGTTCCTTTGACTGATGCTGTGAAGCAGTGGGGGTGATATCTGCCACTACTACGTGGTTGACGGCGATATTTGGAGTATGTAAGTTTCATGGGGATGTATATCCTTTGTGAGCTCAGCAGAATTCGGAATGCGACCGATAGCATCCCCGGAAGGAAATTGAGCGGCCTTCATTGATCACTCGTCCTTTTGCCAGGCATCCGGCAAACAACATCCTAAAGACAGAGTCGAACATCTTCGAGACAGATCCATATCATGTCACAACCGTATGCTCAACGCCCCCAATGGACATATGTCTTATCCGAAAATGAGTGTCCGGAGGGTAGCAGGGAACAAACACTCGACCACTTTGCCAAATACATGGAGGACATACTCTCTCCCCTCGACCCAATTATCAAGACCGACCAATCGCAGAAAACAGTGGCAATCACGCTCCGTACAAATGTGGCCATACCAGCGCGGTCTTTCGCGATAATTCCCGACCCCAGTTTCAACGATACAGTGGTCTACAGTATATTCCGCCCTGGTTCCGTCCGGATACCTATACTTCGCCGCCGGGCAAGAGTCCAAAGGGATCAACGATCGTGTTTGACGAGATCAATGCATATCGAGTGTTGAAGGCATCGTACACGGACGACCTGGCCGGAACTCAGATCCTGTCGATAGCCAACGGTGCTGGTACTCATGAAGTGGGAGTTCAGCTTGCTGGAGGGAACCGATCGGATTATTCGCAATTACCAGGACTATTTGACTGGAAAGGATCAAACATTGTCAGAGGATCGCACCCTGTAGGGAGTTCTGGGAGACTTCCGGTGTGGACGGCTCTACCAACATCTGCCAGCGCATCATCAAAGCGCCCTGCAGCCGGATTATCTACGGCCAATACACCTACCCAGAGACGAAATCGCATACTTCTTCAAGGTCCGCCTCCTGAAAGCTTGATCAACGCCCCTGAAACTGCAAGACTGCCTCAGGACCCGCAGCTTGTCCATGAGCACACAAGTGCCGTTCCCTCCAACCAATACACTGGATATCAATCGCTACAGGCAAGGATAGATGCCGAACATGGACCACACAACCAGCCAATTTTGTCGGAGGAAAGCGAGGATGAAAAGCACAGGAGGGGAGAGGAGAGGTTTGAAGAGTGGGCTATGGAGAATTACGGGAATCAAAGACAGAACTGATCAGATCATTGGGAGACACCAGTGCGATAAGCTCATGTACTGATACTGATAAGCAACTGGACTTGAAGCAGGTACTAGTATCTTCTCCGGCGTAAATGGAAGAGGAGTGAGAGAGTAATCATGGGTGGGAGTGATTTGTGAATATCTTTAGCAGACAAAACTTGACTATACAGTATGCATATGCTGTGTACAATCACTCTCAACCGCGCTTCTTCCGCTCTCAGGCGTATATACAGAGCTTGACTAACCGCAATGATATGTATGAACAGAATGGAGGACACAATCTACTAACCTGTCTTAGTGTCACTTTCGGCGGTTGCAGATTCCTCTTGAATGCCGTCCTCCTGTACATATCAGCACAAAATCGGGCAATGTCTGTCAGTAAAGACTAGCTGAGGGTGTCTCAGCAGTCCTTGTAGACCGATACTCACTGTAATTCTTGGGATCCAACAAAGAGTGCCTTGACCTCGCTCAGGCCCTTTTTGAAACCAGGCGGCTTCCACATCTTGGCACGAGAGGGACAAGTTACCAAGCGATTTCAAGCCAATTCGATTTTGGAGACTTTCCTTGGCGTCACCACTGGGTTGCTCAAACATTGACCCGTGATACTTCAGGTTTGTGGAGACAATTTCATAATGTCCGTTTTCCAGATTCTGTACTCGACATGTCCCGGATTTATCTCCCTTGACCGAGTATATGATCTTGGACTTCTGTGGTTGGTTGTGAGGGGAAGCGGAGCCGATGACACTCAGCAATGTTGGTGATTCTTCAGGAGCGGCATCGCAAGTGAAGACTTGGCGGGTGTCGCGTTTGAATCGTCCTTCGTCCTTTGGAAATTCTTTTCCAAGCCATGATTTGAGAGCATCTCTTGAGTCAGTATCCATAGTAGTTCGAGCATTGTGATCTGGTGTAAGAGCAGGTTTGAATTGCTTGTGATGAGGGTCGCCTCGAAAGTCTGAACACATCCTACCCACCTGGGTGTGGTACTCATACAGAGTAGGGGGTGTGTCGCGCTGAGTACCACCACATACAGAGTCAAGAATGGTCGAGATTGAGGGCATGGTGATGAGGATGTGGAAGGGTATGTTTTACAAGCAAAGAATATCTGCGGTGCTTATATGGCATAATCCTTGCCACCAAGGCCAAGTGTGGAGTAGCTTTCCATTGATCAAGCAACCTTTGAGAAATGGCATGCCCGGAGACCATGAAAAGCTGCGGAGTCAATGATTGGAGGGTTCATCCAAGGAGGACGCTGACCAGGGTGGCAGGATTGTGGAGCTTGGGGATTGCCCTTCCCACAAGACAAGGTGACAGAGAGTTTAGCATGGTCCCTTCATTGCTCACAAAGGTAGCTAGCTTGCAACCTCAACAAACGCCAACAATACTGGGCTATATGCATATGGTTTGTATGACTGCTCTTCACCACAGCTGAGCTGTGACTAGCTTCATGAATGGTATAAACAGATTGGAAAAGTGTACCGCCCTCTAAGCTGCTTTGCTGACACTTCCGTCCGTGGTTGACTGGTGCCCTGGACTGTCGGTCTACAATTGTCAGCTGGATACTTTATCACGTCTTCAGCAGTCAGAGAGCTGATATATCATTGTTGCACATACTGGCTCTTTTGGGACCCAATGCAGGCGGCCTCCCTCGGTCCAAGCGGCCACGGTATCAGGAATATTGTAAGCCACGGTATCCTTATCGGTCAAGCGGTGTGCAGCAGTCAAGCTTTTGTTGGTGTTGCCACTGGGTCTGCTTCTGAACGGACCTTGATACTTCAAATCGTATCTCTGGGTCAGATAGTGAGTCTCGTGAGACCACTTCTCTGAGGGGACCCGGTGGAGCGATCCATCAAGACATGCAATCTGGCACAAGCCACGCGATCGTTCTTCCTCGGTATCCTGGCGAACAACCAAAGAGGATGCTTTGGTCGCTGCGTAGGGGGTCTCATTGATGGCTGCTACGAGAATGGGGTAGGAATATCTTGCGTCCTCGTCATGTGGCCAGCAGACGAAAACTTGGCCTTCGGTTGGAGTGATTTGTCGGTCCGTCGCCTCGGGTAAGTTTTGCTTGTACCATTCATCGATGTCAGTTGCGTTGCGAGGAACAAAAGAAGATTGGCCGTCTTCGGTGTGGACATCTCCCAGTTCGCTACGAAGTTGATAGGGTTTCTGAGTGGTCTGTAGACCAACAAGCAAGCATAGGTCGGATAAAGAAGGAGCCATGTTGAAAGAGGGAGTAGGATAAACCGTGACAGTTACTGAGTGTTGACCTACCATTTATACAGTCTAGTTGCCACCAAGTACAGTAAACGGGATGAAAGGTACATAGTCATCCGTAAAGCAAGCTTGGGGCTCTGTCAGAGGACACCAGTGTATCCCCTCAACAGTTTCTGTGGAGCCAAACAATGGAGAGTCTATGCAAGGAGAGCCGGTCAGTAGTGGCAGAACAGTGTGGAGCTTTCACGGTGTGGCTGCTCCGAATAAAAGGATGACGTACTGTCATACCTGACGCCACGGCGAGGAACCACAAAGGAGGGCAAGGTCTGAGCGAGGCCCAAGGGCTTTCAGCTGCTTCAATCTCGGGTTGTCCAGAATGGGACCTTCCGTCATGGCTTTCTGCCGTGTGTCAGAAACCACGTCATTGTTCACGCGAAAGGCTGCCGTGGTCGATGTCTGTTGTTCGTGGCATACGTACGTGGGTGAAGCACGGGCGTAGATGCATGCAAGTATTCAAACCTATCAAGTGAAGAGATGACCTCGTGTGGCATGCCGTGGAGTATTAAGTCCGAATGTGCTGATCGAACCACTTCGCTGTCAGCGCCTCTCTGGAACATGATTGGACGGCTCACCTGACAGACGAATTTAGCCGAGTCTTTTGGGGTGCGGACGAATGTATCGAAGTCAGTGTGCACAACACCGAATCTTGTTGTCAAGCCCGAATTCCATTCAAAGTTGTCCAAAAAGCTGCTCGATCAGTCCTGGTGCGACATCGCATGAGAACTCACGACCATGCGAAATAAGACTTGACTACCACTCCGTCCTCCACCATGGCTTGCCGGATGGCTTCGAGATAGCCGTCAAAATACTCGACCCGAGCAAGGTCGTCTATTGAAAAATTAAGTTTTGGTTGTAACACAACATCATTGTCACTCACGGACGCTGTAGCATCAGCATCGCTGACGAGGTGACGATATCCGAGTGCACTTACGCTTCTTCAACACCTTTGTTGCTTTCACCATTGATAGAGAACCCCTATATCATCAATGTGGGCTGATGGTACGAACGTACATTTTCCGTCATATATATGGGCAGCTGATATCGTTTCCAGAGATAGACGAGAAGCTTTCGCATACCCCAAGGTACAGACCGAAGCCAATCGAGAGATGCTAAGGGATCAACATGGATATCCGAACGATGAGATCGCGAAACTCACAGGTCAGACCAATCTCGCTTCCATCTGCGCGCTTGAATCCAGCTACTGTGTTGCCGTTTAGGATGTCGTCAGCCGGTTTGATGATTGTGGTGGTATATGCCTTTAAGGTGTAAGTTGACCCTCGCTCATGTCACTCACGTTGCAACCGTAGAACTGATTGTGATCAGCTTGCCCGTCTTACCAAGTCGTATAGTGCATGACGTACCTCTGAGCTTCCTTTTAACAACTCGACCTCTTCGGGGGTGAAACGAGGCAGGCGGTCACCCAGAAGATCGACCATGGTAGCAGGGTATTGTCCCAGGTAAATAGGATCCGCGAACCAGCCGATCACAAAATCGCGTTTCCTCTGAGCTGCACTAACATCTACAAGCCATTAGCGACGGTTTGGTGTCTCATTGCCTGAGTCCCTCACTCTCTGGGGTGTCATCGAATGGTTCCGTCCAATCTCCACTCAAGGTGATCCCAATGGTCCCGGCCTGAGTTGATTGATACTTGGAACGATAAAGCTTGGATGCGTGAGCGTGGGCCAGAATGACTTGATGTCCCGCCTTCCACAGTTCTGTCTCACTCTTGATACCTCTGCAGTGGTCAGTTACAAGGCTTGGTCTAAATTAAGAGGAGGCTCACGGTGCGAAATGTCCGTTCCCATAGCCCGACCAAGCGACACAGTAAGGCTCATTGAACGTCAACCAATGTTTCACACGATCGCCAAAATGAGAATAGCATATATCGGCGTAGTAAACAAAGTCGTCCACGATCCGGGGTGAGACCCACCCCCCATAGTCGTTCTGTAGCTGGCTGGGCAGATCCCAGCTGAAATCTGAGTTAATATGATACGTACCCTTATTGCGTTAAACTTACTGAAACAGTGTCTGTTATCGAGTAAGCCTTTAATACTCGCCTTGGACATAAACCGCTTACGACGAAAGGGAGAATATCGTTTCGAAGCAACTCATCAATCAAGTTGTTGTAGAAATCAATGCCGGGGAGATTGACACTGCTTCCTTTGACGCCAGTCGGAATGATACGTGGCCAACTGATTGAGAACCTGTACGATTTGACTCCAAGGCTCTTTAGCACTGCTGTATCAGCTGGAATACCACCCGATATGTAGCAGAGTGTACTCACAGGCGACATCTTCGCGCCAGCGGCCCAGGTGATTGGTAGTGCGGAAGGTGGAGGTACCATCCTCGATCTTGCCTGGGATTGCGCAGAACTCGTCCCATATCTGCAGTCTCAGTCGCGCCAATGTCTGTATGTAGACGTTTCCGACTTACAGACAAACCCCGACTCGCTCGTTCTTCCGCTTCAGACCCTCCTTCGATTTGGGCAGACGCAGTCGCGAAGCCCCATATAAAGTCCGCTGGTAGAAACGCTGCTTGAGACATTGCACGAACTTTCCGGTGCAGTAAGACACCGTCTCCGCGAGTGCACGGCACATGTATTCTTATAAAGACTTACAGCACCGCAGGGAGTCTCGTCTTTCTTCCGTTTTTATTTCCGGAAAGTCTCCGGACCGTTACGTTTCGGCGTCTTTGAACCGGAACCAAGACTGACCAGCGGCACGTCGCACTGAACGCGACCTGCGGGGCTTTCGCCTGTAGATGGCCCGAGAGCCGAAAGCGTGGAGCGTTTGGCTCATTGTCGCCAGTGTATGGGTCCCTCTCTCCAGCGATTTGATTGAATAGATAATAGTTTTCGCGAGTCGAGAAACGTGAGCCTAGTACTCTCGACGGAATACTTGCTGAAGATGTCCGTAACCTATTGACTGCTTGGCGCTAACGTGAAAGTGATACATGTAACTCACCTATCATAGCAACTGGGGTCAACAGGAGGAAGATCTACAATAGGGTACGCGTGCTCACGCGTCCGGCGGATTACGTAACTTGAACGAATCTCGGCGCTAACCGTCTCCGGCCGTATTCTACCGGTCGAGGCGACAGAAAAAGGAGAGATTAAGTGATGCCAACAGCAACGGTCGCCTGCGATATCCTGGATACTCGCGAAAAGCCGGGCACACGGCTACGCTCAACTGACAGCGCGCTCGACACAGCATTTGAGTACCTTGAGCCTCTACGACGGGTCTTTGTGCCGGACTAGGTGTCCTGAGTCAGAAAAGCAGGAGATTGAGGAGCTAACATATTAACAACCCTAAGACTGTGATACAAACATAGCACCCGCTCTAGGAATCAATTCCTCAAGATGGGTGAGTACATTGAGAATGTAACCTGTACGGTCAGTATCAAACGCCTCATGACTTCGAGAGAAGACATACCAAGCTGATCGAAGGCACGACTCGCTTCTGCGCCACGACCAGCGCCTTCTGACCACGACGAGCTCTCGGTTGGTTCCTCTCCATGCGGAGACAGAACATCCAACAAGCCCACCGCCACTACTCGGACCTTTTCAATCAAAGGCACGCTGTTGGTAGCTAGAGAAGAGATCAGCCGTCATCTCGCTATAGATTTTTGTGTTGCACATACCGAGGATCGGTGTAGGGATGTGCTGCATTGTCTGGACCAAATTGCAGACTACCGTCTCTCTCTCCACCTGCAGCTTACAGCTGTTGTTCATGAACATGTGACTGGACATCCATGTGTTCGCCAGCGACAGTTCCGCTTGATGTAGGGCTAACAGATCTTCCTTATATCTGATTATTAGATACCGTACCATGTGCTAAGGGCTTCAGCCATATCACCACGCAATTGCAGGCCGACTGTACCTGAGTGACATAGATGTTGGCTTGTTGGACTAGATAACCATCCTTGGCCGACGGTTCTTCCAGCTGCGACCGGTCGAGAAAATCGTTCCCGACAGCAGCGATCAGTGCTTGATATTCGGAAGCGTTCGTACTGGGGTACGGTCAGCTCGGTTCGGAGGTCACTAGGATGACGTACAATGGATTGTCAGAGGTGATCTTGGGCCGAAGAGTGGGGGGAGAATCTTGCATGCAGTTGGTAACGGAGACGTAAAGTGCTTCGGCTTCGGCGATCCTACATTGTAATCGAAGGCCTGACGGAACAAGTCTTCGATCGATTTTGCGCTTAGCAATCATGGAGCCCGCAACTGGTGTATTCAGCTCGATCACATGACCAAACGATGTGCGTACGGATATATAGGCGAGTTATGCGTACAAAGCCTTCGACCATATTATCGTAGCCGTTGTCGCGACCCGCCAGCTGCTCTTCAATGGATGCCGAGAACGGTCGAGCACAGTTCGCGTGAGCCATTACTTCGGCAAAGAGCAAGATATCGACACTTACATGTCATCATCCTTTACGTGCTCGGTGTCGTCTGATAACAAGCAAGTATTGTTGTGGACACACGCTGATGCGCGTTCCGCTCCAAACAGAAGCCAGAAGACGCGACGTCTAAGCTCCTCGCCAATACCTAGTGGGTCGACCTGATCGTTGGCCAAAACTTCACACCTGGTCGAGACAGTGTTGTGTTGGAAGGATGCTCACTGTATTTCGAGACAAGTTTGGTTCTTGGGATAATAGAGCCATGTTCGCACCGAATAGTTCTCGTTCAGCTAGGGGTTTACCAGTGAGATTCGCAACAACCCTGCCGGTGAGATGTTTCCGCAAAGACTGGGGAGCCCACTCACGCCATACTGTTGCCATCAGCGTTTAATCTGATCTGCGGTGCTACTTACAAGTATAGAGTGACGTCTGAGGGTCTCAGCCATATCCTCTCAGTAGAAGAACATCAACAAAGAGCGGGTTTGCTTACTACGGTCGACAGTACTCTGTTCGGCATCCTTTCTCAGGTATGTCGTGACAAGCGTCCAGCATTGAGTGATGATTGAAACGCATTGTTCGTTCGACATACCACTCACAGCTTTTGGTAGCTGCGCCAGAGTGCTCGCAATTAGACTCAAGATCATATGCGTCCATTCTTCCTCCCCGTCCCGTTCTTCTCTTTTGGCCTCCAGATCACGCCAAATAGACGGCGGGTGCACACACGGTGTCAAGCAATAGATATAATCGAAGAACAGATGCACGAATTGATTGATCTGATGTCGAGGCAAGATTGCTTCCAAGGGGTTGAGTAGGTTGGGCCGTGGATCTGGTGAGTTGATACCTCCGATATCTAGCGACAAAGCGACACTCGGATCTTCGTGAAACAGTGTGTAGTCTTCAACAACGGGCCACGTGTCGGCAGTCGGCTCGTCCACCCTTTCTTGAGGAGCTGTGGACAGGTATGCTCCCTGTTCTGCCTCTAGGCGCTTTAGAAACCTATAGCCACGTCAGAGGGTTTTACTGTGACAGCATTCAATGGCACTAACGAGCTGGGAGCGCCCCGTTTTTTGGGTTGATGCAGATATGTACCTGATGTCAGTGCGCAAGAGCTGTCGAGTAGCTTCACCGCAACGTACACCTCACACCAAGACG
>Ga0308160_10001699_pt1 | contig 29386 bp, 41 predicted proteins | sample PhyFR1_FD_201036 | JGI IMG/M metagenome (GOLD analysis project Ga0308160, IMG submission 201036) | Phyllosphere microbial communities from UC Gill Tract Community Farm, Albany, California, United States - DLSLF.R1 | ecosystem: Host-associated > Plants > Phyllosphere > Unclassified | place: USA... | reverse complement strand
CGTCGAATCGAGACGCACGCCGCCAAGCCCCCCACTTCCCCTCTCTCTCTCTCTCGCGGACCCCTACTGCGGCCAACCCCTCCTCGGATGCCCATCCTCCGCAACCGATCGTCCTCCAAGTCCTCGTCCATGTCCACCACGCAGACGTCGCCTGCCTCGACCTTGACCGGCAGCAGCAGCGGCGGCGGCAGCAGCTCGCGCTTCTCCTTCCGGCACAAGTCGGCCGCCTCACCCGCCGCCGCCGCGACCGACCCGCCGACGGGGCCGTCGGCGCCCATGTCGGCCCGCGAGAGCCTCCTCCGGGTCGCCCGGAGCGGCCGGTCGTCGGCGACCGACGTCCCGACCATCAGCATCCATCGGGCCGCCGACGACGACGACGCCGCCGCCTCCTACCTGACCTCGGCGGCCGGCGGCGGCGGCGGCGGGAGGGAGCTGCCCCTGCGGAGCCCGGGCGACGAGGGTTTTGACCCGCTGCTCGATCCCGTCGGCTACTCGGTCAAGACCGACGGCGTGCCCGCCTTCCGGCACGCCGAGTTCGGCTGGTGCGCCAACCCGGCCTGGCGGCACACGTCCCAGGTACGTGTCGTCCGGGTGCTGTCCTCTGGGTTGCAGGGGTAGAGGGGGCATGCGGGCTGATGCCAACCTGCTTCTCGCCACCCTCCTCCTCCCCTTCGCTCCCCAGTACAACGCCAAGACGCCGGTTCACAACAAGCTCGAGGAGCCGCCCTACTACATCTACCTGACGACCTACGTCAGGTGCGTCTCCGGGCGCGGGCCTCGCGCCTCAGCAGTCTTCTCCTTCTCGGCTGACACCCCCCCTTTGCCGTCCCAGCTACATGATCCTCATCTTCATCGGCCACATCCGCGACTACTTTGGCAAGCGCTTCTTCCCGGCCGACTTCAAGGATCTCATGGCTCACAACGTGCATCGCAGCCCCCTTTTCGGCCGGCCTCTCGCGTCATTCTGCACAGGGCGTGCTGACCCCCCCTCCCTCTCTCTTCCCCCTCCTTCTTCGTGTTGCGTGCGCCGTCTGGCTCCCCAGGGCTACGCCGCGCTCAACTCCGACTTTGACTCGTTCTACACGCGCCGGCTCAAGCAGCGGATCGACGACTGCTTCTCGCACCCGGTGACGGGCGTCCCCGGCCGGACGATCCAGACGTACGACCGGTCGTCGACCGACGGCAACCTGACGTACCGCTACTCGGGCGAGACGACGCGGGCGCTCAACATCTCGTCGTACAACTACCTCGGCTTCGCCCAGGCGACGGGCGGCTGCGCCGACGCCGTCGCCGAGGGCGTCCGCCGCTACGGCGTCTCGGCCGGCGGCTCGCGGCTCGACGGCGGCACGCTCGACCTCCACGTCCAGGCCGAGGCGCTCGTCGCCCGCTTCCTCGGCCACGAGGACGCCATGGTCGTCTCGATGGGCTTCGCCACCAACTCGACGACGCTGCCCGCCCTCGTCGGGAAGGGCGCGCTCGTCATCTCGGACGAGCACAACCACTCGTCGATCCGCTTCGGCGTCCGGCTCTCGGGCGCGAGCGTCCGCATGTTCAAGCACAACGACATGGCCGACCTCGAGGCCGTCCTCCGCGAGGCCATCAGCCAGGGCCAGCCCCGGACGCACAGGCCGTGGAAGAAGATCCTCGTCGCGGTCGAGGGGCTCTACTCGATGGAGGGCACGCTCGTCGACCTGCCCAAGCTGCTCGAGTTCAAGCGAAAGTACAAGGTGGGTGCGGGTCCCCCTCCCTCCTCCTCCTCCTCCTCCTCGCCCGTGGGTTTCATGAAGCGGTTGAGCTGATCGCCCAATCCTCCTGCTGCTGCTACTGCTGCTGCCGCTGCCGATCGCCGCCGACCGCAGTTCTACCTCTACGTCGACGAGGCTCACTCGATCGGCGCACTCGGCCCGCACGGCCGCGGCGTCTGCGACTACTTTGGGATCGATCCCCGGCAGATCGACATCCTCATGGGGACGTTCACCAAGTCGTTTGGCGCCGCGGGCGGCTACGTCGCCGGCAGCCGCGAGACGCTCTCGCTCCTCCGGCTCCGGTCGCACGCCATGTGCTACGCCGAGGCGATCGCCCCGCCCGTCCTGACCCAGATCGTCGCCTCGATGGGCTCCATCATGGGCGTCTCGCCCCCGCTGGCGCCGACCGCCGCCGGCTCGGACAGCCAGCAGCAGCAGCAGCAGCAGCAGCCGCCCTCGAACGCGCTCGTCCCGGCCTCGATGAGCAAGCACGAGCCTTACGGGCCGGCGCCGGCTCAGCTCCTGCCCGGCTGGCTCCGGCTCCCGCCCAACCTGCTCGACGGGTCCGAGGGGACCGACCGCCTCCGCCGGCTCGCGTTCAACTCGCGCTACCTCTCGTGCGGCCTCCGCAAGCTCGGCTTCATCGTCTACGGCCACCGCGACTCGCCCATCGTCCCGCTCCTCACGTTCAACCCGGCCAAGATGCCCCTGTTCTCGCGCATGATGAGCAGCCGAGCGATCCCGATCGTCACCGTCATCGTCGGCTACCCGGCGACGCCGCTGCCGTCCTCTCGGTCTGTCCACCCCCCTCCCCTCACCTTTTGCCGACATGCTTTCCGTTTGGACCGTTAGCTGACCCCAAGAGCCCGCCCTCGCGCTTCCTCTTACACCGATCAGCGTCCGCTTCTGCTGCTCAGCCTCGCACACCAAGGCCGACATCGACCTGATCCTCCGGGCCTGCGACGAGGTCGGCGACCTGCTCGACCTCAAGCACGGCAAGCCCGAGGGAGGCCGCTGGGCGCTCGACGACGTCCTCAACCGGGCGGCCGAGCTCGTCCGCGACTGAGGGCTCCTCTCGCGGCCGGCTTGCTCTCCCTCTCCCGTCTCCTTCCGCTTGCTTTCAGCCCCTTCGTCATCGGACGCCTTTCCCTCTCATCGCCATCCCTGCACGGGTTCCCCGGCGCGGCGTCGCTCTTTCTCCCCTCATCTGCCTCTCGGCCGGCCCCCATTCATCCTCTCATCCTCCATCGCTCTTCTCTCTGCCAGTCCGCCTCTGCCATGCATGCCGGCGCTCGGCGCGTTTCAACTTACCCTCCCTCCCCCCCCCCCCTCGCGCGCGTGCGTGCGTTCCACACCCCTTTTAGCCTCTTTTGACCTTCGCTCCCGTTTCTCTTCCTCCGGGAGCCACTGCTGCTCCTCCTCTTCCCCTCCCCTCCTCCTCGCCGTGCCTTGACTGCTCGGCTGTACCTCACCTGAAATCTACTAATTTGAAACCGACAACCGCCTCGCTGGGACTCGTTGGAGCAGAGCCATCCCCTGACAGCCATCTAGCCTCGCCCGCCCGCCAAGACCTTACTCGACATGCTGCGCCAGCCATGCCTCCCACTCTCCCGCGCCCCAGCCCGACGAGAGGCCGCCGACGAGCCCGCCATCAAAGTTGTGCCCCTGGACGATGCCGTCGAGCGTGACCGTCGGCGTGTGCTGGACGGCGAGCTGCCTGGCGTACTTGACGTTCCACTGGAGGTCGGCCGTGACCGAGGAAGGGCCGTTGTTGCCGAGCGTGGCGGGGGCGAAGCGGTTGGTCGTCGCTTCGACCAGGGCGGCTACAGCCTGGGAGGGCACGGCAGCGGCGACGGCTGACGTGAGGCGGCGCACGAACGACAGGGAGCGAACGACCAGAACGTCAGGGGTCTTCACATCGACCTTTTGAGAGGGGGAGGCTCGACGCTGCCTGCGGGTCGAACGCACCTTCAGCGGCCTCCTGTCGGAGCTGGCTCTGCGACTTGTGCTGCGCCAGGACGTTGAGGAACTGCTCCTGCCGAGCGAACAGCGCGAGCGCGACCTGCCAGAAGTCGCCCGGCGCGGCCCCTCGGCCGCCGGCGGCGAGCGCGACCTCGGCGAGCGCGGCGCTGCTGATGTGCCAGTTCTGCGGCGCGAGTCGAAGGACGATCGAGAGCTTGCCGGCTAGCTTGCCGTCGGGCTGGAGGTCTGTCGCCAGCGCGGGCTGCGTCAGCGGCGGCGGCGGCGTGGGGCGAGAGCACTGCAGCTGGCTCACTCACGGGGGAGGACGTGCGCGTCGAGCGCTTCGGCGAGGATCCGGCAGCGGGAGCACTGGAAGTCGACAAAGACGGAGAGCTCGTGGCTGGCGGAGGGCGAGCCGATCCGCTGGAAGCTGAGCGAAGGCTTGAGAGACATCGTCGAGCTGAGGTTTGCCGTTTTTGCGAGGCGGGTGAGGACTGGCCAGGAGGGGATTGCGGAGGGATGAGACAGCAGCCGCTCGGCCAGATCAGACCCGGGTTTTTGTAAGCCTGGCAGGCTCGTTGAAGGACCATGGCGTGTGGTGAGCGGCGATGGCGAGCGTTGACGAGCCAGAGCTCGGTCGAGTGCCCTTCGGACCCGGCCGGTCCCAAGCCAAACAAGGCGTGGGCGACGCCGACGACGAGGGCCGCCGGATCGACTCGAGACGGCGCGCTCGAGCTGCCCCAGGGCGTTGAGCACCCGCCCGCAACGGCCGGCCTGACCCCTACTCGAACAGCGGAAGCTCCAGGCGACCTGCGGAAGAGGGTCCTCGTCGGCTCTTCGAGCGGGTAGCCGTCCTTCGTCCTCGCTCTCGCCGAGACGAGGGTCGGGACAGACGAGCGGCGTCGCGGGCGCGTTTCTAGCCTCGCGCAGCGCCTTCGCCGCCCTTGACCGACAAGCCGCGGCCTGGTTGTCGCAGTGCCTCATGGACAAGGACTGGTACCAATTGAGCTTGGGAAGGGGCTCTGCTGTCCGAGAAGCTAGCTCCCTCGCACTCTGCCCAAACGGCCGAGGGTCGTGCCGCCTGCGAACGCCCTGCGCGCTGCGAGCTCGAGCTTGGCCGTCGCCCCAGCGTCGTGCTCTCGGTCCGCCTCTCATCGGCCTTGAGCTCCGAGGACGGACACTGGCAGCCGAGCCAACCGAACATTGCCATGGCCCGGCACTACTACTTTCATCGACCCGGCAGTCGACGGCAGGTGAGGAGGCGCAGGAGGATGAAGGTCGATGGCCGGCCGACAGCAGCAGAACGCCTCGTCCGCTTGGGCGTCAGCCGGCCGGGAAGGCGGCGCCGCCGCCGCACGCGGGGCCGCCGCCGCCGCCCTACCCAAGCACTAGGCCGCCCCCTCCGACCTGACCTCGACCCCCTCCTTCGACCCTTGTCGACCAGACAACAAGCCTGGCTGCTGCTGCTACTGCTGCTGCTCTGCTTATGCCCTAGCGCCCTTGTCGCTCGCTCTTAACCTTCTTTCCCGGCGTCGTCATCCTCCGCCTCGGTGAGAGAGGGTTCGCGCTGCTGCAGCTGGCCCCGGTCTGCTTGTGCGCCCAGGTGCGGGCCGGCGCCTCTACTCGCTGCCTCCCCGGGGAGGGCAGCCACCTCGACCCATGGGCGGCCGAAGTACCTCCTCCTTCTTCCGAACCGCCAGCCCACCGCCACGCCGCCACACACACCGCCACGGACGCCCTTTCACATCCGGCTGAGCAATCGAGCGAAGGGGGCGGTCGGCTACGGTCGACGCGTCCCGGGAGCCTCCTCGTCGCTGGCCTGTCGGCAAGCCATTCCGACGCGACAGCAGCATGCCTCACCTGCCCCTTCAGGACGGGCCTGCAGCTCGCTGCTCCCCGAGAACCATAGGCGTTCATCCGGACCCAAGCAGATCTCGTGTCGCGCCTGGCGAGAGCTCCCCGAGGCGCGACCCTCTCGCGTCCAGTACCTGCCTCTCCTTCCAGCGGCCAGGTCCAGCTCCTTCCTAGGCCAACGCGTCAGGTCGACCTTCCCCCTTGGGCCAAGAAAAGGACGCGTCGGTACAATCTCCACGCGAAAAAGGTCTACGCCACGCCGAGAAAGCGCGTTACTTGGGAGGCGTTCCGCCTGTCAGCCAGTCGGTCAACGCCATCCCACGCTCGTCGGGGCCCATGCTTTCAGCAGGACGCGCCTGCGCTCACTTGCCCGAGAGCTTGATCGTCGCCCGCGGGTCTGTCTGGCTGGCTATCGGTCCGCGGACGCTGGCCCTCGAGGGCTATAAAGCTCGGACGGGGGGAAGGCGTCGAAGAGGGGCTTGTCTTCCCTTCACACCGACCCCTCTCACCTCCTCTTCACCTCCCCTTTCCTCGTCGCTCTCCCCGCGCCCACCCACTCAACAACAATCACGACCATGCTCGCTGCCGCCCTCCTCCCTTTCCTCGCCCTCGCCTCGACCGCCCTCGCCCGGCCCGCCCGCCTCGAGTCGCGCAACGACGGCCTCCCGAACGGCTTCTACCGGACCAACCGCTGCTTCAAGGACAGCGCCGCCAACCGGCTCCTCAAGGGCGCGAGCTACCAGGACTACCAGGGCATGACCTACGAGTCGTACGTCGATAGTCATCTCCTTCCTCGCGCGTGATGCCTCTGCCGGACACTGACGCCTCCAATGCCCGATCCTGGCCAGGTGCATCGCCTTCGTGAGTCGACCGGCCGCCTGCGTCCTCGCATCGCGCTTGCTGACCAGGCCACACCTTACCCCAACAAGTGCTTCGACAAGGGCTGGCAAGTGGCGGGCCTCGAGGTGTACGTTCCGCCCCTTCCCCGGCAACACCCTTCCCTCCTCACCACTTCTACAGGCTGACCTTGATTCCTCTCCGATCTCTGTCTGCAGGGCTTCGGAGTGCTACTGCGGCAAGTCTCGACGATCTCTTGACGTACGCTGATCTACGAGCTGACGTACCGTCGTCCGCTCTCCGCAGGCGCCAAGTCGGACCTCGACTCTGGCGTCGAGGTCGACACGTCCGAGTGCTTCTTCGGTTGCACCGGTGACGCGGCCAACACCCAGAAGTGCGGCGCCGGCGACGTGCGTGACCTCCTTTGCCATCGGAGGCCTTCCACTGGCTGCTTCGTCTCGACTGACGTGCCTCCTCGCGAACCGCTTGCGCCTCGCCTTTGTTGCTCCCATTCCATTCCAACAGCGCATCTCGCTCCTCATCACCAACGACGTCAAGCAGGTCTCGCTCAGCGGCTTCTCGTCCGAGGTCCCCAACCAGCCCGAGTGGCGCTTCCAGAACCAGTGCCTGCGCGACTCGCGCGAGAACCGCGCCATGCAGTTTGCCCTCTGGGACGACAACATGACGACCTCCCTTTGCGCCGCCACCTGCGGTGACCGCGGCTTCGACCTCGCCGGTATCGAGTAGTGCGTCGCTCGCCAGACTTTTCTGACCTCCTTGCCGCCAGAATCTGACCTTTGCGCCGCACCCCACCACCTGCGTTCCGCCACGCGCAGCGCCCGGGAGTCAGTCACCTATCGAGCTCCTTTTCTCTTGCAGCCTGCGTCTGTTGCTGATCTGTGTTCTTCCTACCTTGCAGGTGCTACTGCGGCTACGCCGGCGAGGTCAACGCGAAGGGCATCAAGGACTCGAACCAGTGCAACATGCTTTGTCAGTTGATGCCGCTCCTCCGTCCTCGAGGAGATCGGTCCGCCGCTGACTTTTTCCTAATGCTTCAACAGGCCCCGGATCCGCCGGCGACCAGCTCTGCGGCGGTCCCGACGCCCTCTCGATTCTCTTCAAGACCGGCGCCTAAGCACGACACCGCTGTCTGTGGTATCGGCAGCACGAGCAGCGGGCGTCATTCACGGATCCGCTTCGCCCCACTCGACGCTCGCCGCCGATTTCCCGAGAGTCTCTCCTACCCCTCTGCGGACAGTAAAGTCTCGCCACCTCCTTCTTTCGTATACCCTCGGCCTTTCACCGAGCATGCCTCCCTTGTCTCCCCTTTTGCTCTGCCCTCTCTGGTCTCCCGCTCGGCCCCTCCTCGTCTGCCTGTATGACCCATGGTCTTTCGACCGGAATTCACTCGCCAAATCGAGGCTGTCGATAAGAGAGGCGCACCTGGCCCTCGCTCACGACCGCCAAGGTTCCATCGGGCTCAGGATGGCCGGCGCGTCTTATGGGCGACCCCTATTCCGGCTGGCCGCTGTCTACCTCCCCGATCCCCGAGCGGAGGAGCGAGACGCCCTCTTGCTGCGTTTCATGATCATAAGCGGTACTTGCAGAGCCAGCCTATACGGCCTCTTCTGTGGTCGCGTGGGTGGGCTTGCCGACGGCGGCGAGATCCTGCGCGGTGAGGGTTTCCTTGGGTCTGAGGCACGCGAGCATGAGCAGGGATCAGCACCATCGCAGTCTGGGCGGAATTGACGACACGCCAGGATACGCACTCCTGGCCTTCGCTCAGCGAGACGTCAAGAAATTCCTCGCGCTCCTTGCCCTTGCCGGCCTCGCGGTAGCTGCTGAGGGGCGTGCCGCCGATGCTGCCGGCGCGGTCCTTGATGGCGCCCCACCAGCCCTTCGTCTCCTTCTCCTTGCCGACCTCGGCCGCGAGCTCGCGCGCTCCAGAGTAAACGGAGCCGGCCGTCTGCGTCAGGCCCGAGACAGACGAGCGGTAGAAGCCGCTGAGGACGGTCGTGAGCGACTCGCCGGCGTCCTCCGAGATCTCTGCCGGCGAGCGTGTGTCGAGCAGGCCGTGCGACTGGAGCTCGCCCTCAAATTGGCGGGCGATCAGCGTCGTGCTGTCGTACTGCGATTGGAGCGCGCCGACATCGAAGGGAGGTCAGCGGCCGGTCGAAGGCAGTCTCAGGCAAACGCCCGACCCACCTCCTCAGTGTTCTTGGATTGCGGGAGCGTCAGCTTGAGGAAGCCTCCGCCCTGGGCGTTGGTCGTGGGCAGGTCGGTCGACGTCGAAGAGCTCGCGACCGGAGCTGCCGGGGTGGGCGAAAAGTTGAACGAGTACGAGGCGTGTTGCTGACGGGGCGACGGAGTCAGGGGAGAGATGGTCAGCCCTGGCCCCGGAGAGGTGAGGCGGCCATCGTCGGAAGCATGAGGGCGGTCGAGCACAAGGACGCGAGGTTCACACGCTGGTCGTCCGGTCCCAGGTCGGATGGTCCCGCTCATCCGAGAGAGTAGCATAAGCCGGGACTGACCTCGTTCGGGTCAGTCTTGCGGACCTTGTTCTCCTTGCCGAGGACGACGGTCGTCGAGTTGATGCTGAGGGCAAGGACGCCGCCCTCGAGCTGGACGAGCGAGCACGGGCCGGTCGAGAGCGGGAAGCTTGAGAGACCGACGTGGTGGGTGAGCGAGGCGAGCGGAAAGGTGACGAGCGGTGACGGGTCGGGCGGGTACGACATGCTGAGCGAGGGCTGAGGGAAGGGACGAGTGGTGGGAGATGGCGAGGGGGCCGAGCCGGCTCGAAGGGGCGTTTCGTTTGGCTCGCTCGTCCCGGGCGAAGGAGGCGCAGCTGCCCATGACAGGCGAGGCAGGTCGAGACCCGTTCCGACCTCGACATCCGGCCTCTCCGCTACAGTCCTCGACTGCAGAGCTAGGCTTTATATGTCCCGCTCCGGATAGCTAGTGTGATTGTTCCTGCTGGCCGGGTGAGGTACGAGGATCGACGAGCCTGACTGCACTTCTTGCCTCCCGCCGGCCTCCCTCCCGCCGCCGGGCGCCGCCCGACGCCCGTCCCAACCTCCGACGTCCAGCTGCTCATCTGCTCCGGCTCTCCTCCAAACGGCATCTTTGCGCTCCCAACGATCGCCCATCTAGGGACCCGCTCGGCATGGCACCCCCGCTAACAGTCGCACCCTCGCCAGAAGAGACGCTGGCAGCGCAGTACGAGCAGGAAAATGTCCATGAGGTCTACAACGTCCGTCCGCCGCACCCTCCAGCCCCGTCTGCCCTGTTGCCCGCCTCCTCCATGCTCGCTCTGTCGCTGGCGGGCACGGTCGAGCGTCGGCTGACAATTCGCTGAGGTCCTCTGCAGCTCATCGCGACCCACTTCTCGGCAACGCGCTACAAGCCCTGGCCGTCCATCACCAAGTTCCTGCACTCCCTCCCTCCAGGCTCGCTCGGGCTCGATGCGGGCTGCGGGAACGGAAAGTACCTGCCGGCTTGGGATGCCGAGGAGGCTCGAGCCAAGGGCTGTTTTATGGTCGGCCTTGACAGAAGCGACAAGCTGCTCGAGCTTGCTAGGCGGTGCGGCTACGAGCCGGGTCAGCTAGGCGTCCGCGAGGCCGTCGTCGGCGACGTGCTCGACCTCGGCGGCGTTCGCGAGGGCTCGATGGTGCGTCGCCCCTTTCCTTGCTCGCCTAGACGTTGCTGTCTGCTGACGTTCGTCTCTCTTTGCCCATGTAGGACTTTGCCATCTCGATCGCAACGCTCCATCATATCTCGCTCCCAGCCCGACGGCTGCAGACGATGCAGACGTTCCTGCGCGCGCTCGCGCCGACCCACGGCCGAGGGATGGTCTACGTCTGGGCGCTCGAGCAGTCGAAAGACTCGCGGCGGCATGCGCCCGGTGAGGATCTCGAGAGAGGAGAGACGGGCGAGCAGGATGTCTTTGTGCCGTGGGTGCTGAGCAAGGAGGCGCCCAAGAGCACCAAGGAGGCGCTCGCCGGCGTCAAGCGCGAGAAGGTTCGCCGGCCGCAGAAGACCAAGAAGGCGTCGGCGGCGGCGACTGGTACTGGGGACGTCGCTGGGCCGTCACCGCCTCCGAGCTTGCCAGAGGACGGTCAGCAGACCCAAACCGGTTCGCCCGTCGACGTTCTCACGGAGAACCTCGCCGTCCTGCCACTCGCGATGTCGACTAGCAGCTCGACGACCTCGCCACCGCCGCGCCCAACAACCCCGCCAAAGGTCTACCAGCGCTACTATCACCTCTTCCGCGGGAGCGAACTCGTCGACCTCGTCGCCGCCGCTGCCGAAGCCGAGGGTCTCCTCTTCGTGCCTCTGGTGCCGGCACCGGCCGACGAGTCGCCTGAAGCGCGGACGACGCGCGAGAAGCGGGAGGCTGCGGAGCGACGGGGGCGCGCGTGGGTGCGCGTGCAGGAGTCCTTCTGGGAGAAGGACAACTGGGTGTGCATACTCCAGCGGGGGAGGTCCTAGAGCCATGTGGGACCCCTCTAGACGGGCAGCAAATGACAGCCAAAGCAGACGGGCAGCAAACGACAGCCAGAGCAGGGCGGGCTGCTGACGAGGGTCGATCGAAGGGGGGGGTTTGTATTGGCACAACGGGGGACGCCGGGAGACGGCGGCAGGGGGTTAGGTTTCTTTTGCGTGAAGGGCGGACATGATGTGGGCGGCGTGGCGATGGGCTTGCGGAAGGGGGCCGCAGGAATGAGTTGGGATGAGGGTTACCGGAAGAGATGTGAGTAGGAAGGAAAAAGAAGAGGACGAGCGGCGGGGGGAGAGGGCGACTACAGGACGAAGCCCTCCAACTCTCGCTGCTTTCCCTTAGGCGCCGGAGCGCCAGAGGCCGCGATGACGGGGCTCATAACGAGCGTCCGCTCGGCTGCGCCTCGAGGCGCCTCCAGCTCCTGCTCTGAGCGAAAGATGGAGCCCTTGGAGGGCGAGTGGTCGTAGCCCTGGCTAGCGGGCCGGCCACCGAGGCCGCCGCTGTCGATGTGGTTGTGGGCGTGATGGGCGGGTCGGGTCGTCTGCGAGCCAAAAGCGCCCCTCGACGGCACACCCCCACTGCCGCCACCAAGCCGGCCGCGGAATGTGCCGATTGAGACGCGGTCCCAACGGCGGAGGTTGCGGACCGAGTGATCGGCGAGGAAGCGCTCGCGATCGGTCGCGCTCGTCGACGTCGCGTGTATGCTCGGGTCCGACGTAGAGGACGGCAGGCCGTGGTGGAACAGGGAGGTGTCGAGGACGTCCTCGAGCGAGACAGGCTCAACGTCGGGCGACGAGGGCGTCTCCTCTCGCAGCGGTGGACGAGGCGACATCCGCGCGGGCGTCATCGAGCCGTACCGCGTTCGCTTCGTCTTGGGCACGAAGGGATGCTTGACCTGAATCAGACGCAGAAAGAGAGGTCAGGTCGGCTACAGGCCCACAAGCGTCAGTTTTGCTCGCTCTGCGCACCTTGTTGTGACGGTCACGCTTGCGCCCGGTGCTGCCGGTCTTAAGACTGAGGCTCTGGCCTCGGCTGCGAGCGCCGTTCTTCTCTGCCGATTTCCGCCGAGCAAACGGCGTCGGCGGAGGGGCACCCCCCTCGCGGTCGCCAGCGCCGTCGATGATGACGCTCTTGAAGCGGGCTGGGCTCGGGGCAGGGATGAAGCAGCCCATAGTGGGCGGGGCTGAAGGCGCTTTGCGGAGCGCAGCAAGGACCGGCGCCGGTCGAGGACGGGAGGCATCGCCCGCTGACGACACGGTGGCCGCCTCGGATACGATCGATGGCGAGCGGGCTATCGGGCGTGGCAGTGGCGGGCTGGGGTCGCCGGCGACTTCCATGGGTGAGGCGATGGCGGACGAGACGGGCTGGACGAGTGGTACGGGCTTGGAGGCCGAGAGGGCGGGTGAGACCAACGAAGGCGACGAATAGGTGTCGGATCCGGTCGAGGCGAGCTGACGGACGAGCGACGCCGAGAGGGCGAGAGATGGCGGGGTCGGCACGGCATCCTCCTCCTCGAGGAGCGATCGTTTGATGGCCTCGTCGACCTCATCATCGGGCAATGAGTCAGTCGTATCGCCCTCCTCGTCGCCAAAGTAGTGATCGCCGTCCGTGTCAGACTCGCTCCTGCGGTGCGAGGATGTAGGGAGAGAAATGCGTGTCAGCCCTCGGCACGCTGCGGCCCAATTTGGCAAGACGGGGAGACGCACCAGAGGTCGTCCATGCGCGCGGCGTCTTTGCTACCGTCGCTGTCGCCCTCGCTCTCGGTTGCCCATTGGAAGACGCCGTGCGAGCCCTTCTCTGGCCCGGACCCGCCGAGGCTACCGAGCGCGTCGGCAAGGGCCGAAAAGATGAGCTGGCCATCAAAGTCCTCGAGCATGTGTAGGCCGTCGTGGTGCGACTGGTGGTGCAGGTCCTCGTAGACCTGGCCGGCGGCGACGTCGGCGTCATCGGCGAGAAACTGGAGGGCGTCGAAGGCTTGGGTGTCGAGCTCGTGCTCGGTCGGCGAGGGCTGCGTTGACGGCTCGGCCGAGCCTAGCGTCGTCGTCGCAGCGCCGGCGTCGTCGGTCGTCTGACCACCGCCTGGTACGAGCGCAGAAGGCGTCGCCGACAGAGTTGAGGGACCGCCACTGGTCGTACCGTCGACGGCGGGCGACTGGTCAGCGCCGGTGGCACCGCTGGCGTCGACGTCCATCTCCATCGTCCCGAACTGCTCGTAGTCTTCAAACCAGAGCTCCTCCTCCTCATCGTCGGCCTCGCTCGAATCCTCGGACCAGCCTCCGCCGCCGCCGGGACCGTTGCCGTCAAGGCCGGCGCCGCCGAGGAGTACACGGGCGCCCGTCGCATCGAACGAGAGGACGCGGATGCCGTCCGAATGCTCGGAGCCCGACAGGCCGTTCATGTCCGAGTCGTCGTCGTCGTCCATGTCGTCGTCCGAGGCCGAGGCGGACGAGCCCCGGTTATCGGCGGCCGAGCCTCGCCCAGCCAGGCCGTCATCGTCGTCGCTCGGGAAGCTCCCTCGTCGTCGCTCCCAGGCGCCATTGTACTCCTCATCCCAACGAGGCTCCTCCTCCATTTCGTCGTCGTCGGCCGCAAGGCCTGCGCTGGTGCCATTTGCGACGGTACCGGCTGAGGAAGGACCGGCGACAGGCTGGTCGTCCTCGTCGTCACCGTCGGCCGACGAGAGCTCCGAGAGGGTCGAGTTGCCGTCGTCGTCGAAACCGGCCGTCGGCTCGGCCGCGAAGACAGTCGCTGCCGGCTTACGCACGATCTGGTGAACCTGGGGCCGAGACGACGTCCCCGCTGTCAGGAGCGTCGGCGCGGGCGAATGCCTCGCGCTGCCGGCCGCCTTCTTGGCCTGCCGGTCGAGCGCCTGCTGCTTCTTCTTGCGCTTGGCGAGCGCGAGCGCAGCCTTGTCCTTATCTTTTGCCTGCGGCCGCGAAGACGAGGCAACCGGCTGCTGCTGCTGCTGTTGGGGCGGCGCTGGTGGCGGCGTTCCTGCCGGCGAGGCCGGCTGCGAGTTGGGATTTCGACGGAACTGGAGCTTGAGCGACTTGATCTTGGTCGTCGGCGGCGCCGCGCGATGCGGCGAGTGGTTGGATGGGGGCATCCGCTGCGAGGCCGCCGGGCGGCGGAGACGAAGGCGGACGGTGGGGTGAAAGGGTGGAGTAAGGTCTCTGGAAGACCTAGGGAAGAGGAGAGGAGGGGAGGTGGGCGAGGGGAGCCAGAGGTATGGGACGGGAAGGGGCGCTAGTAGGCTGGACGAGGAGGGGGGGTCTCGCACAGGCCGGCTAAGGCAGAGCTATCGGCGGCAGGTGAAAGGTCGGCCTCGTCGAGCTGAGCATGGAGTGGGTTCTGGTCGGGGTCGAGATCGGAGCCTGCAGGAGGCTTTCGAGATTTCTTTCGTTTGTACCGTGAGAGTGCGAGCAGAGAGGAGAGGGGAGTGTGTGGGTGGGTGACAGGGGCGCGGGCTGGGGGCCTGCTGGCCGGAGGGACGACGGAGGCGCGGCCGCGCGGGCAGCAGAGTTTCTGGCCCCCGGTCGTCGTCGTTCGAAGTCGGCCCGCGAACCCGGCCTCCACCGGCCGGCGGCAGGAGCCCGCCGGACGAGGGGCACACAGACCCAAAGGGCTCTGGAGGATACTCATGGTCGACATCAGCGGCTGAGTAGCGAGGCAGGCAGTCGTTGGCATTGGATCGTCGGGCGGCAAGAGGAGAAGGGGAGGAGCAGAGGCCCGGGGGTCGTCAAGAGCCGGCCGCCCTCGCCCGCGCGCAGTCGACGAACAGCGTCTCACCCACGCCCTCCCCAGGTAAGGCGACCCGCGGACTCGACCGTCCGGATAGGCTGCAGGTCGCTCTTCAGCCATGAGAGGTGGCTATGGGAGATGAGCGTAGAGATGGGAAGCGCGTCGAATGGAGCATGGTAAGAGACGGAGGATGGCGTTAGGAGGCAGATGGTGCGGGCAGCGGGCCGCTCAAGCCCGGGCGTGACTGACAGACGAGCAGTGAAGAGAAGGACTCGTCAGCAGGACTTCGGAAGAGAGGGTAGGCCTTCTGATACCTAGCGTCACCCTGGAGGCACGCACCGGTACTCGTTCTCGGCGGCGGCGGCTGACTCGTCGATCTCGGCCTGGATGGCGCTGAGCGCCTCGGCGGCCGAGGCGTGGTAGACGAGCTGAGCCTTGACAAGCGCCGAAAGCTGGGCGATCGGCTCGGGCTGCCGAGGGTTGCGAAACACGAGACGAAACCAATGCTAGTTAGTGAGATGCGCAACTCGGCGCCAACGGGTGAGGCGTCCAGTGACGCCCCGACGACGTACGTTCTCAAGCACACCCTTCATGACGCCGATCGCAACCTCGGTCGCCTGGACAAGCCGGTCCTCGCGGTCCTCAACGTCGAGCCTCGCCTGCTCTTGCTTGGCGCCCTGAGCCGTCGTCTTGAGTGCCTGGCGAGCCGAGTCGAGCTCGAGCCGGGCCTTGGAGACGGCCTGTCGGGCACGGACGGCGTGCTGGAGCGCTTGGGCGAGCGTCCGCTGGAAGGGCTGGAGAAAGCGCTCGTTGATCTGAAGGCAGAGCGCGAGGCGGACATGGTCAGCAGCACGTTATCGTACTCGAAGGTGCAGGGAGTTGGCGACTGACCTCGCCGTCCTGGTGGAGACGAGCCTCGCCGACCTGTCGATTCGAGACGAGCAGAGAGGTGACTGTCAGTCCCCGGGAGTCGATGCCGTCACGCTCGCCTCCCCGCGACGCTGCGCAGCGGCCAGCCCAAGCACCGGCCGATGCGGCAGAGCAGGGCGATGTGGCGGAGATATAGAAGTACAGCCGTACCTTGCCCATCGCGAGCGAGTACTGCGACAACGCCGTCCCAAGCCGGTCGCCCTCGCCGAGCTCGACCGTAGCGCTCGCGGCCGCGCGTGAGAGCGCATGCGGGAGCGTCTTGGGCTGGGCGACGGGCGCCTGGCCAGGCTGGGGAAGCGGGAGGGCCGTGCCCTTGAGGTTTTTCTGCGCAAAGAGGGCAAAGTTGTGCGAGATGGAGCCGCCGAGCTCGGCCGCGCTCTCGAGGACCTGAAGAGGCCGGCGAAACACGAGAGGATCAGCTTGACGCGCCTTGAGGATGCTGCCTAGCTGGGGCTGCGAGGAGGGCGACGCGCACCTGCGTTGGGTAGTCGTACGACTCGGTTGCAAAGACCGACGTCGCGTTAACCATCTTCTGATGGACGGCCTTGAGTGCGTCCACCCGGGCCTCGAGGTCCTTGTACTCCTTGGGGAGCTCGGTCAGCTCGTCCGGCGCGACCTGGCCGAAGCGCTCGCTGCAGGGACACGGCACCGAGGGCGGGCATACAAGCAAGAGGAGGAGACGTCAAATCAGGAAGAAGAAGAAGTCGAGAATCAGCAGGATGGCCGCGTTGGTCCTTGTTTGGCCTGTCCGAGAGCACGAAGGCGACGCGGAGAGAAGGAGGGCGCGGGCGAGGGAGAGTGGGAGAAGAACGGACCGTCCGGCCTGGACGGAGTTGCGGAGCGTGTTGGTGATGTTGAGGTTGGGGACCGCCGGCGCGGCCGGCATCGGCGGGAGGTTGGCGGTGAGACCCTGGAGCTTGGCGAACATGGCTGGCAAGAGGTGGCTTCGAGGATAGACGGGGGTCGGAGGCGAGCGAAGGAGGGAGGTGATGGAGTAGCAGCAGCAGCAGCAACCAGCGGGCGCGCGCGGGGCGCGGTCGGAAGCAAACCCATCCCTCTTTCTCTCGCTGACCTACGGGCTGACCTGCCTCCCTGCCTTCCTATCACTCTCTCCTCCCTCCTCTCCTCTCCATCATCTCCCTCTTCCCGACCATGTTCCAGGCTATCAACAAGGCTACCTCCGGCTCGGTCCGCCGTACCTTTGCCACCGCTCCTGGCTCGAGCCAGCAGGGTTTGTCCTCACCAGCCCGCCAGCCATGCCAGATCCCAGCGTACCCCGATCGCAGGCCGATGACGGCAGCTGCCTCAGCTCTCTACTCGTCCACAGCTGACCGACCTCCTCTCCGTTCAGGCGGGATGTCGACCCCAATGCTCGCTGTCGGTGCCGTCGTCGCCGGCCTCGCCGGCTACTACCTCCTCAAGAGCGATGCCGTCCCGGCGTCGGTCCCCGAGGCCAAGGCTGCCGTCAAGGACGCCGTCGCCACGCACGACCGCCCGGTCGCCCTGAAGAAGCGAGTCGTCTGGTCGTCTATCTTACCACCTCGAACTTGTGACTTACCTGCCCTTGCGCCTTCTCCTTCGACAGGTCCGAGTTCGTGCCCTTCACCCTGACCGAGGGTACGTCCCTCCTTCCTGCTACCATGCGCCCTTCGGCCAGCCGGGCGCGATCGTACCATGCCCGAGGCTGACGACCTGCTCGACGTCTCGTTCCGTCCCAGTGTCCGACTACAACCACAACACCAAAAAGTACACGTTTGCCTTCCCGGACAAGGAGGCGATCTCGGGCGGGGGCATCACTCACCTGCTCATGATCAAGGCGGCTACCGAGGGCGCCGTCGTTGACGACGCTGGCAAGGAGGTCGCCCGGCCCTACACGCCCATCTCGAGCCCCGACACCGTCGGCAAGATCGACTTCCTCATCAAGAAGTACGACGTGCGTCTGAGCTTTCCGTTTGAAGTTTGAGTTCGCCAGGAAGCGACTGCCTGCGCGCTCGCTCGCCCGGCCGCCGCTTCTCGTCGAGCAAACTCGCAGGGTACCCGCTGACGAGCTCCTGATCCTGCCAAATAGACTGGCAAGCTCACGCCTTACCTCGCCACCCTCAAGGGTGCGGCCCTTTGCTTCTCGTCTCGCGTAGCTTGATCGAGCCTAACGCCCTGTCCCCCTCCCTCCTGTTCGCACTCAGTCGGCGACCAGGCGCTCTTCAAGGGCCCCTTCCCCAAGTTCCCGTATAAGCCCTCGGAGCTCTCGCAGGGCGTCGCCATCGCCGGCGGTTCGGGCATCACGCCTATGTATCAGCTCATTGCCCACTCGCTCGGCGTGAGTCGTCTAGCTTGCGGACGCTGACTGCGGCTTCTGGGAGCTGACGTCTCCCCTGCCTGTCACCTACGACCGTGCCTCCTCCTTGACCACCCTGCAGCTCAAGGACGATGCCACCAAGTGGACGCTCATCTACTCGAACGTCACCGAGGCCGACATCCGTGCGTCCTTCCCGTTCACCGATGCGCTTGCCTCCGTTCGACCCTTAGTGCGACCGCCCGCTCACCATGCACGGCTGCGCTCCGCCAGTCCTCCGCGAGGAGTGGGACGCCCTCGCCAAGGCCCACCCTGACCGGCTCAAGGTCGTCTACGCGCTTGACAAGCCGCCCAAGGGCTGGACCGGCCCAACCGGCTACGTCTCGAAGCAGGTGCTCGAGCAGAACGCCGGCGCCGACGCCAGCCTGGCCGAGAAGGTCAAGGTCTTTGTCTGCGGCGTGCGTCCCTTCCCGTCTCGTTTGATCGACTGCACTGTCTAGCAGCGAGCTGACCTCGGACGGTTCGCGTGTCCAACAGCCTCCCGGCCAGGTCGCCGCCATCTCTGGCCCCAAGACGGCCAAGGGCGGCCAGGGCGAGCTCGCCGGCGTTCTCAAGGAGCTCGGCTACTCGGAGTCGCAGGTCTTCAAGTTCTGAACGGCCGTCGCGCCTTGCCTCGTACTGTAGCCCTTTTGCCTTTAGAAATGACTGTTAGAGAGACCAGAGAGGGTGAGCGACTGAGAGGAGAGGGCGTAGAGTGACCGTGCCAGAACGAGGCACAGGCTCGTCGTTTCGTCGTCATTCCCGACTGAGGGTTTCCGCAGGCGCCCCGCCGGCCCTTCGGTGTGGCTTGGCCTGCCTTGGCTCTCTCTCCCGACCTTTCCCTTTCCCCTCCTTCCCCACTTTGGCCTCGGATGCCCCTTTTCCCAGCAGTCCTGCTCGAGGCAGCCAGCTCGCCGACCGACCGGCTACAGTCGGCCAAGGTGAAGACGAAGACGGGGACGCCTGCCGTCGACGTCGGCCGCCGTCGACCTGCTGCGTCGGACGACGCCGCTGGCCTGCAGCCCCTCCGAGCCCTTCGCAAGCCAGAGGGATCGACGCCGGCACGCTCAGACGACCCCGCAAAGCTAGCTCTACCGCCGACGGCGCTCTGGAAGAAGGTCGTCGCCGGGTTGCTCCTCCTCCCCGTCCTCTACGCCGTGCGGTCGTGTGCTGTTCAGCCGGTCGGCACCCTCCTCGGCCAGACCCTCCTCCGCCACTTCGGACCCTCGGAAGTCGCCACCGCCGTCGCAGGCCATGCTGGCGTGCATACCCTCGCTCGGCGCGAGGTCGAGAAGGGCTCGGGCGAGTTTGCGGCCTTTGCAGCGCTCATCCCCATCCTCGTTCTCCTGTCAGTAGTCGTCTTTCGTCTGCCTGAGCGGCTGGGGGGCTCGCTCTTGCTGCGGCGTCGAGCGCGGGCTGAAGCAGCCCCGCCTCGGGCTCGCGAGACCGACGATGCGGAACGTGGGCTGACCCTTCCCTCCGCGTGTTCCTCTCGTTTCTGCTCGCAGATCGGGCGTCTTTGCCGGTCTTACGCTCGGTGCGTCATCTTCCTTGTCGTTGAAGCAGGCCGGCGCCAAGGTCGAGGCTACCGTCTCGTGCGCTCTGCGCAGCAGGCTCTCATCTCGCCTCCTGTCGGCGGCGACTCCTCGTTCGAGCCGAAGCTGACCGATAGCTTTGATCGTTCTGCTCAGGCTACATGTCGTACGTAGATTGTCAGGCGCGCACACGGATGCCAACGTTGTGCTGACCTTCGGGCCTGCTCCACCACCCAGTCTGGACCTAACGCAACTCGTGATCCTGACCGCGTCGGGCACTCCTGAGCAGCAAAGGAATGCCAAAGCCATCATCCCCGTCCGCTCGAATGGACACCAGCTGCTGGTGACACTGTGCGTTGAGTCTCGCCTTGAGCTCTGAGCCTCTCTGCTCGCGTGCTGATTTCCTTTTAATCGCAGCCTTCTCTGGAACATGATCGTCAACGAGACGCTGCCCGTCATCGCCGACCCTGTGCTGGGCGGCGGCATCCAAGCCGTCGTCGCCTCAACCGCCTTGATCATCATCTTTGCCGAGATCATCCCGCAGAGCATCTGTACCCGCTACGGCCTGCTCGTCGGAGCAAAGGCGGCGCCTCTGACCCAAATTCTCATCTACGTCATGTGCGTCTCATCCATGCCCTCGATTTGACCGGTCTCGAATCTGACTGGTCAAGATCGTCCCTACAGGTACCCCATTGCGTGGCCAGTATCGCTGCTACTCGAGTACAGTAGGTCGCGCCTTGCCACTCCGCCCGTTGAGAGCCCACCTGAACACATTGCCCTTTTTACGACCCAGTTCTTGGCCGCCACAACGGCATCGTCTACCGGCGACAGGAGCTCCGGGAGCTGCTGAATTTACACGCCTCGGCTGGCCACCATGGCGGTGACCTTCAAGACGGCACGGTTACCATGGCGCAGGGCGCCCTCGACCTGCAGGACAAGGTACGCTTCAGACAGCATCCTCGCTCATCGCATGCACTGACGTCCCGTCGTTCTCCAGGTCGTGCGCGACTCGATGACGCCGGCTGCCGACGTCTACATGCTGCCCGATACGACCCGGCTCGATTATGAGGTCCTCGTCAAGGTCGCCCAGTCGGGCCACTCGCGCGTGCCCGTCTACAAGGAGGTCGACGTACCTGATCTCGTCAACGCCGGCAAGACGCGGCGCATCAAGCGAATTCTCGGCATTTTACTCGTCAAAAATCTGCTTCTCGTTGATCCAGAGGGTGCGTTCGGGTCTGGTCGTCCTGCATCAGACGCAGAGCGCCGTTGCTGACTTGCCATCCTTCAGACGCGACACCCATCATGGAGATCCCTCTCAACACGCACTTTCCGACGGTTGCTCAAGACGAGCCCTTGCTCAACATGCTCGCCGTTTTCCGCGAGGGAAGCTCGCACATGGCCGTCATCTCCTCGCGCAAGACGCGGCCGCTCGCGATGGAAGACGACGTCGACCACGAGTCGATCATCGGCTCGGCTGCCGTCGGCTTGCGCGAACGGATCCGAAGAAAGCTCGCAGGCTCCGACACGTCCGACTCTTCTGATGGCGAGGACGACGTCGAACTCGGCGAGATGAAGGGTCGTCGGTCCAAGAAGCGCGCTGAAGCGGCCGAGCGGCAAGAGGCCGAGCGAAAGCGGCTCCAGAAGGAGGGGCAGGGTGTGCCCGGTGACGCTCAGGTCGCACCCGCAGCGGTCTCCAAGGTCGGTCATCGGTCTTCTAGCGATCAACGATGCGCGGTTGCTGACAAAGTGCCGCCGTCTAATCCAGTTGATCGAGGATCTCGAGAGCGAGATGATCGGCCTCATCACGCTCGAGGACATCGTCGAAGACCTCATTCAAGCAGAGATCGAGGACGAGCACGACCGACACGATGCTGAAGGCAACGTCGGCGTCTACATTCCAGCGGAGGCAGCCGAGATCATCGCAAAGGCCAACGAGGACCGCCAGCGCCTGGCCTCGGGCAAGTCGGCCTCCCTGCCTGCTGCCTCGTCGACGCCGGTCGCCGCCGAAAAAGCGCCGCTCAAGTCCAAGACGGCTCTTCTCAAGCTCGGCGCCCTCGGCGGCATCAACATGCGCCGGGCGTCCTCAGCCCCAGCACGCAAGCGGACGGCCGATAACCAGGTCAATCCGGACGCGTTTGTGGCGCCCAAGGTCAAGGATGCTGCGAAAGTAGACGCCACTGGAGACGACGATGCGACGGGCGAGACGGCAGCCTCGGCGCCTCCGACCCCGCCGATCGCGTCGCCTGGCTTCGTTGTCAATGGACCGACGACGCCTTCGCCGCAAGCTAGCACCCTCCTCACGGCTCAAGCGCCCCTCAGAGGCACCCGCCCAGCTGCACCGACGCTTGAACGCGGGCGGAACAAGACGGTGACGATTGCTACCGACGTCTCTATCCGCTCGCCCAGTGCGCCGACCTCCGGAAGTGTGACGCCTGCTGTCGACGCCCTACCGGCCGCGCCGAAAAAGAAGGTCTTCAAGGTGCGTGAGAGAGGAGCTTGAGGCCAAACTTCGCAGTCGCTAATCTTTGTGACCCGCCTTACTGCTGCACCAGTCAAACCCCGCCCCGCCCCGACTCCAGCACGCCTCCACCTACACTGGCGGGACGCTGACCGAGGATCCCAAACCTCTGTAGATTCCTATATCCATCTGCTGTCCGCCTTAGCAATCGCATGCCCTTTGCCTAGAGCCCTTCTCTATCCGCCACTGGCGAGTGCAGCTCGCACGATGACGAAGGAAGGGTTCATCGTAAGCGCATGAGGCAGATCGCTCAAGCGTCGGCAACGCCGTCGACGTGCATCGGCTCAACGTTGCGCAGGCGACGACCGGCAAGGTAGGCCTCGATCTTGGCCTTGAGCTCGACGTCTGGAGGAGGCGTTTGCGTCGGAAGTTCAGTCACCGCGATGAGTCGCATAGGCGCGATGAGGGAGAGTCTCGTACCAGACTCGCACTCCTCGAGCTTGAGCGGCATGCGGTTGAAGGGGTCGGTCGGATCGGACAGCAGGTGCGACTTTATAGTTGAACGGTCAATCGTGATCTTTGACGACGGCAGCAGGACCGGGTCGCGCATCAACGTGTACATGAGCGGGTCTGCGTCGATGAGCCAGTCCGAGAGTTGTCAGTCTCCAGAGTCGCGAAGCGTAGGGCAGACCAGAGTGGCACGCACCGAGGAACTCGTCCGGCAGGTCCTCGCCCTCCTCCTCGGCCTCGATCTTCAGCCGCGTCTCCTCGACCTTGTCGCAGAAGAGGACGATCTGCTGGATCTCGCCCTGCGTCTTGACCGCGCGGTGCTGGAGGATCCGAGCGAGGCTCGCAAAGACCTCCTTGCGGTACGACCGGCCCTCACGCGCGACCGCCTCGACAAAGCGCTGCTCGGTGCCGAGGTTGCGGAAGATGTCGGTGAGGTCGCCGAGCAGCGATTTGGCGTCGAAGCGGTACTTTTTCGGGTCCCGGACCTTGAGCTCCTGCATCTTGGGTCCGACGAGGGTCGCCAGGTTGAAGCAAAGCATAGCAGCCAGCCGGTCGATGATCTCGGCCTTGAGAAACGGCTCCTTAACCTGCTCGGTCCACTCCTTGAGGACGGCGACGTTGCGCCGGCCGCCGTCGGTCGACCACGCCGCCTGGTTCTCGGCCGACTTGAGCTCCTCCGTCTTGTCCTTGCGCTCGGCCTCATCCCGCCGGGCCCAGCCGGCCGTGTCGGCCATCTCGGTCTCGAGCTGGTAGATCTTCGTGAGCGACGTGAGCGACTCCTCGAGCAGGAAGGTGCAGTCGTTCATGTGCATGTTGGCGAAGACGACGAAGCGGTCCTCGTTGCGGCTAAGATCGAGAACAGGCGAACGGGTCAGTGACGGTCGTGGTCGAAACCCCTTCGACAGGGACGTTCAACCTACATCGAGTCCTTCTCAAACGCCTCGCGGTGGACCGGGTTCTTGAAGAGATAGCGCAGGATTGAGATGGCGTGCCGGCGCATGCTGAACTTGTCGTAGAACTGCTGGTGGCCACCGGTCGCCTCCATGTCGATGTAGTAGGCGATGAGCGACGGCACAAGCTGCTCGGTCGCGAGCGGGTGGAAGGCCAGCGCCGGTCCAAGGACGCCCTGCCGGTACGAGCCCCAGGCCTGGCAGCCCATGCTCAAGAACTAAGTCCAATCAAGTGTCCGTCAGCCGATCTGACAGCATGTCTCGGGCACGCTTTCCCGCGCGATAGACGACGTACCTCGACCAACTTGGCTTTGACAAATGGGTTCTTGACGTACTTGCCGCTGAGGAACGTGATGATGAACGTGATGAGCTTGGTCTGGTCGGCCGTGTCAAACGTCTGTGGCGAGTGCCTGCAAGCGGACACATCATGTGCGGTCAGCTTTCGGCCTATGTTTCGTTTGCGAGAGAGCGCCCGACGTACGAGATAAGGAAGACGTGATAGTCGGCAATGTCCTCTAGGATGTACTCTGGCAGCATGCGGAAGTTGACGGGTGACTCTTCCGGCAGCGGCAGTCTGAACCGGAAGCGAGCCGTCAGCAGCTGATCTCAGGCTGCCTGAGCGTCGACGTCACGAACGGACGCACGAGATCATCTCGGCCGGATAGCGCGAGGTCGGGTCGACGAGTCGCACGAACCACGTCATGACGAACGTCTGGAACGTCATCGTCCGAGCGATGAGATCCGGGTCGAGCAGTTGAGCGTCGAAGGCATGCAGCGATGCGTGAATCGATGTGAGCTGGTCCTGTGGAGTAGCCGTCGACGAAAAGAGGGAGACAGGGTGTCAACGCAGGTAGATGATGGCGCGACGCTCAGGACCAACCTTGAGCTTTTTCATGAGGGCCTCGCCCTGCTGCCGGACGGCGTCCCCGCCCGTCTTCCAGCTCTCGTCGGCCTCAAGGCGCTTGATGTCACGCTCGATGTCACCAATCTTGCGCTCGAGCTCGTTGCGCGTGCCGACCGTCTTGCCGAGGCCGACGTGCATGAGCGCGCAGGCGAGCCAGTAGACCTCGGAGATAAAGTTGGGCGGCGCGGGGCTACCGGCTGCCGAGGCCGAAGGGTGGGCGCCGGCGTACTCGTCGGCCTCGGCCTGGGTCGCCCGCAGGCGCGTCACGTCGCCGAGGTCGATCCGCTTCGAGCGAAGAAAGTAGTCGGGGTCGACTTTGCTGAGCTTGCTGAAAGCGACGTCCATGAAGGGCTCGGCAAAGCGGAGGACGACGGCAAAGACGTTGGCCATGAAGCCGTCGGACGAGACAGTCTCGCGCGGGACGCGCGACCCGGCCCGTCGCTTGTTAGCTTCGACGATCCGTGCCAGCAGGTCGAGGACCGTCTCGCGCCCTACCGGGCCAGACCGGACGATCGCATTCAGCACGCCAAAGAGCCGCTCCTGAAGCGTAAAGAGCGAGGCCTGGAGCGTCTTCTGCGCCGCCTGGATCGTCGACCGGTCGCGGTCGGTCGGGTTCGAGAAGTACTCGCGCATGATGTCGGGCTTGGAAGCGGACCGCGCAACAGAGTCAGCCATCGTTTCCCCCGGTCGCGGCGTGCAACCGCTTGAACTCACGAATTCGCGTGGGAATGTCGATAGCCGCAAGAACGGGCCGAGGAGCGACATAAACTCGATCTGCGGAGCCGTCGCTGTCTCGAGCAGCCAGATCGGGAGCGAGCCGAGCTGCGCGCAGTCGTGGGAGGGTCGCGTCAGCTGGTAGCCATGTGTCTGTCGCCGGCGAGGAGACTCACCAGTCCGGCAGTCTCCTTGCTCTGCGTGACACGCTCGACCGCGCCGAGGTACTTGTCCCAGCCGCCGCCGGTCAGGCTCTGGTTCTCGGCCTTCTCGGCCGGCGTCCAGTAGCGCTGGAAGACGGCCGCCATCAGTGGGCTCAGCACCTTCTGGGCAAACTCGGCCGGCTCGTCGCCGTGCGTCGCGAGGTCCGACAGGAGGAGCGGGAGGTACGTCGGCGGTAGGAGCGACCGCTTGCCGTTGCCATGCGCCGGGTCGAGCAGGAGCGGGAGGAGCTCGAGAGGGCCGATCGGGCGCTCGGCCGTCGGCGAGGGCTGGGGGAACATGCCAGGGTCTTTGAGGATCTCTGACAGGTAGCCGACGAGACCGTCCTTGACAGCCCGCCACGTGCCCTTCCAGCGCTCGGCCTCGGCCGGCGTGTAGCCCGCTTTGGCCGCGGCAGGCTGGAGGGGCAGAAGGCGACCGTAGCAGCCGAGGAGATAGGCGGTCGCTGTCTCGCCTGCCGGAAGCGCAGCGAGGACAGACATCGTCACGAGCGAATCTGTCATGGTCGCTGAAGGGTCGAGCGAGAGCCGGGCGATGAGCAGCGTATCGATCGAGTCGACCGGGAGGACGACCGTCGGCTTGCCCTCGGCCTTGAGGTCAGCCGCGACCTCCTCGAGAAAGACGACCGACCAGTCGGCCGCCTCGGCCCGTTCCTGGCTAACAGTGACGTTCAGGACGCGCTCGACCTGCTCCGACTCCCAGACGAGGTACGGCCGTGTCGGCTTGGCTGGTGCGGCCGAGGCGCCGCGCGCTGCGGGCCGCGCGACAGGGGTCGTCGTCGCCGAGCTCGAGGCCACCGAGGACGGACGTGGGATCGGCTTCGCTGCCGATGCCGGAGCGGCCGACGTCGAAGGTGACGGGGACGGCACTGGCCGGGAAGACGAGGCTGTGGGCGCCGCTGATCGGGCAGCGGCCGCTGACGCTGACGCGCTGGCCGAGGCGGACGGTGCGGCCGGCGTCGAGGTCGAGGTTGACTCGGCCTTCACATCGGCCGGGCCGGCGGCAGCGAGCGAAATCGCTCTTGCCTGGGCAGCGAGGAGGGCCGGATTCGGAGAGCGCGTGCCCTCAGCGGCATCTGGCGGGGTTGAAGGGCCTGACGAGGCGGCGGCGGCGGCATCGGAGGAGGGGGTTGACGGCGCTCCTCCAGCAAGCGCCTGGAGGCGTCGCAGGCGGACCTGAAGGTCGATGTTCAGGGCGACGGTCAGTAAGAGCGGGCTCGGCAAAGCGCGATGTATTGGCGACGGACCTTCCATGCGGGCTCTTCAGACATAGTTCGGGCGGTGAGAAGTGGGTGGGGTGAGAAGGCGAGATGGCGCAGACGGACGGTCGTCGCTTCCCTGAGGTGGAGGCAGCGACGGCGACGGCGCGCAGGGCGGCCTGGCGCAAGAACCTGCTGCCCCTGCAGCCCCTGCCGACCCTAACCCCCTTGCCTTCCCTTGCACCTTCCACCAGCCCGCGCTTCAAGGGATGTCGACCATCATCGAATCCGTCCTGCGCGACCCACTGCTGGTCCAGGCCAACTGCCCCGGGTGCGTCCTCGTTCGCTCGCGCCGATTCTCGGGCCGGGCCGTACTGCACGTCGGGCTGGCCTGCGCCTCCCGTCCGAAGCCATGTGCTTGGGCGCCGACGACCGCTGGCCTGACCAGCCGCACCTTCACCTGATCTCTCTGCCGCTGCAGATGCAAAGCCGCGCTCGAGTTCAAATAGTGCGTCAGGTGACCGAGCTTGCCATCGCTCTCCCGTTGCCTCCCGTAGGGCTGCCATGGGCAACTAACCGCCTTGCTTCCTGACCATGACGTTCGGCTCGCGTGCCCTACCCTTCTTCCTCTGGCTGCCGCCCAGCCCGACACCTGCCCCGCGCTCGGCCCGCATCCGATGCGCCTCCCCGTCCTGCAAAAGGCTCTTCGACCCCCCTCCACCAACATCTTCGGGCGCTGGGGCCGACGGCAAGTCCTCGAAGGCGGGCGCAGCGTCGGGTACCGGCGCCGGCTCGTCGGCGGCGGCGGCGCAGCGGCGGATGGGGACCGACGCCCGGCCGCTGGAGACGCGCTTCTACGACGTCCTCGGCGTGGACACGCAGGCAACGAGCGACGAGATTAAGAAGGCCTACCGGCGGCTGGCGATCAAGCTCCATCCGGACAAGAACCGGGACGACCCGGACGCGGGCGAGCTCTTCAACGAGATCAGCGTCGCGTACCAGGTGCGTGCCCCGTCGGTCGGTCGGTCGCGAGACCCGCCAAACCGCCCTCTGACTGACAGCAGACTCGTTCGTGTCGCTTTTGCAACGGTAGACGCTCATGGATCCGGATCTGCGGAGGAAGTACAATGAACGTGGCTCGTCGACCGAACAGGGCGGCCAGGACGGCTTCGTGCGTCCGCCGACGTGCTCGCCCGGCCTACGTTTTGCCAACGACAGGTGCTGACACTCCGCTCTCACCCCGGCTGCTCAGGTTGACCCCGAGGAGCTCTTCTCGACCCTCTTTGGTGGCCCCAAGTTTGAGGACATGATCGGCACGATCTCGATCGGCCGGACGATGAAGGAGTCGCTCCAGGCGGCCGACGGCGACGAAGGGGACGAGACACCCAAGCAGGTGCTCGACGAGAAGACCGGCAAGCTTGTTGTCCCGCCCGCCGAGAAGGAGCGCGTCGCGAAGCTCAAGCGCGAGAAGGAGGAGAAGAGCCAGGCCGAGCGCCAGGCGCGGGTCGACAAGCTTGTCGTCAACCTCGACCGCAAGCTCAGCATCTTTGTCGAGGGCGTCCAGGGCGCAGGTAGCCAGGAGGAGCGGAGTGAGGACGAGGTCCGCAAGACGGAGCGGCTCGTCGGCGAAAGTTTCAAGGTACGGACCGGCGGCGCTCATGTTCGCGACCCCCGCTGACGAGACACCCTCCCGGCCTCGTCTGCAGACGATGTGCGCGCTCGAGGCCTCCGAGCTCGTGCTCGAGTCGTACGGGCCCGAGCTCCTGCAGTCGGTCGGGACGACCTACCAGGCCCGTGGATCGCAGTACCTGGCCGCGACGGGCTCGGCCTTCGGCGGCGTCCTCGGCTGGTTCCACGGCGCCAAGAGCGGCGTCAACACGTTTAGCGAGACGATTTCACTCGTCCGGGCAGGCCTCCACCTCAAGAACGTCTTTGAGAAGTTGCAGGTGCGTCCTCGCGCGATCGATTGAGCATCGACGAGAGCAAAACTAAAAGCTGACTCCCGTTCCTCATCTTCGTCCTGCGCCCAGGCTGCCGAGAAGCTCGGCCTGACGCCAGAGCAGATGAAGGCGCTCGAGGAGGAGGCTGCCCAGGAGGGCCTGAAGACGCTCTGGAAATCGGCCAAGATGGAGGTCGAGAGCGTCATCCGTGCGTGGACTCGTGCTGCACGCCCAGATCCAGACCTCATCAACTGACACGTGTGGCACTTCATGATCAATCACAGGCGAGACGTGCGACCGCATTTTGTCGGACCCGACAGCTTCGGCCGAGAAGCGCCGGTTGCGCGCCATCGGTCTCGAGCTCATGGGCGCCGTACGTCCCCTCGTCCCGTCTCGTTTGCTGCGCTGCACGAGCGTCCTTACTAAATAGCATCTCTTTCCCCTTCTCCCTCGCAGGCCTACCTGACAGCGAAGAAGGACGCGCCGGAGGACGAGTTTGTCAAGATCGACACCAAGGCCTCCAAGGAGCGCGAGACAGGGCACTCGTCATAGCCGGACGAGGAGCCCGCCTGTTCCGGTAGCGACGACCTGCGACGACTGTTTTTGACCCCACCTCTATCCCTAATCCTTACCTTGATGCGTCTCACACTACGATGTCCATGTCCCAGCCATCGCGCTCGCTGTACCTTTCGAGCTTTTCGGGCTTTTCAAGTGGCCGGGCACATAAGCTGATTGGGTCGGGCACCGCCCTCCTCCGCTTTCCAGCTGGTCTTTGGTTCATTGTGGAAAGCATCTATGTCCATTAAGAGCGCGAGCGCAGGAGGGGGCGGAGAGAACCGGATACGAGAGGGGGCAACAAGAGTGCAGAGCGATGGTAAAGCAAGTGTTGGAAGTGGAGCAGCGGGCAAAGCAGGTTGGAGCAAGGGGCAGACAGATCATTGAGGGGAACAGCGCGTAAAAGACCCAAAAGGGGGGGGGACCAGGAGGGAGAGAGACATAGAGAGAGAGAGAAGCAAGCAAACGTCCGCAGACTGGTCTCAGAACTTGAGACGGGCC